>Ga0315273_10013155_pt1 | contig 10627 bp, 8 predicted proteins | sample YL17G02_0_MG_FD_205753 | JGI IMG/M metagenome (GOLD analysis project Ga0315273, IMG submission 205753) | Sediment microbial communities from Yellowstone Lake, YNP, Wyoming, USA - YL17G02_0 | ecosystem: Environmental > Aquatic > Freshwater > Lake > Sediment | place: USA: Wyoming | collected... | reverse complement strand
GCTTCAAACAGTTCGGAGTAGCGGTTGTTGGCGTCTGCCAGTTCGCGTGTTATATTGTCCCTCTTTTTTGTGGCACGATAATAATCAAGGTGCTTCTCTTCAGGAAGCAGCTTGATGTCAATCGTGGTGATGGAATCTATCTTCCGTTTGACGGTATCGAGCAGGCTGGTGACAAGCAGGTTGCGGTCGCGGAAGTTGTCAACCGATTCCTGCCGTCCGATTTTTTCAAAGCTCAGGACGCTCGTACTCCGTATGCCGTGCTGGGTCTTCAACCGGATGAACTCGCTTTTAATGTCGTCATTTCGTTTTAGAATGTCAACTATGACGTTGACGTTGTTTATCTTGTAGACGATAACGAGATAGACCGCGTTAAGGCAGATGACACAGAGGAACCCGAAGAATAGTTTCACAGCTATGGTGAATCGCATGGTGGCTCTTGCTGTTTAAGCGCTCTAGTTAACAGGAAAGTTTATTCTCTATACCCTTGTTCTTTGTGTTGATACGGATATTACGGTTATATGGAAATAATAATAGGATGATTGCATTAATAAATCAACTACTTTCAGAAATCGTGGCCAATGGAGAAATACAGCTGGTTGTCCGCCGGAATGTTTTTCCGGTTGAAATCGTGGATCAGTCTTCCGTAACTGCAGCGTATGGGACCAATGATCGTTCCAAAGGCGAGCCCTATTCCGAAACCTACCGGAGTGTAACGCATGAATTCATCGACTGATTTTTTCCACGAAAGGTTACGGCGGTCCCAGGTATATCCCCAGTCAAGTCCTGCGGTCAGATACACGTCTTTTCTGAAGGTGAAACTGTACGCCAGATGGGCAAGTCCGAGTACGTCACCATGCAGGGCGCGGGGGGACAGACCGAGGAAGGGAACGTAATTGTACACTTCCATGTCCTGATGGGTCTCCTCGGGAAACGAACCGCCGAGGTAGATCTGTTCGACTTCGGGAAGAGGGCTCGAAGACCAGACGAAACGGACCTGCGGTGAGAAGGTATGTCTTTTGAAAAGAGTCACCACCCTGCGCGCGCTCCCGTCGAATTTCAGGAAATTTTTGTTGGCGCCGATGGATTTGCTGGTGCCGCCTATGGAAAAGAAGTTTTTCATGCCCGAGGTCGGGAAAGGAAACTGGTCCATATTGTCCATGGAAAGGCGGAGAAGGGCGTAGGGAAGAAATTTGAGCCCCCAGAGGTTGCTGAATGCGGTGGCGTCGGTTGACTGCACTTTGTAAAGCTCAAGATGTATGCCGCTCGAAAGCATCGTAGACCTTCCCATCTGGATGCCCACTAGGCCGAGAATGCCGGCTTTCCGTAAGGTTTTTTCACTGCGCCATACGGTCGAATCGGAAAGGCTGTCGGGGGGCGGGGTGGTCATATCCTGGAAAATTCGCTCGGTGGACAGATAGGTCTGCAGCTTGGCGCTGTTCGCATAATTGGCGGTGAGGAAATGGTTGCTCTGCAGTTCAAGAGCGTATTTTTCGCGCCGGAGCCCGTACTGCAGATGGAGCAGGGCGCACACGCCGCGCCCGAAAAGATTTTCGTACGCCGGCTGTATGAATCCCTCGCCCAGATGGAATTCGTCGTACCGCAGGCCCATCCTGACGCGCCAGTATTTTTTCTCGTCGACCATGATCCGCACGTTCCGGGCGGTGTCCATGTCGATATTGACATTGTTGAAAAGGCTTGTGGCGTAAAGGGATGAAACGGCTCTCTGGAGCGCTGCTGCGGAGAGCACCTCTCCTTCCTTCAGTCCGGCCGCTGTGGCTATGAGGCGCGGCGACGTTTTCATGTTTCCGGAAATCACGACACCGCAGATCTTTTCCGTGTCCGCCGTTGCCGCACCGGAAACGCTGTCCCGGGATGACCGACCACTTCCGAGCATGCGGGTAAGCGTATCGATATGACGGCGCATGCATTCGTAGCCACGGGCGATGAGCGTATCGAGGGGGCGGAAATCGGTGTTGGAAAATCCTTCAAGCTCGGGCGTGATTACCAGATCAGCCCTGTTCCTGTCCGTTTCTTTCTGCTGTCTGATGCCGATTGCCACGACCTGGTCCATGAGCCGCACCGGATTTTCGAGGTCGTTCCTGTTCCAGAGCGGTGAGGTCACATCAACAGCGACAATCAGGCCTGAATGCTCGTCGCGGGCTATGTCCGACGGAATGTTGGATACCAGGCCGCCGTCCATGAGCAGCATGCTGTCGCGGGCGACCGGAGAGAACGCGAGGGGCACGCCGCATGACGCGCGTATCGCCGCCGCAATATTACCTTTTGACAAAACAACTTTTTTCCCTGAGATAAGGTCGGTCGTTACAACGCGGAGCTGGACCGGAAGGCTGTCAAAATTCATCCGCGCGCGGAATTGGGCGGACGTCAGAAGGGGCCCGAGGATGTCGAAGAAGGCCTGTCCGTGCGAGATGGAGCTCGGCGGTACCGGTTCAAGCCGGTCGTTGAGACGCACCTCAAAAAGGAAATTGACGGGTTCGGACTTCTGGCTGACAAAAAGGCGTTCGCGCTTGGCGGTGTTGGTGAAAATGTCGTTCCAGTCGATTGAGCGGACTATGCTCAGAATGCTGTCCGGCGAATAGCCGCACGCGTAGAGGCTCCCGATAATGGCGCCCATGCTGGTCCCGACAATAAGATCGGGTTTCAGGCGCGCTTCGTGCAGTGCTTTGAGGACGCCGATCTGCGAGAGTCCGCGCGCCCCGCCGCCGCTGAGCACCAAGGCGAATCTGCATTTCTGCGCGGTGTCCTCCGCGGCGTAACCGGCGGAGAGGGCCGGATGGACAAAAAGGAGAGCGGTCAGGCATACGAGCGGAAAGAGGGCGCGCCGCCTGCCGGAACGCGCGGTGGCCGGATATGTATTATTTTTTTCAGATACAGCGGTCATTTATATATTTATGGTAATAGCGGAATAATGCCATAAGGAACCGTTCTACAAGACAAAATACAATGGTGACATACCTGCGGTTCATCATCTCGGCAACGGCGCTGTGCCTTGCCTGTCCCTTTGCCCGGGCGGCGGAAACTGCGGCCGCGGGCGCGGAAGGTCCTGCCGGGGTATCGGGGGAAGTCCGGGCCTTTGTTGATAATATTGAATATTCCACGCATTACCGCACCGGCGAGACGCTGTTCGGCGCATCGGCGGTTTTCCGTTTTTATTTTGAGCCGTCCGAGCGCTGGCAGTTTGCCGCCGGCATATACGGATTGCGCCGCTTCGGCGACGAGCGATTTTTCTCCCTGGCCCTGCCGGTGTTCCGCGCGCGGTATGCCTCGGGAAAGCTGTCGTTTATTTTAGGAGAGCTCATTTCGACCGATGCTCACGGGCTTCCCGATGTGCTGTACCGGCAGGAGCATCGTTTTGACCCGGGCATCGAAGAGGGAATCCAGGTACGCGTGCAGTCCGGACGTTTACACGGGGACCTGTGGGCTGCCTGGGACTCGCTCAACACGCCGGAGAGCCGCGAGCATTTTACCGCCGGCAGCGCCGCGGTATTATCTTTTGACAAGGTTACTTTCCCGGTGTATATCGTCGCGGACCATTCGGGCGGCGAGCGGTACGAGGTTCCGGGACAGCCCGTGCAGGAACATTTCGGCGGCGCGGCAGGTTTTACCGTCGCGTGTCCGCTGCGTTCCGCGGTAAGGCGCGTTTTTGGACAGCTCCTCGCGGTCGGCTCCGCGTACCGGGTGCGCGCCGGGAATGGCGAGGAGGGCAAGGGGTATGGTATCATGGGTAAAGTCGGAATAGCACCGTTCGGGTTTGACTGCTCGGCGCAGTGGTTCAAAGGACGTGACCTGTGGGTGCCTTCGGGCGACCCGTTGTACCGCTCCGGACGTCCCGTGTACGCGCTCGAAGCCGCGAGGAGTTTTTCGGTGAACGACCGTGTTTCGCTGGCCGGCGGCATACGGTTTGAAACCGAAGGGTGTTCGTTCGGAAGCTATTTCAGTAATCCACGATACCGCTGGTGGGTCTCGATGTGTGGCGTTTTCGATAGAAGGCTTGGAAAATAAGCGCGCTATGTCTTCACAACCCCGTAAAAATTACGTCCTTGATACCACCGTGCTGCTGTACGAAGCGCAGGCGATGTTTAAATTCGGCGCCAACAACGTGATTATCCCGATCACCGTGATAGAGGACATTGACCATTTCAAAAAAGACCAGAACGAAACCGGCCGGAACGCCCGGCAGACATCGCGCTTTCTTGATGATCTGCGGCAGCAGGGTTCCGTTGTCAAGGGTATCGCGCTTGAAAACGGCGGTGTGCTTTCGGTGCGCACTGGTTCGGGCGCCATGCTGCAGCGCATGCCGGACATCCTCAGAGAGGGGACGCGCGAGAACCGCGTCCTTGCCCTGGCGCTTGACGTAAAACAGCATGCGCAGGGCCTGCCGACCATTCTCGTCTCCAAGGACCTCAACCTGCGTGTAAAGGCGGACGCGCTGGGGATTGACGTGGAGGATTACGAGTCCGATAAGGTTGATATAGAAGAGCTTTACAGCGGCTGCCGCGACCTGACGGTGGGCGGGAGCGTTATTAAGGCTTTCCGCGAAAAGGGAACGGTCGCCGTGGAGGAAAAGTTTTTTCCGCACCAGTATGTGACGCTTGTCGCTGAGGACGATCCCGGCCAGACAGCTCAGGCGCGGTTCGATCCTGAGAAAAAGGCGCTGGTGCGCCTGCTTTCGGAGAACACCCGCGACCAGTGGCGCATAACCCCCCGCAACCGGGAACAGCTTTTCGCCATGGATGCGCTCCTCGATGACGGCATCGGGCTCGTGACGCTCGTGGGCAAGGCGGGCACCGGCAAAACGCTTTTAGCGGTGGCGGCAAGCCTTTTCAAGACCGTGGACGAAAATGTGTACAGCCGCGTGCTCGTGTCGCGTCCCACGCTGCCCATGGGCAAGGACATCGGGTTCCTGCCCGGCACCATTGAGGAAAAACTGATGCCGTGGATGTATCCGATCGCCGACAACGTGGAATTGCTTATGCGGAAGGACTCCCGCACGAACCGCTCCGTACGCGGTTTCCGTGAGCTGGTTGACATGGGGATACTTCTCATCGAACCGCTCACCTACATACGCGGGAGGTCCATACACAACCAGTATCTTATCATCGACGAGGCGCAGAACCTGACGCCGCACGAGATAAAGACCATCATCACGCGGGTGGGCGACGGCACCAAGATCGTGGTGACCGGCGACCCGTACCAGATCGACAACCCGTACATCGATTCCTCGTCGAACGGCCTGACCTACCTCGTGGAGAGGTTCAAGGAGCAGACCATATCCGCCCATATAACATTTACAAAAGGCGAACGCTCGCGTCTCTCCGAACTCGCGGCGAATTTACTGTAGAAACACGCTGGATTTCATAGTTATCATCAGTAGAACTTCGGCAGGCCGGACGTTCCGCGCGGCCAGCGGGAGCCGATGACCTTTGTCCTGAAAAACTCTCTTTTGAAAAATATGGAGACCGGCACCGGGTCGTTTTCGCTGCCAGCGATGTCCTTCGTGGCTCCCATCCATGTTCCTCTGCCCCAGACCGCGATGTCCGCAGTGACCGTGTCTTTTCCGATAATAATATTGGTGACGCGGTAATCGATTGCGATATCGTTGAACTGGGAAAAAATATATTCGAAACTTCCGCACAGGGCCGCGTAGCTCATCCCGAGGTCGTCCCGGTAATACAGGGAAATCAGGGGTGCAAGCTTGTCAATGTTTTCCGTTTCAATGGCCGCGTGTGCCTTGTGCAGGAGCGATTCCACCGCTTTTTTCCTGTCCGCGTGAAACATAAAAATCGCGCCTGCCGCAATGACGGCGAGGGAGAGAAAAATTATTCTGGCGCGGTTCCTGAATGTCATAGGGCCTGCCTGCAAAGGAATGAAGGAAAATATAAATCGTTATTTTAGGCTGGAGCTGGAATTACGCTTATGCGTTTGGTCTGGGGGCGGTTACGGACGCTTCGTCAAGCAGGCGACAGCCTTCCATGAGGAGCATCGTAGTGGTAACGGTGATTTCCGGATTTTCGGCCTTTATCTCCTTGGCCGTGAAGTTGAACGCTCCTGCATTGAATTTGAGCGTTTCATACACGGCCGGCTCGCCGGTTTTATCGTGGAAGCGCGCGGCGACGACCCGGCCGTTACTTATCGAAAAGACGCCTTCGCCCAGCGGGGTTTTCAGCGAGAGTATTCCGCTCTTATAACCGGTTTCAAGCATCTGGAAGAGCTCCACCGGGCAGAGGTGCGCAAGGTCTCCAGCGAAACCCGGAATGGCGCCGCCGAGCGCCGCGATATCGGAAACGTTGATTATCTGGGTGACATCGCACTGGTCCTTTGCCCTCAATTCCTTGAACTCGTCCATGATAGCGGAAGGATTGCTCACAATGCGTACGGTGAGCACCGCAGACGCGATGCGGATCTTGTCCCAGTCGTTCAGAAAATGGGGGCGGTTGGCAGGGAGCCGCTCGTTGTTCAGGTAGGTGCCGTTTGAACTTCCGAGATCGCAGATGCAGTATCCCTTCTGGAATTTCAGCCATTCTATCTCCGCGTGCCTGCGGCTCACGCGCGGCTCGGTAAGCAGAACGTCGTTTTCCACTGCGCGGCCGACAGTCGTTTTCCCTTTAGCGGAAACGGCGATCGGCTCTTCGGGGTATCGTACGAGAAATAAATTAGTGCCCATTAAGGTGCTCCGATGCATAATATAATTAAATTCTTAAAGCAATCAACGTTTGAGTAGATATTTCCGGCCCACGGCTTTTTTTTATTATATTTTAAAGGCACGTATGGTCAAGAAAAACAACAAGGTAAAACCAGGACGGACGTATTACGCGGGCACGCTCATTGCCGCAGTTGGGCAGGATTCCCATCCTTTTGAACCTGAAGGCACTGCAAAGCCGCTGGTCCTCGGCGGCGTTACCATTCCGGGCTGTCCCGGACTCGCCGGCAACAGCGACGCCGATGTGGTGCTTCATGCAATCACCAACGCGGTGTCGGGGCTCCACGGCGTTCCCGTGCTCGGCGCGATATCCGACGAACTGTGCCTGACAAGAGGAATACGCGACAGCCGCGTTTATTGTGCCCGGTCGCTTGAGCTGTTAACAAAATACCGGCTGGTGCACGTGTCGGTTTCAATTGAAGCGCAGCGCCCGCGTCTTGCCGGACACCTGCCGGCCATGCGGAAGTCGATTGCGCGGATATGTTCTTTGACGGAAGAGCATGTTGCGCTCACCGCCACTTCCGGCGAGGGGCTCACGGCGTTCGGCAGGGGAGAGGGAATTCAGGCGTTCGCCGTCGTTTCGGCGCAGACGGAAAACAGGAAATAAACTCTTGACAAAAGAATGGCCTCGCCCGGGGCCTGTGTTCACGGAAAAACCATTATTTTGTGACGTTTCATCTCTTTCCCGCCTCCCGACCGGCTGTTCCGGATGACAACCGCCGTATAGCAGCCCGGCGCCACCGATGTCCCGCCGCCGTTGACGAGCTGCCACATGAATCCATTCCCGTATCGCAGGAATGCGCTGCCCGTTGATGCGGCGACCAGCGCGCCGTCCGTTGAATAGATGCGGATTTCGCTTATGCCGCTCCCTTCAAAACGGATGAACTTTTTTGCGCGGAGACGGCCGGGGTTGGGGAAGATGACGAGAGTGTCGTGTCCGGAACCGAAGATTCCGTACGTTCCGGACAGGGCGACGGGTATACGCCACAGCCGCCATGACAGTGAATCAGCGGCGGTAAAGGCAGCATTTTTCCACGATGAGGAGGAAACGTCCCACCGTACAACGCGGATTGAATCGTTGTTAATGCTGTTTTCGGCCCTCTGCGCCGCGATATGCGGCAGGCGCACCGCGATGGCGCCGGATAGTGCGGCGTCATTTCCCCAGTACGGCGGAACAGTGAGCCGGAACAGTGATGAGAGCAGCAGTTTCGAAGAGGGGAGCGTGTAGGATGACGCGGCCGCGATTTCCACCGAGAGCGGGCACATCAGATCGTTAATCGCCGCCAGTTCAACAGTCATAACGCTTTGACTGTCGGGAGATTCGGCGCTGAACGTCGGTGTATCCCCCCGGCGGTAGGTTACCGGGCAGGACAGCAGATAAACGGTCGCGTTTCTCGTCTCAGAATACGTGCCGCTGCTGGCAATAATCAGGATATCGTTGAGCGATTTCCAGCCCGTGATGCTCCATCGTGCCCAGCCGGAAGTATCAATAGTCAAAGGGAGTATGGTATCAGGAGCTGCAAGTCTTCTGACTATGCACGACGCCGACCATGACGGGTAGGGGACGGTATCCTGGTCCGCCGCAGAGCACTGGAGCCGGAAGTCCGCCGTGTCCCCGTCTGCGCTGTCGGGCGTGAGGGAAAAAATCCGCATACCATACGGGTTCACCGCTTTAGTAACGGAAGATGAACCGTAAAGGACATCGTGCTGATACGTCCATTGGCCCATGAGTTCTGCGTCGGCAAAGAACAGCGACGTATCGGCCCGTGAACCGGTGTAGTAGCTTGCGGTATGAAAACGGTTGAGAAGGGGCGTCCACGGCGAGCCGGAGGACAGCGACACCGCGCGGAGGTTCGGATGAAAGGGTGCGTCGGCGGCGTAGTCGTTGAAAAAAACCGTCCGCACCAGGCCGATGCCCCCTGTTTTTTCATAGAGGTATTTTACCAGAAGTGAATTCGAGTAGAGGCGGTCTTCGGAAGTAAGGTAATTGAAAAACGACATGCCGGGGTCGTTAAAAAACTTTTTGCTGTATTGCAGGTAGTCGTTAATTGAATCAAATCCGAGTTCTTCCATGAGCACCGCGGTGCCCTCTATCCAGGAGAGCGGATAATTGTCGAGGCTCAAGCCGGAGACGTTCCAGGTCATGGCGTACTGGACTCCGTGGAAAAGCTCGTGGGCGCAGGTCACCCGGATTCCGTTTTCAGGGCGCGCTTCGTATCCCAGGTCCGTCCACGGGTCGCCGTTCCAGTCGTTGCGCAGTTCAAAATGACTCGGGTAGCCCTTGGGCCCGGCCGGCGCGATGTCCGGCCATGTCTGGCCGTACGTCCCATAGGGCTGCCACGTGATGACCACCGGATACCGGCTGGAAGTGTGAACGATGTCGTTATAGGATATCGGGGCGACAAAGCTGAAGCGGCCGACCTCCATGGCCCAGCAGCTGTCAAGCGCCCATGCCGCTTCGTCAACGTAATCGGGAATTCCGTTCGGCACCGCACGCCTTGGCCGCCAGTCACCAGCAACGCCGCAGCTTATCGTGTCGGTTACCGCTACACCGTTCACGTTGTCACGGGTCTGGGGGAGGTAGTAAATTTCGAAATGGCCGCCCGGCGAGACATAAGAGTCAAAGGTGCCGGGAATCTGGGCTGCCATTTTGTAAAGGGCCTTGAATTCCGGACTCAGGTTCTTCCACAGTGAAACGAGCAGAAGAAAATCGGTTTCGCGCGGGTACTGCTCCTGAGGCAGCCGGCGCAGGGCGGTACCGCTCTTGAGTTTACTTTCGAAAAACGGCCTCATGTGCGCTTCAAAATCCCCGGCGAACGAGGGAGAGCGCCGGTCGGCCGTATATAGTTCCTCCCGATGCCGGCCAACCGGCGCGGGTGACATTTTTGCCACGGCCGCCGCAGAAAAAAGCAACAGGATCCCTGCCGTTACGCGGGAGAAAGTTACAACACCGTACGGGGAGGTGACGTGTTTTGTACGCCGCATTGAGAGTAAGACAACCGTTAACAATAGGGTGAAAATACATTTCCGCCGGAATATTCCGGCGTTAAGAGAAATACAATATTCATGACGATTACGCAACAGCTTTGGTGAACCGGATTAATTTGCATTGGGTCCGTACAACAACCATTTTACGCTTCTTTTCACCATACCGGAGGGTGCAGCGTATGAAAATCGGTTTTCATGATGTGGAACTTCCTGAAGGAAAAATCAGGTACGGCGACGCGCGGATGAAGATGCTGGTGGAAAAATGCAGCCCCGCGAAGGTCTCCCCGTATTATGTTGAATTTCTCAGGGACGATTTTGCCCGGAGCGAAGCTGTCGTAATCTCAAAAAAGTCTGTGCTGGATCTTCTTATCGGTGATATTGAAAAATGCGAATCGCGCGTGGAGAGGGCCGAAAACGTTCCGGACAAGAAACTCGCGGAAAGATGTCTGCGGCTTCTTGAGGCCGAGCAGCCATTGTGCGACGGGGGGTTTGACGGCGCGGAGCGGGAGGCCCTGAATTCGATGGGTTTGCAGAGTGTCAAGCCGGTTGTCGTGCTTGACCAGGGGAAAGAGGTGTCCGAAGTGATTGCGTTGTGCCTGGAAAAGGCCGGCATGATCTTTTTTTACACGGCCGGGCCCAAGGAAGTCCATGCCTGGCAGGTGCCGGCGGGTTCCGATATCGTGACGTGCGCCGGACGCATTCATACCGATCTCGCCAGAGGTTTCATCAAAGGGGATGTCGCGGGGTTCGATGATTTCATGAAGTGTCACAACTGGAACGACTGCCAGCGCAAGGGGCTTGTGCGGGTGGTTGACCGGGGACATATCATCAATCCCGGTGATATCATTGAAATCCGGTTCAATGTGTAGGTGACAGAGTAAATTATATTTTATACGATTGACTCGTTTTTCACGCTTT
>Ga0315273_10013154_pt1 | contig 10627 bp, 9 predicted proteins | sample YL17G02_0_MG_FD_205753 | JGI IMG/M metagenome (GOLD analysis project Ga0315273, IMG submission 205753) | Sediment microbial communities from Yellowstone Lake, YNP, Wyoming, USA - YL17G02_0 | ecosystem: Environmental > Aquatic > Freshwater > Lake > Sediment | place: USA: Wyoming | collected... | reverse complement strand
CTGAAACGCCAGCAGGCCCGTGGCGAGATCCCGGGTGAAAACCACCAGGGAATTGTCGGCATAGCCGGCCGCATAGACGTTCTTGCCGTCGGGGCTGACCGCCAGATGGCGGACGCCCGCCAGGCCCTGCCAGCCGCCATCGCCCTCTTTGAGCACCTGGAGGAAGGCGAGCGCGCCCCTTCGGAGATCGCGCCGGAAGACCGCCACCGCGTTGTCGTCTCGCCCGGCGGCATAGATCTGAAGGCCGTCGGGGCTGATGGCCACGGCGTCGGCATAGGCCAAACCATCGACCCCAGCGACCCCGTCCTGGACCAGGTTGACAAAGCCGACCTGGTCGCCGCTCAGAAGTTGCCGCGGCTCCAGACCCTCCGCGGTCGGCAGAACGCGCGACGCACGCATGCACTGGCTCATCTCACGCTCCCTCTTCCCCACCCGGACCTGGGGGCCGCTATGGATGGAAAGCCGGCGCTGCCGCCACTTGTCGCAGGTGCCGCGCGGCGGATCTCCCGCCCCGCCGCGCCAACGTGGCTGGTTACGCGCAGACTCCGCCCGCCCAATTAGTACCATAGCACAGATTTGGCCGAAGGCAAGCGCCGGCGGGGGCTTACCAGTAGATATACCGCTGGAAGGCGTTGAGCTCGCGGACGGAGAGCTTGTCGAGGTCGGGGACGAGGTAGCGGTTTTCGTCGACGTCGATGAGGACCTTGCCGCGGCGCCCGTAGTCAAACGCGCGGTCGTGGCGCCAGGGCATCAGGAAGTCGGCGGGGCCCTTGTCGGTGTCGACTTCCATGTGAACAAATCCATATTTCCACCCCACCTCCCGGATGTGCCGGATGACGTGGACGAAGTACCGCCGCGTGAGCGCCTGGCGCACCAGGGCGGCATCGTCCTCCGGGAACTCGTTCAGGTTCCGGATGATGCCGATCTCCATCTCCTCGTCGCCGCCCACGTGCATCAGCGAGATGTACTCGTCGGGGTGGGCCACCGGGAAGGCGTAGGCCGCGTACACGCCGCCGTAGATCCGCTCGTTCAGGACCGTGACGTGCAGGGCCTCGTGGGTGCCGAGGTGGATGCGGCACATGGTGGGCGTCAGGAACCGAAGCTGCGTCGGGCTGACCTCGGGCACGCTCTTCTTCTCAGGGTCGATGCTCATGGCCTACTTCTTGATGATCGTGAGGGCGTCGACGCTCGGCTCGCGCGACAGCTCGGTTTGGATCTTGACCAGCCGATAGTACAGGCCCCCCAGGGCCATCAGCTCCTCGTGGCTCCCCTGCTCGACCACGAGGCCCTTGTCGACCACGAGGATGCGGTCGGAGTTCTTCAGCGTGCTCAGCCGGTGGGCGATGGCGATGGTCGTGCGGCCGGCGGTCACCCGCGCCAGCGCCTCCTGGATCAACTGTTCGCTCTCGGTGTCGATGTTGCTCGTGGCCTCGTCGAGGATCAGGATCTTGGGGTTATAGAGGAGCGCGCGGGCGATGGAGATCCGCTGCTTCTCGCCGCCCGACAGGCCCGCGCCGTGCTCGCCGATGTACGTGTCGTACCCCAGCGAGTGCCGCATGATGAACTTGTGGGCGTGCGAAGCCTTGGCGGCGCCGAGGACGTCCTCGGGCGTGGCCTCGCGCCGGCCGTAAGTGACGTTGGCGTAGATCGTCCCGCGGAAGAGGAACGGCTCCTGGAGCACCACGCCGACGGTCTTCCGCAGGTCGTCGATCTCCAGGTCGCGCACGTCGATGCCGTCGATCAGCACCCGCCCCTCGTCGACGTCGTAGAACCGCGCCAGCAGGTTGATGAGCGTGGTCTTGCCCGAGCCGCTCTTGCCGACGACGCCGATGTGCTCCCCCGGCTTCACCTCGAACGAGACACCCTTGATGACCGGCTCGTGCCGGTTGTAGCCGAACGTCACGTTCTCGAAGCGGATGGAGCCCTGAGGCGTGGTGAGCGGCTTCGGGTCGTCGGCCTCGACAATCTGCGGCGAGGTGTCGAGAACCTCGAAGGTCCGCTGGGCGGCCGTCAGCAGCCGCGTCAGCCAGTCGGTCAGCGTGGTCATGTGGTTCAGCGGGCCGTAGAACATGCCCAGGTACGCCATGAACGCCATCAGCCCGCCGAGGGTCAGCCCCTTCTCGCCCGACGGCAAAGCGTTCTTCTGCCGCAAGGCCGTGTCGATGACCTCCAGGCCGCCGACGTACCAGACAATCAGGCCGCCGAGGCCGAAGATCAGGCCCATCGCCGGGTTGAAGAGGCTCGTGACGTACTCGACGCGCCGAGCCGAGTCGCGCACGTAGCGGTTCGAGCGCCCGAACCGCTCCTCCTCCCGGTTCTCCTGGCCGAACGCCTTCACCACCCGCACGCCCGAGAGGATCGAGTTCATGCTGCTCCACAGGCGGCTCCAGGCGTCCCACACGCGGAAGTACCGCGGGTAGATGCGGCGCCAGTAGAACGTGCTGGCCAGGATCACCAGCGGCGCCGGCAGCAGCGTCCACAGCGCCAGCTTCCACGAGATGCTGAAGAGCATCACCCCCGTGACGATGACCACGAGGATCTGGGCCAGGTAGCCGCCAGTGACGTTGCGGATGAGGTCATTGAACGCGCCGGTGTCGTTGACCGCCCGGCTCGTGAGTTGGCCAACGCTGTGCCGATCATAGTAGTCGATGCTCAGCCGCATGAGCCGCGCGAGCACCGCCTCGCGCATGTCGGTCGTGATCTGCGTGCCCACGTAACTCGACAAGCGCTGGTTGATGCTGTCGCACACCGCCCGCAGAACCTGCATGCCGAACAGGGCGACGACGAGCATGATAAGATCCGCTGCCGCCTTCTCACGGGTCACGGTGCCCATGATGGCCGGCTGGATGACGTCGTCGATGAGATGCTTGGTGAGTTGCGGCGGCACCATCAAGAGGCCGATGCTCGCCAGCAGGATGGCCAGCATCAGGACGCCCCACCCCGCGTACGGCTGCATCAGCCGGATGATCCGCGACAGAACGGCCCCGCGGTTGATGCACCGGCGGCACAGGTCGCCCTTGAACTCCAGGGTCATCCCGCACTTGGAGCACTTGCGCGGGTTGTAGTCGTCCTCGAGACTGACGGTGGGCTTCTTGCCGGCGATCCAGATCTTGAGCTTCGAGGCCACCTTGTGAAACAGATCGGCCCGGGCGTTCGAGAAGGCCAGGACCTCGACGTAGACGCCGTCGACGAGGACTTCCAGGAACCCGCCGCCCACACCCTGCCGCGTGCGGACCTCCTTGACGGCACTGCGGGCGAGGTGGACGCGGATGGTGTTCGGCCACCGCTCGCACGGGCGGGCGATGGTCACCAGGCGCTCGTCCTCGACCACGAGGAAGACCTGCTCGTAGCCGCCGGCCAGGTTCAGGTCCGTATCGGTTCGGAGCCAGGCCCGACGTGGATCGACGCCTTCGCCTTTCGCGAGAACCGCCAGGTCGTCCGGGACCGCGCGGTATAGCAGTTCAGAACTACTCTCAGCCACCTTCAGACATCCTTACTACCTTGTCTTTCATGTGCCACGGCTTGCTTGCCAAGCCGTGATTGACACCGGCCGTTCTTCCTTATATCCGCCGCGCGCGCTGGTTCTCCGCGCCGGCTGTGCGGCCATCGGCTATAAGGATACCGCAAAGGCCCTTGGAAGGCGAGGCATTTTCGGGAGCGGCTGGCGCAAAGCAGTCCAACCGTCGCGTCGGAGGTTCCCGGCAGAGGGGTGGCACGGTCACAGCCTGCCCGCCGCGGCGGGCGCCTTTGCGTGGCCGTGCATTCCGGCACGCACTGGTTGCGGTCCGACAAAAACCTTGTGTGCCCCTGGATAGCCCTCTAGAATGGGCGATGCGAGGTTTCGGAAAAGCGCTTCTTGGGAGCGCAAAATGCCTTACGAGCTTTTGGTCCAGGCCGAGTTTAGCGCCGCCCACAACCTGCGGGCCTACAAGGGCAAGTGCGAGCACCTGCACGGCCACAACTGGCGGGTGGACCTCAAGCTGGCGGGCGACGCGCTCGGCGACGACGGCATGCTCCTCGACTTCAGCGAGGCCCGCCAGATTCTGCACGACGTCCTGGACCGGTTCGATCACGCGTACCTGAACGAGGTTCCCCCGTTCGAGCGCCTCAACCCGTCGAGCGAGAACCTGGCGCAGGTGATCGCCGAGGGGGTGGCCGAGCGCCTGCCCAAGCACGTGCGCGTCGCGTCGGTCACCGCCTGGGAATCGGACCGCTGCGGGGCAACGTGGCGGCCGGCGTGAACCAAAGGTATCAGGAGGCCTGGCGATGGCGGTCACGCTCCAACTGGCCCTCGACTTTCTGGACCTCGAGCGCGCGCTGCGCATCGCCGACCTCGCCGTGCCTCAAGGGGTAGACTGGGTCGAGGCCGGCACGCCGCTCATCAAGAGCGAGGGTCTCGACGCCGTCCGCGCCCTCCGCGCCCGCTTTCCCGAGAAGAAGATCGTGGCCGACATGAAGACCGCCGACGCCGGCCGCGTGGAGATGGAGGCGGCGGCCAAGGCGGGGGCCGATTACGCCATCGTCCTCGGGGCGGCCAGCGAATCGACCATCCGCGAATCGGTCGAGGTCGGCCGCCACTTCGGCCTCGGCATCGGCGTCGACATCCTGGGCGTCGAGCAGCCGGAGCGCCTGGTCGAGCGGATGGCCGACTGGGGCATCGCGTTCATCTCGGTCCACTGCCCCATCGACGTGCAGATGCGCGGCGGCAGCCCGTTTGAGGTCCTCGCCCGGCTGGCGAAGCTGACGGCGATTCCCCTGGCGGCGGCCGGCGGCCTGAATTCCGAGACCGCCCCGCAGGCGGCGGCCGCCGGCGCTGCCATCGTGGTCGTCGGCGGCGCGGTCATCAAGGCGCACGATCCTGCCCGGGCCACGGCCGAAATCCGCAAGGCCCTCGATACGGGCACGGCCATCCGTACGGAACTCTTCCGGCGCGCGGGCCTGGAGGGCGTGCGCGAGGTGCTCCTGCGTGTCTCGACCGCCAACCTGAGCGATGCCGCCCACCACCATCCGTGCATTACCGATCTCAAGCAGATCACGCCGGGGGCGAAGCTCGTGGGCCCGGCCCTCACCGTCCGCACGGCGCCCGGCGACTTCGCCAAGCCCGTCGAGGCGATCGACCGCGCCGAGGCGGGCGCCGTCATCGCCATCGACGCCGGCGGCGTGCCCCCGGCCGTGTGGGGCGAGCTGGCCTCCGAAAGCGCCATGCAGCGGAAACTCGCCGGCGTGGTCATCGACGGGGCCATCCGCGACACCGACGAGATTCGGCGGCTCGGCTTTTCGGCCCACGCCCGCGCCGTCGCGAGCCACGCCGGGTACCCGAAAGGTTTCGGTGAGATCGGCGCCCCGATCCGCCTGGCGGGCGTCGAGGTCTTCCCCGGCGACTGGCTCGTGGGCGACGCCGACGGCCTCATGGTCCTGCCCAGGGACCGCGTGGTCGAGTTGGCCAACCGGGCCCAGGACCTGCTCGAGGGCGAGAACCGGATGCGGGCCGAGATCCGCGAGGGCCGGACGCTCAGCCAGGTCGCCTACCTCGAGCGCTGGGAGAAGCGCTGATTCCCTCGTGCGTCGCGAGACTCTGCGCGGTCGGCTTCGTGACCAGTAAGTGTTTGGTGTTGTCATTCCGAGCGAGCGCAGCGAGTCGAGGAATCTCGCTGTGGTCGTTGCCGTTCGTGCGTTCGCACGGCGAGACCCCTCGACTCGCTTCGCTCGCTCGGGGTGACAGCGTGAGAGCGGTTCGCTGAACAGATACCGTGACCCGCCGCGCGCCAACCTGCAAGTTGGCGTTTCCCGGAATTGACTAATGCCCGCCCGAGAAGTATTATGAACACAGTCGGCCGTGGCCGATAGACTCCAGAGGGGTGCCGGTTACTCCCCCGCATGAAGGAGCACGCGTGCTCTGCCAGCGCTGTAAGAAGCAGCAGGCGACGATCCACCTGACGGAAATCCTCCAGAACGAGAAACGCGAGCGCCATCTCTGCGAAGACTGTGCGCGCGAGGAAGGCGTGGCGATCAAGGCCCAGGTCAACCTTCAGGACATCCTCTCGGGCATGCTCGAAGCCCACCAGGAAGCCGGCAAGGAAGCGCAGCTCACCTGCCCCGACTGCGGCATCACGTACGCCGAGTTCCGCAACCAGGGCCGGCTGGGCTGCCCTCACGATTACGAAGTGTTCGCCGGGCCGCTGGGCGAGGTGTTCGAGAAGGTCCACGGCGCCGCGCAGCACGTGGGCAAGCTGCCGCACCGCGCCGGCGCCGACTCCCACGCGCAGCGCGAGCTCCTGCAGCTTCGCCGCCAGCTCCAGGAGGCCATCGAGTCCGAGCATTACGAAGAGGCGGCCCGCCTCCGGGACCTCATCCGAGATAAGGAAACCGCGGGTGAAACTCGATGACCTGATCGTCGGCCCGAGTCCCTGGCTCCAGCCGGGCGGTCCGCAGTCCGACATCATCCTCTCGACGCGCGTGCGCCTGGCGCGCAACGTGGCCGGGCGGCCCTTCTCGTCGCGCCTCACGCCCGAGCAGCGCGAAGAGCTCGAGGCGTGGCTCAAGAAGGCGATCCTGAAGTCGCTCGAGCCGAAGGGCGTCGCGTGGTTCGAGCTCGAGGGCATGCCGGACATCGACCGCCGGTGCCTGGTCGAGCGGCACCTCATCAGCCGCGAGCTGGCCGGCGGCGAAGGCCATCGCGGCGTGGCCATCGACCCGAGCCAGCGCATCGCCGTCATGGCCAACGAAGAGGACCACATCCGCCTCCAGGTCTACTCGCCGGGCCTCCAGCTCGACGAGACCTGGCGCGACGCCGACGAGGTCGACGACCGCATCGAGCACGAGGTCACCTACACGTTCTCGCCCAAGCTGGGGTACCTGACCGCCTGCCCGACCAACGTGGGCACGGGCATGCGGGCGAGCGTCATGCTGCACCTGCCGGGCCTCGTGCTGACGAAGCAGATCGAGAAGGTCTTCCGCGCCGTGGCCCGGATGCGGCTGGCGGTGCGCGGCCTGTACGGCGAGGGCACCCAGGCCACGGGCGACATCTACCAAATCTCGAACCAGGTCTCCCTGGGCCGCAGCGAGCAGGACATCCTGAAGACCCTCGGGGCCGTCATCCCGCAGATCATCGCCTACGAGCGGCAGGCGCGCGACGTGCTGGCCACGGAAAGTCCCAAGTATCTCGATGATCGTATCTTCCGCGCGTGGGGCCTCCTGACGCACGCCCGCACGATCTCCAGCGAAGAGACGCTGACGCTCCTGTCGGCGGCCAGGCTGGGCATCCACATGGCGCGCCTGAAAGGCGTGGACATCGGCGCGATCAACGAGCTCTTCCTGCTGACGCGGCCCGGCCACATCCAGAAGATGCGCGGCGCGGAGCTTTCGGAGGCCGAGCGCGACATCGCCCGGGCCGAGTACATCCGCAAACGTCTCGGTGCCACCTGACCATGCCCGACCTCCCCCTTGGCGCCGTCATCGCCTTCGACTTCAAGTCCTGGGACGTGCGAGACGAGATCGCCCTGCTCCACCAGGTGGGCGTGCGGCGCGTTCAGGTCTACCGCAACTACGTCCAGGGCATCACCGCCCGGCAGATTCGCGAGACCCTGGAGGCGGCCGGCCTGGTCGCCGACAGCCTCCACGGCTATTTTCAGGCGGACGACCTGCCGGGGCCGCCGTGCGACCTTTCCGCGGCCGACCCGGCGGCGCGCGGGGCCGCGATCGAGATCATGCGCCGCGAGGCCGAATTCGCCCGCGTCGTCGGGTGCCGCGACATCATCGTGCATCCCGTCGGGGTCGGCTCCAAGCGGAGCGATGCCTGGCGCGCGGCGGCGCTGGCCGAGAGCGCCGAGCATCTCGCGCGGCTGGGCGAAACGGCGGACGTGCGGTTCCTCACGGAGAACATGCCCCCGCCCTACTTCGCGAGCGATGCCCGGCCCCTGCGCGAGGTCGCGGAGGCCACCGCCAGCCCGCACGTCGGCCTCGCGTACGATTCGGGGCACGCCATGCTCGCCGGCGACCCCGTGGGCGTCGTCCGGCTCCTCGGCCCGCGGCTATGGGGCGTGCACCTGCATGACAACCGGGGGAAACAGGACGACCACCTCATCCCCGGCATGGGCGTCACTCCCTTCGAGGACGTGGCACGGGCGCTGGCCGAGGTGGCCTACGCCGGCACGTTCGTGATCGAGGTCTACCGGCCGACCGAGGAAGTGCGGCGCGACCTGACGCCCGAGCGCCTCGCGTTCATCGACCGCTTGCGCCGCCTGGCGTCGGGACAGGTTCCCGTCTGACCAACCCTCCGTGCGCGGCGGGCAGTCTTGCCCGCCGCGAAGCGACGCGCGTACCGCATCCTGCGCCTACGCCCCATCCATTCTGTTGTCACCCCGAGCAAGCGCAGCGCGCCGAGGGGTCTCGCCTTGCGGATGCCTGAAAGGCAACGGCCACGGCGAGATTCCTCGACTCGCTGCGCTCGCTCGGAATGACAACGCCAAACATGAGCTTTCCGCTGTCAAGCGAGGCGGGCAAATACCTTCGCCAGGAACTCCTTGCACGTCTCGCGGTCGGTCAGCCCGACCTCGTCTTCGATGGCCAGCTCGGGGAACCGCTCGAGCACGGCCTCGGCCACGAGGCCGCTGCCGAACGCGATGGGCGCCCGGTCGTCGGGCCCGGCGAAGATCTTCGCGTCGCGGATGCCGCACGACGGCGAGCGGGCCTTGAGGATGAACCCGTCGACCCGGCCGAGCGAATCCAGGAAACTCCGCGAGAACCGCCGCATCCGCGCGGTCAGGTCCTTCCCGGTCGACGGCTGGACAAGGCGCCGTTTCCCCTCAAGGAGCACCATGCGGATCGGGTCGCGCGGGCACCCCAGGCCGATCTCCATCTCCGGGCAGACGGGGCGGAACGTCACGCGGCCCTTCAGGCCCTCGACGAACGCGTCGGGCGCCATCGTACCATCATATCGACATGCGGCAAAGCCGAGGCACTTGCTGACCACGACGCGAGGTGGGGCGACCTTCCTCATACTCGGCGACTTCTCCACGTGGCGTGCCACCACCGACTTGCCCGGCCGTGGCACCCCTCACAAGCTTTATCCCGCAGCGCGGGATGGCTTACCCACACACGCCGCGTAAATGACCGCCTCCTCCCGGCCGTCGACGCCCACCAGGGCGTCCATCGCGTCGTCGAAGAACGCGCCGATCATGCACGCGCCGAGGCCGAGGCTCGCGGCGGCCAGGTGCAGGTTCTCCGCCAGGTGGCCCGCGTCGAGATACGCGTACCGCAGCGCCCGGTCCCCGTATTTCGCGGCACTGCGGGCCCAGACGGCCGACCAGATGAAAGTGACCGGCGCCTCCGCCACCATCTCCTGCCCAAGGCAGGCATCGCGGGCGGCGGAGGCCACGTCGCCGCGGGCGGCAACGAGCGCCAGCCGCTGCTCCGGCACCTCCCAGTGGTAGAGGCCCGGCGCCAGATCATGGACGCGGGCGGCACAGATGTACGTCTCCACAGGATAGAGCGCCCCGGCCGACGGCGCGGTCCGCAGCGGCACGGAACCCCGCTGCGTGATCCCCTGCGCCGCCCACAGGAGCAGGGCCAGCAGCTCCTGGGGCATCGGCTCGGACGCGAAATCGCGGACGCTCCGGCGGTTGCGAAGCGCCTGCCAGAAGTCGGCGCAGGGCAACTCACGCGGCATCCGCAGGGCCACGCGGCCGGGGCCCCCGTCGCCGTACGACTTGTAGGGCGCGACCGGCCCCCGCCAGTGCGGGTCCTTGGCGGGAATCCTGCCGCGCCGGTAGGCTGTGCCGTTCTGGTAATCGTGGAGCAAGGTCATGGCGCCTTCTCCTTATACCTTGCGAGCGGGCGCGGCAACTCAAGGTATGTGTTTAGCGTGGGTGGCACGGTCACGCGCCGTTGCGTGACCGTGCTTCCACCCCCACGTTACTATGCACGGCCACGCAACAGCGTGTGGCCGTGCCACCCGGCAATCAGCTAACACGCTGAAGACCTACGGCTCAAGGGAGCCGCCGCTCAGTCCTATGCGGTGTGCCGCGGCCGGCTTGTCCGGCCGTGCTTGCGGCCGACCGGCTACCTGCCCTTCCCCGACGCCCACCGCAGCCGCGCGAAGTCGATCCGGTTCATCAGGTTCGGTTCCACTCCCTCCAGGCCCGGCCGAACGAGCATCATGGTGGTGTAGACGTAAATCGGGAAGATCGGCGTTTCGCGCATGAGGATGGCCTCGGCCTCGGTAAACGTCTTGAGGCGGGCCTGGGGGTCGATCTCGCGGGCGGCGCGGGCGATGAGGGCGTCGTACGCGGCGCTCGACCAGCCCGTCTGGTTGTTCCCGCCGCCGGTCACAAACATATCGAGGAACGTGTTCGGGTCGATATAGTCGCCGTACCAGCTCCCGCGGGCGACGGGGTACTCGAGGCGCTGGACCGTGTCGAGGAAGACTTTCCATTCCACCTGCTCGATGCGCACGCGCAGGCCGAGGCGGTCGCGCCACTGTTGCTGGAGCATCTCAGCGACCCGGACATGGTCGGCGCTCTTGTTGACGAGAACGGCCAACTCGGGCAGGCCGTCGCCGCCGGGGTACCCCGCCTCGGCCAGGAGCCGCCTGGCGGCCTCCACGCCCTCGACCAGGCCGGGCGGCGAC
>Ga0315273_10013151_pt1 | contig 10629 bp, 9 predicted proteins | sample YL17G02_0_MG_FD_205753 | JGI IMG/M metagenome (GOLD analysis project Ga0315273, IMG submission 205753) | Sediment microbial communities from Yellowstone Lake, YNP, Wyoming, USA - YL17G02_0 | ecosystem: Environmental > Aquatic > Freshwater > Lake > Sediment | place: USA: Wyoming | collected... | reverse complement strand
CCTCGGGTGAGACCCGGCTCGTTCTGGAGCAGCGTGCTCTTGCCCGACTGCCGCAGACCCGAGAGCACCACCACCGGCAACTGCCGCAAGGCTCGCTCCAGACGCGGGACGATTTCGCGGGAAAGGTAGTCTGTCATAATACAACACAGTATAGCGGCAATACGACATCGGGTCAAGCCAGTTCTTCAATGTTACGTCCAGCGAAGGCGATGCAGCCTGATAGGATCTTCTATTCGTTTCCCAGTTGCCGAAGAATGCCCCTTGCGGATGCGAAACCGGCTCCTCAACGACGAACACAGGGTTCGCCGCGGGCCCCGGGTGCCTACGCAATGTTAAAATCGGTGGGTGCCTCAAGCCGTCAAATCACCCTGCACTGAAAACCGGGACAAACTTGTCAACGCCGTCCTGAAAGTGGGGTAGATCAGCCGGTTTGAAAATGTGGTCTTCTTCGGCTGGGTTTTCTTGCCTCCGGGCGCGCACCTGTCTTCTTCGGCTGGGTCTTCTTCAAGGTCCTCCATGAAACCGTCTTCTTCAGCTCTTGGCAGGGCCAGTTCCGACTCCGTCCTTGTCCAGCCATCCCACTTGCCCCCCAGCGTTACCTCATTTTCAAATCGGCTGGTTTCCTGCATTTTCACGCCGCCGCTGACACTTGTTGTCCTGGGGCGCCCGTACCGCCAGTAAACTCGGACCCCGGCGGATCCGCCCCGGCGCGGGACTACGCACTTGTAGCCTGGAACAATCTCGGGATGCACTGCTACAACCGGGACTGCGCGGACTTCCTGGTGCTGCCGCCATACAATACGCTGTGGGCCCAGGTGATCCGGGTAGGCGACCCGCCGCAGATCATTACCAGCGGCGTCACGATTGAGTACTCGTTCCCGGACAACACATACTCGGCCGGCAAGCCCGGCTTTGTCGACAAGACGAATTTCTGGGTCTACGCCAAGCAGATCTTCAACTTGAGCACCGACCTGGCCCCCAATGTCGGGCTGGCCGGCAAAGGCCTTTCAGGCCAGATGGACGCCAGCGGCGACCATTTTGTGGCCGAAGGCATCCCGCTGACCGAGTACCGCGACGTGGATGTCAGCGGGACCGATCCGAACACCTGGAACCGATACCCATTTCAACTGGCCCAGTTGATCGTCCGCGACGCCGCCACCAACGCGGAACTGACCCGCAATACGGTCGTCGCGCCGATCTCCAGCGAGTTGAGCTGCGACATGTGCCACGCGGACGACGGCGACGCCACCACGCGCTATCCCATCAACCCGACCGGCAAGATCGAGACCAATATCCTGACGCTGCACGATTTCCTCAGCGCGAGCAAGTATCCCCAGCAGTACAAGGCGTTGTTGATTGATAGCCGGCCGGTACTGTGCGCGAAGTGCCATGCCTCGAACGCGCTGAACGCTGCCGGCGTATCCGGTATTTCCAACCTATCAAACGCCATGCACAATCATCACAAGGACCTGCCGGACATCACCCCGGACACGAACGGCTGCTACAGTTGCCATCCAGGCCCTTCAACCCAGTGCCTGCGCTGTACCATGTCGAAGGACTTCGCATTCAATTGCCTCACCTGCCACGGCGACATGACGCAGGTGGCCCAGAACGCCAACCCGTGGCTCAACGAGCCGCGTTGCGACAATGCGGCGTGCCACGGCCCGGGCTACTCTCTGGACCAGCCGCTGTACCGCATGTCCAAGGGCCACGGCGGGACCTACTGCGCCGGCTGCCACGACAGCCCGCACGCGATTGCGCCCAGCCGCGAGCCGAACGACGCGATCAAATTTGTGGAACTGCAGGGATCTGCGGGGACCCTGCGTCAATGCACGGTATGCCACCGGACGATGCCTGCCGATGCATTTGTCCATCGTGCTCCTTAAATCCAGGAGCCGCCTTCGACATGGTGGCGCCGCTGGTTGCCCGGTCCCCAACCGGGCGTGCCCTGGTTGGGCAATACTCCCCACGGCGATGTTGCCTCCCCCCTCCAGCCTGGCTTGAAGCACAATTACCCGTGGCACGGCGCGTGCTTGATGGTCATGGTGTGCCAGCCTAGCTCGGGTCAGCGGCCCGGCTGGCTGACTCGCCCGGAGTTCGGGAGGACCTGACATGCTTCGCCGTGGTGAGATCGCGATCAGTATCATCCTGGCGTGCTCGGCCATCGCCTTCGCCAAGGGGCCGGCCAGCCAAGTGGCAAGCCAGCCGCCGGCCCCGCCGATGGAAAAGTACGTGTCCAAGGACGCCATCTTCGTACTCTACAAACCGCAGGGCTGGCAGGTCGCCGAGGGCGGTCAGCCAGGTTTTCGCATGATCTCCGTGACCGATCCGCGGGGCCTTTACGAGGCGGCCATGTTCTACGGCGCCTGTCCGACCGGCGAAGACGTGCCGGCACTAGCCAAGCTGTTTCTCGGCGGTATCGGCAAGCAGTTCCCGGATCTTCGCCTCGGCAATGTGATGCTGTCGCGCGACGGCAAGCGGGTCGCGTTTTCAGTCACCTTCACGAATCCACAGAAAGGCCGGCGTGAGTTTCAGTTCTGGCTCTCGGGCGCTGGCCGCGAGTTTATGTATGCCGGCGTCGAGGCCCCTGAAGGCAAACTGACCGAGCAGATGCCGATCCTGCTGACCATCCTGTCCAACGTCCGGGTGTTCAAGGGGGCCTTCACCGCCGGCCAAGCGGCGGCGCCCGTCCAGGTCGAGTTGAAGCCTTATCGGCTCAGCGACGGGTCGGCGAGCTTCGCCATGCCTCAGAATTGGTGGTGCAGGGAACTCGGCAAGGGGTCCTTCATAGCCGGCGACCCATCCGGCGGATTCGCGTTCACCGTGGCCAGCGTGGACGTGATCACGCCGCAGCTCGGCGTGAAAGTCCCCGGCGTGCCGGTGCTGCCGTACCTGTCGCCCAGCCGGGCCCTGCAGAAGCTTGGGGCCGCCCAGGGATCGCTCACCAACATGAAGTTCGAGAACGTCTTCCCGCGAGCCGACGTCGCCGCCCAGATGGCCCAGGTCTACACCTCCGGGCCGGTCGAGGTGGAGGAGTTCATCTACACCTGCGATACCCATGCCGGCAGATGCAAAGGCTACACGTTCGGGTTCTCATTCGGCTCGCGGCTGGGGACGAACTGGAACTTCCGGCACCTGACCGTGCTGGCCCCGGCGGACAAGTTCAACGCATACACCGGCACGTTCGCCGCCATGCTCCAGTCCTACAAGATCGACCAGCAGTGGGCGAGGAACTACATCGCCCAGGGCATCGCCCGGCTGCGCCAGTTGCAGCAGCAGACCGCCCAGATCGTCGCCCGCAACGCCCAGGAGATCCACGACATGATGCAGGCCGCCTACGACGAGCGGCAAAGGAGTATGGACTACATCGACTACCAGAGAACGAGCTACATCCGCGGCGAGCAGGACTGGATCTCGGGCATGGAAGGCGGCACGGTCTACCACTCCGATTCCTGGGGTACCAGGAACACCACCACCGGCGAGTACTGGAACGGCCAGCCCTACAACTACGTAAACTTCGACGGCCGCAACCCCAAGCACAATGAGGATATGGTCCCCATCACCAACCGCCAGCAGTGGGAACGCTACTTCCCGTAGTTGGCCCCACGGTGCTTGGAGCTGGGCTACCGGCCTGCACCTTGATTGGCGGTCGATCCTATCCCGGTCGAGACGTTGGCGACTCCTTCGGTGTGGTGCTGGTGGGGTCCGGTTTCTCGATCCGCACAAGCACGAACTCGTCGTCTTTGATCAGACCCACACCGGGTGCATACCATTTCTGGCTGACATCCGGCTCCATGGGGGTGGTTTCCTTGACGTGGAGGCACTGCTCGAAAACGCCGGCGGGCGTTTCCAGCCGCTCGTCGATACCGGCGATCTCCGCGCGGTCCATCGCGAGGTCCGGGGCATATTCCTGGTAGAACCGATCACCCCTGACGATCTTGCCGGGCATCATCAGCCCAAACCGGGCGCCTTTCACCCCCGCCAGCCAGGCACCGCCGTGACCAGTGACCTTGCCTTTCTTGTACATGTCCACATCTTCGCCGAAGTAGTAGACGTCCTTCGTGTTCTTGTCGATGGCGAAGTAGTTGCGCGAGACCTCGATCGGGCGGCCGTCCTTTTGCTCCCGTTCCTCGACCACCCTCGTCTGGACACCGTCCACCTTCTTGGTATCGGCAAGCACAGTGATGGTCAGCGTCTCGTTGCCGTTCCGATAGTGAAGCCGATAGCCCGGTTCGAGGATGAAATAGCGATTCCTGCCGGTGGGCACAAGGTTGGCCTTGTCGACTGCAAAGGACTTCCGCCATTTCGGGCCCTCGGCGATCTCGCCCGAGCGGAGGACCTTGCCGCTGATCGCGTCGATCTGGGCCTCCATGCATTTGTCTTTGGCCAGCAGAGCAACCTCGAACCGCGGATTGCCGTCGCGCAGCTTCAATTCCGCCTCGTAGACCCACCCGCCGTCGATCGCTTTGGTCGCGGTCTCGATGGCCTGCAAGAGTGTGATCCTGGCAGCCGCGACCGCCTTGGCCGCTTCAGCCGCCTCCTTGGCGTCGTCTTCATCCTCTTCGGCCTCGACCTTCAACACGCTACCGCTGGCCGCGTCGATCCGGACTTCCTTTTTCTGCTTCTCATGAAGCAGTGAGATCGCGTACAGCGGCCCCTTCTCGGGCATTTCCAGGTCGACTTCCAGCAGTGTGCCTCCGGGCACCTCTTTCTGAGCAGCCTCCAGGGCCTGCGACATACTGACCTTAACCTTGTCAAACGCCGCCTTGGCCCTGGCCGGTTCCCGGCCCTCCCCCGCCATCACCCACGAGCAGGCCAGTAGCGTCAGCAAGCCCATCAGGATCCTTGTGTGGCATGTGAAGTTCATCGCAGACCTCCTGAAATGAGATTGGCTTGGTATCCAAAAACAGTCCTGGTCATTGTACACGGGTTCGCATATTGAGCCAGCCATCATGAGAGGACAATGAGATAAACGCCTCGTAGCGGCACACCGGCCTCGCAGAGGCCGGCTCTGATTCTTATTATCGCGTCGGCAGACCGGGCGCTTGCGCTTCCGGTTCTGATGCAAGAGATTTAACCGGGCGCTGGCGCTTCCGGTTCTGATGGGGGATCACGCGGCCGGCAAGGGTCCACCGGCAACCAGTCGCTTCCTGGCCGGCTCTACGGTCAGGTTCAGCCCCTCCAGAGTCCTGGCGCCGAGCAATGCCAAGTCGCCGGCCTCGGCAAACACCACTTCGTCGATCGTGAACTGCCGACCCACGCGCAGAATAGCAAATCCCACACTGCGGGTGATCGCTTCGCCGTTGGCCATGACGAAGTGCACGTCTTTCTTTTCTCTTTTGACCCCGATGGCCTCAAGCTTGGCAGCCGGTATCCAGGAGTATTCACTTCCAGTGTCCACGAGGAGTCTCTGGAGCCGGACAGATCTCGACCGGTCGACGTGGTTCGCCACCGTGCACGCTGTGTGGAACGTACCCATGCTTTTATGATACCTTCCCGGGTACGCAATTCAATCGGTACGCCGCGGAGTGCCTGGGGGACGTACCCTCGAAGACCGCGCGGGCTGAAGCCCGCGGCCCATTGAGTCGGAAGCGATTCCCGTGCCTACAGGTTCATGGTCATGAGGAATTCGGCGTTGGTTCGGACTTTCAAGAGCCGACCTCGCAGCAGCTCGATGGACTCGACCACGTTCATGTCGCTCAGGACGCGGCGGAGCTTGTAGATCAGGTCGAGTTCCTGCGGGCCCACCAGCAGTTCCTCCTTGCGGGTGCCGCTGGCGTTGATGTCGATGGCCGGCCAGGTGCGGCGGTCGACCAGCCGACGATCAAGGTGCAACTCGGAGTTGCCCGTGCCCTTGAACTCCTCGAAGATCACCTCGTCCATCTTGCTGCCGGTGTCGACCAGGGCGGTGCCGATGATGGTCAGCGCCCCGCCCTCCTCGATGTTGCGGGCGGCGCCGAAGAAGCGCTTCGGCTTCTGCAGGGCGTTGGCGTCCACGCCGCCGGTCAGGATCTTGCCCGAGTGCGGCACCTCGGTGTTGTACGCCCGGGCCAGGCGGGTGATCGAGTCCAGCAGGATGACCACGTCGCGGCCATACTCGACCATCCACTTGGCCTTCTCGATGACCATCTCAGCCACCTGGACGTGCCGGCTGGCGGGCTCGTCAAACGTCGAGGAGATCACCTCCGCCTTTGTCGCCCGCTGCATCTCGGTCACTTCCTCCGGGCGCTCGTCGATCAGCAATATGATCACGTAGGCCTCGGGGTGGTTCGTGCTGATGGCGTTGGCCATCTTCTGCAGCAGGACGGTCTTGCCCGTCCGCGGCGGGGCCACGATCAGCATGCGCTGACCCTTGCCGATCGGCGTCACCAGGTCGACGATCCGCATGTTGATCTCTTCCGGGGTTGTCTCCAGCCGCCATCGGCCGTCGACGCCCAGCACCACCTTGGTCGGGTCCTTCGGGCCCGGGTGCAGCGGCGTCAGGTCCTCGAAGTTCGTTTTTTCCGTGACCCGCTCGGGATCCTCGAGGTTGATCGCCTCGACCCGCAGCAGCGCGAAGTAGCGCTCGGACTCTTTCGGCGGGCGGATCTGCCCGGCCACGATGTGTCCGGTCCGCAGGCCGAAACGCCGGATCTGCGACGGGCTCACGTAGATGTCGTCCGGGCATGGCAGGTAGTTGTACTCCGTGTTCCGCAGGAAGCCGAAGCCGTCCGGCAGAATCTCCAGCACGCCCTCGCCGTACATCAGCCCGTTCTGCCGGATCCGTTCCTTGAGGATCTTGAAGATCAGCTCCGACTTGCTCAGCCCGGTGTAGTCGCTCAGCCCCTCCTGCTTGGCGATCTCGTGGAGGGCCTCGACGTTGAGCTTCTGCAGGTCCTTGATGTGCAGCTCGCCGCGCTTCACTTCCTCGTACTTGGCGTGCGTCTCGGCATCAATGGCCGAGAAGCTCTCTCGCGGCGGTCGGCGGTCCTCGTGCTGCGGCTGCGGTGGCGGCTGCGGTGGCGGCGGCTCTGCCACGACCGCTTCGACCACCGGTTCGGATTCAGGCTCGGGGCCGAATGAAACGCTCTCTTCCTCGTTGTTGGCCACGACGACCTCCGTTTCCGGCGGCTCTTCGCTGACCGGTTGCTCGACCTTCCTTCGCATACCGGCCCGGCCCGGGCCGCGCATTTGTCTGCCCTTTGACTTGTCGCTGGCTTTCGCCATGTACTTGTCCTCCTGGTTGACTTATCTGGGCTGATGCCCAACAGATGCGATTCAATTGTCTCTCAGCGTCACGGTGACCGCCGGCCACGCGGGCCGGCACGGCATGATCCACGATGAGGTTCTTATCTGCCGGAGAGTATCTGAGAGAAGACCTTTTCAACTTGCCGACGCAGGGATCGTTTGTCGGAGTTGTTCTCCACTATATAATCGGCCTGTCCCCTCTTCAAGTCCAGTGGTCCCTGCGATTTTTCAAACCGCTCCAGGTCCTCGCCGGTCCAGGACCGGCCCTTCCTGAGCCGCCCCAGCCGCACGTCGCGGTCCGCCTCCACGAAAATCACGCAGTCGCACCGCTGGGCCAGCCCCACCTCGAACAGCAGCGGAGCATCCCAGACAATAGCCCGAAAGGCCGGGTCCGCCTGGTACGCCGCGATCAACGCCTCCGAACGCCGGGCGATTCGAGGATGAACCAGCTCCTCCAGCCGTCGAAGCGCCTCCGGATCGTTACTCACGATCCGCCGGATCGCCTCGCGGTCCGCCCGGTGATCCGCCGTGGCCACGGCTTCGCCCCACCATTCGCGTAGGGCAGCCAGAACCTCCGGCGAATTCAGTTCCTCGTGATTGAAACCATCTGCGTCGACAACCCCGGCCCCCAATTCCGCCAGGATCGACGCCACGGTGCTTTTCCCCGCTCCGATGCCGCCAGCGATGCCGATGATCGGTTTGCCGGCTTGTGCCAATGCCTCACCTGCTGGTTTGTGCCTGACCCGCTGGCTTGCTTGGCTGCATCCGACGCCCACACTCCGAAAACCCAAATGAGACAGTCCGTGGGGTTTAGCCATTTCCAGCAGCGAGATCGTCCCCACAATGCCTGGGTTTCCGGCAATCCTCCAGCTTTGCCAGCAATCCCTGAGTTCATGAACAATCGTCCAGCAGCGTCGAATCCGAGGTAATCTTACGATCGCCGTTCACAAATGGACGAAAGTCCACGGTCCATACCGAACCTGCTCCGCAAAGGCGTGACTCAACGGTCCGAACAATGTGGAAACCGACGAGTTCTGGAGGTGTCGCCTGGATGCGGTGGACCTTGCGTGAGGTCCTATGACTTCCCCACAAGCACGCATTCGTGCTTGTCTAAAGCTAGTATACGCGACCGCTGCGGTCTTGTCACGTGCCCGGCCGCAAATTTCCAGACCAGCGATTCCCCTGCTTTTCTCCTGCCGGACACGGTCGGCCATCGCGGGCCCGCTCGGACTGGTCCGACGCCCGCTTATCACTGTAACTCTTTATATGATAAGACCTTACATGCCAATCCGTTTTCGTCGGCCCCCGTACCGGCCGTCATAGACGACCTGGTCTGCACAACGTTCGGCACCAATTTAACTCATTTTCAATAGGGTGCAACTCGCCTCCCGCTAACCGCCCTCCACCAAGGCTCCATTTCGGGAAGTGGTGGGTCGCCCAAAAGCGGCGGCGTTAGCCGGGGTATCGGGGAGGTCGAAGCTGACTCCATCGATCGCCATCAACCGCAAGCCTTTGTAAAAGGCGCCGCGAGTTCGATCGCTGGCGATCGGCCCGGCGGTCTGGACGAACAGTTGGCGCATGGGGCGGGGCCCCAATCGTGTACGCGCCTGGGAGAGGGCGGATTTAGCCGGCGGTCGCCTCAACGCCAACACCAGGAACAGGGATCGCAGCGCGCCCACGACCTGTCTCCAGAGCGCCGGGACATCCAGGTCGCTCCAGATACCGATGGCGATGACCAGCCAGACCACGGCGGTGGCTGGCAAACGCCGAATCCGTCGGCTTTGGCGACCCGCGTGGACCAAGACCGCATGAATGATGGTCGGCGAAATGAACTGGCTGATCGCTTCCAGAACCAACGATGGGGCCGGCCACTCCGACCGGACTTGAGAAAGTGGCCCTCCCCGGCCGATAGTTTTCATGACAGAAGCCTCCGTTGCGATAGGTGGAGCCCGTTGCATTCCATCTATATCGTCAATAGATATGGCTTTTTGCGTCGCGGAGCCGACGCCAAAAGCCATATCTATTGCGAAGGGCAAGAAGTCCAATCTTCCCAAGGAATTCTCCGTCGAGGCCCTCAAGGCTGCTTCCGCCGATCCCGGCCAGGTCTGGGCCCGGGTCCACGAGGCCATGAACAGTAAAGATCTCACCGACCAGCAGCGCCACGAGCTGCGTGAAAACATGCATCAGGTCATGGAAGCCCAGATGAACGAGCGGCTTGACGACTACTTCGCCGCTGTACCAAGCGATCGGCAGGCGGTTCTCGACCGGCACCTCGACCAGATGCGGGCCCACATGCAGGAATTGCAGCAGCACCAAGGCCAGTCGGGACGCCCCAGCCGCGGTGACGATCGGCGTCAGCGCGGTCCCGCCACTGCTGGGCCGGCGGTCGCTGGAGCCGGTAGCCCCAACGTCGCCGGTGGTCCAAACGTCGCTGGCGGGGGAGGTAATGGTCCAGGCCGGCATGACGGGCACCACGGTCCGTCAACCCGCCAGGAAAGAAAACTGCACTCTGAATCGCACGACCCCGATCAAAGGGCCCGAATGATGGCTTATCGAACCGCTCTCAGGAAGCGGGCACAGGAACGCGGCATTCAGATGCCTTTTGGCATGGGCCCCCCGCGCGGCGGCATGGGCCGGCCTTGAGTGCAAGCTGACTTGCCCAAATCTCTATTTGTCTCACCAGCGCCGAATGCAATCACAGTCTGGGCGATGAGCAGTTCCTCGTCCGTGGGGATGACGCGAATAGTGACGCGGCTGCCGTCCCTGGTGATGACCGGCGCGGAGGCTTCGTTGCGCGACCGATCGAGCACGATGCCCAGGAACTCGAGGCCCTCGCAGATGCGGGCCCGGATCGGAGCCGACCGCTCGCCGATGCCGCCGGCGAAGACCAACGTATCGAGCCCACCCAGCACGGCGGCCAGGGCACCGATCCATTTCTTGGCCTGATGGCAGAACAGGGCGACGGCCTCGGCGGCCCGCACGTCGTCCGGCTCCCGCTCCAGCAGGTCGCGCATGTCCGAGGTGGTCTCCGAAACGCCCAGCAGGCCGGACTCGGCGTGGACCATGTGGTAGAACTGCTCGGCGGTCATTCCCTCGGTGCGGGCCAGGTACGCGACCACGCCGGGGTCGAGGTCGCCGGAGCGCGTGCTCATCACCAGGCCGGCCGCGGGCGTGAAACCCATCGTCGTATCAATGGAGCGGCCTCCGCGCACCGCGGCCATGCTGGCCCCGTTGCCGAGATGGGCCAGGATGACCCGCCCCCGGGCCGCGGCCGGCCCGGCGATGCGCTCAAGCTCCTGCATCAGGTACGTGTAGGACAGCCCGTGGAAGCCATATCGCTGCACGCCGGCCGCGTCGTAGCGCCGGGGGATCGGCAGGAGCTTGGCCACTCGCGGCAGGTCG
>Ga0315273_10013150_pt1 | contig 10629 bp, 8 predicted proteins | sample YL17G02_0_MG_FD_205753 | JGI IMG/M metagenome (GOLD analysis project Ga0315273, IMG submission 205753) | Sediment microbial communities from Yellowstone Lake, YNP, Wyoming, USA - YL17G02_0 | ecosystem: Environmental > Aquatic > Freshwater > Lake > Sediment | place: USA: Wyoming | collected... | reverse complement strand
CGGCGGCGGTCAAGCGGCGTTTGGAGGCGGTTTTCCCCGTGGAGTGGGGCGAGGTGGTAGCCATCCTGGGTCGGGCGCGCGAGGAGGCATCCGCGCGGGGACTGGACGAGGAAGCCCGCAGAGAGCTTGCCTTGCAACTCGCGGGCCTGGACATCGACATGATCTTGACAGAGGGGGGCATCCCCTCGTTCGCGGAGGCCGTCACGGCGTGTATATCGCGGTTCTCGGCGTAAATCACAAGACAGCGTGCATCGACGTGAGGGAGCAGGTGGCCCTCGACGACGACGGCTGCCAGAACCTTGCGCGCGCCTTGGTGGATCATCCCGGGGTGGGCGAAGCCGTCGTGGTGAGCACGTGCAACCGCACAGAGGTCTACGTCTCCGGGCCGCAACTGCCTCTGAGGGAGGTCGCCCTCGATGGGCTCTGCGCCGTGTCATCGGCGTGCCGTGAGGATCTTCACGAGAGCATCTACTATCTAGAAGACCGTGAGGCGGTCAAGCACTTGTTCTCGGTGGCGAGCTCCCTGGATTCCATGGTTCTGGGAGAGGCTCAGATCCTGCACCAGTTGAAGAGCGCCTATCAGGTGGCTGAGGATGCCGGAGCCACCGGGGTGATACTCAACAAGTTGCTGCGCAGGTCGTTCGAAGTGGGCAAGCGGGTCCGCACCGAGACCAGGATCGGCGAGAGCTCCCTGTCGGTGGCGTCGGTGTCGGTGGATCTGGCCGGGAGCGTGTTCGGCGACCTCGCCGGGCGGGCGGTGTTGGTGATCGGCGCCGGCGAGATGGCGGAACTGGTGGTCACTCACCTGCGCGCGCGCGGCGTACACCGCTTCCGCGTGGCCAACCGCACCTTCGAGCGCGCCGTTGAGCTGGCCGAGCGCTTCGGGGGCGACGCGGTGCGCTACGAAGCCCTCGAGGAACACTTGGCTGGAGTCGACATCGTCATCTCCTCGACCGCGTCCGGCCGACCCATCATAGTGCGCGCCGACCTGGAGCGGGTGATGCGCAAGCGCAAGAACCGGCCCATCTTTCTTATAGACATAGCCGTTCCTCGCGACATAGATCCGGCCATCAACAAGGTATACAACGCCTACCTCTATGATATCGACGACCTGCAGGAGGTCGTCTCCTCCAACTTGGGCGACCGTCAGCGCGAGGCGACGTTGGCGCGCGCCATCGTCGAAGAAGAGGTGTCCGCGTTCCAGGGCTGGTTGCAGACCCTCGTCGTGCTGCCCATATTGGTGTCGTTCCGGGAGTGGGCCACGGAGGTCAAGGACGGGGAGCTTGAGCGGTTCTTGGCGAAGATGCCCGAACTCAGCGACGACGAGCGAAAGAAAGTGGGCGCCCTGGCCCACGCCATCGTCAGCAAGCTGGTGCACCCGCCAACGGCCCGCATCAAGGACATGGCGGGCGACGAAGACGGCTTCCGCTACGCGGAAGCGCTGCGGGTACTCTTCGACCTAGACGGCGTGACGCAGGAGTCGGACGGGAGCCCATCCGGCCCGGCCTCGACTTCGTCGACGGCTGCCGGCCCTCGTGGAAAAGACTCCACGAACGTTTCATCTCGTGCCGGGCAGCGCGATCGCACCTCGGGCGGGACTGCGGCTTCTTCGATGCCGCGGCCCGATCTACACTGATCAGGAGAGGAGTCCACTATCGCAACGCGACGTGTCGTCATCGGATCCCGCAAGAGCCTGCTCGCCATGACTCAGAGCAGGCTCGTGCGGAGCATGCTCCTAGCGGTCGATCCGGGGCTGGAAGTGCACATCGAGGAGATCGTCACCAGCGGTGACCGGATCCTCGACTCACCACTCTCGCAGATCGGTGACCGGGGCCTCTTCGTCAAAGAGATCGAGGAGGCGATGCTGCGGGGGGACATCGACCTTGCCGTGCATAGCGCCAAGGATGTGCCCACCGCGCTGCCCGCCGGTTTGGATCTTCCGGCGTTCACCGAGCGAGAGGACCCGGCGGACGCCTTCGTGGGCAAGCTCGCTCGGGTCGAGGACTTGGCCGGCGCTCGGCGCATCGGCACCAGCAGTCTACGCCGCCGCTCTCAGCTGCTCGCGCGTTTCCCGCACCTGGAGATCGAGGATATTCGGGGAAATGTGGAGACCCGCATCCGCAAGATCGCCGAACAGGATCTCGACGGCACCATCCTTGCCGTGGCTGGGCTCACTCGGCTGGGGCGCTTGGAGGAGGCGTCGTTCGTCTTTCCCGCCGATGTGATGGTGAGCGCCGTAGGCCAAGGGGCGTTGGCGATCGAAGCCCGCTCCAACGACGAGGTCACGTGCGCGCTTCTTGCCCACCTGGACCACACGGCTACGCGGTGCGCTGTGCTGGCCGAACGTGCCCTCATGATGACGTTGGAGGGAGGCTGCCAAGTGCCCATCGGAGCGCGCGCCACGGTCGAAGGTGACCGGCTGCATCTGGTGGCCTATGTGGGCAGCGTAGATGGCACCAAGAGCGTCACGATGAAGTACGAGGGGTCGGTAGCCGACCCAGAGGAGGCAGGTGTGGAGTTGGCCCGGGCGATGCTCGCCGCGGGGGCCGACGAGATCCTGGCCGTGGTCAGGGGCGACTGTGGGTAGTCCGCACAGCGGAGACGCCGCGGCCACCGACGCGGGCCTGCGGCGGACACCGCCGACGGTCTATCTGGTGGGCGCCGGCCCGGGCGACCCCGACCTCATCACGGTGCGGGGCAAGCGCTGTCTGGAGCAGGCCGAGGTGGTCCTCTACGACCGTCTGGTCGATCCGGTACTGCTCTCCTACGCGCCTGCGGGCGCGGAGATGGTCTACGTGGGCAAGCGTTCCGCCCAGCACACCGTGCCCCAGGACGGCATCAACGCGCTGCTGGTCGAGCATGCTCTGGCCGGCAAGCGGGTGGTACGCCTCAAAGGTGGCGACCCCTTCGTCTTCGGCCGGGGTGGGGAGGAGGCTCTTGCCCTGCGTGCCGCCGGTGTGCCGTTCGAGGTGGTGCCGGGCATCTCGTCCGGAGTGGCGGTGCCGGCCTACGCCGGTATCCCGGTGACGCACCGCGGGCTGACCTCACACGTCACCTTCGTCACCGGCCACGAGGACCCCACCAAGGAAGAGGCCCACATCGACTGGGACAAGTTGGCCTCCGACGTGGGCACACTGGTGATCTTCATGGGAGTCAAGAACCTGCCCAAGATGGTCGACGAGCTGACCCGTCGAGGGCGTCCTATCGACACCCCGATCGCCTTGATTCGCTACGGCACCGTGCCGCAGCAGCGTACGGTCACGGGGACTCTCAAGGACATCGTCGAGAAGGTGGCCGCCGCGAAGCTGCGGCCACCGGCCATCACCATCGTGGGCGAGGTCGTGACCCTGCGGGAGCAGCTGCGCTGGTTCGAGGATCGGCCGCTGTTCGGGCGGCGTGTCGTGGTCACGCGGCCGCGGGCGCAGGCCGGCCCGCAGATCCAAGCCCTGCGCGATATGGGCGCCGAGGTGCTCGCCTTCCCCACTATCCGTATCGAGCCTATCGGGGGCTCGCGCGAGATAGACGCCATGGTGGCGGAGATCGACGGCTATGACCTGATCGTCCTGACCAGCGTCAACGGCGTGGAGTGCTTCTTCGACCAACTCCGCGGCGCAGGCATGGACGCCCGCTGCCTGCACCGCGCCACGGTGGTCGCGATCGGTCCGAAGACCTCGGCCGCCTGCCGGGCGTACGGCGTGGTTCCCGACCTGGTGCCCAAGACCTTTGTGGCTGAAGGGGTGCTGGAGGCCCTCGACGACCGCCTGCGCGCTGAGGGTCGCACCCTGGCCGGAGCGCGCATTCTTATCCCCCGGGCTCTCGACGCGCGGGAAGTCCTGCCCGAGGCGTTCGCCGCCGCCGGGGCGACGGTCGACGTCGTGTCTCTGTACGAGACGGTGCTGGAGGATCACGAGCCGCAGGAGGTGGCGGCGGCCGCGGACGCCGACTATGTGTCGTTCACTTCGGCCTCGAGCGCGCGCCACTTCGCCGCCCTGGTGCGGCGCGCCGGTCTTGGTGACGCCTTGGCGCGGGTGCGTGCGGCTTCTATCGGCCCGATCACGACTGAAGCCGTGCGAGAGGAAGGCATGCAGGTGGTTGTGGAAGCCACCGACTTCACTATCGAAGGGTTGATGGCGGCGCTGGCGGCGCTGGCGGCGCATCAGGCATAGGCAGCGGGCCCGTTCGCGCCCCCCGGGGCGCCTGCTGTTATACTTCCTGAACCGCGGCCCACCCTGCCGCGACCCGAGACTGCGCTCCCCACCTAGACGGTGTTCGCGCGCCTACATGGTCTGTCCCGGTACGCACGACGTGGAGGTTACGATAGCCGATGTACTACCCCCAGTATCGTCCCCGGCGGATGCGCAAGACCGACAGTCTGCGCGCCATGATCCGGGAGACGCACCTGCATCCACACATCTTCGTCTATCCCCTGTTCGTGATCCACGGGGAAGACGTCAAGAACCCGGTCAGTTCTATGCCCGGGGTCTATCAACTCTCCATCAACCACCTGATCGAGGAAGCCCGAGAGGTCGCCGCCCTGGGTATCCGCAGCGTGTTGCTCTTCGGCATCCCCGCCACCAAGGACGAGGCGGCTTCTTCGGCCTACGACTCGGAGGGCATCGTGCAGATGGCTATCCGAGCCATCAAGGAGAACGTTCCTCAGCTCACGGTCATCGCCGATGTCTGTCTCTGTGAGTACATGAGTCACGGCCATTGCGGCGTCGTGCGCGACGATGGCTGCGTCGACAACGACCTGAGCGTCGAACTCCTGGCGAAGACCGCCCTCAGCTACGCCGAGGCGGGCGTCGATGTGGTGGCGCCGTCGGACATGATGGACGGCCGCATCACCGCCATCCGGTCTGCTCTCGACCACGAGGACCACCAGGACGTGCCCATCTTCTCCTACAGCACCAAGTACGCCTCCGCCTTCTACGGGCCGTTCCGCGAAGCGGCCGAATCGCCGCCCCAGTTCGGCGACCGCAAGTCGTATCAGATGGACCCGGCCAACACCGACGAGGGGTTGCGCGAGGCCATCATGGACATCGAGGAAGGCGCCGACATGGTCATGGTCAAGCCGGCGCTGCCGTACCTGGACCTGATCTACCGGATCAAATCGGAGACCCGCTTCCCGCTGGCGGCTTACAACGTGAGCGGAGAGTACGCCATGGTCAAGGCCGCGGCCGCCAATGGCTGGCTCGACGAAAGGGCTGTGGTGATGGAGACTCTGCTGGCCATCAAACGCGCCGGAGCCGACATCATCATCACCTATCACGCCAAAGATGCAGCCCGCTGGCTGGCTGAGCGCATGCCCATCCAGGTGCCGGGCGGCATGCATCCGGAGGGACGATGAGCGGCGGGAACGGGGCTGGTTCCGCCGGCGCCACGCCGGCCTCGGAAGCCGCCCCGCTCGACGTCGTGATCTCGGAATGCGCGGCCGACATCGCGCCGCAGATGACCGCCGCCGGCGACGCGCCGGTCGAATACCTGCCCAAGCTCATCGCCTGGGAGGTCACCCGGTCGTGCAACCTGTCCTGCCGGCACTGCCGGGCCTCCGCCGAGAAAGGGCCATATCCGGGCGAACTCACCCTGGAGCAGGGTAAGGCGCTTCTAGACGACATCGCCTCCTTCGCCAACCCGGTCATGATCTTCACGGGGGGTGATCCCCTCATGCGCGCGGATGTGTTCGAGCTTGCCGAGCACGCCATCAAGGGCTGCGGTCTGCGGACGGTCATGTCGCCCAACGGCACCTTGGTGACTCCCGAGACAGCCCGAAGGATGAAGGAGGTCGGCATCCCCCGCATCTCCATCTCCATCGACTTCCCAACGGCCGAGTTGCACGACAACTTCCGCGGAGTGCCGGGAGCGTTCGAAGGAGCGGTGCACGGCGTGCGCACGGCCATCGAGGCCGGGGTGCAGGTACAGATCAACTCCACCATCACCAAGCTGAACGTGGACTATCTCGACGACCTGCTCGCCCTGGCCAAGGATCTGGGAGCCGTGGCCTTCCACCCCTTCCTCCTGGTGCCGACCGGTCGAGGGAAAGCGCTTGGGCCGGAGGAGCTCCCGCCCGAAGACTACGAACGCACATTGAACTGGGTCTATGATCGTCAGAAGACCTCCGAGATCTTCTTCAAGCCCACCGACGCTCCCCACTATCACCGCATCATGCGCCAACGGGCGAAAGCCGACGGCACCGACTTGCGGGAGCTCAAGATGCATCCCCACTCGCACGCAGCCATGGCCGAGGGGGTGGGCAAAGGGCACGGGCACGGCGACCTGGACAGCCATTCCAAGGGCTGTCTGGCCGGCACCGGCTTCTGCTTCGTCAGCCACCTCGGGCAGGTGCAGCCCTGCGGCTACTTCGACGTCGTGGCCGGTGATGTGAAAGAGCAGAAGTTCTCCGACATCTGGCGCAATTCGCCGCTCTTCCAGGACTTACGCGATGTCTCGCTGCTCAAGGGAAAGTGCGGCATCTGCGAGTATCGGCGGGTTTGCGGCGGTTGCCGGGCGCGGGCGTACGAAGTCTCGGGCGATTACCTGGCCGAGGAGCCGTACTGTGTCTACGAGCCAGAGAGGCGCGGCTGCTGAGCGCGTTCCGGCTGCAACCGAGCATCAACGGCGGTACACTTTGGCGTAAGAGCGCGGTAGAATGACTTGACGCCCTGCTTCGCGGGGCGGCGAACGACAAGGAAACGATGAAGAAGCATGCCGGCATGGATAGCCGACCGTCGGGTCGTCGCGTAGGGAGTGCGTCCGCACGTGCTGGGCGTCATGCCATGATCGTCGTTCTGGCGGCGGTTCTGCTCGCACTGGTACTGGCAGTCGGAGCGGCCGCCGAGCCTATCCTCGGTGAGTCGCCGCCGACAACTTCCACGGCCGGCGGCACCGCCGGCGAATCGGGGGGGCCGGCGGGAGAGACCACCACCACACTGCCGACCGAGACCACTACGACCCTTGTCGGCGAGACCGTCGTCACGCTCCCGCCGAGTTCCACGACCACGACCGTTCGCCACACCACGATCACGTTGCCCCCGTCGACGTCCCCCGAGATCCTCGAGCGGCTTCGGCAACTCGAATTGCTGGCGGGCACGATCTCGGCCAAGCAGATGGAGGTCTACCGGGCGGCGATCGAACTTGACGCCATCGACGAGGACCTTTCGCGCACGATCGAGGAATACAACTTCCGGGTGCTCACCCTCGAAGACGCGAAGCAGAACGTCGCTCGGCTGCAGCAGGAACTCATCCTGTCCCGAGGGGAGCTTGCGATTGCCGTCATGACCCTCGAAGATCGGCTGGTCGGTGCGTACAAGAGTGATGCGTCGGCTCTCGAACTGATCCTCGACACTACCGATATGTCCGATTTCATCCGCCGGCTCAGCCTGCTGATGAGCGTCGTGAAGAGTGACCGCGAGCGCGTGGATGAAGTCACCGCGTTGCGCGCCCGCACCGATCGCCTCCTCGAAGAACTCTCGCCTCAGATCTATGAGGTGACCACCGCCTCGGCGCTTCTGGGGGAGCAGAAGAAGCTCGTCGAGGACAAGCTGGCCGTCCGGCAGGCATATGTCGATCAACTCAGCGCCGAGATCCGTGCCCTGGTCGAGCGGCAGAGCCAAACCGCGGGCAGCGTGGTTCCTTCGGGCTTCGATGTGGGAGCTTTCTTGGTAGGCGACGGGAACGCGGTTGTTAAGACGGCGCTCCGCTACCTGGGTATTCCCTACGTGTGGGGAGGCGCCGGCCCGGCTACTGGTTTCGATTGCTCGGGATTGGTGCAGTATGTGTTCCTGCAGAACGGCATGTATGTGCCGCACTACTCCGGCTATCAGGCCTTGATGGGTTTCGAAGTTCCCCGCGACGCCGTCCAGCCGGGGGACTTGGTCTTCTTCGGCAATCCCGTGCATCACGTCGGCCTCTATGTGGGCGACGACCTCTTCATCCACGCGCCTCGCACGGGCGACGTTGTGAAGATCAGTAGGCTATCGGAGCGCGCCGACGTGTCCCATGTTCGCCGGGTCGCTTTCCTCAGCGGGGATCCCGCTCTTACCGCGACGCAGTAGACTGCCGCGGCGGACCCTGGCGCGGGTCTGAACGAGGCCAAGCGCGGACATGTGTGACCGGTCGCCTGTCTGCGGCCGTGTTACTCTTGTTACATGGCTTCTTGGCCTCAGACGTACGTGATCGACACGAATGCGCTCTTGAACGACCCGGATGTCATCCACTCGTTCTCGGGCGCCGAAGTCGTCATACCCGCCGTGGTGCTCAAGGAGCTCGACGACCTCAAGCGCAAGCGCACCGACGCCCGCGTGCGTTTCAACGGTCGCAAAGCCACACGCGTGCTGTTCGAGGCGTCTCGCCACGGACGTCTCGTGGATGGAGTGCCTCTGCCCAACGGGGCCATCCTGCGTGTGGACGCGACCGAGTACTTCGACGATCCGCCCGCCGATCTCGACCTGTCGCGTGCCGACGACATCATCTTGGCTTTGGCGCACTCCTGCCAACGGAGGCCGGGTTCGCACGCCACTGTTGTCAGCAACGATTTGAACTTGCTGCTCCGAGCCGAGGGCATCGGGCTCGACACTTACCGGTTCGAGGGCAAGCTCGAGCACATCCAGCATATCCGCCGAACGCCGATGGAGTGGTTCCGTGATACGTGGTTCACGATCCTGCTCGAAGTACTGGTCGTCGTGCTCGCATTCTCGACCGGATACCTCTATGTGACCCGTCCCGTCGACACTCTGGGTCGGTCGCTGACCGGGATAGACGCGATCACCCTTCGGAGCCTGGGGGTCGATCCGAAACTATTGGAGCAGTACTACCTCGATCGGCTGGACCAGAACCCCAACGACTTCGACAGCCTTGTGAACTTGGGCAATCTGGTCTTCGATGACGGAAGCAGGTTGGTCGAAGCGGTCGACTACTACCGCCGTGCGCTCGCCATCGAACCCCGCGATGCGAATGTGCGCACCGATATGGGGATCGCACTGTTGGGTCTGGGACGCCGGCACGAAGCCATCCTGGCGTTCCAGCAGGCAACCGTCGATCAGCCGGACAACGCACTCGCCCACTACGATCTGGGCGTGGCGCTGGCGCAGGAGGGTGACCTCCAGCCCGCCATCGAGGCGCTGAGGACGTCATTGGGCCTCATGGCTCAAGGCGGTGTGGGGGTACCCGTGGGCGATGCGCAGATACTGATCAACAAGCTTACGAAAGCTCTTACGACCACCTCTACCGCGGTCTCCCAGAAGTAGACGCGCGCCGGTTGAAGGTGCTAGCATACGAACACTTCATGGCCGGGGGGGCGTGGCCATAGCAGGCCACTCGGCACGATGAGCATCTGAAGTTCGAGCGGGGGGAACGCGTGGACCTGAGTCGACGCATCGTGTGGATAGCTCTGTCGGGTCTCGTGCTCCTGGTGCTTGTGACGGCCTTGGGTTTTCGGGAGACTTCCAAGCCCTCGTTCTGCTCAAGCTGTCACGTCATCGGGCCGTATGCGACGACGTGGCATGCTTCGTCACACGCCGCGTACGGTGTGACCTGCACCGATTGTCACTTCGAGCCCGGGGCGATCGGCTACACCAAGGGCAAGTTCTACTCGTTCCTGAAACTTACGCAGTTCGCGGCCGGCCAGACTGAAAAGAAGCCCGAAGCTGCCAAACTGGTCCTTCGTTCCGCGTGTCTCCAGTGCCACGAGTACGTCCGCAACCCGGCCGACCCGCGCTACCCGAAGGACATCGTGGTGCAGGGCGTCACCTTCCCCCACGATTTCCACCTGAACAAGGCCAACCTGACCTGCGCCGATTGCCATAGCGGCATCGTCCACGGCGCCGCTCTTGTGGGCGCCGACAAGCCACAGGCCGCCGCCGACCCCGCGTTCTGCAACAAATGCCACACGGGCGACATCGCGCCGATCCTGTTCCTACCCATCGAGCCTGCCGGGCGCGAACACCCGGGGGCGCCCAAGCTGGATGTGAACGTATGGCGCAACAACCACTGGCGCTTAGCGAAACAGGGGGCCACCATCGACGGGGTGGCCTACGACAAGATCCAGCCCGAGACCTGCGCCGCCTGCCACGAGGATCCCACCGTGGCCAAGGCGTGCAAGGGCTGCCACTTCGCCCGCGTGCCGGAATTCGCCGCCTCCCCGAAGGCGGAGCGGGCCAGCTTCGTGCCCATGGTGCTCTTCTTCTATCTGTTCGGTCTCTTCATGGTGGCGGCGGTTCTTCGCGGAAAGGACAAGGAGCGCTTCTTCTCCTCGCGTGTCGTGCGGGCCATAGCCATCCTCGTGCTGATCTCTGACGCGTTCGTCGTGTATCTGATCGTGTCCGACGTGCTCGTGCAGAAGACGGGTCAACACGAGATAAGCCCCACTACTGTGTGGACGAGCTATCTGCTTCTGAGCATCGCTTTGTTGGCCTTCCTCTTGTTCGAGGGCGGCCTTCTGCCTAATCCACTGCGCCCCGTGAAGCTGCCCAAGACCGAAGACGACCGCTACCTGGTGCCAAAGCCGATCCGGCGTCTCGGCTCCAGGCGCTCCGAGAACGCCTCCCCGCCGGAGACCAACGACCCCGCCCCCCCCAACGACCCCACCCCCCCCGAGGACCCCGGTGCCTGAGCCGACGATCGCACCCACCGACG
>Ga0315273_10013149_pt1 | contig 10629 bp, 7 predicted proteins | sample YL17G02_0_MG_FD_205753 | JGI IMG/M metagenome (GOLD analysis project Ga0315273, IMG submission 205753) | Sediment microbial communities from Yellowstone Lake, YNP, Wyoming, USA - YL17G02_0 | ecosystem: Environmental > Aquatic > Freshwater > Lake > Sediment | place: USA: Wyoming | collected... | reverse complement strand
TTTGACCGCGATCAATTTTTGCTACCGGTATTACCCGGTCGTCCAGGAGGCCGCGGCCAGGGCGCGGCGGGGCGATCTGGGGGACGTCAGGGCCTTCGTCGGGCATTTTCTCCAGGACTGGCTCTTCTTCGAGACGGACTACTCCTGGCGCCTGGACCCCAAGGTGGCGGGCAAGGCCAACGTCGTGGCCGATTTGGGCAGTCACTGGTGCGACCTCGTCCAGTTCATCACGGGACAGAAAATCGTCGAGGTCATGGCCGAGCTTCACACCTGCCTTCCCAAGCGCCGCAAGCCCAAGGCGGGACCGCTATCGTTCGGCGCCGGGCAGGCGGGCGAATCGGAAGAGGTCGGCATCGAGCTCGATGACTACGCCTCGCTTTTTCTCAAGCTGGCGAACGGAGCAAGAGGTAATTTCACGACCTGCCAGGCCGCTGCCGGTCGCAAGGTCGACCTCGAGCTCCAGGTCTTCGGTTCGAAGGAATCCTACGCCTGGAGCCACGTCCACCCCAACGCCCTCTGGATCGGCCACCGGGAAAAGGCCAATGAGGTTTTCTACGAGTCCTCGCTCCAACAGGCCGCGGAAACACGGAAATACGCCGCCCTGCCCACCGGCCATCCCATGGGCTACCACGACGCCGTGTTCAACCTATTCCGGGATTACTACGAAGCCGTGGCGGCGAAGCGGGAGGGAAAACCTTACCGCGCGACCTTCCCCGATTTCCGGACCGGACACGAGATGATGTGCGTCATCGACGCCGCCGTCGAATCGGACAGATCCGGCCGGTGGGTCAAGGTGGAGCAATAGCCGCCTTTCAACCAGCCTTGAGCGAAATGGATAAGTATTCGCTGGTCGTGATCGGCGGCGGGCCGGCCGGACTCTTCTGCGCCTTGAGGGCGGCGGGAAACGGACGTAGGATCCTGATCTTGGAAAAAAAGCCCCACCCGGGCCGCAAGCTCCTCCTCTCCGGTTTGGGACAGTGCAATATCACCCATGATGAGGACGTCGGATCATTCCTTTCCCATTATGGGGACAATGGCAGGTTTCTCAAACCCGCTCTGATGAATTTCCAAAATCGGGATTTGATCACGTTCTTCACCGAACGGGGACTGCCTCTCATCACAGAGCCCGGCGGAAAGGTTTTTCCCCGGTCCAGGAAGGCGTCCGAGATCCTGGATATCCTGGTCAAGGAATGTGCGGCCGCGCAGGTGGAGATACGGTGCGAAGACCCGGTCTTGGAGGCCTCCGCTTGCGACGAAGTGTTTTCGATCCGGACCGATCGGGCGACTTATCGCGGCGGGCAGCTGGTCATCGCGACCGGAGGCATTACCTATCCGGCCACGGGCTCGACGGGAGACGGGTATGTTTTCGCTCGAACCCTGGGTCACAGCGTGACAGAGGTGAGCCCGGCGCTGGCCGCGGTGAACATCGAGGATTACCGGTTCTCAGACCTGGCCGGGATCTCTTTTACGGATGTGATCATTTCCCTTTATCACGCCGGGCAAAAGGTCAGGCGGCACACCGGGGACCTGCTTCTGACCCATTCCGGTTTGTCCGGGCCTGGGATCCTCGATCTTTCCAGGTTCGTCAGTCCTGGGGATACGCTCCGGGTCTCCTTCCTTCCAAGCGTCGATCATCAGAAAGTGAGAGAGACCCTGCTGAGCCGCATTTCCGCGGCCGGGAAAGCGCGGGTCAGGACGGTCCTGACGGGCTTTGATCTGCCGGAACGGTTCGTCAACAAGCTCCTGACCTTGGCCGGGATCGACCCCGATCTGACCGGTGCCCATCTCTTCAGGAAGGACCGCTCCGCGCTGATCGAACTGCTGACGGGATGCCCCTTCGTGGTCGGCCGGCTCGGCGGAGTTCATGAAGCGATGGTGACCCGCGGCGGCGTGTCTCTGGCCGAGATCGATCCGAAGACGATGGAGTCCCGGCTCGTTCCCGGCCTCTTTTTCGTCGGCGAGCTCCTGGACGTCGATGGGGATACCGGCGGATACAATCTGCAGGCCGCGTTCTCGACCGCGGCCCTGGCCGCCAGAACGATCGTGGAGCGTGCTTCGGGATCAGCCTGATCGACCGGCTGATTCGCTTGATCAAGACGCCTTGTCAACTTTATATTGGCGTGGACGCAGGATCTTGCGCGGGATCGGATCTTGACCTTGCCATAGAGTCATGTTTTGGTTTAAAATTTGTGTATCTTGATGAAGAAGGAGGAGCTATCATGAAGCTCTGTTTCTGCCGGTTCTTGTTGGCCGCGGCCGTCGTTGTTTTAGCCGTATTCTGGTGGCCGGCCGTTTGGGCTAAATGGGTGATCGTCGCAGCGGCCGCGATCCTGGCTATCATGAGCCTTTTTTACCAGACGTGCTGCTGTCGAGGCATGAACAAAGCTGAAGCGGGAGCCGAGAAAACCTAAGCCCGAAAACGGCGTCTGTTGAATTCTTCATCCGCTGAGTGAGAGATTTACCTCGTCTTCAGAAAATTCATTGCTCCGATAGCGTTTTTCTGAGCGAACCTATTCGTCTTGATTGATCAGAGGGCTTCAAGCTCCTTCTCGCGGAAAGTGGAAACAGGCGGCGTATCCTCGACCCTCGCTCCCGGCACATATTCGAAAAGCTTTTGCACTTCCTCACCGACATACTGGAACAGTTCGAAGACGGGCAATCCGTTCGGGCAAGCACTGCTGCATTGGCCGCAACCCACGCAGGATGTCGCCATATGATTGAGCCGCGTCAGATGAAAGAGGAGAGTGTCATAAGGCAGTCTCAGCGCCCCCTTCCGTTTGGCCCAGCGAAGATAATCGGCGGACTCGTGGTCGAAAACCTTGGTCAGAAAGATGCATTCGTTGCAGAAACAAATGGGGCACTGCGTTCGGCAATTGTAGCACCGTTTGCACCTGGCGAACTCCCCGAGCATCCCGTCTATCGACTTGAAGCGGTCCTTCATGTCCTTCAAAAAGCGGTCCCGCGCTTCCGTCCGAGCCTTGACGATAAGGGAGACGGCGTTCTCTCTCTCCACGTTGGAAGCCACGCCGACAAGCCCGAGCGCGGCGGTCAATTCTTCCGACGCCTCGACGGTAAGATATTTTTCCGGGTCGGTGCCGATAAAACCCAACCTGATCTCCGCGTGAGCAGGAACGGGATAAGGGCATACCCGGCAGGCCTGTCTCACCGGGATCGATTCCTTTCCCTCGAGGAGGCCCTTCAGATAGGCCTCGGGGACAAATTCTTTATCGGTGATGTAACGGACGAAGTCTTCGTTCTCCATCGTCCCAAGACAATCGACGCCGATGAATAAAATGTTCTCGAGCTTGACCTGGTTGAACTTCGCCAGTTCGACGGTCGCCCTGATCTCGCAGGACCTCATGACCGCTCCCACTTTGCCCGAAATCCCCGTCGCCGTCAGGGACGCAAGGGCTTCCGCGCCGTTGTTCATGAGGACCGGCAGGAAGGGCTGAGCGTGAGTGATCTTTTCAGGATCCTTCACGAGAGTTAAGGAAAACGTCTTCCCATCGAACAAGGCCTGGGGCACGGCAAGCGCCTCGACGATGTTCTTTTCCAGCAAGGCACGAAAAAATACATTGAGGGATTCGCTCAAGGTGTTCTTGACCGGGATGTTCACGCGATGCTCCTTTTCTCAGATCTCCCAGAGGGTCTTGAAGGGGCTGGGTCCGAGCTGTTTCAACTGGGCGACCATGTTTGTCACCGTGTCTGCGAATTTCTTGCCTTCACTGGCGCTGATCCATCTCAACCAGATACGCTCCTCCGGGACCCCTAGGCTCCTGAGGATCGTCGTCAAGATGGCAATCCTGCGCCTGGCCTTATAATTGCCGGTTTGGTAGTGGCAGTCGCCGGGGTGACAGCCGCCGATGAGCACGCCATCTGCACCGTCGAGGATGGATTTCATGATGTAGACCGGGTCCACGGTGCCGCTGCACATCAAACGTATGATCCGGACGTTCGGCGGATACTGGATGCGGGAGGTTCCTGCAAGGTCGGCCGCCGCATAAGTGCACCAGTTGCAGACAAAAGCGATGATCCTGGGCTCAAACTCCATGGGTTTCTCCTTTACTCCGCAACCGCGATGTCGATCTGGGCGATGATCTGCTGTTTTTCAAATCCCTTCTGCTCGGAAACTCCGCTCAGGCAAGCGACCGTACATGCTCCACAGGCCTGGCAGAGAACCTCCACGACCTCTGCGACGCGCGTCTCCGGATTGATACGCCGGGCGTCGTAGGGACAGACCTTGACGCAATTCCCGCATGACGAACACCACTTCGCATTGACGACGGGGATCTCGGGCTTCGCCTGGATCAGGTCCTTGGACAGCAAGGTGACAGCGCGGACGGCCGCCCCCTTGGCTTGGGCGATCGTTTCGTCGATCATGCGCGGGGAATGTGCCAACCCGGCCAGGTAAACACCTTCCGCGGTGAAATCCAAGGGGCGGATTTTGGCGTGGGCCTCCATGAAAAAGCCGTCCTCGGTCAGCGGAAGTCTGAGGATCTGACTCAGCGCCTTGTTATCGGCGGTGATTCCCGTACTGAGCACGACCACGTCCGGAGTGAAGCGGACTTTCTGACGGAGGGCCCCATCGAAGACCTCAACATTCAAACGGCCCCTGTCCTCGGTGACTTCGGGCTTCTTGTCCTCGTCGAACCGGACGAACAGTACTCCCTTTTTCCGAGCCTCGAGATAGTCGTCTTCCCGGAAACCGTAAGTCCGGATGTCGCGGTACAGAACTGTGACTTCGGCCTCCGGATTTTTCTCCTTGATCCGGAGGGCATTTTTTACGGCCTCCGAACAGCAGACACGGCTACAGTAGGGATGCTCGTCGTCCCGGGATCCCACGCACTGGATCATGACGACGCTCTTCAGCCCGTCAGCCCCCTCCGTATGGAGGCGTTTCTCCAGCTGTTTCTGGGTGAGGACGCCGGGATTCCGGCCGTAGAGATACTCCACTGGTTCGTACTCAACGGCTCCCGTGGCGACGATGATCACCCCGTGCTTGATCTCGGCCTCGCCGCCGCCGTTGCTGAGCTTAACCTTGGTGGTGAAGTTGCCGAGATAACCAGAAACCTCGCGGGCCTCCGCCTCCAGATAAACCTTGATCCTCTTGTTTCCCTGGATTCTCTCAAGGAGGTCGCGCAGCAGTATTTGCGGATTCTCTTGACCGAGGGAATCGTACAATTCGGAAAGATGTCCCCCCAGATGGTCGCTTTTCTCCACGAGGTGGACATTGAAGCCCTGGTCGGCAAGGGAAAGCGCCGAGGTCATGCCGGCGAGACCTCCACCCAGGATGAGCCCTTCGTTGTTGATTTTAAATGAGTTCGACAGGATCGGAGACAGCCGGGCCGCTTTCGAAACGGCCATGGCCACGACCTGTTTGGCTTTTTCTGTGGCCTTGTCGGGAGCTTTCATGTGAACCCAGGAGACATGCTCGCGCAGGCTGGCCATTTCGAACAAGTAGGGATTGAGACCGGCTTCCCGTACGGTGTCTCTGAAGAGAGGGGCGTGAGTGGTGGGCGTGCACGAGGCGACGACGACGCGGGTCAAGGCGTGCTCCAGAATGTCGCTCTTTATTTTTTCCAAAGAATCCTGCGAGCAGGTATAGAGGTTTTCATCGGCGAAAACAACGTGCGGGAGATCTCGCGCCCAACGGACGACGGCTGGGACGTCTACGATCCCTCCGATGTTCCGTCCGCAGCGGCAGACGAAGACCCCGATTCGGGGTACGCCCTCGACCAGCGGTTTTTCCTCCGGGTATGTTTTTTGGGTGGTCAGACTCCCCCGGCTTTCGGACAGAAGTTCCGATGCTTCGGCCGCCGCGGCGCTGGCCTCGATCACGGTTTCCGGGATGTCCTTGGGTTCCCCGAAGGCGCCGCAGACGAAGATCCCGGGAGCGCTGGTACGGGTGGGGGAAGCTGCCACCTTTCGGCAAAAGCCGTGAGAGTTGAGCTCTACGCCGAAAATTCGGGCCATGCTTTTGGCCCTTTCTGAGGGTGTGATGCCCGCCGCGAGGACCACGAGGTCGAACTCCTCCTCCGAGAAACATCCGTCGGCGAGGTACTTGATCCGGAGGTTCCGGGTTTGAGGATGCTCATAGATTCGCGAAGCCAGGCAGCGGATATACTTCACCCCGTAAGTATCTCGGGCGCTTGAGAAATAACGCTCGAATCCCTTCCCGAAAGCTCTCATATCCATATAGAAGATGGTGGGCTCGATGTCGGCTTGATGTTCCTTGGCGATGATGGCTTCCTTGGTCGAATACATGCAGCAGACTGAGGAACAATAGGTATTTCCGCTGACCTGATCGCGAGAGCCCACGCAAGAGATGAAGGCGATCTTTCGGGGGTGGGCCCCATCGGAGGGGCGCAGGATCTCTCCCTTGGAAGGGCCGGAGGCGCTCAGGATCCTTTCGAATTGGCGGCTGGTCACGACGTTGTCGTAGACGCCGAAACCATATTCGCTCCGAAGCCGGGCGTCGAAGATCTCGAATCCGGGGCTGAGGATCACGGCGCCAACCTCGAGCTCACGGCTCTGCGGGACCTGCTCGTAGTCGACGGCTCCGGCCTCGCAGACCTTCTGGCAGATGCCGCACTTGTCCTTGTTGAAATGGACACAGTGATCCCGGTCGATCGTCGGGACGTTGGGGACGGCCTGGGGATAAAGAATGCTTATGGCCGGACGCCGCCCGACGCCGGCCTCGAATTCCGACAAGAGCGGCCGAAGGGGATTTTCAGAAAAATCGGCCGGATGAATGGCGTACGTGGGACAGATGAACTCGCAGGCGCCGCACGCGAAGCAGGCCGGGGAAGTCTTGTCGAAGGCCGGGCTGACTTTGCGACTGTCGCCACGGGAGGAAAAAGAGAGGACGCTCTGCCCCATCCGTTCGCGGCACATCCGGACGCAGAGACCGCAGAGGATGCAATCGTCCGTCTCTTTTCTTTGGAGCCGGGATTTCTCCAGGCCGAGTTTTACCGCGAGCTCTTTCAAGACATCCGATCCGGGCGTCCGGGCGAGGAGAAGTTCCAGGACGACCTTTCGCGTCTTAACCACTTCGGGAGTGTCGGTTTCGACGACCATTCCTTCCCGGGCCAGGAAGTGGCACGAGGCGACAAGCCCCGGTTTCCCGCCGGCCTTGATCTCGACGAGGCAAATCCGGCAGGCCCCGTAGGGCGTAAGGGCGGTATGGTGACAGAGGGTTGGAATGTCGATATCGGCGGAACGTGCGGCCTCGAGAAGAGTGGTCCCCTCCTCGACTGCGATTGGCCGGCCGTTGATGATGATGTTGATCATGGACTGTTCCCTCAAATGACCTGGACCGCATCGAACTTGCAGAGCTCGCGGCAGGATCCGCACTTCGTGCAGATCTCGGAGTTGATGACGTGGACCTGTTTTTTCTCGCCCCGGATGGCGACGACCGGGCAGTTCTTCGCGCAGACCATGCAGCCGGTGCACTTCTCGGCGGAGATCCGGTAGGTGATCAGCTCTTTGCAGACTCCGGCCGGGCATTTCCGCTCTTCGATATGGGCCCGGTACTCGTCCCTAAAGTAGCGCAGGGTGCTGAGAACGGGCTGGGAGGCCGTCTTGCCGAGACCGCAGAGAGACGCCGACTTCACAGCCTCGGCGATATCCATGAGCAGCTCGAGGTCTCCCGGCCCGGCCTGACCCCGGCAGATTTTCAGGAGGATTTCGTGCATGGTCACGATCCCCTCGCGGCAGGACGTGCATTTCCCGCATGACTCACCCCGGAGAAACTCGAGAAAGTAGCGGGCGATATCCACCATGCAGGTATTTTCGTCCATCACGATCATCCCGCCGGACCCCATCATCGACCCCGCATTCTGAAGACCTTCGTAGTCGATCGCGAGGTCCAGAAGGTCGCGGGGAATGCATCCTCCCGAAGGACCGCCGGTCTGGACAGCTTTAAAGGCTTTCCCCCCGGGGATTCCGCCGCCGATGTCGTAGATGATCTCCCTGAGGGTCATCCCCATCGGAACCTCGACGAGCCCCGTATTGTTGATCTTTCCCACGAGGGAAAAGATCTTCGTTCCCTTGCTCTTTTCGGTGCCGATCGCGGAATAGGCCGCCGAGCCGTTGTTGATGATCCAGGGGACGTTGGCCCAAGTTTCGACGTTGTTGATATTCGTCGGCTTTCCCCGAAGGCCGCTTTCCACAGGATAGGGAGGGCGGATCCCCGGTTCGGGCGGACGGCCTTCTATGGCTGCGATAAGCGCAGTTTCCTCGCCGGAAACGAACGCCCCGGCACCTCGGCTGATCTCGACGTCGAAGCTGAATTTTGAGCCCAGAATGGACTCGCCGAGAAGGCCGCGAATACGGGCTTGCTCGATGGCCAAGCCGGCGTTGAGGACGGCCAACGGGTATTCGGTGCGGACATAAATATATCCCCGAGAGGCGCCGATGGCATAGGCCCCAATGGCCATTCCCTCGAGGATCAGATGGGGATTTCCTTCGAGGAGGCTCCGGTCCATGTAGGCGCCGGGATCGCCTTCGTCGCAATTGCAGATCAGATATTTTGGCGTCCCCTTGGCGCTGCGGCAGAGGTCCCACTTCTGCCCGGTGGGAAATCCTGCTCCGCCGCGGCCCCGAAGGCCCGCCTTTTTAATCTCGCCGATGATCTCTTCGGATGACATTTCGGTCAGCGCCTTGGCCAGGCCTTCATAGCCTCCTACAGCGATGTAGTTCTCGATTTTGGCAGGATCGATGAGTCCGTTCATTCCAAAGATCAGCCGCTGCTGCTTGGAATAGAACGGGACCTCTTTTTCAGAAACGATCTTTTTCCCCGTCACCGGGTCTTGATAGAGCAAGCGATCGATGATCTTGCCGCCCTTGACCGTTTCCCCGACGATCTCTTTGACGTCCCCGGGCTTGATTTTCTGGTAGAACACTCCCCCCGGCTGGATGACGACGATAGGCCCTCTTTCGCAGAAACCATGGCAGCCCGTGGACCGTACCCGGACTTCTCCCGAAAGACCCTGATTCTCGATTTCCGCTTCAAGGCTCCGGGCGACTTCGTTGCAGCCGTAGGCCTGGCAGCCCGTCCCCCCGCAGACCGTGATCCATTGTTTGATGGAGCTGTCCTCACCGGCGTAGGTCTTCTTCCATTTCCGGAGGTCTGCGTGGTTCTTGATCTTGGCCTTATCCATCGTGAACGCTTTCTTCCATGGCTTTGAAGGTTTCGACCATCTTGGACGACTTGGCAATGGTCATGTTGCCCTTGTACTCTTTGTTGGCGACGACGACGGGGCCGAGGGCGCAGGCACCGAGGCAGTTCACCGTCTCCAAGGTGAAAAGCCGGTCGCCGGATGTTTCTCCTTGCTTGATCCCCAGGGCGCGCTCCATTTCCTGGACGATGCGGGGGGCTCCCCGGACGTGGCAGGCCGTTCCCATGCAGACGGTGATGATGTGTTTCCCCCGGGGCTTGAGGCTGAAAGCCTTGTAGAAAGTTGCGATATTGTAAACCTGGCTGACGGGAATTTCGAGCTTGAAAGCCGTATAGACCAGGACGTTTTCCGGCAGGTAGCGAAAAGCCTCGTGGATGTCCTGGAGAACGGGCACCAGAGAGCTCTCCTGTTCCCGGTGTTTTTCAAGGATCCGGTCCACGGACTCCCTCACCTCGGCCTCCAGCTCGGGCTCCGGAACGGCCTCCCGGTCGAAATAGGGAGAGTTCCTCACCGGACAGTTCGCCACGCAAAGGCCGCACCCGGTACACTTCTCGGCATCGATGAAGCGCGGCAGCTGCTCCAAGCGGACCTTGAAACGGCCCGGCTCTCCCTCGACGGACTTGACGTCTGCGAGGGTGATGATCTCAATGTTGCGGTGGCGGCCGCACTCGACCAGCTTGGGCGACATGATACACATGGCGCAGTCGTTGGTCGGAAAAGTCTTGTCGAGGGCGGCCATCGTGCCGCCGATCGCCGGGGAAGAATCGGCCAAGTACACTTTGAAACCGGATTCAGCGAGGTCCAGGGCGGACTGCATGCCGCCGATCCCGCCGCCCAAAACGAGAACGGATCCTGTCTTCGGCTCATTGCTCATGGGATCAACCTCAGCGAGCCCAACAGGGGTGTCGGGTCGATCATGTGTTTTTTGATCCAGCCGGGAGCTTCTTCCAGCCCGAGAGCCAGCCCCAAAAGCTCGGTGAGATAGAGGACGGGCAAACTCCCCCGACTCTGGCGCATATCGAGGTTCTCGAGACACAGCGGACAGAGGGTGACAATGACGTCGGCTCCCGCTTCGACAGCGGCCTGAACGATCCCATCCACGAGATCCTTCACGATCTCACTGCGGGAAAGGGAGAGGCTTCCTCCGCAGCATTCCGCCGCAGAGGCCCACCGAACAGGCTCCGCGCCGAGTCCCCGGAGAATCTCCTCCATAGACCGGGGGTGCTCGGGGTGATCGAATCCGGTGACGGCCTGCGGCCGGACCAGTAGGCAGCCGTAATAACAGACCGCTTTCAGACCGGTGAGAGGCTTTCGAAGCTGGGCGGCGAGGGCGTCCAGGCCTATCCGATCCTTCAGGAGTTCGATCCAGTTCAGGATCTCCAGGCCGTTATCGCCGCCGTCGAAATCGAGTAAATCTTTTGTGGCCGTGCGGACGGATTCGCTTTCCTTC
>Ga0315273_10013147_pt1 | contig 10630 bp, 8 predicted proteins | sample YL17G02_0_MG_FD_205753 | JGI IMG/M metagenome (GOLD analysis project Ga0315273, IMG submission 205753) | Sediment microbial communities from Yellowstone Lake, YNP, Wyoming, USA - YL17G02_0 | ecosystem: Environmental > Aquatic > Freshwater > Lake > Sediment | place: USA: Wyoming | collected... | reverse complement strand
TGCCGGGCTGATCGGCTGCACGCAGCCGCGGCGGATCGCGGCGACGACCGTCGCCCGGAGAATCGCCGAGGAGTTGGGGGAGGAGATCGGCCATTCGGTCGGCTACAAGATCCGTTTCGACGACCGGACCCCGCGCAACGCCTTTCTCAAGATCATGACCGACGGCATCCTCCTCATGGAGGCCCAGACCGACCCGCTGCTTCGGGCCTACGATACGATCATCGTGGACGAGGCGCACGAGCGGAGCCTCAATATCGACTTCATCCTGGGAATCCTGAAAAACATCCTCCGCCGGCGGCGCGACCTCCGTGTCGTCATCACCTCGGCGACAATCGACACGGAGAAATTCTCCCGGGCATTCGATGACGCCCCGATCATCGAGGTGTCGGGACGGGTCTATCCCGTCGAGGTCCGGTATGACCCGCTCGACCGCGATCTCGAAGAAAAGGGGGAGATCACCCACATCGATGCGGCGGTCCGGGCCGTCGAGGAGTTGACCGGACGGCACAGGCCCGGCGATATCCTGATTTTCATGCCGACGGAACGGGACATCCGGGAAACCCGGGAGCTTCTGAACGGCCGCCTCCGGGAAGAGGCCGCCATCCTGCCGCTCTTTTCACGTCTCACCCGTGCCGAGCAGGAGCGCGTCTTCCAGCCGCTACACCTCCGGAAGATCGTGATCGCGACCAACGTTGCGGAAACTTCGCTCACGATCCCGGGAATCCGTTATGTGATCGACACGGGCCTCGCCCGTATATCCCAATACAACCCCCGCTCGCGGACGGCGGGTCTTCCCGTCCGGGCGATCTCCCGGAGCAGCGCCGATCAGCGAAAAGGGCGCTGCGGCCGGATCGAAAACGGGATCTGTATCCGCCTCTTCACGGAAGAGGACTATCTCGGCCGGCCGTTCTACACGCCGCCGGAGATCCTCCGCGCGAACCTGGCCGGGGTCATCCTGAGAATGCTCTCCCTCGGCCTCGGCAATATCGATGCCTTTCCCTTCATCGACCCGCCCGCCCCGAAGAGCGTCCGGGACGGGATCGACATCCTGCTGGAATTGGGGGCAATCGAACGGGAGGAAAATGAATCGCGGCGAAAGACCGATCCCTGGCGGCTGACGGAGAGAGGGCGGATCATGGCCCGGCTCCCCATCGACCCGCGGATCGCCCGGATGATCCTCGAGGCCAAAATAAAGGGATGTCTGCCGGAGATCCTCATCATCGCCGCGGCCCTCAGCATTCAGGACCCACGGGAGAGGCCGGCCGAGAAGGAGGCGCAGGCGGACCAGATGCACGCCCTCTTCAAGGATCCCGCCTCGGATTTCGTCTCGCTGCTGCGGATCTGGCAGCGCTGCCACGATGCCGGGGATTCACCGAAGACGCAGAACCGGATCCGACGCTTCTGCCGGGAGCACTTCCTCTCGTACCGGCGGATCCGGGAATGGCGGGACGTCCATGACCAGCTCCGGACGATCCTGACGGAACAGAAATTTCTTTCGGCCAGACTTCCCGCAACCCAAAAAGAGGGCGTCGAGATCTATGCGGCCATCCACCGCTCCATTCTGAGCGGCTACCTCGGACACATCGCAGTTAAAAAAGAGAAGAACCTCTACACGGCAACCCAGGGGCGGCAGGCGATGATCTTTCCGGGTTCCGGTCTCTTCAACCGGGCGGGGAACTGGATCGTCGCCGCGGAGATGGTCGAGACCTCGCGCCTCTTCGCCCGGACGGCGGCGAATATCGAAAGCGCCTGGCTGGAGGAGCTTGGGGGGGAGCTCTGCCGGCGCACCTATTCCGCCCCGCACTGGGAAAAGAACCGGGGCGAGGTGATCGCTTCCGAGCAGGTGACCCTTTTCGGTCTGATCATCGTCCCCGACAGACCCGTCTCCTACGGCCGGATCGATCCCGCGGAGGCATCCCGGATCTTCATCCGGAGCGCCCTCGTTACGAGGGAGGTCCAGCGCCCCCTCCCCTTTCTCGTCCACAATCAGGCGTTGATCGAGAAAATCGCCGGCATGGAGAAAAAGGTGCGGCGTCACGACCTCCTCGTCGGGGAGGAGGAGATGGCCCAATTCTATGAAAAGCGGATCCCCGGGATCTTCGACATCCGGACGCTCCAGCGGATGGTCCGCGATCGCGGCGGCGACGCCTTTCTCCGGATGCGGGAGGAGGATCTGCTGGTCAAATCGCCCGACTCCGCGGAGATCGCCCTCTTCCCCGAAGCCGTATCGACCGGCGGCTGGCGTCTGGACTGCGTTTACCGCTACGACCCGGGGAAACCGGAGGACGGCGTCACCTTGAAGATCCCCGTTCAGGCGGCGCCTTCCGTTCCCGCCGCCGCCCTGGACTGGGCCGTCCCCGGCCTCCTCCGGGAGAAGATCGCCGCCCTCCTCCGGGGCCTTCCGAAGGAGTACCGCAAGAAGCTCATGCCGCTCGCGGGGACCTGTGATATCATTTTGGCGCAAATGCCCCGGGAAGGGGCGCTGCTCACCGCCCTCGGCCGCTTCCTCTACGAGCGGTTCGGGGTGAATATCCCCTCCAACCGCTGGCCCCTGGACGCCTTGGAGGAGCACCTGAAGCTCCGCTTTTCCGTAGTCGATGGAAAGGATCGGGAACTCGCGGCAGGGCGGGATATCGCGATCCTGGAGAAAGGGTTCGTCGATCAGGAAGAATCCCGGGCCTTTGCGAAGGCCCGGAAATCCTGGGAGAAGAACGGTCTGACGATATGGGATTTCGGCAATCTGCCGGAACAGATCTCGCTCCGTGATGGCGGCATCCACGCACTGCCCGCCTTTCCCGCGATGGCCGCCGATAAAACCGGGATCGGCATCCGGCTATTTAGATCCGCAAGCGAGGCGCTCCTCTCCCACCGCAAAGGGGTGAGGGCCCTGCTGGCGCTGCGTTTTCGCGAAGACCTCAGGCACCTGCGCAAGACGGTGGCGCCCGCCGGTGATCTGAAGATCTGGGCGGCGGCCTTCGGGGGGGTAAAGCCACTGGAAAACGCCCTGGAGGAGAAAGTCATGACGGATCTCTTCGACGCGGATGTGCGAAGCGAGGCGGATTTTGTGCAACACGCCGAGAGAGTCAGGCCCGAAATCCTGCCCCGCGGCATTTCGGTCGTCCGGCTGGCCGGCCCGCCGCTCAAGGCCCTCTATGAGGCTGCGGAACAGCTCCGGACGTTGGAGAGTTCCAGCCGGGGAAACCGGCCGCTGTTGGCCTTTCTGGCGGAATTGCGGGACGAGTCGACACGGCTCCTGCCGCCGGATTTTCTCGTCCGTTACGACGAGGAGCGGCTGAACCACATCGGCCGCTATCTGCGCGCCCTGGCCGTACGCGCGGAGCGGGGGGCCGTTCACCTGCAGAAGGCCCTTGAACGTGGAAAAGAGATCAAGGATTTGGATGATTGGCGGGAATCAACGCTCCGGGAACTTCCCGCCTTTGCATCCGAGGAAAAACGCCTGGCGCTCGATGATTTCGGTTGGATGATCGAGGAGTACAAGGTGTCGCTATTCGCCCAGGAACTTAAGACCGCCATCCCCATCTCCCGCAAGCGGATCGAAGCCCGCATGGCCGAGATCCAGAGGATGCTGTAGTCGGTGTTTCTCTGGCTTTCACGGTGCCCACTGCATGTTGAGCTTGCGCTTGGAGGCAGAACAGTCCCTCAGGTAAAGGTTGATAAGGCTCTGGTAAGGGATGTTGGTCTCCTCCGCCATTTTCTTGAAGTACTCAACCACGTCCGGGCTCATCCTGAGGGTAACGTGTTTCTTGAGACTCTTGGCATAGGGATTCGGCCTGGACTTCATCTTGGACAGGTCGTATTCGTCTTTCATGTCACTATCTCCTGTAAAATTTGGCTTCGTTCGCCGTAGCCTTCCGGGCCGAAATAATCCTGATCCCTGACTCGCTTTCACGATAGCAGTGGCAGACCATCACGAGCCGAAGATGAGAACTAAGACCAAGCAGAAGGAATCTATCTTCCCATTCCGAATGTGTGTCATCGTAAAACTCCATAGCAAAATCGTCATAGAAAACGGTCTGCGCTTCCTCAAACGATACGCCGTGATTCTCGAGATTCTCTTTAGCCTTTGCGGAATCCCACTCAAATCGAAGTTCCGACATATTTACATTGTATTTACGGTTAAGAATTAGTCAAGTGATTTTTTTATAGGTCTCATGCGATGACAGAACGAATAAGAATTTTTGCGGCGCGGAGCCGACGTAAAAAATTATCGTTTGCCGTTGAACAAAACAGCGGACTATGAAGATTCACTGACACAAAAATCACGGCGGCGCCCTCCATTTGGGAGGAAGCGTCATGATCAGAATCATGCCACCGGATTTTCTCGTCTGTTACGACAAGGAGCGGCTGAACCACATCGGCCGCTATCTGCGCGCCCTGGCCGTACGCGCGAAGTGGGGGGCCGTTCACCTGCAGAAGGCCCTTGAGCGCGGGAAAGAGATCAAGGATTTGGATGATTGGCGGGAATCAACGCTCCGGGAGCTGCCCGCCTTCGCATCCGAGGAAAAACGCCGGGCGCTCTCGAGGATTTCGGCTGGATGATCGAGGAGTACAAAGTGTCGCTGTTTGCCCGGGAACTCAAAACCGCCATCCCGATCTCCCGCAAGCGGATCGATGCCCGCATGGCCGAGATCCAGAGGATGTTGTAAGAAGCATTCCGTGCCTTACACCTACAATTACGCGGCAGCAGTCATTCATCAAAATTGAGGTTGCGGATCGAAAGATAGTGGCGTCACGCAGTAAGATGTTATTTCATTGTTCAATCTTCTTAAATTTGTTTAATCAGCATATTTCTTTCAGGAAGAATGCTGTTCGGCTTTAGAAAAGAAAATTGGCTGTCAAGCATTTGTGGCTCCTAAGAGCGCCTATCAATCCCACCCTGTGAACGGGGCGGGGCTGATTACTCATAAACCATTACCGGTCCAGCCTATGAATACCTGCCGCGATGGCATCCCGGACGGCGGCGGCGTATTCTTCCGGGGTGATCCGCCGGTTGATCATGGAATCGCTGATGGCCTTGCCGCAGGGGTGGTAGGGAATCAGACCGGATCCCCGCGGAACGCCGTCATAGCTTCTTCGGCCAGGACATGCGGAGCGATCTTGTATTTCGGGGAAAAGTGAAAGGGAACCATCCGTTTCACATGTGCCTGTCTCGCCAGCGTTCCCGTCTGCCGGGCGGTGAGGTGATATTTCCTTGCAGCCGTTTCCATATCATCCTGAAGAAAGGTCGTTTCGATAAAGAGCAGATCGGCATGATCAGCCAGTTCAAGGATGGCGGCGCAATTTTCCGGGCTATGAATCGCGTCGGTGACATAACCGATCCGCAGGCCCGGGCTCACCTTTACGGCCCGTTTGACTACGCCCAGGGGTAGCCACTTTTCCCCGACGTTGCCCGGTGGATTCCTGGACCAGATCCGGATGGGCGTCTCGTCGGCATCGCCGTTTACGAGATGTTCTTTCAAGGTCATCAGCCAGGCGCCTGTGGGCAGGTCCATTTCCTTCAGAACCGTCTTCAGGATGTTGAACCGTTGCCGCTCCTCGAAGCGGAAGGCAAGGCAGGGAATAAGGTGATCGAGAAAGACGCCTTGCACGGTGAAGAAGCGCGTCTCCACGAGGATGCCGTCAAAAGCACGACCCTCCTCAAGGGTTTCCGGCTGGAAAGCCGTCCGGCAGCAATAGCGTTTTGTGGTCTGGGCATGCGGATGGACCTCCGTTGCTATGACCGCAAAATCGTTCGTGTAGTTTTCCACGAGATTCCAGGTGTAGGCCATCAGTTTGTGCTCCAGGTGCTGGAGAAACCCCGGCGGGCCGAAAAGGTGCAGGTGCTTGTCCCGGCCCAGACAAAGCCTGAGCAGATGGTCAAAACCGATAAAGTGGTCCATGTGGGTGTGCGACACAAAGATGTAATCGATTTTCAGGAGTTTGCGGGGCGGAAGGAGATGCAGATCGCCGAGATCGAAAAGGACAGCCTCGCGGCGGTACTTGCATTCCACGTAAACCCCGGGATCTCCGAAAGGATCGTTAATGAGGGCGGCGCTGTACATCGCTACACCATCTTCGGCATAAGCGCCCATTTGACATGCCACGGACCATTCTTCTCAATCCGGTCGAGACAGACGATCCCGCCCATTTGGAATTTTATGATGAATCTGTCCGACGTTCCTGTAACCAGATAAGAGACGAGCCGCTCCAGGAAAGGAAGATGACCGACAAGGATGGTGTTTAGTTCTGGATCAAGTTCCGGCGCTATTTTTGTGACATCGTCGTTTGGCTTGATCCCTTTGATCTCTTTTACCCCGGCGGGCGATTTCAGGTGTTTGGAAAAGATGTCGGCTGTCTGCCTTGCTCTGGTTTTCCCGCTGTGAAAGATCTGTAAAACCGGAATATTAAATGCGGCAGCCAGTTGAGCCATACCGTCAACCGTTGCTTTTCCTGCTTCAGTTAAAGAACGGTCCGGATCGGCAGCCTCTGAATAGGCTTCACCATGTCGCACAAGATAAAGAGGCATGATAGTCTCCCATATTTATTCGAGTTTAACAGCGTTACATTCCATGTGAAGCTGCCGGCCATAGGCGGGGCTTCCCGCCATACGAGATTTTATTGATGGCGCCCCTGATCCCCTATACAGGGCAGGGCTTGCGGGTTGGCTCCGAGTCAACGGACAGTCTCGATCACGGTTCGGCTGATGATCTCCTCCTTCATGGCCGGCGCCAGGTCGTTGAAATAGGCGGAATATCCGGAAACGCGAACCAGCAGATGGGGATACTTGTGAGGGTCGTTCCTCGCTTCCACCAGGATCCGCGGATCGAAGGCATTCACCTGGACCTGCATTCCTCCCCGTTCGAAGTAGGTCGAAAGCAATGCGTCAAGGAGAGAGGCCCCCTTTTCACCCTTCAGGAGGGCCCGGTCAAACTGGAGATTAAGGTTGACCCCATTGGCGATCCGGGTAAAATCGATGCTGTTGACCGAGTTTAAGAGGGCCGTCGGGCCTTTTCGATCCATGCCGTTCACCGGGGCGATCCCGGAGGCGAAGGCCTCTCCCCGCCGGCGTCCGTGTGGCAGGGCGCCGGTGATTTTCCCAAAATACTGATGGGCCGTGACCGAGTAGAGGCCGGTCACGTATCGGCCTCCCCTGGCGTTCGTATATCCGCCGAGCGCGCTGTCGAAGGCGGCGATGACGTATCGGGTCCATCCGTCCGCCTCCGGTTCGTCATTGCCGAATTTCTCCAGGCCTCTCAAGTACAGCAGCCATTTCTTATCAGGGATGTTCTTCTTCAGGAGATCCACCAGCCCGGGCAGGGTCATTCTCCGCTCCTGAAAAACCGCTTGGTCGATGGCATAGAGGGCGTCGCCCGTGTCGGCAGGCCCCACGCACTGAATGCCGGAGAAATTGTAGACGGCGCCGCCGCCGGTGGAACATCTGCCCGACTTGAGGCAACCCTCGATGAGCGCGCTGCTCAGCGGCGTGGGATGCTCTTTGTGATTTGCCTTCTCCACCAGGTGCAGATCGCCGATCAATCGCTTGACAAAGAAATGCAGTTGTCCTTCGAAGGCCTCCCGGACGTCCTCCATGGACTTCATCCGGTTGGCCGGTTGGGTCTTCCGGCCGCTCCGGAAAAGGGAACCGAAGCGCCGCCCCTCATTGAGGGCCAGCTCCAGCATGATGGGGAGGTTGAAGAGGGCCGCATCGGTGGAAGAGAAGCTCTTCCCCTGGCAAACGGGTTCCACGCATCCGACGGCGGTGTAGTTTCTCGCATCGGCCGTCGTATAGCCATGCTTGCAGAGGGCCTCGATGATCACCTCGTCGTTGTAGAGGGCAGGCGATCCGCTGCCGGAGGCCAATGACAGGTTGATTTTATGCCTGTACGCCTCAGGGGAGGACCGGTGCACCCGGGCGTGAAAATTCGGCTGGCGCATCCGGAGCTCATCCATGATTTCGAGGAGAAGATCGCTGAGCTCATTGGAGGCGTCGTTGCCGTTTTCGTCCACCCCTCCCACGGTGACCACCTGTCCGTTGAACATGCCCCCGTGGAACCTCATCATCGGCTTCGAGAAGACGGGGATGATCTCCGCCATCTTGATCGAAAAGGCGGCGAGAAGTTCCTTCGCCTGCCGCGAAGAGAAGGAGGGATCCTTCAGGCTGGTCCGGTAGTAGGGGTAGAGGTACTGGTCGATCCGGCCCGGACAGATGCCGTTATCCAGGCTTTCCAGGTTGACGGCGATCTGGGCGAAGAAGAGGGACTGAAGGGCCTCGTGAAATGTCCTGGCGCCCAGGCGGGGAACCCTCCGGCACACCTCCGCGATGGTTTCCAATTCCGTTTTTCGCTCTGGCTCATTTTCTTCCGAGGCCATTTCCCGGGCCAAGCCGGCATACCGTTCGCCAAAGCGGGCCAGGCCGGCGAGGATGATCTTCACCCCTTCATAGAAACACCACGTTTCCGACCCCCGGGGGGCATCCTTCTGGTATCCCTCGGTCTCGGCCGCGATCCCCTCCGTTCCGACGGCGATGAGTTTCGCATAATCCGGGGCGATGTGGGCCACCCCGCCCAGTTCATTGATGAGATAGAATTTTGCCGTCAACTGATCGGCGATAAGGGCCAGCTTTTTGATCAATCCCGTGTCCAGTTTCATCGCGAGAAATCGCGGCAGCCAGAAGGGGACGATGGAGAGCAATTGCCGCAACTCGCCGTTCGACAGCTCCAGCGGGTTGGTCTTCCTTTTGGCGAACGTGTGCGCCTCGGCAATGACAGGGATGCCGTGGAGCTCCGGGTAGATGGCGCCTCCTACCCGCTTGGACGAATAATTGCCCACGATCAGTTCATCGGGATAGATCCGGATCGATTTGTTTTTCAGGACCTCCGCCAGGGCCTCCGCGATCTTAATATAGGGCGACTTCTTCCGATTCTCCCCGGCTTTGAAGTACCGCGTCCAGATCATGGCCCGCTCGGTGCAAACCCCGGGTTTCGCACCCTGAACGGCTTCCTTCAATGCGTCTATCCGTCTCGAACATTGTGTGATTTCAGTCGTAGGCGACAACATGGATTTCCTCCCTAAGAAAGCGCTCGACGACCGACTTCAGGTCCGGCCTGTGCGGAATGTTCAGGTCGGGGCTGGGCCTGCCCATCCCGATCCGGCCGAGCTTCGCCTCCCCCAGCCGGTGGTAGGGCAGGCAATGAATCGTGTCCATGGCGCATTCATGAAGAAGCGCCGCGGTGGCGAGGATATTTTTCTCATCATCGTTGATGCCCGGTATGACCGGCATTCGGGGCTGCAGATGCGGGAACACGGCGGCCAGCCTCCGGAAGTTGCCCAGAATAAGTCCGTTTCCCCGGGTCGTATAGGATTCGTGACGCGCCGAATCCATCTGCTTCAGATCAAAATATATCAGGTCCAGGAAGGGGGATATCCTTTCCATGTCCGCCCAGGGGAAATGGCCGCAGGTCTCCAGGGTGACATGGATGCCGTCGCCCTTAAGCGACGGCAGGAAACCCTCCAGGAAATCGGCCTGCAGCATCGGTTCACCGCCCGACAGGGTGACCCCTCCCCCGGAGGAGATAAAAAAGTCCCGATCCCTCCGCACCTCCGCGAGCAGATCCGCCGTCCCCCATGTCGTTCCTATCATTCTCAAGGCCCGGGTCAGGCAGGAAGCCACGCAGTTTCCGCAACCGTTGCAAAGCGCGTGATCGATCCTTCGATCGGGGCCGGCAAGAATGGCCGTTTTCGGGCAGACCTCGCAGCAGGCATGGCACTGAACGCAGCAGTGGGCGAAAAAGGCGACCTCCTGCCTCGCCTGATGGGATTCCGGGTTATGGCACCAGGCGCACCTGAGGGCACAGCCCTTGAAGAAGAGGGCTGTTCTTATTCCCGGGCCGTCGTGGAGGCAGAAACGCTGGATATCAAAGACCAGCGCCTTTTTCTCGCCGGATTTCCCGGCCTCTTGGGTCAAAGCGTCGCTCATTGACGGTCATCCTGCATCCTCAAGGGCTTGAGATATGCCTGCAGGCAAGATGAGATTACTGATAACATGAAGTTGTCACGTGGTTTTAAATGAGACCGCTGCCCGAGGGAATCAGATTTGTCGGTAATGAAACAAAGAAAGTACTCCCCTTTCCCAACTCGCTCTCAACCCAAATGCTGCCCCCATGCTGTTCGGAGGCAAGCTTGCAGAAAGCGAGTCCGATACCAACATTGGCCATCCGTCTCCTCTCACGGCCGATACCGGCGACGCCTTCATCCACTGCCCCCGCGCCGCAATCCTGCTTATCGGCACTTCTCTCTCCGGGGAGACGGAACTGGGTATAAAGATCAAATATGGTTTCATGGAACTTACGGGGAATGCCGACACCGGTATCTGAAACCGCGAGGAGAACCATGTCTTTGGTGATGTCGTCCTTCGTCATCAAGATTATCGTGCCTCCCTCCCGGGTGTACTTGATGGCATTCATAACGAGATTAAAAATAATTCTCTCGATCAGCGTTGCGTCTGCGGCAACGGAAGAAATCTTGCTGCGGCAATCTATTCCCAGAGTCAGGTTCTTTTGCGAAACCAATGATCTCATTTTCCCAACAGTTGCCTTAAACATCTCCGCCAAATCAATGACACTCAGATTGA
>Ga0315273_10013146_pt1 | contig 10630 bp, 7 predicted proteins | sample YL17G02_0_MG_FD_205753 | JGI IMG/M metagenome (GOLD analysis project Ga0315273, IMG submission 205753) | Sediment microbial communities from Yellowstone Lake, YNP, Wyoming, USA - YL17G02_0 | ecosystem: Environmental > Aquatic > Freshwater > Lake > Sediment | place: USA: Wyoming | collected... | reverse complement strand
ATCGTCCAGGAGAATGCCGTTGGTCTGGAACCCGTTCTCGATTCGTCGTCCGGCGGCGTACCTGGCCTGGAGTTCGACGACGCGACGGAAGAAGCCGAGGCCAAGAAGCGTGGGCTCGCCTCCCTGCCACGTGAAGCTGACCGCTGGAACGTCCTGAGAGGCGATGTAGTCGCGGATGAACGCCTCGAGAACCCCGTCGTCCATCGCCCAGGCCGAGGTCCGAGGATACAGGCGCTCTTTCTCGAGGTAGAAGCAGTAGCGGCAGTCGAGGTTGCAGATCGGGCCGGTGGGCTTAGCGATCACGTGGTAGCCGGCGCCGGTAGGCCTCGGGGCAGAGGGTGTCAAGTGTCTCGCCTTCCTATGTCACTTCGCCGCGCGGTTGACGAAGACGATGAACATGTTGGCCGCTGTGACTGTGCCGCTACCGACATTGGCGCCGAGCGTGAGGCTCTCGTCGCGCTCGACGCGGCGCTGGAACACCGTCATCGGCTGCCCGTTCACCGCGATGCGCGTGGCTGTCGCCGTGAACTGCCGCGTCAGCCACGTCGGACGCGGGACACGGTCGTCGTGCGCGACCGACACCACGCTGCCAGCGCTGACGGCCAGCTCCATCAGGTCGACGGCATCGTAGAGGCTCTCGCGGCTGGCGGCCTGAACAAAGTCGGCGCCCGTGAGTTCTTCAGGCAGATCCGCAAACGGCGAATCGGTGTCGACGTACGCATTCTTGCCGTCTGCGGCGCGGCTTTCGACGTGGACGAGGTAAGACGACGGGCCGGAGTAGTTGAACGATCGGATGAAACGTCCTACCGCGACTGGCGCCGTCTTCGCGGCCGGTGTTGACGCGCCCTGGCCGGGGTCGGGCCCCGCCACAGGTCGCGGCGGCTGCGCAGGCAGTTTCATCTCGGCCACCGCCGGCATCACGACAGCGACACCGCCGTTGATCGTCATCGCCCGCGACGTGACAGTCGCGGCTGCGTCCCTGAGGCCTTCGCTGCGGGCACGCACGGTGATCGCCTCCGCCACTCGCCCCGCTCGAATGGCGACGCGGTTGATGCCAGCCTCGAGATCCAGATACGGCTTGTTGGTCGAGTTGATCGTGCCGCTGTTGTACCCGCCCCGCCACATGCCCGGGCCAGCGAGGTCAAAATCCACTCGCTGCTGGCCAGTGGGCACGCGATCGCCGCGCGCGTCCACCGCCTCGACATCCATCAGCAGGATGTCGGCGCCATCGGCGCGAAGCCCGTCGGGCCCCACGACGGGCGTGAGCTTCAGTGCGACGGCCGGACCGGCGGTGCGCCTTGCCTGAGTGGCGACGGCCTTGCCCGCCTTGGACGCGACGGCCCTGATCTCCCCTGTCTCCCATGCCACGTCGGCAAACGTAAAGAGATACGTGTCCGACCTCTTGCCGTGTCCAATCGATCGACCGTTGACGAACACTTCGACGTCTTCCGCGTTGGACGCGACGTAGACGGTCTTCTTCGTCCCCGCTGGATAGGTCCAGTGTCCGATGATGTGCACGCCGGGCTCGTCGCGGAACATCACGGCGCAGACGTAGTAGGCCTCCTTGGGCAGCCGCACGCCGTCAACCTCACCGCTCGCACGCGCCACCTCCACCGCCACGCGGCCCCCGCTGGTCGAGTCGGAAAAGATCCAATTGGCACCGCCGCTGTGTTCGGCCGCGCCGAGCTTCTTCACGTACTGCGCGACCTGGTTGACGGCGAACTGCTCGGAGGTGAGCTGGTACGTCTGGCCCTTCGCCTCAGGGTATCCGAACGTCGGCGGCGAAGCATCGTCCCACACCCGGCGGGGCGACTCTTCGCGGTTGTACTCGCCTTCGACGACTGGAAGACGGGCGATCTCGCGTCCGCCTTCCGTGCCGATGCCGACGTCCATAAACTCCGCCGTCACCTGATCGGCGCGACGATGGGCATAGGCGCGTCCCCCATGGGGATCGTACGTCTCCATCAGCCCGCGCAGTTCCTGCGCGTGTTCGCGTGTGATCTTCTGGTTGCCGCCTTCCCAGATGAAGATCGACGGGTTGTTCCGGAAGTAGATGATCACGTCGCGCAACGCCGACGCGCGCAGCGTCCACGCGGCACCGCGCGTGTCCGACTCGCCATCAACGCCGGGCTGATCGGTGATGAGCCCGAGACGATCGCTCGCGGTGATGAGCGACGGACCGGCCGCGGTATGGCCCCATCGAACGAAATTGCCGCCCGCGTCCTTCATGAGGCGAAGCGTGTAGGCGTGCAGCCAGTCGGGCAGCGCCGTGCCGAGACCAGGCCACTCGTTGGTGGGCCTCTGGCCCCACCCGTGAAGCTTGAGGTGCTGGCCGTTGAGGAAGAGACCGGCCTGCGCGTCCCATCGAATGGCGCGGATGCCAAACGGCACTTCCGCCGCGTCAACCGTCGCGCCGTTCACCTTCAGGGTGCAGACGACGCGGTAGAGATGCGGATAGGCAGGTTCCCACAGGCGCGGGTATGCAAGACTGCCGGAAACGGTGAACGGCGCGCGAACGCCCGCATCGACTGGCTTCGCGCCGCTGAGCACGAGCACCGATCGGCCCTCAGCGTCGAACACCTCCACCCGCACATCGACCTGCTCGCGGCCCGCGCGGCCGTTCTCAACCGGCACGTCGACCGTCACCTTCGCCGATTTTCCGGTGATGTCGGTCGCGTACACGTAAGGCCCCACGCTCTTGAGAAAGCTGTAGAGCGGCAGCGTGATGTGGAGCGGATCGGTCACCACCAGCCGCACGTTGCGATAGATCCCGCCGTGGGCCGGATGCCAGTGCGGGTTGTTCCACGGAATCTGCTCAGCCGTCAGCTGGTTCAGGTCGTCCGGGATCGTCTCGTTCACCTTCGCCGACAGTTGGGCGAGATTGGGGTTTGGCGCCGGCTTCCCGCCCGCCGTGGCCGCGCCGAGCGCGGCCGCCGCCGCCTCATCGAGCGGGTCCTTCATGAAGCGGTTGTCGCACATCACGGCGAGCACGTTGGCCGCTCGACCGAACGTGAGGTGCGGCGTCAGGTCGAAGCCGAACGGCGTAAAGCCGGTCTTGCTCACGCCGAGCCGGCGTCCGTTGAGATAGACCTCGGCTATCTGGCGCACACCCTCAAACTCGATGAAGACGCGTTTGCCCCGGTACGACTCGGGTAGCGTGAACGCCTTCCGGTACCACGTGCGCCCGCCCCACTGGATCTGCTCGCCACGGTGGCCGGGCGTCGACCAGTTGTCGAACGTGTCGACGTCGTTGTAGGTGTGCGGCGTCGAGACGATCGACCACGATCTGTCGTCGAACCCCGGAGCCTCGGCGCCCGCCGGATCAGCCTTGATGAACCGCCAGTCGGGATTGAAATTCAGGACGGTGCGCTCCGCCGCAGTTGCGTTGATGGCGGCCGGCAGCAGGAACAACGCACACACGACCAGGCCGACAGCGAGACGACGACCATCGCGCTCGGCAGACGCGGGATTCATCAACGCCTCCTCTACTTCGCCATCCTGAAGATCTCGCTGCCAGCCGAGAGCAGCGCGCCAACGCCGTACACTTCCGTGGTGTCCTGCGTGGTGGCGCCAGGCTCATACCCGATGCGCTGAACCCAGCCAAGCATGCCGTCGGGACCGACGGCCTTGACCATGGCGCCCCACCCGCGTCGGACGTTGGGCTCGTAGCGAGCCTTGTCCAGGAGCCCGTTGTTGATACCCCACGCAAGGCCGAACGTGAAGAAGCCGGTTCCGCTGGTTTCGGGATTCGGCATCTTGGCGGGATCCAGCAGGCTCGCCCGCCAGAACCCGTCCTCGCCCTGCACCGCCGCGACCTTCTCAGCCATGTCCTTGAAGAGCGTCACGTACCGGTGGCGATCGGGATAGTCGGCCGGCATGTCCTGCAGCAGGCGCGCCAGACCAGCGAACACCCAACCATTGCCGCGACTCCAGAACACCTTCCTGCCGTTCGGTTCGCGTTGTTCGAAGAACCGGCTGTCGCGGAAGTAGAGCTTCTCGCTCTTGTCGTAGAGGTAGTCGGTGGTCTTCCACCACAGCCGGTTCGCAAGATCCAGATACTGGCGGTCGCCGGTGGCCACGCTCATCGCAGCGAGGGCGGGAGGCCCCATGAAGAGTGCGTCGCACCAGGCCAACTCGCGCGTCTCGATGCGATTGCCCCAGACGAGCGGCTCGTCGTACTTCCGCGTCACCAGAAAGTTGAAGAGCGCCAGTGCCGGCGCCAGCATCGTCTTGTCGCGCTCCTTCTGGAAGATCTTCGCGTATGTGGCGACGACGGCATAGTCGTCGGCGTGGCCCGGCCGAAGCCCAGGCCGCCACTGATTGCGCTGGCCCATCGCCTTCATCGCGTCGAAGTACTTCGGGTTGTCGGTGACGCCCGCCAGCGCCATCACGCCGGTGTAGAAGGCTGCCTGCGTCCAGTCGTACGGTGCGTGTTCGGATGGATGGTCGAGTTGCCAGTCGGCCGCAGCCGTCATCACCTTGAGGACCGCGCGCTGGTCGAGGTCGGCGCTGAAAGCCGTTTGTGAAGGTTGCGCCGATTGCGCAACGGCTGGCGATAACCCCCCGATCACCAACACAACGAGGACTACGCCCCCGACACACGCCAGTCGTTTCATATGAAGACGCCTCCTAACGATGCACCGGGCTTCAACACCCGTCAGACGGAACCGTTCCGAGTCGCCCACGAAGATCCAGGAACCATCCTGGTTCGAATATCGGTCGGACCACTCCGCGCGTGCCTGTCTCCTGCAGCCGCTGCGTGTCACATTATCCCCGATTCCAGTGTTTCGCTCACGCGATCTGCTTGCGCTCCGATCGCGCCACTCCAGGGCGGGATGAGGCGTCGGGGCTTGGCCTGCTCGACCCTGTCGCGCTGGACGACAATCGGCATATACTACGGCCCTCGGAGGTGACATGACTCGAGCGGGATTCCTGTCCATCGGTGGGTGTGCGGCGACTATCTGGCTGGCAGGTAGCGCGGGGTTCCACCCCGGCAACGGGGGCTCCGTGGCCGCCTCTGGGACGAGTGAGGCGGATACCGTGTGGTCGGACCAATCGGCAAGTCGCCTCGCCACTTTCGACATGAGCGAAGCCGACCGGGGGCGTGTCATCCAGACCGCCGAGGCGTACCTGAAGGACGCGCCGGTGACCGTGACCGCCTCTCACTCGGCCCGGAGCGCGGGCGGGGTTCACGACTTCTACTCCGAAGGCGACTACTGGTGGCCCGACCCGGCCAATCCCGATGGCCCGTACATCCAGCGCGACGGCATGTCGAACCCGGATAACTTCGTCGATCATCGCCGGGCCATGATCCGGTTCAGCGAGCACGTCTCCACGCTCACCTCCGCGTACGTGCTGACTCGGGACGAACGTTTCGCCACGCACGCCATGACGCATCTGCGCGCCTGGTTCAAAGACGAGGCGACGCGGATGAATCCGAACCTGCTCTACGCGCAGGCGATCTACCGGAAGGTGACCGGCCGGGGCACTGGCATCATCGACACGATTCATCTGGTCGAGGTCGCGCGGGCCACCGAGCGTCTCGCGGTCGCCAGGTCGGCCCGACCGGCGGACGTCGCTGCAGTGAAGGACTGGTTCTCGCAGTATCTCGTGTGGTTGACCACGCATCAGTACGGCATTGACGAACGCGATGCGAAGAACAACCACGGCACCTGCTGGGTGATGCAGGTGGCGGCGTTCGCCCACCTCACGGGCAACACGGCCATGCTCGACGATTGCCGCAGGCGGTACAAAGACGTGCTGCTGCCGGGCCAGATGGCCGCTGATGGCGCCTTCCCCCTCGAAATCAAGCGCACCAAACCGTACGGCTATTCGCTCTTCAACCTCGACGCGTTTGCCACGATCTGCCAGATTCTGTCGACACCGGACGACTCACTGTGGACGTTCACGCTCCCCGACGGCAGAGGAATCCGGAAGGGCGTGGCCTTCCTGTTTCCCTTCATGCAGAACAAGGCTGCCTGGCCGTTTCCGAAGGACGTGATGTATTTCGACGAATGGCCGGTCCGCCATCCCAGTCTGTTGTTCGCCGGAATTGCGCTGAGCGAGAACGGTTATCTCGAGTTGTGGGCCTCGCGCAACCCGTCGCCGACTACCGAGGAGGTCATCAGGAATCTGCCTGTACGCCATCCGCTCCTGTGGCTGGACGTGCCCGCAGCCACCAGACGTTGATAGAATCCACTGTGCACGTCCTGTCACGCCCCCTGCGCGTTGTCGTCTGGACGGATTCACACTGATGAATATCGATATTGCTGTCGTTCCCGTTGCCGGTCTGGGCACGCGCCTGCTGCCAGCGACGAAATCACAACCCAAGGAGATGCTGCCCGTCGGCCGCAAGCCGGTCGTGCAGTACGTCGTCGAGGAACTGACCCGCGTCGGGATGAAGCGCGTGCTGTTTATCACCGGGCCAGGCAAGGCCTCGCTCGAAAATCATTTTGATCTGAACAGCGAACTGATACAGACGCTGCGCGAGGCGGGCAAGGAGGACCTGCTGGCCGAACTGGAGTTCGAGCGTGCCGCGGTCCAGTACTTCTACACGCGGCAACGGGCCGTGCTTGGGCTCGGCCACGCGGTGTCGTGCGCCCGGGCGCTGGTCGGCCGCCAGCCGTTCGTCGTCGCGCTGGGAGATTCCATCATCGGGATGCACGCCGAAAGCGATGTGGTCGGGCGGATGACTCGCCACTTCGTCGACAACCACGCGGCGGCCGTGATCGCGTTCGAAGAAGTGCCAGACGACGAGGTGTCCAACTACGGCATCGCGCGGCCGCGAACCAGCGGAGACGTCTTCGAAGTCGCTGATCTGGTCGAGAAGCCCGACCGCCACGAGGCCCCGAGCAACCTGGCCATTGCCGCGCGTTACGTGCTCTCGCCCCTGATCTTCGACGCGCTCGACAAGACGCCGCCGGGCCGGGGCGGCGAGATCCAGTTGACCGACGCCATCCGGTCCGTGTTGCGCGACGGCGGCCGGGTGTACGGCGTGCGGCTGCACGCGAACGAGCGCCGCTACGACATCGGGAATTTCGAGTCCTATTTCGAAGCGTTCGTCGAGTTCGCGCTCGCCGACGCGAAGTTCGGTCCGGCGCTCCGGCGCCGTCTGGAGGAACTGCTCCATGTTCCTCACGCGTAACCGTGCCTACGCGCGGGCGGGCCTGCTGGGCAACCCGTCGGACGGCTACCACGGCAAGACCATTTCGATCAGCGTCCGGAACTTCTGGGCCGAAGTGGTGCTCTACGAATGGGACTCGGTCGACATCGTGCTGGCCGAGGGCGACCGCGCGACGTTCGGCTCGGTGTACGATCTGGCCCGCGACGTGCGGCTGCACGGTTACTACGGCGGCATTCGGCTCATCAAGGCGACGATCAAGCGATTTGTGGAGTACTGCCAGAGCCGCAAGGTGGCGCTTCACGATCGCAATTTCTCGGTCCGCTACCAGACGAACATCCCGCGACAGGTCGGACTGGCCGGATCGAGCGCGATTGTCGTGGCGACGCTGCGCGGCCTGATGGACTTCTACCAGATCCAGATTCCCCTGGAAGCGCAGCCGAGTTTCGTGCTGCGCGTCGAGCAGGAGGAACTGGGCATCACCGCCGGGCTGCAGGACCGCGTGATCCAGGTCTACGAGGGCCTGGTCTACATGGACTTCGACAAGCGCCAGGAGCGGATCGTCGAGGGGTTGCCCACCTACGCCTACCAGCGGCTCGACCCGGCGCTGCTGCCGAACGTGTACCTCGCGTACCACGACGCGCTCAGCGAACCGACCGAAGTGTTTCACAACAACATCCGGGAACGCTTCAACCGCGGCGAACCACAGGTGGTGCAGGCGATGATCCACTTCGCGACCCTGGCGGCCCGGGGACGCGACGCCCTGATCGCGGGCGACCACGATACGCTCGCCGCGCTGATGAACGAGAATTTTGATACGCGCCGCAGCATCTACCAGCTGCCGCCGTGGCAAATCGATCAGATCGAAACCGCCCGCCGTTGCGGAGCGAGCGCGAAGTTTGCGGGGTCGGGCGGCGCCATTCTCGGCACGTATCGAGACGAACAGATGTTCGACAACGTCCGCGCCAACCTGTCGCTGGCCGGTTCGCGGACCATCAAGCCCGTGGTTGCGTAGGGGCTGGGGACTGGGGCTGGGGGACTCGCGGAGCGTGCGGGATCGGAGGCTGCGGCGGGGTTCGGGAGGCGGGGACGGCAGGGGCCTGGCGCTGGAGGTCGCGTCTTGAGACCCGGCGATCAGGCACGAAGCGCCGCGCCAGGCGCTGCTATTTTCGTGGCGGCGGCGCGGTTGACGAGGGCGTGGGCGTGCCGTCAATCGTCGTCGGCTCCATGAGTTCGCTGCGCGTGCCATCCGGATCGTACAAATTGAGTTGCCGCTTGCGGTTGATGCCCGTCCTGATCTCCATGGCCTGTGTGTAGCCGGCCTTCGCGGCCCGCGCCTTCAGCGTGGCTTCGGCCTTGGCGATATCCGGCACGAACAGCGCGATGTGATGCTGGCTGCCGCGCTTCGCCGGTTCTGGCAAATCCCGGTACAGCATGAACTCGATGTAGTCGTCGCCATCAGGCACCTGCAGGTTCACCCAGTTGAGTTCCTTCCCGTCGCGGCTGCCCCGCCACGTCTCCTTGAACCCCAGCACGTCCCGGTAGAAGCCCATCGCCTGGTCGAGCGCGCCGACGAGAATCCCCAGGTGGCGCATGTCGCGCGACACGGCATCGCCGGTCATGAATTGGCCCTTCGCCAGGACAGGCATGCCGCCCGGCTCGTACTGCACAAATTCCAGGGTGTGGCCGTCGGGGTCCTTCACGCTGAAACTGGCGTTGCCAATGCGACCCGTGTTGACCTTGTCGGGCACGGTGATGCCGCGCGCCTTCAAATACCGGCGCATCCCTTCGGCGTCGCTGGTCTCGACGGCGACGTGAGCCAGTCGATCGCTTCCGGCTTCGCGCTCCGGAAACAACTCGATGTAGTGCCGGTCGTTGATCTTGATGAACGTGAGCGAGAGCGTGCCGTCAGGATTCGTGAGGGGGAACGCCTCGTCGCACCCGAGGAACGTCTTGTAGAACGCGCGCGACTTTTCGATGTCATGCACGTAGAACGCCGCGTGCGCCACGCCCATGATTCGAGGCCGCTTCGGTTCCTGTGCGGCCACAGCCACGGCGCACGACAGCAGCACCAACCCCAGCGCGAACGGTCTCATCGGTCCCTCCGGTCTGTTCAGCCCGAGCACGCCCTTTGCCACGCTGGCCTTCGACAAGCTCAGGCCGGGGAGCGTGGCGATCCCAGGCTCGAGACCGATCGGACAGTGTGCAGCGTGACCCGCCTGGGATCGCCGGGCTCCAGCCCGGCTATCACACTTCGGTCCCGCCGGCGCGGCCGAGCGGCAAACCGAAGTAGTCTCGCGCGTTGATGAAGGCGACGTGGCGCACCAGCCGGCCGAGCAGGTCGCGATCGTCGGGCAGCAGGCCTCGTCGCACGTCCTCGCCCAGTAGATTGCACAGCAGGCGCCGGAAGTACTCGTGCCTCGAGTATGAGAGGAAGCTGCGCGAATCGGTGACCATCCCCACGAAGCGCGACAACAGGCCCATGTTCGACAGCGCGTCCATCTGCGCTTTCATCCCGTCGAGCTGATCCAGGAACCACCACGCGGATCCGTACTGCATCTTGCCGGGAACCGTGCCGTCCTGGAAATTGCCGATCATCGCGGCCACGAGCGCGTTGTCGCGCGGGTTCAGGTTGTAGAGGATCGTCTTTGCGAGCTGGTTGGTTTCGTCGAGGCGGTCGAGGAACCTCGAGAGCGGCCTCGCGATCTCGACATCGCCAATCGAATCGAAGCCGGTGTCGGGCCCGAGCGCCCGAAGCAGCCGCGTATTGTTGTTGCGGAGGGCGCCGAGATGGAACTGCTGCACCCAGCCTCGCGCGTGGTCGAGGAGCGCCAACTGGAACAGCAGCGCCGACTTCAGCCTGACCGCCGCGCCAGGCTCTAGTGCGTGCCCGGCTCGCACCTGCGCAAACGATGCGGCGACCTCAGCGTCGGTCCAGTCGTCGGCAGACATCGTCTCGAGACCGTGGTCGGACGCGCGGCAGCCCATCTCATGGAAGGCGTCATGCCTCGCCTTCATCGCGTCCAGAAACGACGTCAGCCTCCCGCCGACGTCCACGCCCGATGCCTGCTCGAGACGCGCGACCCAGAGGTTGAACGCCTCCGGGTTCTCGACGCCCAACGCCTTGTCGGGCCGCCAGGTTGGATAGACGCACGTATCCGGGTCGGTTCGTGCCGCCAGCGTCCGATGGTGAACGAGTGAATCGACCGGATCGTCGGTGGTGCAGACGACGGCGACACGGAAGTATCTCAGCAGCCCGAGTGTGGTGAAGCCGTCCTCGCGCAACCGCTCGTTGCAGCGGTCGAACACGGCCCGCGCGGTCGCGGGCGAGAGGAGTGCGTCCACGCCGAACGGCCGACGCAGTTCCATGTGGGTCCAGTGATAGAGCGGGCTTCTGATGGCGTCAGGCACGGTGCGCGCCCACGCCTCGAACTTTTCCCAGTCGGACGCGTCGCCCGTGCAGTAGCGCTCGGCGACGCCATCGGCCCTCATGGCCCGCCACTTGTAGTG
>Ga0315273_10013145_pt1 | contig 10630 bp, 9 predicted proteins | sample YL17G02_0_MG_FD_205753 | JGI IMG/M metagenome (GOLD analysis project Ga0315273, IMG submission 205753) | Sediment microbial communities from Yellowstone Lake, YNP, Wyoming, USA - YL17G02_0 | ecosystem: Environmental > Aquatic > Freshwater > Lake > Sediment | place: USA: Wyoming | collected... | reverse complement strand
CCGACGCGGCCGCGACCGCGTCATCCAGTACGGCGGCCGACGCGAAATCGACCCGACCGGTGACCGCACCCGTTGCCGGGTTGTGCACGTCACCCGCGCGTTCGGCGACGCCTCCCCACGACTTGCCGTCAATCCAGTGCGTGATGGTCGTGGTCGCGGTCATGGTGCCTCACGGGGTCGGTCGACGGGTCGGTCGACGGCTGCGAACTATCGGGACGTGTCACGAGCCCACCCATCCCAGCGCAAAACCGACGCGTGGACAACCCGCACCCTGTCTAAGCACCAGGCCCCTTCCTTTACATGCTGCTCGTGCCCACTGACCCTGGCCGAGCCGCGAGCGGCAGCGTTGCGTTTCTCGTTGCCGACCTAGGAGTCGAAGCCCAGGCCGGCGGCATCCAAGGACTTCAACCACAGATTGCGGCGACCCTCGCGGCGATCCGCGCGATCCAGCGACCATCTCGTCGCGTTGATCCCGATCCGACGAAACGGTTCCGGTGGGAACGGCAACGGCTTGCTGGAGACCATCTTCAGTGAAGTTCGCTCCGACTCCACTCCGTCGAGCAGATCCAACATGACCTGGGCACCGAATCGCGTGGCGGCGACACCCAACCCGGTGTAGCCCAGCGAGTAGGACAGTCGACCGTCGTACGCCGTTCCCCAGAACGCACTGAATCGTGAGCACGTGTCGATGGCTCCACCCCAGGCATGGGTGAACCGGACACCGGCGAGTTGGGGGAACGTCTGGGAGAAGTGTTCGGCCAACAACTCGAACGACTCACGGTGCTGATCGAAACGCGCGCCGACGGCACCGCTTCCGTAGTAGATCGCGTCGTATCCCCCGAAGACGATCCGCCCGTCTGCGGTCGGGCGGTAGTAGTGAAACTGGTTCCCCGAATCCCCGATTCCTTGCCCGTCCGTCCAGCCGATCGACGACCACTGGTCAGTCGTCAGTGGTTCGGTGGCAATGGCATAGTCGTAGACGGGTACGACAAAGTGCGACAAGCGCCTGAGCAGCGGTGGAAAAGCATTGGTGGCCAAGGCGATTCGGCCCGCATCGATCGTGCCATCCGATGTCGTCGCCCTCAACCCGGCGCCGCGTCTCTCGATGGCGTCAACCGGGCTCATCTCGAAGATTCGGACTCCGAGGTGCAGACACGCTCGTCGAAGGCCCCACGCCAATCTGGCCGGATCCAGGACGGCCACTCTGTCGCGGTCGTGGATCGCGGCGAGGTACGTGGGCGAGTGGACGAGCGACTGGATCTCGTCGCGCTCGAGGAACTCAACGGACTCGCCGTACTTGGCTGCGAGCTTGGGGAACTCCCTCATCTCGAGGACTTGGTAGTCCTCAGTGGCGACGTCAAGTTCGCCGGACCGTCGGAAGTCACACTCGATCTGGTGGCGCTCCAGGTCTCTTTGCATACTGTCGAGGTTGGCGCGCCCCAACTCGTTGAGTCGCTCCAGTTCATCGGGCCAGCGACGTATTCCATTGGCCAGTCCATGGGTCAGCGACGCCGCACAGAAGCCGCCGTTGCGCCCACTGGCTGCCCAGCCGGCCTGGGCGCCCTCAACGACCACCACGTCGCGCTCTGGGTGTTCCTCCTTCGCCATCAACGCCGTCCAAAGGCCTGTGTAACCAGCGCCGATCACAAGCAGGTCCGCCCTGGTGGGCCCGGCGAGAGGCGGGAGCGGATCGGGTCGATCGGGGCTGTCGAGCCACACGGACCGGGGTGCGGCGTCGGCGACCGCGCGGACAGCGTCAGCCCCGGGTCGGCGGGCAAAGGGCACGACATCCTCCTCGACACGGCCCGGTTGGGCGCGGTTCCACCCTGCCGTAGAACAGCCCACGCCGCCCGTCGATGCGCACATCGGAATATACCACGGGGGGGTATGGTTATCTCCATGACGAACCACCGGCTAACGTCTCGGAGGCCGCTATGACAGGCAAGGCCACAACCGCAGTACGCGGGTACACGGCCCGCAAAGCCAGTCACCTCAGGCGACTTCGCCGTATTGAGGGACAGGTGCGCGGCCTCGAGCGGATGGTCGACGAGGACCAGTACTGCATCGACATCTTGACCCAGGTGTCCGCCGCCACCAAGGCGTTGCAGTCGTTCTCCCTCGAGCTCCTCGACGAGCACCTGGCTCACTGTGTTGTCCAGGCTGCGCAGCAAGGAGGCCCCGAGGCCCAGATCAAGGTGCGTGAAGCGTCCGAAGCCATCGCCCGACTCGTTCGCAGCTAGGCGGACGACATGGGCCGACCGTTGTTCCCCTCCCCATCCTCATTGGAGATGACATGACCACAACGACCTACCGCGTCGACGGGATGACTTGCGGCCACTGCGTCGCCGCGGTCACCGCGGAACTGACCAAAGTCGCGGGCGTGCGGGATGTATCCATCGAACTTGTCGTGGGCGGCGCCTCAGCTGTTGTCGTTTCGAGCGACGCGGCCCTGCCACTCCACGAGATCCGGGACGCGGTGGACGAGGCCGGCTACTCATTGGCCGAGGCGACACCATGATGCCGGTCCCAATCAAACTCGGATTGTTCGTGGTCGCGCTTGCCGCCATCTTCGCGATCGCCTACGCCGTCGGTTCGGCTGTTGGTCCTATCTCGACAACGGACACGGCACCGACGTCGAACATGCAATCAACCAACCCGCCCCACGGTCTCTAGCCATGAAGACGCGCTCATGACCAGATCCTCGGCGGCGGAGAAACCAGCGGAGTACCCCGACAGGTCGGTGGAACTCGCCATCGGTGGGATGACCTGTGCCTCCTGCGCGGCTCGAGTGGAGAAGAAGCTCAACCGCATGCCGGGGGTCACCGCCACCGTCAACTACGCGACCGAGAAGGCGCGGGTTCACTATCCCGAAACGGTGACGCCGCAGGAGTTGATCGCCACCGTCGAAACAACGGGCTACACGGCCGTACTGCCACCGACCCCACGCGAGAGTGTCGAACCCGGTCCCGACGCCGACTCGTACGCATTGACCTCGCTGCGAACTCGGCTAATCGCCTCAGTCGTGTTGACCGTTCCGGTCGTCGCTCTGGCGATGATCCCTGCGCTTCAATTCACCAACTGGCAGTGGCTCTCACTCACGTTGGCGGCGCCCGTGGCCACGTGGGGCGCCTGGCCCTTCCACCAAGCAGCCTGGCTGAATCTGCGTCATGGCGCCGCGACGATGGACACCCTGGTGTCGATAGGCGTACTCGCGGCCTTCGGTTGGTCGCTGTACGCGTTGTTCTTCGGCACCGCCGGTGAAGCCGGAATGACGATGCACTTCACTTTGCTCCCATCCCGTTCAGGCAGCGCAGACGAGATCTACCTCGAGGTCGCGGCCGGCGTCACCGTCTTCATCCTCGCGGGCCGGTACTTCGAAGCACGCGCAAAGAGGCAGTCCGGTGCGGCCCTTCGGGCCCTTCTGAACCTCGGCGCAAAGGACGTCGCCGTGAGGCGCGACGGACGTGAGGAACGCATCCCCATCGAACAGCTCGTCGAAGGTGACGAGTTCGCCGTACGTCCCGGCGAGAGAATCGCAACCGACGGAGTCGTCGTCTCCGGTCATGGCGCAGTCGACGAGTCGATGATCACTGGAGAATCGGTTCCGGTTGAGGTCGTCCCTGGGTCTCCGGTCGTCGGTGCCACTATCAACGTCAGCGGTCAGTTGGTCGTTCGCGCAACCCGCGTCGGCGAGCAGACCCAACTGGCTCAGATTGCTCATCTAGTCGAGGACGCTCAGAATGGCAAGGCTCCGGTGGCGCGTCTGGCAGACCGTGTTGCGGGCGTGTTCGTACCCATCGTGATCATGCTGAGCGCTGCCACGTTGGGCTTCTGGCTCGGAACCGGTGCCGCTCCTGAAGTGGCCTTCACTGCGGCGGTGGCAGTCCTTATCATCGCCTGCCCCTGTGCGCTCGGTTTGGCGACGCCGACCGCGCTCTTGGTGGGTACCGGCCGAGGTGCACAACTCGGCATCTTGATCAAGGGGCCGGAGATTCTGGAGTCCACCCGACGCGTGGACACCATCGTCTTGGACAAGACCGGGACGATCACCACGGGTCGGATGGCACTGGTGGACGTACTCCTTGCGAGCAATGAGGACCGCGCGCAGGTACTGCGGTTGGCAGGGGCGCTGGAAGACGCGTCCGAACATCCGATCGCGACCGCGATCGCCAAGGCTGCCCACAACGAGGTGGGTGAGTTGGCCGAGGTCACGGACTTCGCCAATCTCGAGGGCCTCGGCGTCCAGGGAGTCGTGAGCGCCGACGGAACGAGTCACGCCGTCACGGTGGGACGGAGTCAACTGCTCGAGGAATGGGGACTGCACCTGCCCGCCGATCTTGATCGGCAGAAGTCGAGGGCCCAGTCCGAGGGGAAGACCGCCGTCGCGGTCGCCTGGGACGGCCAAGTTCGCGCTGTCCTGGTCGTGGCCGACGAGATCAAGCCGACATCGACGCAGGCCATTGCAGCACTGCGCACACTCGGCTTGCACCCGTATCTGCTCACGGGTGACAACGATGCGGTGGCGCACGCGGTGGCCCGAGATGTCGGCATCGACACCGCGGACGTCTTTGCCGAGGTATTGCCCGCGGACAAGGTTGAGACAGTGCGCCGCCTTCAGGCCGGTGGCGGCGTTGTGGCGATGATGGGAGACGGCGTCAACGACGCCGCTGCGTTGGCCGCCGCCGACCTCGGCCTGAGCATGGGGACTGGAACCGATGTTGCTATCGAGGCGTCGGACTTGACCCTGGTACGCGGCGATCTTCGCGTCGCCGCGGATGCCATTCGACTGTCGCGACGAACCCTACGCACGATCAAGGGCAATCTCTTCTGGGCGTTTGCCTACAACGTCGCGGCGATCCCGCTCGCTGCCGCGGGACTGCTCAACCCTTTGGTGGCCGGGGCCGCCATGGCGATGAGTTCGGTCTTCGTGGTGAGCAACAGCCTGCGGTTGCGTAACTTTGCGCCGCTCACGTCAACTTGAGCGGGTGCGAACGTCACACCTTCCGGCGACGCGAAGCGACAATCTGACCGACAGCGATGATCAGCAGGGAGATCCCGAACATCAGTGCGCCGACGACATTGATCTGAGGCGGCGTCCCTCGTTGGGCCGCGCCCCATACGAAGATCGGGAAGGTGACAGTCGTCTCGGAGTTGAAGTTCGTGATGATGAAGTCATCGAACGACAACGAGAATGCCAAGAGCGACGCGGCGACGATTCCCGGCAGGACGAGCGGGAAGGTCACTCGCAAGAACGTGGTCCGCTCGTTGGCGTAGAGGTCCATGGCTGCCTGTTCGAGCCGAGAGTCCAGCGATGCCAGTCGCGCCTTGACGGTCACCACCACGAAACTCAGACAGAACATGATGTGCGCGATGAGGATCGTCGACGATCCGCGCGGGATCCCGAGCGTGACGAACAGGGCCAGCAGGGAGGACCCCATGACGACCTCTGGCGTGGCCATCGGCATGAAGATCAACAGATTGATTCCTGAGCGCCCCCTGAAGCGATGCCGGGAGATGGCGAACGCCGTGAGTGTCCCGAGAAGGACCGACGCCAAGGTCGCGAGAAGGCCGATGATGAGGCTCAACTTGAGCGACTCGCACATTCCGTTGACGCCGCAGAAGTCGGTCCAGGCATTGGTGGAGAACTGGACCCACTTGTCGTTGTAGCGACCCGTTGGCTGGTTGAACGAGAAGGCGACAACGACAAAGATCGGCAAGAACATGTAGAACAACGCGGCCGCGGCGGCTATCTGGATGATGTGCGCCCGAACCCAACGAATAGGACCGCGTGGACGCCTGGCCGGCGGCACTGTCACCGCGAGTTTCGATGGTGCCTCGGTGGTCGTGGACATCAGACCAGTTCCTCCGTCCCGGCTCGACGGATGTAGAGACTGACCAGCACGAGAATGGACGCCATCAGGGTGAACGAGAGCGCAGCGGCCGTCGGATAGTCGAGCACTCGGAAGAACTGCGAATCGATGACGTTACCGATCATTCGGTAGGCCGGCGCTCCGAGAAGCTGGGCGTTGATGTAGTCACCCGCGGCCGGGATGAAGGTGAGCAAGGTGCCCGCCACCACGCCGGCGAGCGAGAGCGGCCAGGTGACCTTTCGAAAACTGGTCCACGGTGAGCTGTAGAGATCTTGGGCAGCCTCGATGAGTCGAGGATCCATCCGGTCCAGAGCCGCGTAGATCGGCAAGGTCATGAACGGCAGGAAGTTGTATGTCAAACCCGTGATGACCGCGAGCGGTGTTGCGAGCAGTCGGTCGCCTTCGGTCAACCCCAGGAACCTCATGACGTCCGTGACATGCAGCGTGTTCAACGTTGTCGTCACGATGCCGCTGTCGGACAGGATTGTCTGCCACGCCAACGTCCGGATCAGGAAGCTTGTGAAGAACGGGGCAATCACCAGGACGAGCAGGGCGTTCTTCCATCGGCCGGACCGAAAGGCGATGCAGTACGCCAGTGGATATGCGATCAACAAGCAGAGCAGGGTGGCGATGCCGGCGTACACGAACGAGCGCACGAACTGCGGCCAGTAGGTGGACAGCGCTTCGGTGTAGTTCGCGAATCGGAATGTCTGCTCGTAGCCTTCTTCAAAGGATCCGGTCTGGAGCGACTGGCCGAACAAACTGAACATCGGGACGACGAAGAAGACCGCCAACCACAGCACGCCTGGGAGCAGCAACAGGTACGGCGTCAGCTTGCGCTTGTTGATGACCGACGGCTGGACCTTGCCCGGTTCCTTGTCGCTGACTTCAGCGAGCGCGGCGCCCGCACTCATGCGGGGGCCCCGACCACCGCTTCGAGCACCTCGCTGTCAATGCCTGCCTCAACGCTTTGACTGGCATCCAGAGCGAACGTGTTCGCGGGATCCCAACTGAGCACAACGCTTGCGCCCGGCACGATCCGGATGTCGTGGTGGACGTTCTGCTCGAAGACCGTGACCTGCATGCCCCACGCCATCTCGACGCGGTACTCCGTCGAGACCCCGATGAAGCTGGAGTCGGCCACGATGCCCGTGAGCCGGTTGTGACCTTCGGGGATCGAGTCGTCGCCCTGGATGGACAGGGTGAGCTTCTCCGGCCGTACGCCCAGGTGGACGTCATCGCCGGGCGAATAGACGCGAGAAGCTGGGACCCCGAGGCGCTGTCCCTGAACCGTGGCGGTGACGACCTTGGCGGACCGGTCGCTCAGGGTGGCGTCGAAGAAGTTCGATTGGCCGAGGAAGTTGGCCACGAAGGTGGTCCGAGGATTCTCGTAGAGGTCGACCGGAGCGCCCAACTGCTCGACGCGGCCCTCGTTCATGACGGCAATCGTGTCGGCCATCGTCATGGCCTCTTCCTGATCGTGCGTCACATGCACGAAGGTAAGACCGACCTCGTTCTGGATTCCCTTCAACTCCAACTGCATCTGCCGGCGCAGTTTCAGGTCCAGCGCGCCGAGCGGTTCATCGAGGAGCAGAACCGCTGGACGATTGATCAACGCGCGTGCCAGTGCGACTCGCTGCTGTTGCCCGCCGGACAACTGATTCGGCTTGCGTCGAGCCAGCGGCGTGAGTTCGGTGAGCTCGAGAATGTCCTCGACCTGCCCCTTCACGTCCTTCACATGACGACGGCGAAGACCGAACGCGACATTCTCGAAGATGTCCAGATGTGGGAAGAGCGCGTAGCTCTGGAAGACGGTATTGACCGGCCGTTTGTACGGCTTGGCGTATGTGACGTCTTCCGATCCGATGAGGATCTGTCCCGACGTTGGCTCCTCCAGGCCCGCGACCATACGCAAGGTCGTTGTCTTGCCGCATCCCGAAGGGCCGAGCAGGGCGAAGAAGGAACCCGACGGGATAGTCAGCGACAGATCGTCAACCGCGACGAAGTCCCCGAATGATTTGGTGACATTGATCAGATTCAGGTCCGCACCCGAGCCGGGCTGGCGCGGTGACGATTCGGTCATAGCGAGTCAGGCTCCCGATACCTTGTCGAACGCGAGTTGGTAGGCCTTCTCCTGCTTCTCATCGAGACCCATGAACAGGTGGGTGCGTGCCAACGTTGCGGCATCCGGGAAGATCAATGGGTTGTTGACCAGGCTCTTGTCCACCTTGGTCATCGCTTCCTGGGTTCCCTTGACCGGGGCGACGTACTGAATATATGCGGTGAGTTTGGCGGCAACCTCGGGGTCGTAGTACCAGTTCATGACAAGTTCGGCGTTCTTCTTGTGCTGCGCGAGGTTCGGAATCATCATGTTGTCCGACCAGATCATCAGGCCCGCCTCAGGCGCGACGAACTTGACGTCCGGGTTGTCCGGCTGCAACTGGACCACGTCGCCGCTCCAGGCAATGCAGGCACGGATGTCACCAGACGACAGCGGCTTGGTGTACTCGTTGCCGGTGAAGTTGCGTATCTGTTTGCTGTCGACCGCCTTCTGCAACACATCGATGGCGGCGTAGTAGTCATCGTCGGTGAACTGAGTCGGATTCTTGCCCTGGTCAAGCATGATCAAGCCGATCGTGTCACGCATCTCGGTGAGCACGTCGACCTTTCCCTTGAGATCAGGACGCGTCAGGAGCTCTGTAATGGTCCGGACTTCGGGGACCACCTTCGAGTTGTAGGCGATCCCCGTGAATCCGCTCTGCCACGGTGCTGAATGGCTGCGATCGGGGTCCCACGACGGGGAGGCCAGGGTCGGCTGGATGTTTGCGCTGACATTGGGCGTGTTCGCCTTGTCGATCTTCTGGACGTAGCCAAGGCGGATGAACCGGGCCGCCATCCAGTCGGTGAGCGCGAAGAGGTCACGCCCGGTGTCCTGGCCGGCCCGCAGGGCTGGAGAGACCTTCGCGAAGAACTCCGCGTTGTCGGTGATGTCTTCGACGTAGTCGACCTTGACCCCGGTCTTAGCGGTGAACGCGTCCAGGGTCGGGTGAACGCTCGAGTTCTTCCCAACGTCCATGTAGGACTGCCAGTTGGAGAAGTTGACGACCTTGTCGGTGTCGGACTTGTCCGGCGCGCTCTGGTTGCTCGGGTTCGCACCGGCGTTACCGGCCGGCTTCGACCCGCACGCGGCGAGCAGCGGCGCACCAGCGACGGCGGCGCCGCCCGCGGCAGCCGCCCGCAGCACCCGGCGGCGACTTATCGAAGGACGGGACAGGGCAGCCAGCGCCTCGATCATCGGGTCTGGTCTCTTGTCGGCCATGCGTCATTCCTCCGCGGTGTCGGGCGGTGCAATTTCAGGACGTAACTCTGTCCCCGAATATGGTGCGGTGCCAGTCCTTGCGCACGCCAGCCGTCACATCCATCGAAACGTGCTTGACGTTGGTGTACTCGTCGAACGCGTACTGACTCAAGTCCTTGCCAAAGCCGGAGGCTTTGTAACCCCCGTGGGGCATCTCGGACACGATCGGAATGTGGTCGTTGATCCACACGCAACCGGCCTGGATCTCCCGTGCGGCGCGCATCGATCGGAATACGTCGCGTGTCCACGCGGACGCGGCCAGGCCGTACGGCGTGTCGTTGGCCAGCGCGATCCCGTCGTCATCCGAGTCGAACGGCAGCACCACGAGCACCGGCCCGAAGATCTCGTCCTGAACAATCTCCGAATCCTGCGCCACGTCGGTGATCAGGGTGGGTTGGTAGAAAGCACCACAATCGAGATCCCCTCCCGGGATCGATCCGCCAACCACCACCTTGGCACCGTACGCCCGGGCGCGGTCGACGAAGCCAGCGACACTCTGCTGTTGGCGCCGACTCACCAATGGTCCTTGATCGGTGGACGGATCGCGTGGATCACCGAGTCGCACCGACGCCATGACATCGGCGACCCCGGAGACGAAAGCGTCGTATAGCGGACGTTGCACGTACGCCCTGGTCGCGGCCGTACAGTCCTGGCCGCTGTTGATCAGGGCGCCGGCGACCGCCCCTTGAACCGCCGCATCGAGATCAGCGTCATCGAATACGACAAAGGGGGCCTTGCCACCGAGTTCGAGGTGGACGCGCTTCATCGACCCGGTGGCCAGCGACATCACCCGTTGGCCCACTGCCGTTGAGCCGGTGAACGACACCATGCGCACGCCCGGATGACTCACCAATGACTCGCCGACCAGCGAACCCGCTCCGACCACCACGTTGACGACGCCCGCGGGCAGTCCGGCGCTGATGCAGTCGTCGGCCAGCATGAGTGAAGTGATTGGAGTGATCTCGGCGGGCTTCAGGACGATCGTGTTGCCCGCCGCGATAGCGGGAAGTGCCTTCCATACCGCCATCTGGAGCGGGTAGTTCCACGGCGCGATCGAGCCGACAACGCCGATGGGTTCGCGTCGAATGATCGACGTATGGGCCCCGTCGTACTCAGCCGACGCCTGGCCCTGCAGATGACGAGCCGCACCGGCGAAGAACGACACGTTGTCGATCGATCCCGGGACGTCGAACTCCCGGGTCAACTTGATCGGCTTTCCGGCGTTGGCCGTCTCCGCCTGTGCATATTCCTCGGCACGCGACTGGAGAATTGCTGCAAGTGCGAGCAGTGCCCCTGATCGCTGGCCCGGAGTCGCGCGAGACCACTCCTCGAACGCTCGGCCAGCGGCGGCAACCGCGTCATCGACGTCGGTCGCATCGGCCAGCGCCACTTGGTCGAGCAC
>Ga0315273_10013142_pt1 | contig 10632 bp, 8 predicted proteins | sample YL17G02_0_MG_FD_205753 | JGI IMG/M metagenome (GOLD analysis project Ga0315273, IMG submission 205753) | Sediment microbial communities from Yellowstone Lake, YNP, Wyoming, USA - YL17G02_0 | ecosystem: Environmental > Aquatic > Freshwater > Lake > Sediment | place: USA: Wyoming | collected... | reverse complement strand
CCAGGGCGGCCACCGCCCTGATAGCCACATCGAGTCCCTTGGTGTTGTCTATGCGGCCGATGAACCCGAGCACGCCTTTCTCTGGCGGCTGCCTCATAGGATAGGCACCGGCATCGACAATGGACGGGACGACCTCGACGATGCCTTTTACACCATGGGCCCTCAATATCTTGGCCATGGCCTCGGACACGGGCATGAGCCCGTCGAACCGCCTTATCATATAAAGCCTCTGCTTCAACTGGGCCTTGATGTACGGCAGGGCCACGATACTTGCCCCGTTCTCCCGCATACATGCGATGAGCCCGGTCATAGAGCACCGGGGGCAGGGCTTGCCACCTCTGAAATGGGTGGCATAGAGGCACGTACCCCAGCTGTCATTAACGGTCGCGACGATGGGCACTTTGTTGGCTCGAGAGGCGAGCCCGGCCCCGACGGTGGCCCTTATACCATAGACATGGACGATGTCGGCGCCATCCAGCTCGCCAAGGACACGGCTCATGGTGGCGATGGACAGCAACTCTCCCCTGCGTAGGTCCACGGGAAGTCCCTTGGGGGCTCGCGGGATAACACGCTTCACTGTGAACCCGTCCATCCTCTCCTCGCGGGGGGCCTTATCGAATTTTGTGGTTATAACGGTGACATCATGGCGGGTCGCTAGCGTCTTTGCCATGAGATGGGACGATACCTCCCCTCCCCCGACGAACTCGGGCAGGAACATCTCCGAGACCATCACAACGCGCATAGGGACCAGCGTGCCAATGGAACCAAGGAAAAATAAACATTGGGGTGGGGGTCCGATGTTTATATGTGAGACCTCCCTAATATCCATTCCCGATGAAGGTCTCGCCGACAACCATGTTCAGGTCAACGGCCTTCGTGTTCGGCTCCAGAGCAGTCGACGCGGTCGTAGCCATAATCTTCAGTATATTCGTGGCGAGGATGCTGGGGGAATCGAGATATGGCTTCGTGGGCGCCACCATGGGTGTGGTCGGCCTCGTCAGCATCATAGGCAACATGGGGCTCTCGAACGCCACCACCAAGTGGATATCCGAGTATGATGCGGTCGGCGCCACCTCACGCCAAAGGACTATAATCGCAGCCGCCGTCATAATCGAGTTCGCCCTCGGTATGGCGGGCGCGGTCATCTGCTTCGCGTTCGCGGACAGGATAGCTGTGGACGTCTTCGGGAAGCCGGAGATCGCCCTTCCGCTCAAGGTGGCGGCCCCCATCGTGCTCCTGGGCCCTTTCACGAACGGCATCATCGCTGTCTTCCAGGGCTACCACCGGATGGAGTATTTCATGCTCACCACCACGGCCGGTGGTGTCGCGCGCATGGTCTCGACCTTGGTCTTCCTTACCTGGGACAACAGTATCCCATCCGCTGTCATGGGCTTCCTCGTAGGCCATCTTTGCGCCACGGTGTTCTCGAGCGCCATCCTGGTGGTGAAGATAATCCCGAACATCGGGCCAGAGCCGTTCGCCCCCATGAAGGACGAGGTCACCCGTATATTCACGTTCGGGCTGCCTATTCTCTTCATGGAGGCCGCCTCCATGATCTACGAATGGACCGGCACCCTGTTCCTTGCGGCCCTCAGCGACGATGTGAGGGACGTGTCATGGTTCACCATCGCCTTCGGCATAGTATCGCTCCCGCTCCTCCTGTCCCGGTCCGTCGGTACCGCAATTTTCCCCATAATCTCCAATCTCCACGCTCGCAAGAAAAGGAGGACGCTCAGGGCCGCATATGCACAGGCGATGAAGCTGACGCTGGTGACGATGCTACCCATCACGCTCCTGCTGCTGGCCCTCGGGCCATATGTCATCTATGTCCTCTACGGAGAGGGGTTCCTTCCAGCCATGATACCGCTCATGGCCCTGACAGGTTGGGCCCTTCTTCGGCCCCTGGCGACCGTGAGCGGGGCATCCATCGCGGGCGTGACCCATCCCGAGCATAACGCCTACGCCGCTATCATCACGCTCTCCATCAACATCCCGATGCTGTTCCTTTTCATCCCCGTGACCAAGCCTTGGCCGTTCTCGTTCATCCCAGTAAGCGGCGTCGTGGGTGCGGCATTGGCCACGACACTGAGCTACATCGTAGGCATGTCGCTCCAGATCTACTGGGCCAACAAGTACATCCGCGCCCGGCTGGACTACCGGAGGTTCATGCTGGCGATAGCGGCAGGGATGGCGGCGGCCACGGTCTCCGGGCTCATCGTCCTTGCAGCCGGCAACCCGATCGACCTCGGGACCTGGAAGGCCCTGGCGGTCGGCGCGGGGGCAGGGCTTGCGGGTCTGGGGACCTATCTTGTCATGATCCGGTTCCTTGGAGTGATGGACAAGGCCGACATGGAGATGGTGCGGCAGCTCAACGTGCCTGCCAAGAGATATATCCTCAAGCTGGTACGTTTCCTTACCAAGGACGGTGACGCGCGATGACGGCGGTCCCCACCTATGACGGAATGAGGATACTCTTCGTTGCCCAGACCTTCGCACCGGTCGTGGGCGGGGCCGAGCGGTACATCGCCGAACTTTCCAGGGAGATGGCCCGAAAGGGGGCCGAGGTCACAGTGCTGGCACCGGACTTCAGGCACAACGAGATGGGCAAAGGCTTGCCGAAGGAGGACGAGCGCGATGGGTATCGGATAATCCGGGCCAACTTCCGGTACACCTGGAAGCGCAAGCTGCTCTATCACATGTCCTCCCTGCCCTTCGGAAGGGACCTGAAGCGTGTGATGGAAAGGACGAGGCCGGATATCGTCCATTTCCAGTACCCGTGCCCGTTCGGCACCCTGTATGGCCAGGTTCGCATGGCCAAGGCACTCCCGTTCTGTTCGTCCCATGGCAGCGAGATATTGTTCCTGCAGAGGGACCCAATCGGTAGGCGGCTGTTCAAGCAGGTCCTTGAGAACATGGAGGCGGTCTTCACGATGAGCAACGAGTGCACGGACCTGATACGGAAAGGCACCACCAGCAAGGCCAACTTCAAGGTGTTCTTCTCAGGTACGCGGCCGGAATATTTCAGGCCGCTCGACGGCGGCGCACCCGAGGGCCCACCGGTGATACTTAGCGCGTCCCGCCTTGCAAGGCGGAAGGGCATCGACATCGTGATCGATGCCTTCGACATGATATCCAAAGGGCACGATGATGCGCAACTTCATATCGTAGGGGACGGACCGGAACGTAAAGGCCTGGAGAAGAAAGCCTCCAAGGTGAGGCACCCGGACCGTATCAGGTTCCTGGGGAAGGTGAGCGACGAGGCCCTCCTTAGGGAATATCAGACATGCGCGGTCTATGTCCTGGCATCACGGACGATACCGAACGAGGACGATATCGAAGGCTTAGGCCTGACGCTCCTCGAGGCCATGGCCTGCGAGAGGCCCGTGATAGGCTCGACCGCCGGTGGTGTGCCGAGCGCCATCCGGGAAGGGCCCAAGGGCTGGGGCCTGCTATTCAAGGAGGGTGGCGCCAAGGACCTGGCGAAGAAGCTGGAAAAGGTACTGTCCGACAGAGATGCGGCCGATGCCATGGGCGAGTGGGGCCGCAAAGCGGTCGAGACGATATATAACTGGGACGTAATCACCGACAAGATGCTCGAAGTATATTCCACTTCTCTCAGAAGGCGCCGCCGTCGCCCTTCATGAGCAGATCGCGGACCGCCTTCACCACCTCCTCGGGCGCAATATCAACGAGGCAGTCCCCGGCCTCGCACTTTATTGAATCGCCAGGCATCACATAGCAGGGCATGCAGTCCCTTTCCCTTTTGAGCACGATGTGCTTCCCTCTGGGCGCGGTCCTGATATAGGATGTCGGTCCGAATATCGCCACAAGGGGCACCCCGACCGCTGCGGCGATATGCATGAGCCCGCTGTCATTGGAGATGAACGCCTTGCAGAGCGAGATGACGGCCGCCGTCTCACGGAGCGAGAGCGAGCCGGCCATCGATACAACGCCGCATCCCTCACCCAGATCTCCCGCTGCTTTCTCGATGTCCCGGGCCAGTCCCTTCTCATCCGGGCCACCGAACACAAGGATACGGGTGCAGACCTTGTTCTCGAGCAAGAGCCAGGCGACATCACCGAACCCCTTCCACCTCTTCTGGGGCATGTCCTTGTGGGCGCCAGGGTGCATGCCTACGAGCACGTCCTTGTCAGGGTCCATGGAGCATGAGGTGAGCGTTTCCCGGGCCCTCCTCCTCTCCTCGGCGGTCAGTTCTATCCGAGGGTCCGGCACCTCGTCATCTCCGACATCGAGACCAAGGGCCCTGACGAGGTCCACATTGAGATCCACCTCATGCTTCCCCTCGATGGTCTTCGACACAGCATTGTAGAGCTTGTCGGGTCGCAATTTGGCAGGGGACCGGTGACCAGCACGGACAGGGGCCCCAATGGACGATGCCAATATCGCGGATTCCAGGTTGTTGCTTGGGAACGTGACGATGACGATGTCGTAATCCTCGGTCTTCAATCCCTTCTCAAGGGCATCCATCTCCTTCTTGCCCATGGCCTGGAGCTCCTTGGTCACGACGCAGTGCCCTCCGCCCAGCCATGACGCGTCTTTAAGGAACGCGTCCCCGCCCCTTCCAGAAACCAGGACATCGATCCTTATCCCCGGGACCTTCTTGGACAGGACCATCATTGACGGCGTAGCCAGCAGGAGGTTCCCGATGCCCGATTGGGCTATGAAAAGGGCCTTCTTTGCCTTTCGGACCGCGTCCTTGTCAAAGGAACTCTTGGCAGCCTTCCCTGCCGACCGTGTCACGAAACGCCTGTAGGTCCTTATCCTGTCCCAAGCGCCCATCCTTATCCCCCCCCTCATCCATCCTTTTTGCTACCGTTCTTTTTCCGTTTCTTGTCTGCGGCCCTCTCAAGTATGTTCGTAGTTGAGAGCCCTGGTTCCAGGTCCACTATGACGACCTTCCCGCCCCCCTCCTCGACGGCTTTGCGCTCGGGCAGGTCCTCCAGCCTATAATCCCCGCCCTTGACATGGATGTCAGGCCTCAGGGCCCTTATGGTCTCTGTGGGGGTATCCTCGTCGAAAATGACCACGTAATCAACAGGCTTTAGTGCCGCGACCATCTCGGCCCTGTGGTCCTCGGACACGATGGGCCTACCCTCGCCCTTGAGCCTCCGGACCGAGCGGTCGCTGTTCACGCCAACGATGAGCACGTCCCCGCGGGCCTTCGCCCTTGCCAGGTACCGCGAATGGCCGGGATGCAAAATATCGAAACAGCCGTTGGTGAACACTACTCTCTTGCCCGCAGCCTTGAGCTTGGTTATCTCCTCGGCCAGTCGCTCCCTGTCCATGACCGTCATGCCCGTCCCCCAGGGCCGGTCGCCATCCTCATTACCTCGGCAGGGTTCGCAGTGGCCGCCCCTATCTTGCGGACCACGACGCTGGCCGCAAGGTTGGAGATATAGGCCGCCTCGACAGGGGAGGCGCTGGTCGCCAGGCATGCGGTGAAGACCGATATCACCGTGTCCCCGGCCCCGGTCACGTCGAAGACCTCGATGGCTATGGCCGGGATATGGACGACCTTGCCCCCCTTCTGGAATAGGGACATACCATCCGCCCCCCTTGTTATCAGCACCTCATCGCACTCGAGGGCCTTCAGTATCTCCTTGCCGCCCGTGATGATGTCCTTCTCGTCATCCAGTGGCCTGTTCAGGAACTCGCCGGCCTCCTTCGTGTTCGGGGTTATGAGCGATGTACCCTTGTACTCGAGGAACTTGGGATATTTCGGGTCGACGGCCACCACCTTCCCGGCCTTTCTGCATGCCGGGATTATGTCCGAAAGAAGGTCCTCGGTCACGATGCCCTTGCCATAGTCCGAGACTATGAGCGCATCAAAGTCGTCGAGCCGGTCCATCACGGCCTCCCTCAACCGGGGCAGGTCCTTCCTCGGGATGTCACCCGATATCTCGTCATCGACACGCACGACCTGCTGGCCCCGGGCGATTATACGCGTCTTGACGGTGGTAGGTCTATCCTTGACAGCAAGGAGCCCGTCCGTGTCGGCCCCTGCGTCCCGGAGGTAGTCTCTGACCTGCTCGCCTCTGGTATCGTCGCCAACGGCCGCCACGACGAGGACCTTACTGCCCAAGGCCCTCAGGTTCTGGACCACGTTGCCTGCCCCGCCGAGACCGTGGCTCCTCTTCGTGACCTTGACGATGGGCACGGGTGCCTCGGGCGATATCCGGCTCGTGTCCCCCCACACATATTCATCCAGCATGATGTCCCCCACCACCATGACCCTTGCATTGGAAAGGCCAGAGACGATGGCCCTCATCCTCTTGATGTCAGGACCCATCACTTCCCACCCCTGTCCATCTCTTCCAGCACCGCCGCGGCAAGCAGCGGGAACATTATCTCGTGATGCCCTGTGATGGCATAGCCCTTGCCACCTTCCGACGTCGGCCTGTTGACCACGTTGACGCGTGGCCTGTAATGCTGTATCATGTCCATGTTCACGGCAGTGAACCGCACCACCTTGGCCCCAAGGTTCCTGGCAAGGTTCAAGGCCTTTACGAAGACCTCGGGCATCATGACCGCTGAACCCAGGTTTATATAAACGCCCCCCTCGAGCTCCGAGATCTGTGAAGCTAGTATCTTGAAATCGGTGAGCGATGCCTCGCCGATGGCTGCCCCATCCGCGGACGGGTGCGAGTGTACGATGTCCGCCCCAATGGAGACATGGACCGTGGCCGGGATACCGAGCCTGTGCGCCGCGGCAAGGACGCTCCTGTCCGAGTTCGGGAACCGGGATATCCTGGCACCAAGGGCCGCTCCGAACCCGTCCTTGCGCCCTTCGACGGCCGCGGCGTTCATGTGCTCACCAGTCTCGCGAGCCATACCGAAGAGCCCGTCCTTCAGATATCCCCCCACATCCTCTGACGTCATTCCCGCCAGCCCAATCTCGAGGTCGTGTATCGCCGCAGCGCCGTTCATGGCCATGGTCGTGATGACGCCTTCTTCCATGAGCCCAATCATGACCGGCGAAAGCCCGGTCTTGATGACATGGCCCCCGAAAGCGAGGATGACCGGCCGCTCCGCCTTCCTTGCCTTGGCTATGGCAGCCGCGATATCGCGAAGGTCTCTGGCCGCCAGTAACGAGGGCATCCTTGCGATGAGCTCCTTGACGGTCATGCCCCTATAGGCGGGCTTCGAGAACATGGAAACATCGACAAGGCTCTCTCGCTCCTTCAGCGGGATAGTGCGGGCCTTGGAGACATCCGCTCTTGTCGCCTTCCGCCCCCTCGCCCCCTTCCCGCCCGTTCCGTTCTTCGTTCCTTTTTTATCCCGTCGAGGCTCGGGTCCGTCGGTGCTCATGGTTAGCATAATATACGAACCATGTTATTACCTTTTCCGGATTTAGCATGAGGATACTCCACCTGTCGATGGACTACCCGCCACGAATGGCCGGGGGGACAACGATACACACCTACCAGCTCTGCAAGGCGGAGGCGGAACTGGGCCACGAGGTGACTGTGGTGGCCGAGGCCGCCAAGGGTGCCCCAGCAGAGGAGTTCGACGGCAAGGTAAAGGTCGTTCGCGTGGGCCGACCCTACACATACTTCTCGGGACGGGCTGCGAAGCGGCTCCTGAAGGACCATGACGTGGTCCATGGGCACGGGACCTGCGCAAGGGGGCATCTGTCAGCCAACGATTTCCCGACGGTCGTGAAGATGCACAACACCTGGAAGGGTGAGATGGAGCGGCACAAGCGATTGGGGATCGGGGAAGGTGTGGCCCGCGGCCTGGCCATGCGCATGTACACCAACATGGACAAGTTCTGCGTCATGAAGGCAGACCATCTAATCGCTATAAGCGATGTGACGAAGCACGAGACCATGGCCTACGGGGTCCCAGAGGAAAAGATAACGGTCATACACAACGGCATCGACATGGCCCGGTTCCGAATCGAGTCCGAGGTAAGGGCGGCGGTCCGTAGCAAGACCCGAATGGGACGAAGCAAGCACATCGTGGTGGGCTACATCGGCCGGCTCGAGCGTCACAAGAACGTCGAGGAGGTAGTCGAGGCCATCAAGGGCATCGAGGGTGCGGACCTGCTGGTCGTGGGTGGCGGTGATGACGAGGCCCGGATACGCCATATGGCCGCACCGCTTGGCGAAAGGGTCCACATGACCGGGTTCGTACCCTACGAACAGGTTCCGCGCTATTATGCGGCCTGCGACATCATAGTATATCCAAGCCTCTATGAGCCGCTCGGCAACGTCATACTCGAGTCAAACGCCTCCGGAAAACCCATCATAGCCTCCAACGTCGACGGCATCCCCGAGGTATTCGAGGAAGGAACCGGTTATCTGGTCGAGCCGAAGACCGGCCAGCTCAAGGAACGTATCGCGGAGCTGGTAGCAGACGAAAAGAAGCGTTTCCAGATGGGGAGGCACGGGCTCTCCATGGTTGGAAGGCATTCATGGACCGAGGTGGCCCGTAAAACTGTGGAGGTTCTTGAGATGGTGGTGGATAAGCGCCGTAGGATGGCCTGATGCGCGGGGATTATTCTATTCTTCCCTCTTCCTCGTCCTCCCCGCCCGTTTCGTCCGCCCTTCTGAACTCCACCCGTTTCCTGCCGGCCATCCTCTTGACGATGCCCTTCATCTTCCGCTCCCTGATTATCTCGGCCCTCAGGAACCCCTCGTCCCGCGTGTCCTCGGTGATGAGAACCGCTATCTTTCCGGCGCAACCCCTGCCGGTCCTCCCCCTCCTCTGGATGGTCCTTATGGCCGATGGCACCGGTTCGTAGAACACGACAAGGTCCACCGCTGGCACATCGAGCCCTTCCTCCGCAACGCTGCTCGCCACAAGGGCATTGAACTCCCGCTTCCTGAACCTGTCCAGTATCTTGACCTGCTGTTTCTGGCTAAGGCCCGCGCTCCCCTTTCTGTGGGCCTGGCCCACGAAACGCTCAGCCTCTATCTTCGCCCCCAGGAGGCTGTCCATGATGTAGGTGATGGTGTCCCTTGACTGCGAGAACACGATGACGAGCGAGTCCGGCTTACTTTTAAGCTGGCCCTTGACCACCGTCATGAGTTCCCCCATCTTGGGATGGATGGAGCCCCGGTCCTCGCTCAGGAGCTCGTGGGCCGCCTTGACCCTGTGGTCGCTCAGGAACGCGGTGAGGGCCTTCGATTTCTCACCCTCTTCCGACTTGCGTTCGACATAATCGAGGAACGGCGCGGTGCCCTGGGTCTCGAGCAGTTCCAGGCATATCTCGAGATGGAACGCCACGGCTTGGTGGTGCCAACCCTTGTAAAGCTGGCCCTTGTCCTGCTCGCCAGCATCCAGCGCGGCCCTTATCCGGTCCCCCAGCACGATGAGGTCCTTTTTCGAGGGACGGTGCCCTTTCCTCTCAGGCTCGATGATGCCCAGGTCCCGTAGGGCGTCTATCCTCTCGTCCAATGCCTTGTCGAGGAAGCCCCTGGCCCTCATCATCTCTTTCGTGAGCTTCACCCGGTGCCAGGAGACCTCGCTCTCGTGCACATAGGGCGCGACATCGGGGTCGTTCTCGGTGCGGGCCTCGACCGCCACGTTACCAAGGTTCGAGACCACCTCGTCGATGCGGACCCTTTCGGAGCCTGGTGACGCAGTAAGGCCCAACACGAGCCCGTCCTTGCGCTGCTCCCTGAAGAGCCTCGCGATGGCCACGTAATCATAGTTCCCCACGGCTCGATGGGCCTCGTCGAATATGATGAGCGCGACATCCGATAAATCGTAGCGCCCGTTCTCGAGGTCGTTGGCGATGCCCTGGGGCGTCGCGAGCACGATGTCGGAGCCGGTCCACATCTCCTTCCGTTTCTTGGGCGGTGAGGTGCCGAGGAGCAATCCCATCCGGACCCCGTCGACGAGCGACATCCCAAGACTCTGCATGTGCTGTGTGGCCAGCGGTTTCGTGGGAGCGACCATCAGGACCTTCCCCTTCTTGTGATGTAGCACATCAGCGATGACGAGGGCCGCGATGACGGTCTTGCCCAGGCCGGTCGGGATGACGACCAATGTCCCTCCTTCGAGGGCCCGGAGGGCGATGTTCAGCTGGAACCTTCGGTGGGCCACCACCCCCGTCCTCACGAACGGATGGACTATGGCCTCGTCCTCGACCCGGAAACAGCCGGTATGCTCCCGCTCTCCCTCGGCCGCCTCTCTCAGTTCAGGTGCGAAATCACCTAGGGACGCTTGTCGCATGCGATGTCCATGGGAATGTGATATATATCTTGATGGTCCTGGTTTTCTAAATATTTTTAAATATATCCCGGACGTTTAGAACACCTATGCCAGTCATTGTGGTCAAGGGCGTTTCAAAGAGATTCGGCGATTACCAGGCCCTCAAGGACATCGACCTCAATGTCAATGAGGGTGAGTTCTTTGGGCTGTTCGGTCCAAACGGGGCCGGCAAGACTACCTTGACCCGTATACTGACCGGCCAACTCAAGCAAGATAAGGGAAAAATATCTGTCATGAGCATCCCGTCCTCGGACCCCATCGGCATCAAGGCAAAGATCGGCATCGTTCCAGAGGCAGAGAACCCGCCCACGTTCCTTACGGCCAGGGAGTTCCTGGAGCTGGTCTGTAAGATACGGGAACTTGACGCCGTGGAAACGCGGGTGGATAAGT
>Ga0315273_10013141_pt1 | contig 10632 bp, 9 predicted proteins | sample YL17G02_0_MG_FD_205753 | JGI IMG/M metagenome (GOLD analysis project Ga0315273, IMG submission 205753) | Sediment microbial communities from Yellowstone Lake, YNP, Wyoming, USA - YL17G02_0 | ecosystem: Environmental > Aquatic > Freshwater > Lake > Sediment | place: USA: Wyoming | collected... | reverse complement strand
AGCGTCGCGATCATCCACTGCGTGGGCTCACGCGACGCCAACCACAACGCCTACTGCTCGCGGGTGTGCTGCATGTACTCGCTCAAGTTCGCCCACCTCGTCAAGGAGAAGCTGCCCGACGCGGACTGTTACGAGTTCTACATCGACATGCGCGCCTTCGGCAAAGGCTACGAGGAGTTCGCCGACCGCATCAAGGCCGAGGGGACCTTCGTCGTGCGCGGCCGCACCGCCAAGGTCACCGAGCAGGACGGCCGCATGGTCATCAAGGGCGAAGACATCGTCAGCGACCGCATGGTCGATTTCCCCGTGGACATGGTCATCCTGGCCGTCGGCCTGGTGCCCGCTCACGGGGCCGCCGAGCTCGCCCTCAGGCTGGGCATCCAGACCGACACGGACGGCTGGTTCAGCGAGCTGGACTACAACTCCGACCCCACCGACACCGAGCGTGGCGGCATCGCCGTGGCGGGCGTCTGCCAGGGGCCCAAGGACATCCCCGACACCGTCGCCCAAGCGGCCGCGGTGGCCGCCGGCGCCCTCAAGAGCATGGCCATCGGCCGCGGCCTCGACAGCCGCGCCAGCGTGTCGCTCAGCGACATCGAGGCGCGAGCCGCCGACCTCACTCGGGTCTAAGGAGGATCCAGCATGGCCATACGCGCCAATCCCAAGCTGATCACTGAGCTCGAGATCTACGGAGCCCAGGACGTGTCCAAGTGCTACCACTGCGGCAACTGCTCGGCGACCTGTCCGTTCTCGAAAGAGCCGTACATCTTCCCGCGACGCTCGATGCGCTCGTTGCAGATGGGGCTCGAGGCCAAGCTCGAGAGCGACCTCGAGCCTTGGCTCTGCTACTACTGCGGCGAGTGCTCGACTGAGTGTCCCCGCGATGCCCAGCCGGGCGAGACGATGATGAGCCTTCGCCGGTGGCTCACCGCGCGCTACGATTTCACCGGCATCGCGCGCCTGTTCTACTTGTCGGCGAAGGCCGAGATACTGGCGGTGATCCTGGTCGCCCTGATCGCCGGCGCCGGCTTCCTGCTCTATGGGTTCTCGCAGGGAGACATCACCCAGTACGGCGGCCCCGATGCCTTTCTTCCCGCCGCGAGCGTGCACATCTTCGACTGGACCCTGGCGGTAGTGCTGCTCGCTCTGCTGGGCACCAACTGCGCACGGATGTGGTGGTTCACGGTCGGACGCGACACCAAGGTCCACGTACCCCTCAGCGCGTATGTCAGGAAGATCTACCTGCTGCCGATGCACTTCTTCACCCAGATGCGCTACGCCAAGTGCGAGCAGAAGCGGCCCTGGGTCCTCCACCTCGTGCTCATGCTGAGCTACGTGACCATGCTCATCCTGATCATGTTCTTCCTTGAGTCCATGTGGTCGGGGCCGGCCGTCAACTGGAGCGTGCACGCCTTCGGCCTCGCCGCCACCGCGGGCCTGCTGGTGACCACCATCGTCTTTCTGCGCAAGCGCCTCAAGAAGTCCGAGGTCCAGTACCAGCAATCGCACGAGACGGACTGGATGTTCCTCGTTCTGCTGATCGTCGTCGCCGCCACCGGCCTGCTGCAGTTCACGCTGCACCGGCTCGGGCTGAACACGGCCGCCAACATCAACTACGTGATCCACATGATGGCGGTCGTGCCTATGCTGCTGCTCGAGGTGCCCTTCAGCAAGTGGTCCCACATGGCCTACCGTCCGCTGGCGATGTACTTCGCCGATCTCAAGGCCGAGGCGATGGTCAGCACAGAACGCGAGCCAGTCCGCGCCCCGCAGGCGGCCTGAGAGGAGAGTGGGATGGACGACCTCAAGATCGGCGTCTTCGTCTGCAACTGCGGCACGAACATCGCCAAGATCATCGACTGCGACGCCGTCATCGACTCGGTCGAGCGCCTGCCCTACGTAGCGGTCGCGCGTACCTATAAGTACATGTGCTCCGACCCGGGGCAGGACATGATCCAGGCCGACATCGAGGAGTACGGCCTGGACCGGGTCGTCGTGGCCGCCTGCAGCCCGCGCATGCACGAGCCGACGTTTCGCAAGGCCCTGCAAAAGGCCGGCCTCAACCCCTACTTCCTGGAGATGGCGAACATCCGCGAGCAGTGCAGCTGGGTGCACGACGACCCGGTGGCCGCGACCGAGAAGGCCGCGGCACTCACGGCGGCCGCGGTGATGCGCGTGGCGCATCATGAGGCGCTCGAACGGCGCTCCGTGGACATGTGCCCGAATACCCTGGTCATGGGCGGCGGCATCGCCGGCATGAGCGCCGCGCTCGATCTCGCCGACGCCGGCAACCGCGTCTACCTGGCCGAGCGCAGCGACCACCTCGGCGGCAACGTGGCGCGCACCGACCTCACCGCGCCGTACCTCGACTCCGCGCGGGACATGCTCACCGAGCGCATCACGCGCGTCGTCGAGCATCCCAACATCGACGTGCTGCTCGAGTCGCAGGTCCGCAAGGTGGACGGCTTCGTCGGCAACTTCCAGACCACCATCCGCGGCAAGGCCGACGACGGAGCGCCCACCGACACCGTCTACGACGTCGGCAGCGTCGTCGTCTGCACGGGCTACAAGGAGTTCGACGCGTCCCGCATCACGCACTACGGGTACGGCAAGCTTCCCAACGTCGTGACCTCGTTCGAGTTCGAGAAGATGCTGCGCGCCGGCCGTGTGACGACGAAGGAGGGCAAGGCCCCTCAGTATGTGGCGATCATCCACTGCGTGGGCAGCCGCAACCTCGAGTTCCACGCCTACTGCTCACGGGTGTGCTGCATGACGGCGCTCAAGTACGCCCATGAGGTCAAGTCCGCCGTCCCCGGGGCCTACGTGAGCGACATCTACATCGACATGCACGCGTTCGGCAAGGGGATGGAAGACTTCTACCGCCGCAGCTCCGAGATCAAGACCCTCTTCCTCATGTACGAGAAGAACGACTACCCGGTGATCCGCAAGGCCGACGCGACGGACGACTGCGACATGCTCATCGAGGTCAACGAGATCCTGTCCGGCGAGACCATCGAGATGCCGGCTGACCTCGTTGTGCTGATGGTCGGCATGGAGGCGCGCGAAGACTCTGAAGAGGTAGCGCACCTGGTGAACATCAGCCGTGACAAGGACGGCTGGTTCATCGAGAGTCATCCCAAGCTCGACCCGGTCGCCACAACCACCGACGGCGTCTACATCGCCGGCGCCTGTCAGGCTCCCAAGGACATCCCCGACTCGGTCGCCCAGGCGCGCGCCGCGGCGGCCAGGATCCTGGCCCGCACGGCGCGCGGCAAGATCGAGATCGACGCGGTGTTCTCCGAGGTCGACGAAGACAAGTGCTCGGGCTGCCGCATGTGTAACGAGCTCTGTCCGTACGTGGCCATCGAGTTCGACGCGGAGAAACGGCGCAGCCACGTGATCAGCGCGCTCTGCAAGGCGTGCGGCGCCTGCGTCGCCGCGTGCCCCTCCGGAGCCATCACGGCGCGCCACTTCACCGACAAGCAGATCTTCGCCGAGCTCGAGGGGGTGCTGGCATGACGTTCCAGCCCAAGATCGTCGGTTTCCTCTGCAACTGGTGCTCGTACACCGGCGCCGACCTGGCCGGCACCAGCCGCATCCACTACGCGCCCAACGTGCGCATCATCCGTGTGATGTGCTCGGCGCGCATCGACCCCACCTTCGTGCTCAAGGCGCTCCACGACGGTGCCGACGGCGTCCTCATCTGCGGCTGCCACCCGGGCGACTGTCATTACTCCGAGGGCAACTACAAGATGATGCGCCGCTACCCGCTGCTCAAGAGCCTGCTCGCCGACTACGGGATCGAGCAGGAGCGCGTGCGCCTCGAGTGGGTCAGCGCCAGCGAGGGGCAACGCTTCGCCGACATCGTGAACGATATGACGGAGCGCGTGCGCGCACTCGGGCCCAGCCCGGTGAAGGCGGCGCTCGAAGCCGACCTGGCGGAGAGGTGAGACGTGGCTGACGACAAGCTGCAGATCGCGATCTATTGGGGCGCAGCCTGCGGCGGCTGCGACGTCTCCATCCTGGACACCGACGAGTTCATCCTCTGCATAGACGCAGCCGCCGATATCCTGCTGTGGCCCATCGCCACCGACGGCAAGTACAAGGACATCGAGGCGCTCGCGGACGGCGGCCTCGACGTGGCGATCATGAGCGGCGCCGTGCGCAATTCCGAGAACGAGCGCATGGCCCATCTGCTGCGCCAGAAGAGCAAGGTGTTCGTGGCCTACGGCTCCTGCGCCTACATGGGCGGCATCCCGTCGCTCGCCAACCTGGTGCCGCGCGAGGAGATCATCGCGCGCGCCTACCTCAACAACGCGTCCCTTGAGCCGGGCAATACGACGGTGCCGCGGCTGCGGACGTCGCTGAACGGCTACGACCTCGAGCTGCCCGAGTTCTACGCGCGCGTCTACAAGCTGGACCAGGTCGTGGACGTGGACTACTACGTCCCCGGCTGCCCGCCGCAGCCCGGCCAGGCCCAGGCCGCCATCACCGCCCTCGTCCAGGCGCTCACCGGCCAGGCGGAGGCGCCTCCCAAGGGCAGCGTGGTCGGCGCCAGCGAGCGCGCCCTCTGCGACGACTGCAAGCGCACCAAGGCCGAGGAGAAGAAGGTCAAGCGCTTCTACAGGCCGTGGCAGATCATGCAAGACCCGGAGGCGTGCCTCATGGAGCAGGGCATCCTCTGCGCCGGCTCCGCCACGCGCTCGGGCTGCGGCGTGCGCTGCCCCGATAGCGGCATCCCCTGCCGCGGCTGCTACGGCCCGGCGCCCGGGGTCGTCGACCAAGGGGCGAAGCTGCTCTCGGCGGTCGCCTCGATCATCGACAGCAAGGACGCGGACGAGATCGACGAGATCCTGCTGACCCTGCCCGATTTCACGAGCTTCGCCAACCGCTACAGTGTCGCGGCCTCCCCCCTGCAAAGGAGCCACCGGCGATGACGACTCAGATCAGCATCGACCCCATCACCCGTCTCGAGGGTCACGGCAAGATCGACATCTTCCTCGACGACGACGGCGCCGTCGAAGACACGTTCTTCCAGATCCCCGAGCTGCGCGGCTTCGAGCGCTTCGTGGTCGGGCGGCCCATCGAAGAGCTGCCGCGCATCGTCACGCGCATCTGCGGCGTCTGCCCGGCGAGCCACCACATGGCGAGCGCCAAGGCCGTGGACGGGTGCTTCGGCGGCGAAGTCGCGCCGCTCGCCCACAAGCTGCGCGACATGTACTACCAGGCCCATTTCATCCACAGCCACATCGCCCATTTCTACGCCCTGGCGGCGCCCGATTTCGTGCTCGGGCCCGACGCCGACCCGGCGACGCGCAACGTGCTCGGCGTCGTCCACAAGGTGGGTCTCGAGATCGGGGGGGCAGTCATCGGGTCACGGAGCAAGGCGCAGGAGATCCAGCGCATCATCGGCGGCCGCAACACGCAGGACATCTGGTGCCTGCCGGGCGGCGTCGCCAAAGGCCTCAAGCCCGAGGAGCTCGAACAGATCCGGCCGTGGATCGACGAGCTCTACGACTTCACCCAGTTCTCGCTGCAGCTCTTCCGCGACGTCGTGCTCGGCAACGCCGGCTACGTGGACCTCATCGTCAACGGTCCGTACACGCTCGACGTGCACAACATGGGCGTCGTCGACGAGAACAACGCCCCGAACTTTTACGACGGCACCGTGCGCGTCGTCGACTACGAAGGCGCCGAGATCTGCCGCTACAAGGCGGAGGAGTACGCGGACTTCGTCGCCGAACATGTGGAATCGTGGACCTACCTCAAGTTTCCCTATCTGAAGAAGCGTGGCTGGAACGGCTTCGTTGAGGGCATCGACACGAGCCTCTACTGCGCCACGCCGCTGGCGCGGCTCAACGTTGCCGACCGCATGGCGACGCCGAAGGCGCAGGAGGCGTTCGAGGAGATGTTCACCACGCTCGGCGGTCATCCCTCACGGGCGCTGCTCGCGAACCACTGGGCGCGTCTCGTGGAGATGGTCCAGAACGCCGAGACGCTCAAACGCTACTGCGACGACCCGGAGATCACGGGCACGGAGGTCCGCGTGGTCCCACAGCAGGTCACCGGCGAGGGCGTCGGCATCGTCGAGGCGATGCGCGGCACGCTGACCCACCACTACACCTGCGACGAACGCGCCATCTGTACCAGCGCCAATCTCATCGTGGGGACGACCAACAACAACGCCCCCATCCAGATGGTGACCAAGAAGGTCGCCTCCACCCTGATCAAGCCGGGCAAGGAGCCCGACCAGGGCATCCTGAACATGATCGAGATGGCGTTTCGCGCCTTCGACCCCTGCTACAGCTGCGCGACGCACAGTCTGCCGGGCCAGATGCCGCTCCAGGTCGACGTGTTCAAGGGCGGCGGGCTCTACCGCGAGTTTCGTCGTTGCTGCTGAGCGCGTTCGAGGCCGTCTGACATGTCCGCTCAGCCCTCATACCAAGCAGCGCGCCACCCGAGCTGCGGGGCGCCGCCCCGTCGCCGGCGCCCCCGGCGCACCTTGGTCCTCGGGATGGGCAACCCCATCCTCAGCGACGACGCCATCGGCATCGTGCTCGCCTCTACGCTCAAGCCGCAACTCGAAAGCATCCCCGGCGTGGACGTCGTCGAGGAGTGCTGCGTCGGCGGTCTCAACCTGCTCGACCTGCTCGTGGGGTACGACCGCCTCATCGCTCTCGACTCGATCAAGACCATCGGCGGCGTGCCGGGCGCCTGGTACGCCTTCGACGCCACGGCCCTCCGCGAGACCATGAACCTGCGCAACGTCCACGACGCCAATTTCGCGACCGCCCTCGCCCTGGGCCGCCACATGGGCATGCATCTGCCCGACGACAGGGGGTGTCACGTGGTGGCCGTCGAGATCGCCGACAACATGACCTTCTCCGAGAGCCTCAGCCCCGCGATCGAGGCCGCGCTCCCGAGGATCGTCGCGGACGTCAAGACGCACATCCTCATGACGCTGGTGACTTGAACCAGGCGCGGCTGCGGCGCCTCGAGACAGACTTCAGCAGCCGCCCGGACGCGACGTGGCTTGTGCCCCGTTCTCGACGCTCAGCGCCGTCCGGGACATGCGCCAGTCGCCGGCGAGCTCGTTACGAGGAGCCAGCGCCGAATCAGCTGACGTCGCGGCTCCACTCGTATCGCAGCCGCACGGCCCGTAGTACACGAGTCCGCATGAGCGACAACGGTACTCCTCGATCCCGTCCACAGCGCTGACCGGCTGGGTCTCCCGCGCGCACTGCGGGCAGTTGAGCGTACGCATCTCGGCCATTGGCGTTCGAGCCCTCCCAAGTCGACCCGCGGACACGATCGTCGCATCCGCCGTGCGCCTAGTGTGCGCGCAACGCCGCGAAAGTCAACTATGTCGATACACTCTATCGATATTGTGAACGCACGCACGTTCACAAGGAAGACAAAGGATGGGACGAGAGCCGACGACGACGTGGTTCACTCGAGGCCGGTGAGGCCCTCCCGGATGGCGTACTTCACCAGGTCGGTGACCTTGTGCAGGTTCAGCTTGTCCATGATGTTGCCGCGGTGCGTCTCCACCGTCTTGCGACTGAGGCAGAGCAGTTCGGCGATGTCTTGGTTGGTGTTGCCTTCCGCGATGAGCTTGAGCACCTCGCGCTCTCGTGCTGTGAGCTCGTCGGCGGGCCTGTGCGCGGCGGGATCGTGCACGCGCTGCAGGTAGTCGTGCAGCACCGCCTCGAGAGCGATGGGCTGCAGCACCTGGGCGCCGCCGACGACGGCGCGCACGGCGGAGAGCAGCTCGCCGGTGGTCACCGTCTTGAGCAGGTAGCCGGTGGCCCCGGCCTGCACGAGCCGGAGTACGCAGTCCTTGCGGTCGTTGCGCGTGAGAGCGAGGATCTTGATCTGCGGATAGCGCCGCAGCACCTGGCCCGTGAGTTCGAGCCCGTTCATGCGCGGCATGATGGTCTCGGTGACGATGACGTCGGGAGACGTGGAGCCGACCATGCGGAGCGCTTCGAGACCGTCGGGCGCTTCGCCCACCACGGTCATGTCCGGTTGGGCGTCCAGCAGCGAGCGCACGCCTTGGCGCTCGATAGCGTGGTCGTCGACCAGCAGAATGCGGATGCCGGCTCCCGGGCCGTTCACGCGTCCCCTCCCGATGGCGCCGCGGCCGCTGTGGCTGCCCTCTGCGGCGCTGGTGTTCCCTCTACGTGGATTCTAGGGGCTTTACCCCAGGCAGGGCAATGGCCGGCGGTGTCCGTTCGGGCCGCGCCGGCGGCGGCGGCGGGACAAGACGGTGCAGGCGCGACCGGGCGCCCGGCGGGATGGGGAAACACGACGGGCCGGGGCGCCTTCCGGCGCCCCGGCCCGTCGCGAGATCACTCGTCGCACTGCGCTCTGGTCGAGCTACTTCACCGTCACAGTCTTCACGGCACTCGCGTTCGACGCCGAGACGTGCGTGACGCGGACGCGGATCCTGTACTGACCCTTCTTGGCGGGCGCCTTCCACTTCAGCGAGTAGCTGCCGGCGGAGGACAGGTTGGCGGATGCTCCATTGATCCATTTCGTCGACGTGGCAAGCCTGCTTTGGAGCGTGGCCTTCACGGTGTGCGCCGGCTTCTTCGCTTCAGCGCCGGTGACCTTGATGGTCGTGCCGGCAAGCGCAGTCAGGGGTGCCTTTATCGACAGCGTCGTGCTGTGGCACAGGGCGTCCGTGGCGCTCGTCCGGGGCGCGGCGATGCCCGCGAACAGCATCACGGCGCCCGCGACGACGACTGCGGCCAGTGTCGAGATGGTGATCGTCCTCTTCATTGTCTCCCTTCGGGAAATGAGTCGAGGCAGGGTCGTCGCGCGCATCGTCGCGCACACTTCTGTCTGCTGACGACGTTCCAGCCTCCCTGTTTGCGAGACTCTACGTGCGCAAAGCGTAGATGGTGTTGCGGGATGTTGACGACGGGCGAAGGAATGCAGAGTCCCGAGGGCGTGAGGAGGCCCGGACCCGAACGAGGCGGCGACGCTCACGTCCGGCCGCCCGGAGGCGACGGTTTTGCGCGCGCGGCCCGCTTACCCTAGAATCCCAGAGCTTCTTCAGAGCCGACGTAGCTCAGCTGGCAGAGCACATCACTCGTAATGATGGGGTCCTCGGTTCGATTCCGAGCGTCGGCTCCAAGAAAGCCCAGCAAACCGCCGCTTTCCTCTGCCGCCCCACCCTTGCTCGTGGTGACGTGCCGTCGACATCCGGCCTCTAGTCGCCTTGTTCGCGCGCTATCGCGGATGCTCTGGAGTCGTTCGCCGGGGAAGCATGGCCCAGCCGAGCCTATGGATCTCAGAGGTACAGGCGCCGTTCTCGATGGTCAGGAACGCGACCGAGCGTGGAATCTCGTCGTCCAGAAGGCGGGCCGATCCGCGGTCGAAGTACAGAATGCCATCGACGGTACCGACCGCACCTGGAACTCCGGCGGCCACCGCGGGCGGCGAGCGACTCTTGTGCTACCCAGCCGCCAAAGACGACGAGCCCGCGACGGAGACCCGGCTCTTCCTGCCGGACCTCCGTCGCGGGCCGTTCGGCGACTGATTGGGCGCTGCGCTGATCGAGCACGAGCGCCCGTGCGAGCGCCTCGACGGCCATGAGCACCGCGATCAGCGCGGCCGCCGGCCGCCCTTCTCGATGCCCTTGGCCTCGGAGACGTAGGGGATGAGCGCCATCTCGCGAGCGCGCTTGATGGCCGTGGCGAGCTGGCGCTGATGGCGCCGGCAGGTGCCGGTGACGCGCGGCGACTTGATCTTGCTTCTGTCGCTGATGAAGCGCTTCAGCGCGGTGAAGTCCTTGTAATCGACCTCGTCGATCTTCTCTTTGCAGAAATGGCAGAAACGCCGGCGGGAGGGGTCGAACGGACGGCCCTTCTTCTTGTCGGCTCTCGGCCTGGCTTTGGTGCTCGGCATGCTCTTTTCCTTTCCCGGCCGCTCCCCCGTGTGGGCGCGGCCTGCGACTCGTAGGGGAGAGTCTGCCGGGATAACGGCCGCGGTGCAAGCCCGGGGTGTCGCTTCAGTGAGGAAAAGGGCGGGCGGCGGGCCAAGAAGGCCCGCCGCCCGCCCCGAGTCCGTCTGCGGGCGATCTGTCCGCGTTCAGCTCATGGCGAAGCTGTTCCCGCCTGACCCTGAAGGCCTTGCCGTTGCTCGTGCCCGCCGCCACCGTCACCTTGACGAGCAGCGCGCCGAACCTGGCCGTCGCCGGCACCCGGCACTTGATCAGCGTCCTGCTCCAGGAGATGTACGTGGAGGCCTTCGCGGCGCCGAACTTCACGAAGCTCGTGGCGCGCTTGGCGCCGAAGCCGGTGCCGGTGATGGTCACGATCACGCGGCGCTTGCCCGCCGTGGGCGACAGCTTGACGATCTTGGCCTTGACTTTGAACCTCGTCGCGCTGGTGCCCGTGCCGCTGGGCGAAGTGACGACGATCCTGCCCGTGACGGCGCGGGATGGGACTTTGGCCGTGATCTGCGTGGCGCTGACCGGGGTGAAGACGGTCGCCGCAACGCCACCGAAGGTGACCTTGGTGGCGCCGGTGAAGCCGGTACCGGCCACGGTCACGACGGTGCCCGTCCGGCCCGAGGCGGGCGTGAAGCTCGTGACCGTTATGAGAGCCGCAACACCGTGGCAGC
>Ga0315273_10013139_pt1 | contig 10632 bp, 11 predicted proteins | sample YL17G02_0_MG_FD_205753 | JGI IMG/M metagenome (GOLD analysis project Ga0315273, IMG submission 205753) | Sediment microbial communities from Yellowstone Lake, YNP, Wyoming, USA - YL17G02_0 | ecosystem: Environmental > Aquatic > Freshwater > Lake > Sediment | place: USA: Wyoming | collected... | reverse complement strand
TCATGCCCGTCGTCACCCTTTCCTCAGATTCACACCCTTTGGGCCGGGAGATCGCCGTGAGGGCGGCAACTGCCCTGGGCTACGATTGTGTGGACCGGGAAATCCTGAAGGCCGTTGCGGAACGACACGACGTCCCGGAGACCGATTTACACAAGGCCCTGGACGAGTCGCCATCGCCTTTCGGCATATCCTCCAAGAACCACGCCAGATACCTGGCATACATCGAGGAGGCCGCTCTGGCCGTCCTTCTGAAGGACAATGTGGTCTGCCGCGGCCTTGCGGCCCATCTGTATGTCCGGGGCATCTCTCATGTGCTCAAGATCCGGATCCTTGCAGACCCGCAGAAACTCGCCGGTGAGATCTCTTCCGGGAGGACACCTTCCTTCGAAAAGGCGTCTGCTCTTCTGAAACGCCGGGAGGGGTTTCGCAGGCGCTGGTCGCTTGCCGCATATCGTGTCGATGAGACGGACCCCTCCGTCTACGACATGGTGATCAGCCTTACCCGGATCGACCCGGATGAGGCCGTCAAGACCATTGTGGAGACGACAGGGTATCGCAAGTTCAAACCGATGACCTACTCCCTCAAGTGCCTGAAGGACAAGGCCCTTGCCGGCAGGGTACGGGTCGCCCTCATGGATCGGTTTCCTGATGTGACGGTTCAGGCCGATGGCTCCTCGGTGGTGGTGCAGACGAAAGCACTCGAGCGGGAGAAACAGAAGAGGACCGAGGTCATCAAGAAACTGGCAGGGGAGTTCCCGGAGGTTGCCGCGGTTGAAGTACAGATCCTCCCGGACATCTTCCGGAAGGCCGCCGAGAGTTTCCGTTGAAGCACGGAGAAAACCGGGCCAACAGGGAACAGGGATAACACGGCAAAACAAGGAGGCGAACCATGGCCGGGAAGCTGGAGTTACTGCTCCTCGATGATGAACCGATCGTGGGCAAGAGGCTCAAACCGGCCTTGGCCAAGATCGGCTGCAATGTGGAGGTCTTCGAAGACCCAAAGCAGGCCCTCGACCGCATCCATCAGAAGACCTTTGACATCGTGGTCACCGATATCCGCATGGACGAGATCGATGGGTTGGAAATCCTGGAGCACGTCCTCCGGAAATCTCCCCGTACCAAGGTGATCATGATCACCGGTTACGCCATGATGGCGGTTGCCAGGGAGGCCATGGAGAAAGGGGCCTACGACTTCATTTCAAAGCCTTTCACGCCGGATGACCTGAGGAAGGTCATCGCCATGGCGGCGCAAGCCTTGGGTTCACCCATCGATTCCGAGACGGCCGATCCCGAGGAGCCCAGCGAACCCGCGGAGACGCGATGAGTCAAAAAGAAGGGAACCCCCACCATGACCTTGCCGACCAGGCAATGTCCCTCGAAGGACGATCCGGACGAATCCATGCGGTAGAATTCACCCGAAAAGCACTTTTAGCGAGACGCCGCTACAGCCTTCGGCTCTATATTTACCTCGGTTTCTTTCTCATCTTCCTGATTGCAGTCGGCGTTGCCACTTCGATGATGCTCACCATGGACGTGGTCGAAAAGAAACTCCGTTTCCTGGAGATTGCCAACGAGTACATGTTGGAGATCCGGCAGGCCCGCCGCTTCGAAAAGAACTTCTTCCTCCATGGCACGAACCTGAACGATGCCCTGGAAAATGTCTATCAAGCGAAGCAGATCCTTAACGACAATAAAGAAGAGCTCGGAAAGATCATTGGAAAAGATAGCCAGTCGATCATCCTGTTCAACTTCATACGGTACGAGGTTCTGCTCAAGCGGCTTGTAGACCTCGAGCAGACAAAGAGAAACAACCCGGACTACCCGCAGAGAAAAAAAGAGATCGAATCAGAGTTGAGTAGATACGGCCAGGAAATGGTCTCCCAGGCAAATCACCTGATGAAGAAAGAAAAAGAGTCGCTTTCCGAGGCCATCCTGCGCTCCCGCCATATCCACATGTACTCCCTTGTCTTCCTGCTGTTCTTTCTTGTTTTGAATGCGTACCTCCTTGGCAGCCGGATTCTGGGAACCATCGGACGGTTCTCCGTGCACGCCAAACGGATCGGCTCGGGAGATTTTACCCCGATTCCCCCCGGGCGCCGTTTCCGGGACGAGTTCACCGACCTGGCCATCGAGATCAATCAGATGATCCGGGAGTTGGAGAGCCGTGAGGCAGTTCTCATTCAGTCACACAAGATACGGGCAATCGGAACGCTTACCGCCGGTGTCGCCCACGAACTGAATAATCCTATTAACAACATCACCATCACCGCCCATATGCTCCTGGAGGATTATGACCACCTCTCCGATGAAGAACGGAAGGAGATGGTGAGGGACGTGGTGAATGAGGCGGGGCGATCCAAGGCGATCATCAGCGATCTCCTGGACTTTGCCAGGGAAAGCGGCACTCAACTCGAACCGCTTGACCTTCCGGAACTTCTGAGAGAGACGATCCACCTGGCCTCCAACCAGATAAGGCTCTCAGGCATCAACATTGAACTGCAAAGCCGGGGACACCTGCCCCGTATCCACGGTGACCGGCAGCAACTCAGGCAGGCCTTCCTGAACCTCATCCTCAATGCGGTGGATGCCTCCTCCAAAGGAGGGAAGATCCAGGTCTTACTGGTCCCGGCCGATGAACCCGGTTATGTGGCGGTGAAAATCATAGATTTTGGCAGCGGGATACCGGAACACACCTTGGATTCCATCTTTGATCCCTTCTTTACCACAAAGACCAGCGGGAAAGGGACAGGGCTTGGTTTGAGCGTGTCCCAGGGCATTGTAGCCAAGCACGGTGGCCGTATCCTCGCTTCCAGTGTTCAAGGCAAAGGCTCAACCTTTACCGTCACCCTGCCGGTAACCACCATTCCGGCAGACATTGACTCCGGCGATAACCTCCCGGGGCGCCCCGCATAAAGGCATGAAGATGAATGCGCAAAACCCGGTTGCGCGGTGTGACGTGTCGCGGGTCAAGCTCCGGCATATCGCCCGCACTTTTCTGGAAATCGGGCTGACCTCTTTCAGCCTGGCGGCTCTGGGAGAGGCCAAGATCTGGATGACCGAAAAGAGAAGATGGTTCACCGACGATGAGTACATGGAAGGGCTCGGACTCGCCCAACTCCTGCCCGGCGCGCCTTCGGTAAATCTTTCGTCCTATTTGGGCTTTCGCCTGCGCGGTTTGCCGGGGGCTGCGGTGGCCACGGTTTGCTTTCTGATCCCCTGTTTTCTGCTCATGCTGCTGCTCTCCCACCTCTATCTGAAGTATGGCGAGATGCCCGTCGTTTCCGGTCTGTTTCGCGGCCTGGGAGCACTCGTGGTAGGTCTTGTCTTCAACACCATTCTCAACCTCTGGAGATCAGGCGTAAAGACGGTTTTCAACGGGCTGATGGCTTTTGCCGGCTTTGCCTCGGTTTTCTGGTTCAACATGGGGATCGTGAATATACTGCTCATCGCCGGCGGCGCCAGCCTGCTCATGGTTCTTCTCCTTCGCCGCTTCCCGCTCCTGGCCCGCTGGACGGGCGGTTGGAGCGGTCTGTGGAAGAAGGGGGGATCTGCATCCGGCACCCTCGGCGCCGACACCACCCGGCAGTCGTTCAGCAAATCGGAGTACGTTTCCGCCTGCAGCCAGGTGCCTCTGCCCCTCCATTGGAGAAACGTGACCCTGCTGGTCGTCTGTTTGTCCCTGGTCCTCGCCGCAGACCTGCTCCTCATTCGCCTGCGCCCCGAGTTGATGCAAATGGGCGCCAGGTTCCTGCGGATCGGAGCGCTGGTGTTCGGCAGCGGTTATGCCATGCTTCCTTTCATACAGGACACGGTGGTCAACCAATTCGCCTGGTTGACCAACCAGCAGTTCGCCGTCGCGTTGGCCCTGAGCCTGATTACCCCCGGCCCGGTGACGATTATCGGCGCGTTCATCGGTTACAAGGTGGCCGGTGTTGCGGGAGCTCTGGCAGGCATGGTGAACATGTACTTTCCCGCCTGGGCCATGACGACGATCGTCGCCGCGCCATACGCCAAAGCCGGCCAGGTGGGCTACGTCAAACAAGTCATCGGTGGTATCGTTGCGGCATTTATCGGTACTCTCGTCGTCGTCCTGATCAAACTCGGCGTCGATACCCTGGTCGATCTTTCCGCCATCGCAATGGCCACGGCCGCTTTTGCGGTGCAGCGATTCGTCAAGATAGACACTATCTGGATCGTGCTTGGCGGCGCCCTCGTGTCACTTGTGCTTTTCCGCTAGTGCGGGTATCTCTACCAGTCTTCCTTGAACGGATGGATGGAGTTGTAATGCCTTTCGTAGTCCGCGGGATTGTGAAGTCTTGACCCTTTTCCCCGGAGCAGGTCGTTGATGGCGTGATGGGCGAACGAGAGGGCCCGATCCATATATTTTACCGATTCAAAAGGCTCTTCCTCCGGTACCGCCATGGCCAGTTCCGCAGAGGACTTGTCGATATTCACCTGCGCCCCCCGGGCTTCCTCGTGAGCGGCCATCTCCTTTATCATCGAGAGGAGACGGGCGATCCGCTCGTAGGCCTTCCTGACATCGAGTGCCTCCGCTTCCATCTTTCTCCATTTGCCGAAATAGATCTTGTCGTGAAAGGAACACAGTTCGGGGTAAGGAGTAGTGGAATATGGACATTCGGGGGGAGCCGTGAAGCCGGAATCCCGATATTCCATCGGCCCGGTTGAAAAAACGAATTTGCATGCCGGGCAACTGAATGGGCGTTCCATCGTGCCAACCTCTTTATTGCCTTTCCATGCCCGATGAATTTCCGGCCTTCTCTTTCCTTATCAACTCCTCCTTGAATTTTCCCATGAACTCCGTTCTGAAATGATCGATTTCCATCGCCTCGTCGTAGTCGCCGGCGAGATAGAGGGCCATCCCTTTATAAACCAGCGCCTCTTTCACTCCGGAATTTTCCCTCAACGCCTCGTCAAAAAACTTGACGCTTTCACGGTACCTGCCAAGCCCCATCAGTGCGTATCCCCTTCCAATAAGCGGGAAAAGATCCCCTTTTTCCTGTAAGCGGTGTTCTTCCAATCGATCCAGGGATTCGAGTGCCTCCTGAAACCGTCCGAGGTCATTGAGGCTGAAAGCCTTCAGCTGGAGTGCCATGAGGTTTTCCGGATTGCAAACCAACTCCTTTTCGCAGCAGAAAACCGCTTCCTCCAGGAGCCCCCTTTGGGCAAGCGCCGTGGCTCCCTCGATCCATGGGGTTTTCGCCTTCGCCTCGACCCCGATGATCTTCAACATCAGGCCTTCGTACGTCTCCTCGATGACCTTTCTGCCCGACGAACCCACGGGGAACCCATGACCTGGCAATACATTTTGGATGTCCTTTCCGAGCAATGCCCTTACTCCGAACAGATAATGATCCAGCCTTCCTCCGGCATTTTCATCCGGCTCGGCCATGGCGTGGGGCAACACCGTATCCCCGGTAAAGACGGTTTTGCTCGGGGGATGATAGAGGCAGATCCCGTCGAGGGTATGCCCCGGCGTGTGGATCACTTCCCAATCGAGACCGCTGATCTCCACGGTTTCCCCGCCCCGGACCTCCGTGACGCGGCAGCCGGATTTCCTGACCATGTCCTTGAGCTCGGGGGGGGCCGCTTCGTGGAGGATGAGCTCGAAACCGCCGTTTTCCAGGATGGCCGGATACGATCTCAGGAGATCGAACACACCCATCGCGTGGTCGCGGTGGCCGTGGGTGAGGACGACTTTTTTAACGTCCGCCGGCTTGTACCCTCGCCCGAAGAGATCGATAAAGGCCGTGTAATCGTTTCCGGGATCCACGATCGAGAGATACGTTCCCTCCACGACGTAAACGTTCGAGGAAAATTCGTATCCGGGCAGGAAGAGAACTTTTTCGAACAACGGATCCGACACGGCAAGAAGACCCGACAGGGGCAGCCAACCGGGATGCTTCGTCTCCGACTCGTGCGAGGATTCCCCGTTCTCCGTCATCTCCACCCGGCTCCTTTCCATGATCGGTGCTGGAACACCCAACCGCATAAGTGACCCCCTCCCCCGGACGGCCCGACCAGGAGAGGGGGATGAGGAGGGGATGGAAAAATCCCGGCGATCGCGTGAATCCCCGCCGCCGGAATTTCCCCGGGCCTCATTCCATATAGCCGACCTTGTACTCGAGCTTCATTTTCGCCTCGGGCCACCATTTCATGCTCATCTTCTCCTGCCCCGCATAGACCTCTTTGTCGCCGATCTTTTCCACGAGGAGTTCCAGGAAATGGAACGCCGTCAACTTGTACTTGGTGATCACCTCCGGCGGCAGAAGGACGACAAGGCCCGTCTCCTTGGACGTCTTCCAGTCGAAGGCGTCATTCGGAGAGGCGACCTTTTTCGCTTCACAATCGTAAATCGCGAGGATCTTCCCCGAGACCGGGGTCCCTGGCTTGACACCGAATTCTTCGAACAGTTCATCCGACATGTGCCACCACAGGCCCCGCTCCCCCGTCTTCACGTATCCTTTCACGAGCATGGGGTCGAACCCGCAGACCCCCACACGGCATTTCTCGGGCATGTTTATCCTCCTTTTGCGGAAAGCTCCTTTGCTTCCATTTCCCCCAGCGTGTTCCGAAGGTCCTCCACCTGCGAGTAGCAGCTCTCCATGAATTCCCGGATCTCGGGTGGAGTGAGGTACTCACACTCCCACATTCGTCTGATATAAGGGGTGATGTGCTCGTCGATCTCCTCCATGAACTCTCGAGGCAGATACTCCCATCCCCCATCGGGGGGCGCCCAACCGAGATAATCCTTTTTCCAGTTGAGCACCATCCCCTTGAGCGTTTCCAGCTCCTTGCGAACTTCTTCTTCCATAGGCTAAAACTTCTTCGGGGTATAGATCCCCTTTTCCATGGCGTAGCACTTCTTGACGACGTTGAAATCCGTGATGCACCAGTAGAAGGGCCAGTGGATCATCGTGCACCAGCCGATGAGGTCTGCGGGCGGGAACTTGGAGCCCTTCAGAACCGGCTTCAAGTGTTTGCAATCCCAGCAGATATGCCCGGTCTCCCGCCCTCTCTCCGGAACAAGAACCGTGGCCAGAAATTCTTCGGGCGTCAGTTTCGCCTTATCCACCATTTAGCCTCTCCTTTCTCTCACCACTCTTTGACTTCGCCCTTTTTCAGTTTCTCCTGATACTCCGCCCATACCTCGGGAGACAACTTCTTGATATCCCACTTGTACGGGAACTGACCGGCCAGCCCGCCGCTCGGCGGCTGAGGACGCCACCCGCGAACGGGCCTCCCCCGGATGCTGAACTTGACCATGTCCGCCCTGCCCAGATAGATATGCCTGGGCAGGCACTCAAAGGGCCTCGTTCTGCCTTTGACGCCCGGCAGATAAAACGTGTACCCTTTCAGCGGGTGATCCGCATAGAGGGGACTCATATCCGGCTTCTCTCCCGGTTTTTCCTCCGGTCCCCGGTACATGTGCCCCTGGATCATGTAGATGTAATAGACTGTCCCGCACTCCGCGCAGTTGGTCTTTCCCTCCCAGTTCCAGAAGCAATAGGGATCCAGGTAGTTGACCGTGTTACACGGTATCCCACCCACTACTTTTTTACACCAAATGACATCCGCCACGGGGATCCCTCCTTTTTTTATTAGATATAGGCCTTGTTGTACCACGCTTCGATCTGGCTCAACGGGATGCCGAGCAGGTCACGGTAGATACTGACGTTATCGGCGCCCACCGGCCTCCAGATCCAGTTGACTCTCCTCGGGGTCTTGGTCATCATCCCCACGCTGTGGCCGCTCTGGACCAGGAAGTCTCCGTAGAGGGGATCGTCCAGCCACCGGAGGGTCCCCCTCTCCCGGTAGTGCTGGCATTCGTAGACCTCCCGGTCGTTCATCACGGGGGCGGCCAGGATGCCCGCGTCGGTGAGGATCTTGACGACCTGCGACCGGGTCTTGTCGACGGCCCACTTCTCCAGGGCCGCGTAGATCTCGACCTGGGGCCTGGCTTCCACCCGGTCCTTGTGCGCCTTGTATTTCCCGTAGAGATCCTTCAGCCCGGTGATGTCGCAGAGTTCCTTGAAGTCGGGGTCGTTGAAGGCCGAGACCATCACGTACCGGGCTTCGTTCTTGTCCTGGGGGTTCTGCGCATCGGGAAAATCGGACTTTCCGCACAGGATGATCCCGTGGGCGCACAACTGGGTGTCCCAGTTCCCCCACCGCTGGCGGACGATCCCGAACCGGTTGTAGAGCGGGAAGGTATACCCGGAGATCCGGGTCGGGGTCTGGACCTGGGAGAACTCGATCATGGTGCCCAGGCCCGTCTTCCTCCTCCAGAGGATGGATGCCAGGATCCCGTAGGAGATCATGGTGCCGGACATCCAGTCGATGCACCAGTTGGAGTGCTTGGTGGCGTGCCCGCCCATGTAATCGTGCATCCCGGTGAGGGAGGCGAGCCCCGCGTGGGCCTGGCCAAGGATGTCGTAGGAGCCGCCGAAGACCTTCGGCCCGTATCCGAAGCCGCCGCCCCACACGTAGATGAACCTCGGGTTCATCTCCTGGAGAAACCGGTAGCTCATCTTCCACCGGTCGAGGGTTCCGGGCCGGTAATTCTCCGTCAGGCCGTCGCTCATCTTGACGAGCCGGTAGAAGATATTCACCATCTCCGGAATGTGGTAGTCCATGCTCAGGAATCTTTCATTGTTGTTCGCGTTCGTGAAGCCTAAACCGGTGCCGGTCATCGGCCTCGTGTCGTGGAGGGGATACAGGTACGCCTCGTTGAACGGGGAGGTGTGCCGCATGGCGTCCCCCATCCTCGGGATCTCGATCTTGATCACGTCGGCCCCGAGCTCGGCCAGGTTGGCCACCGAGTGGGGCGTGAAGATGTACCCGGTGCAGGAAAGCCACCGGATCCCCTTGAGCGCATCGGGCTTTGCCCACTCGTTGCCGGGACCGAACGCCTTCCGGCAATACTCCTCGTAGGGCATCTTCATCTCTTCGAGCTCTCCCTGGCTTTTGGGGCCGGGAAGATCCTCGATCCTTGTCTCTCTGGGGTCTTTCGCCATCTAGATCACCCCCTTCTCTTTGAGTTCCTCGATCTTCGTCGGGCCAAGGCCGGCATACCTCTTGTAGATCATGTTGGTATCCTTCCCGAGCGCTCTCCCCATCCACTTGAGCCGGTGTGGCGTCATGACCTGGAAGGCGTTCGGCGATGTCCCGTATAGGATCGTGCCGTAGTCGGACTCGGTCGTGTAGATCCACGGGCGGTACTTGAAGTGCGGGAACTCGGCGACCTCGTCGGTGAACATGATCGGCCCGGCGGCGATTTCATATTGCAGCAGCTTCTCCTCCGCTTCGATCCGGTTGATGTCCCGCAGCCACCGGGTGGTCAGGGTGTAGGTCTTGATCAGGGCTTGCAGGGCGTTCCTCGCCCCCACCTCCTTGAGGAAGGGGTCTTCATGGATCAGCCTGCCGAACTGCGGCTCGTCCCGCTCGATGCACATGCCGATCCGGTACCAGAGCCGGTCGCTCTGGCCGCCGATCATCATGTAGCCGTCCCTGCACGGGTTCCACTCGTACTGGTTGAGGTTGGGGTCCCAGGCTCCGGTTCTCGCCTTGATGCTTGCGTTGAAACCGTACCAGCTGAGGTCGAAATCGAGGATGTCGAGATAGGACTCGGCCCCGGTGCACTCGATGAACTGCCCTTCTCCGCCGGACTCCGCTCTCCAGTAGAGCGCCGCCAGGATGTTGACCGCCGCCTGCTCGCCGGCGGCGTAGTCGGTGATCCAGAGCCCGGACCGGGTGGGGTCGCCCCCCTTCCCCCTGGGGAGCTGGTCCTGGGGGAAGCCGGTGTTGTGGACGAAGGAGTTCGTGCACTGGGCAAAGGGATCGAGCTCCCACTGGCCGTGCTTGGAGACCCTGTCCTTGTAGGAGCCCCACGACCCGCGGAGGCCCACCCAGCAATAGACCAGTCTCGGGTTGATCCGGGAGATCTGCCTGTACCCGATCCCGAGATTGTCCATATAGCCGGGGAGATGCCCATCGACGATGACGTCCGCGTGCCTGGCAAGGTTCTTGAAAAGCTCCTGGCCTTCCTCGGTCTCGACGTTGAGCGTTACGGAGTACTTGTTCACCATTTCACTGATGAAGTCGAGTCCGCACTTCTCCCCGGTCTCCTTGTCGGTGAGCATGTAATCTTCCCTACCGAAGGGGGTCAGATTCCTCAACGGGTCCCCCCCGGGCGGTTCGATGCAGATCACCTCGGCTCCCGCCTCGGCGAGAAGAGAGGAGGCGAACTTGTGCCCCATCCTCCAGAGGCCGATGTCGAGAACCCTCAATCCTTGAAGCGCCTCCGGTTTTGCGAACCCTTTCTCGAACCTGAGGTTGTCCTCGCACCATTTCCCGAACTCTCCCGCCTTCCGCTTTTCGTAGACCTTCGTCACTTCCTCGGGCGGAGGGGGCGGCGTTACGGGCCATGGCCTGACATCGGGACTTGTCAACGGAATGGTATCGGCCCGGCTTTTGATTTCGACGTCCCTTTTCTCTATCGCCATTGTTTGACCTCCCATCCTTTCGTCACAGGAGACTTTTTAAACCTTGATCCTCCTCGCGAAAATGAAACAATCATGAGACTTTCCCGGCGTCTCCCCGATATGCATCACC
>Ga0315273_10013138_pt1 | contig 10633 bp, 6 predicted proteins | sample YL17G02_0_MG_FD_205753 | JGI IMG/M metagenome (GOLD analysis project Ga0315273, IMG submission 205753) | Sediment microbial communities from Yellowstone Lake, YNP, Wyoming, USA - YL17G02_0 | ecosystem: Environmental > Aquatic > Freshwater > Lake > Sediment | place: USA: Wyoming | collected... | reverse complement strand
ACCAGTTCCAGTTGGCTGAATCTGGTGGAACGGTGGTTCCGCGAACTGACGGCCAAGGCGATTCGCTGCGGCGTGTTCCCCAGCGTGCCGACCTTGATCGCGGCCGTCGAGGCGTTTCTCGCGGCGTGGAACGACGCGCCCCGGCCCTTCATTTGGACCGCGACGGTGGGCGACATCGTCGCGAAGATCGACCGGGCCCGTCAACGGCTGGAGTCGATTCAGCCGGGGTGTACTCTGCCGCGCCGACGCAAAATCAAGAAGGACGCGACTGTATAGTTATTTCCGGGACACTACACTAGCGAGGCGAGCCCCCGAACCGCCGCCCGGCGCATGCTCGGCGCTCTGAGGCGCAGCCTCGCTAGACATCTTCCAGGGCCGGAGTCGTGACGATTGAAGCAAGTGTCACGCAACCGCCCTGGAATCTGTCTTGGGCCCCTTCGGGGCCTGATGGACTCGAGCGCCCAGCTCGGCTCGACGGCCGCCTGGCGGCGCCGCGCCCATGACGCGGCGGCACGGCGTGTCCCGTAGCGAGCCATTGCCCGCCTTCGTTCACCGGTTTCCCGCGGGAACTGCGGCGAGGCCTCGCCGTAGCGCCGTTCGAGACAGGACGGCGCGGAGGCGGGGAGGTCCGCCGACTGGCTCGCGAGGGATACGTCGTGCCACCGCGCATCACTCGGACACGCTCGGTGCCGGAGGCCCAAACTTCACCGCCCCGCAGGCGCGGGCAGGCGACGCTTCTCGAACTGCAGCGTCGCTTCCGCATCCAACGCCTTCAGATCGGGCTTCTTCTGCGCGATGGCGAGCGAGGCCCCCCGAGGGCGCCCGGTGATTCGCCGGTTTGCGACCCCGCGACCGTTTGGACTGTGCGCGCCCGCCGGCGGCTCACGACCGATCCGAACGCGACACTTGACAGCGGTCGACCGATGGAGAACCCTCTCCCCATCGATCCGTCAGGATCTCGCGACACGAACAGGCTCGACCACCGAGGGAACGACGAAGCCACGCCCGATGCGGCCATGACGCGATCCCTGCTCGCCCTGCCCGGCATCCTCGTGCTCATCGCGTCCTGGGACGGCGCAGCGCCCGCGTTTCGTCCGGGCCGCCAGCAGGCTGCGGATGTGCGCATCAGCGTCGTCGCTCAGGACGGCTCGGGGGACTACCGCACGATCCAGGCGGCGCTCGACGCCGTGCCGCAGGACAACGCGTCGCTGAAGATCGTCCTGGTGCGCAATGGGACCTACCAGGAGAAACTCTACGTCAACGCCGGCCACCTTGCACTCGTGGGCGAGGACCGGGAGAAGACCCGCATCGTCTTTCCGGAGCTGCGGCGCCTGTGGCGCGTCGACCATGAGACGGATTGGGGCGCGGCGGTCGTGAACATCGGCGACGGCGTGACGGACCTGGTGATTGGGAACCTGACCGTGCACAACAACTACGGCGCGCTGCACGACGACCATGATCACCAGTTCGCCATTCGCAGCGGCGGGGCGGCCACGCGCATCGCGCTGCTCTCGGCGAATGTCATCGCCGACGGGGGCGACACGCTCAGCCTCTGGAACGCGGCGTCGGGCATGTGCTACCATGCCGACTGCTCGTTCGAGGGATGGGTGGACTACGTCTGCCCGCGGGGTTGGTGCTACATCACCAATAGCCGGTTCTTCGGCCACAACACCTCGAGCGCGAGCATCTGGCACGACGGCAGCCAGGACCCGGACGCCAGGCTCGTGATCCGGCGCTCGCATTTCGACGGGGTGCTGGGCTTCCCGCTCGGGCGCAACAACCGCGACGGGCAGTTCTACCTGCTCGACAACGTCTTCTCGCCGCGGATGGCCGACCGGCCGATCTATCGGGCGTTGGCACCGGCCACCTACCGGTGGGGAGAGCGCTACTACTACTACGGCAATCGCCGCGAGGGCGGTGACTTCGCATGGTTCGCGGACAGTCTCTCGCACGCGCCAGGGGCGCCGCGCGAGGACGAGGTCACGCCGCGCTGGACCTTTGCGGGCCGATGGGATCCGGAAGCGACACTGCCCGCCGTCCTCCCGTTCGCCAGCGTCCCGCGGCCGGAACATGGCGCCAGCATCGCAGCGAATCAGGCTCGATCCGGATCGGACGGGGCCCATGAGGGATTCACGCTGCGGTGGATTGCGGGCCGCAATGCTCGCTCGCACCGCATGTACTTCGGGACCGACCGGACGCCGCCGTTTCGCGGCGAGCAAGCGGGCACGACCTTCGAGACGGGCCGGTTGAAGCCGAACCAGACGTACTCCTGGCGAGTGGATACGGTGACATCCTCGGGCATCGTGCCCGGACCCGTCTGGGCATTCACGACGAAGGCCGCCTCGGGCGGGCGCGAGACATCGCCCTCCGTAAGCCAGCGCGCGCGGCCGTCGTCCGACACGACGACCGTTCGGGTCGGTGCCTCGATCCGCGGCCCGCGGCCGCGCGTCCGCATCGTCCTCGTCGGCGACTCCACGGTCACCGACGACGTCGGATGGGGGCGCGGGTTCAAGGCGCGGCTGGCCGAGGGCGTCGAGTGCGTGAACCTCGCCAGGAACGGCCGCAGCTCGAAGAGCTATCTTGCGGAGGGATTGTGGGCCGCGGCGCTGAAGGAGGGCGCCGACTACATCCTGATCCAGTTCGGTCACAACGACATGCCCGGCAAGGGGCCCGATCGCGAAACGGATCCGAAGACGACCTACCGCGACAACCTGTCGCGCTACGTGGACGAGGCGCGCGGCGCCGGGGCCCTGCCGGTCGTCGTCACGTCCCTCACGCGACGGCACTTCGGTCCCGACGGGCGGATCGTCTCCGACCTTGGCGACTACGTGGAGGTGGCGAGGCAGGTCGCCAGCAACAAGAACATCCCCCTCGTCGACCTGCACGCGGCGAGCATCGCGCAACGGAGAGTGCCCGTCGTCGAGCAGCATTCCGACGATGCCGACTGGGGAACACCAGTCCCCTGTCGAGCGATCTACGCGAGATCTTCCATATCGAGCGCGAACGAACCGACACCGACATTTCGCGGGCATGAACCCGCCGCTCGCTTCGGTTGACGATGCGTGGCGCGGCGAGCGGGTCCTGAGGCGTGCGACGTGGTCGTTGCCCACGGGTGAGGCGTCGTCACGGCGGTCACCGCCCCGCAGGCCCTGGCAGGCGACGCTTCTCGAACTGTCTCGTCACCTCCGCGTCCAACGCCTTCAGGTCGGGTTTCTTCTGCGCGATTGCCAGCGAGGCCCGATACTCCTGGTTCAGGTCGCCCAGCGCGACGGGCGAGCCCACGCGGACGAACAGCGGGATCTGGTGCAGCTCGGCGTGCACGGTCAGCGTCTGGCCGCCCTTGTACACGCGTTCCGGATGCCAGGCGTCGCGCCACTCCCGGCCCGCCGGCAGGTAGACCTCCTGCGTGCGCTTCCCCTTTTCCCAGATTGGCGACACCAGCAGGTCGGGACCGTAGAGGTAGGTCTGCCAGTTCGTCCAGGCCTCGCGCGCCTGCGGATCGACCAGGAAGAGCGGCCGCACGATCGGCATGCCCGTCTGGTGCGCCTCCCTGGCGGCCCGGTAGCCGTAGTCGGCGAGGCGCAGATGCAGCCGTGCGTAGAGCCGCCAGATCGCGATCAGCTCGGCGTCGTATCGCGGCTCGCGCGGGAGGTTCCAGAAGGCCACGTTCCTGGTCGGGCCGACCTCCATGATCGGTGTGAAGCAACTGAATCCCAGCCAGCGCCCGCACACTTCCTGCTCCATGAGCTGCTGGTTGTAGCCGCAGGTGTCCGAGCCCCAGAGCGGGTAGCCCATGACCGCCGCGCGCTGCACGGCGATGATCGACGCCCTCAGCCCTTCCTGCGTTCCGCCGATGTCGCCTCCCCAGAACGCCCCGTACGCCGCACTGCCGGTGTAGGCTCCTCGCGGCATGAGCACGAAGTCACCGCCACGGTACTTCCTGGCGATGTCGTAAGCCGCCTTGAGGTACATCGGGGGATAGGCGTTGCGATTCTCGCGGATGCTGCGGCCGTCGAAGACCTTGTAGGGCCCGCTCTCCGGGATGTTCTCTTCACCGCGGTCCAGCTTGAACGCGGCCACGCCCAGCTTCAGCAGCTTCGCCACGCCCTCCTGCCAGTACGCCCTGGCCGCAGGGTTGGTCATGTCCACCATCGGGTAGTTGTTGGACTGCGGCGGCTGTCCCGCCAGCGTGTAGCCCCTGGCCAGCGCCTCCTGCTCCATCTTCCCCTGGAAGAACGGGGCAATCCACAGCAGCGTGTGCATGTGGCGGGCATCCAGCCACTTCACCATTTCCGCGAACCTCGGCAGGCGTGCGCCGTCGATCTCGAAGTCGTCGTAGCCCAGGCGACCCGGGCCCCACGGGCGATCGATCCAGTAGACCCCGCACGGGATCCCGAAGGCCTCCATCATCAGCACGTCTTCCATCACCTGCGAGTTGAACGGCCCGGTCACCGGCGTGCCGTCGTAGTAGGTGGCCAGCTGCGAGTGCTCGTCGCGCCAGCGCCACGGTGTGAACATCCACGCGGGCGGCATGAACGGCGGCCCGGCGTCCACGGCGTGCGCGCGGACGATGGCCGCCGGGGTGTCGGCCGTGTAGACCTTCATCGCGAGCGAGGGCCCCTCGAAGGCGATCTGGACGCGCTGCGGGTGGGCCACACAGAAATCGAACGCGCCCGGCCAGTCCCCCTTGACGAACACCCCGTAGCCGCGCGACGAGAGATAGAAGGGCGCGTACACCGAGGTCGTGGGCTTGACGATCATGTCCACCTTCTGCCCTCGGAGATTCATCGCCTCCTGCCGGCCAGGCGCCCACGAGGCGGCCTGCGGCCCATCCACGACGCGTTCCATCAAGCCCGTGTAGTACTCGTCGTCGGAGGCCTCCACCGCCAGTCCCCACTTGAGGATGTCGCCATCGGGACGCGCGCCGAGGCGGATGAGGAAGTTCCTGCCGTCGGGCACGACCGACAGCGTGACGACTCGGCCGTCGGCCATCGTGACGTGGCCTTCCACCCGTCCGGTCCGGTCACCCTGCGATTGCGCGGTCAGTTGCGCCGGGAGCCGCGTCTGTCCGCCCGCGGTCTCGAAGAAGAGGCCATCCAGCTTCAACGCGCGGCTCTGGGGCCCCTGCCCGTGAGGCCGCAGACTCGCCGCAGGCAGGATGACGCCGGCCTGGTCGCCCGAGACCTGCGGTGATGGCGGTGTCTGCGAGGTGCGGACCCGGGTGCCGGGCACCAACAGGACCAGCAACAGCAACAGAACCCGGGCGAGTGTCCTCGTCATCACAGCCTCTCCTCGGCGCGGACCAGTCCGCGCGAAACGGCGACGCGATATCCTTGCGCGCTCCCCCTTGCCGGAACGCCCACCGCGTCACGCGGGGCGACGACATCTTCCAGGGCCACCGTCAGTCCGTCGGTGAGCCCCGAAGGGGCCTAGGACAGATTCCAGGGCGGTGCGTGACACCGGCTTCAATCGTCACGACTCCGGCCCTGGAAGATGTCTGGTGGAGGGTACGGGTTCGACGGTCGCGGCCTTCCCCGGTGATGCGGAACCGGCCGCCGGCGCGGCGCAGGCCTGCTCCTGAGCCTGGTAGGCGCTGGAATGCAGCAGGTGTTCGTTCATGGCCCGGCGCGCCGCCTCGGGGTCGCGCGCGCGGACGGCCTGGCAAATGCGCCGGTGCATCTCGGCGGCGTCCCTGAGGTTGCGGTCCGAGGCGTGCGTCGCCGTTTCGCGGCGTCGCTCGTAGTACAGCTCCGAGAGCATCTCCATGACCGCCGCGACGATCGGGTTGCCCGACGCGTTGGCCACGGCGCGATGGAAGTTGATGTCGTGGACGAGGAACCCAACCGGATCGTCCATCGATGCGAAGAGGTTGGCGACTTCTTCGGCCAGGGCGGCCACCTGCTCGGGGGTGGCGCGCTCGGCGGCGAGTCCCGCCGCACCCACCTCGAGGATGCCCCGCGATTCGTACATCTCGTCGCCGGTGAAGCCATGGAGCGCGGCGAGAAAGCGGAGCGCCTCGCTGCCGAGCACGGGCGGACCGGCCCGGATATAGGTGCCCGAGCCGCGGCGTGACCGAACAACCCCCATGGCCGCCAGCGCACGCAACCCGGCGTGAACTGTCGGGCGGCTGACCCCGATGTGCGCTGCCAGATCGCCCGCGGCGGGGAGCCGATCACCCGGCCGCAATCGTCCGGCCTCGATGAGCGCCCGGACGTGAGCGACGACCTGCTCGGTGCTCCCTTCCGGCTGCCTGTCGCCCCGCTTGTCGTCGAACGCGGCGTTGGTCACGAAGGGCCCCGCGGCAAGAAGTCCAATCCGCACATACGCAGGCCGGCTGGAGCCTGAGTGGTCTAGCCAGTGTCTTGCCTGGCAGACCATTGATAATCCGGTCGCGATAGGTTGTATCTCCTGCTGAGGCGGCGTGTCAAGGGGAGCGCCCGATCCGGTCCAGAGGGAATTTGCACTATCTTTTGGCCGAACGAGGCCGAACCGTCCACCAGGTTCCCGGGGGCTGCCGCAACAGGCTTGGCCATTGCCAAGGGGTGTGCTGGAAGATCCAAGCGCAAATTGGTTTTTCCATTCTCGTGCAAAGTTCACTCAGAGGTTATATCTTTGCTCAGCACGTTGGCCCAGACGAGCGGGCCGCGCGCACGACGGGTGCCGGGGCGAACTCGGCCGGACCGACTCGCAGGGCGGACTTCCAATGGCTCGCTACGGGACACGCCGTGCCGCCGCGGCGCAGGAGCGTGTCCGAGTAGTGCCCGACACTGGCATTAGCGGCTGCGCCGGCAGGGACCGTAGAATCCTTAGGGAATCTCGCGCGAAGCGCGATTACTAGCGAGGCCGCGCCTCAGATCGCCGAGCATGTCCGGGCGGTGTCGATGCTCGCCTCGCTAGACACGCCGTTTCTGCGGCCACGCCTGCAGCGTGGCCGTCGAGGTCTTGAAGGGCCACGGAACGCGGCGCGAAAACTTGACTCATTTGCACAGACTTTGGCCCTTCAAGACCTCTAGAGCGTGTCGCTGAATCCGCGGACACGCTCCTAGCGACGGCCGCCGGTGAACAGCACGGTGACGCGTTCCACCGGGCGCGGCCTGTTCATCGAGCGGCTGAGCGCCAGAAGGCCGGCGAGACCCGCCGATCCGGTGTGATCCACGTCGATGCCGGTTGTCTCCCGCGCAAGGCGGTTCGCCTCGTCGAGCGTGGCTTCGTCGGCGACGATGGGGAAGCCGCCGCTGCGCACCATCGCTTCCACCACCACCGCCCAATCGTAGGTCTCGTCGTCCAGGATGCCGCCCGCCACGCTCTGCGGCTCGGTCTCCCATGCCCACATGAATGCCGACCGGCGTTGCCGCACGTCGGCGAACGTCTGGTCGAAGAAGTCGGGTGCGGCGGCGGTGGCCAGGTATCGCGCGCGATCGTCGTCGGTCGCGAACTGCGTGCGGATGGAAGGCGAGAACTCGGCCAGCCGGGCGAAGAGATGATCCACGACCAGGTCGTAGGCGCGCTTGAGCGGGTAGCCACCGCGCGTCTGCACCGCGTGGATGCGTGGGAGAGCCACCGGGCGCCCCAGCCCGGCATAGTCCGTGAAAGCCTGCACGCACGCGCTCGCCAGCGCGCCTCCGCCCACCTGGACGAACAGGCGGTCTGGCTGGCGTTCACCCGCCGCCTCGATGATCTCGTACCCGAGCGTGGAGCCTCCCTCGATCACCAGGCCGTTCTGGTTGCCCTGGCAACTGAACGGCAAGGCGCCTTCGGCCAGGGCCCGGCGGAACGCGTGGTAAGACGGGTCGCCCGCGACGCCCTCGATCCGCGTGCACCGATGCACGGTGGCGCCGAGTTGCTCGAGCGTGGCGACGACGCCGGGCGAGGCATGATCCGGGACGAACACCAGCAACTCGCGCTCGATGGCGCGGGCGACAATGGCGGCCGCCAGGGCGGCATTGCCACAACTGGCGATGGCGAGGGGGGAAGCGTGCGGCGGGCCCGACCCTCGGACCCGATCGAGGACTTCGAGGTACAGCGCAACGCCCATGAGGTGGCGCGCCTTGTGGGAGCCGGAGACGTTGATCGTCTCGTCCTTCACCCAGACGCCGCCGGCCTCGTCCAACCCGAGCGCCCGGCTGAGCGCGTCGCTGCGGCCCCACGGGGTTTCTCGGAAGCCGACGCCGGCGATCTGCTGTACGGATGCGTCCACGCGCTCGACGAGACGGATGTAGGCCTCGCCTGCGAGCGCAGGACTGAAGTCCTGCGCCGCAAGATCAGTCGCGGAGCAGGGCTTCAGCCCTGCTTGCAGGGCATGCCAGGAGTGGAGCAGGTGGCGGAAGCGGAGGAAGGGATTCGGCCCGGCAAGGCAGGGCTTCCCGCCTTTGCGCAGACGGTTCGCGGGGCTGCGCTTCGGCGTGGCCTCGCCGTAGTTCCACGCAAGGCCCCACGGAACGGAGGCGGGCAGCCCCGCCGCCAGAATCTCCCGTCGGATCACGTGATCGCCGTCGTCGGTTCCCGCGCGCGGGCACCGGAACGGGTACGGGTCCACGTCCACCGTGCCTGCAGTCCAGCCGCACGCCGCGCACACCAGGCGGGACGTGGCTGTCATTGTCCCGCGGCGACGCCCGTGCGTGCGTTGAACTCGGCGATCATCTCGTCCCAGCGCGGCACCAGCGACTGCAGGTCGCCCCAGAACCGCTGGTGGCGCCTGGCGTTGAACATGTCGATGGCGACACCCTGCTGCTCGACCCACGTGTAGTAGCCGAGGTTGAAGATGCGGTGCCGATCCACCTCGCTGAGTTCCAGCAGCCGGTCGGTCGCTGCGCCCCGCAGGTACTGGCCGAACACCTCGCCTGCCGTCACCTCGTCGAACCGGCCCGCGAACCGCGTCTCGAGCGCCTTGCGGCGCTCGCTCTCGTACATCTCGGCGCCGTCGGTCGCGACGGTCACGATGACGTCCTCGGGGCCCCACTCGTAGTACTTCGCCGTCTTGATGGCCGCGATCAGGTTGCAGAGGCTGGACAGGCCGAACGACCGCACGTGCTCGAGGAAGACGTTGGTCGCCGACCGGCGCTCCGCGAGGTAGGCGCGGCCCGCCGGCAGGTTGAAGAGCAGGCCAACCGCGTCGGTCGCCGCGTCCTGGACGCCCACGACCACGTCGGTGTTCATCACGTTGTGGATGAACGGCACGTGCTTGTCGCCGATGCCCTGGATGTTGTGATCGCCGAAGCCGTTGTAGAGGAGCGTCGGGCATTCGGCCGCTTCGACGGCGACGATCTTCGCGCCGTGGCGCTCCTTGAGGTAGTCTCCGGCGCCCAGCGTGCCCGCCGACCCGGTGGCCGATACGAACGCGCGCAGCCGCAGGCCGGGCGTGCGCCCCTCGAGCGCCTCGAACGCGGTTTCGGCGGCGCGCCCGGTGCACAGGTAGTGCGCCAGGTAGTTGCCGAACTCGCAGAACTGGTTGAACACGATGTTGCGCTCGTCACGCTCCAGCTCGGCGCACTTGTCGTAGATCTCCTTGACGTTGCTCTCGCAGCCAACCGTCCGGACGATGTCGGCCTCCGGGTCGGCCACCCAGCGCTCCAGCCACTCGAAGCGCTCCCGGCTCATGCCTGCCGGCAGCACCGCGACGCCGTGCGACTGGAGGATGCGGGAGATGGCCACGCCGCCGCGGCAGTAGTTGCCGGTCGAGGGCCAGATGGCGCGGTGGCGCGTGGGATCGAACTGCCCGGTGACGATGCGCGGGGCCAGGCAGGCGTAGGCCGCCAGCACCTTGTGCGCGCGGATCATCGGGAACCGGTCGCCGCACAGCAGCACGATGCGGGCGCGGACGCCGCTGATCTCGGGCGGCACCTCGACGGCGACCGGTGAGGTCGTGTCGCGCCATCGGTCCGGGGCGTTGAACCAGTGCACGCGGAAGAGGTTCAGCGGGTGTGGCGTGTCGGGATCGACCTCTGCGAGGCGGAGCTTCAGTGCCGCGGCGATCCGCTGAGGATCAGCCAGTTCGGCGAACGTCGGCAACACGACGTTGGCGGCCCGGAAGCGTTCGAGCGAGTGTTCGTAGTTCTGACGATCGACGACGGTGTGTTCGAGGCCAAGACGGGGCATGGTGAGTCCGAGGATCACGCGGAGTTGATCATCCGGGGATTCCGGGGATTACACGGAACGAATCATCCGGGGATTCCGGGGATTACACGGATAAAACGAAGAGGATAGCCCGGATGAAGGCCCTGCCGACCAGCCCCAGCCAATCGGGTGGGTGCGGCGACGGCCCCAACGGCTGGCGCCTGTGGGCCGGTGCTCTGTGGAGTCAACAGAAGATCCCTTTCTGCGACTCGAAACCGGGCGCGGCACAGGCCGAACCGCGGAGGGCACCGGCCAGCGGGCAGACCTCACCGCAGCCGGGTCTACGCTGCCAGTAGTCTGGACGCGCCCCCAGGAGGGTGTCAAGCCGGATGCCGGGGCGGATGGCTGGGGCGCCGGGCCTCAGGTTCAGACGCACGTCTCGAAGACAGGCTCCGTGCTGCCGTCGGACGCGGCACCCCGCGCGGCCTCGTCCAGGGGCGGCGCTCGCGCCGGACGCGGGACCGCCCTTCGGCTCCCGCTCAGGGCGCCCCGAGCACGGCCGAGGGGCGGGAGATCCGTG
>Ga0315273_10013137_pt1 | contig 10633 bp, 9 predicted proteins | sample YL17G02_0_MG_FD_205753 | JGI IMG/M metagenome (GOLD analysis project Ga0315273, IMG submission 205753) | Sediment microbial communities from Yellowstone Lake, YNP, Wyoming, USA - YL17G02_0 | ecosystem: Environmental > Aquatic > Freshwater > Lake > Sediment | place: USA: Wyoming | collected... | reverse complement strand
CGCCCGCGAACTGCCGGGCGCGCCGCAAAGCGCGGCGGCGCTTCGAGAAGCTGGCAGCCCAGTTGGCGGGACCCTATGCCAAGAACCCCGACGCTTCTCAGCGGGTGTTGGCCCATCGCATCCTGAAACATCTGCCCGAGCTTTTCGTGTTCGTGACCGACTCGGCGGTGCCGGCGACCAACAACCTGGCGGAGCGCAGCCTGCGGCCGGCGGTGATCGCGCGCAAGATCAGCGGGGGCACCCGCTCGCCCAAAGGCTCCGCCACCCGGATGGGGCTGATGAGCCTGCTGGGCACCTGGGCGGCGCAAGGCAAAGGGCAGCTGCAGGGTTGCCGAGAACTGCTCCTGCCCACCCCCGCCCCCTGACCTCCGCCACCTCCCCACAAAATCGTTCTCACCAAGAGTGAACTGTTACCCGCCGCCCCCCTTCGTTGACCCCCTCTCTCCCCAATGCTACAATCGCGGCAGAATGACCAGACGTGACGCGGATAGCCCCGAGAGCTTGTTTCCGGAGGACCGACAGGCGGCGCGTGGGGCCGATCTGAGGCATATGCCGCTGGCCGCCCGAATGCGGCCGGCCACGCTCGACGAGTTCGTCGGGCAAGAGCAGATCGTCGGCCCGGGCAGCTATCTGCGGCAGGCGATCGAGAGCGACGAGCTTTCCTCTGTCATCTTCTACGGGCCCGCCGGAACCGGCAAGAGCACCCTCGCCCGGCTCATCGCCAGCTACACCAAGGGGCAGTTCGAGGGCTACAGCGCGGTCACGTCGGGAGTCGCCGATATCCGCCGCGTCAGCCAACAGGCCGGGGAGCGCATGAAGCTGCGGGGCCAGAAGACCATCCTCTTCGTTGACGAAATCCACCGCTTCAACAAGGCCCAGCAGGACGCGTTCCTGCCGTTCGTCGAGGACGGTACCATCATCCTCATCGGCTCCACCACCGAGAACCCGTACTTCGAGATCAACGCCCCCCTCGTCAGCCGCTCCCGCATCTTCGTCTTCGAGCCTCTCACCGAGGAGCAGGTCGGCCTGATCGTGGATCGCACGCTCGCGGACGCCGAGCGCGGCCTGGGGCGGATGAGCCTGGAGCTGACCCCCGAGGCGCGGGAGCACATCATCAACCTCGCGAACGGAGACGCGCGAACCGCGCTCAACGCGCTCGAGGCGGCGGCCTTGCGCGCGGGGCCCGAGTCCAGCGGCCGCCGTGTCATCACACTCGAAGTCGTGGAAGACGCGGCGCAGCGCCGCGCCCTGAAGTACGACAAAGAGGGCGACACCCACTACGACGTCATCTCCGCCTACATCAAGAGCCTGCGCGGCGGCGACCCCGACGCCGCGCTCTACTGGCTCGCCCGCATGATCTCGGCCGGAGAAGACCCGCGCTTCATCGCCCGCCGACTGGTCATCCAGTCCGCCGAGGACGTTGGCAACGCCGACCCCATGGCGCTCGTGATCGCGACTGCCGCAGCCCACGCGGTGGAGTACGTGGGCCTCCCCGAGGCGCAGATTCCCCTCGCCCAGGCCACCATCTACGTCGCCTGCGCACCCAAGAGCAACGCCTCCTACACCGGCATCGCCCGCGCCATGGAAGACGTGCGCAACCGCGTCGTGCCGCTGGTGCCCAAGCACCTCCGCGATGCGAACTACCCCGGCGCGAGGAGCTTCGGCCACGGCGAGGGCTACAAGTACCCGCACGACTTCCCGGGCCACTTCGTGCCCCAGGACTACCTGCCGCCCGGCACCAAATCGAAGACCTACTACGAGCCGAGCGACCAGGGCTACGAGAAGCGGATACGAGAGCGCTTGAACGAGTGGGAGCGGCGGCGGCAGGAGGCGGCGCAGGGCGGGGAGGCGGAGCGGGAAGGACCGCCCTCTGATGAGACGTGACCGCGTCGCCGTCGCCATGAGCGGCGGTGTAGACAGCTCGGTCGCGGCAGCCCTGCTGCTGGAACAGGGGTATGAGGTGGTGGGACTCACCATGCAGATCTGGCCCCGCGACCAGGAGCAGGACTCCTGCCCGGGTGTACGTGCGTGCTGTGGGATCGACGCGATCACCGACGCGCGGCGCGTCGCCCAGACGCTGGGCATCCGCCACTATGTCGTCAACCTCCGCACCGCGTTCCAGCGGCTCGTGATTGACCCGTTCTGCACCGAGTACGTGCGCGGCCGCACGCCCAACCCGTGCATCCTGTGCAACACTCACGTGAAGTTCGGCGGCCTGCTCCGGCGCGGGAGGGAGATCGGCGCGGAGAAGCTGGCCACCGGCCACTACGCGCGAGTCGGGTTCGATGGGGCCCGCAACCGGTGGGCGATCCGGCGCTCCGTTGACACCGCCAAGGACCAATCATACACGCTTTACGACCTGCGCCAGGAGCAGCTCGCGCGCGCGCTTTTCCCCCTGGGCGAGATGACCAAGAAGGAGACGCGAGCCAGGGCCCGCGAGATCGGGCTGGCCGTCTCCGAAAAGCCCGAGAGCCAGCAGATCTGCTTCGTCGCCGAGCGCAGCTACCGCGACTACCTCAGCCGGTCGCGGCCCGAGGTGTCGCAGCCAGGGCCCATCGTGGATCGGGATGGCCGGCAGATCGGGAGGCATAAGGGCATCGCGTTCTACACCGTGGGCCAGCGCCACGGACTGCGCATCGCCCACCGCTCCCCGCTCTACGTCACCGCCATCGACGCCGAGGAGAACCGCCTCATCGTGGGCAGCGACGAAGACCTCCAGAGCTGCGGCCTCTTCATGCGCCATGTGAACTACGTCGCAGTCCCTGGACTTTCCGACGAGGGGATGGCGCTGCGCGCCAAGATCCGGTATGGCTCGCAGCCGGTCTCTTGCCAGGCATGGAAGGAAGATGACGGTGTGGCTCTCCGCTTCACTGGGCCGCAGCGCGCGGTCACACCAGGTCAGGCCGCGGTATGCTATGATGAAGATGCGGTCGCCTTCGGCGGGATCATCGAGGCAGCCGCTGACGGGAGGCGTGGATGACGACGGTCGCACTGGTCGCGGGCACGCTCGCCGCGCTCGCCGTGACCATACTGGTCATCAGGGTCCTTTTCCTCGTGAGGCGTGTCCAGCAGGTCTGGGAGCGGCTCGACCAGGCCATCGAGGGCGACCTGAGGCCGGGCATACGTGAGTGGGGCGAGGCCGCGCGAGGAATTCGCCGGGCGGCCGGGAAGCTTGAGGGCAATCTCACCTCTCTCGGCCGCACGCTCGACTGGGCGGGCCTGTTCACGGACAAGCTCGAACCGGAGCTGGTCGCGCACCTGCTGACCGGGCCGCTGGGACGACTCGCATCCTGGGTGGCCGGTGTCAGACGTGGGCTGAGAGCCTACCGCCGCAAGGACGGCGCCGCGGGGCGACCCGGCTCTCGCTCCGAGGGCGAGGGAGAGCGGGGAGACTGATCAGATCGGCGGGCGCAGCCGGAGCTGCGGCCCCGAGGATTGGGTGGCGAAGATGGCAACACCGCTGCGAGTTAGCTCGCGATTGACAGGCGAAGGGAGCGCGGTGCTCTCGCTCGCCGGCGAAGTTGATGTCTCCAACACTCCCGAGGTCAGGGAAGCGGGCGTGAAGCTGCTGTCGGACGGCGCGACCCGACTGGTGGTTGACCTCAGCCAGACGGAGTACATGGACAGCGCCGGTCTGGGCACGCTCATCGGGATGCTCAAGAGGGTCAAGGAGGCGGGCGGGGCGATGGCAATCGCAGGTCCACAGTCCCAGGTGCGCCGGCTGTTCGAGATCACCGGCCTCGACCAGATCTTCGCCATCTATGAGGACCTCGGCACGGCGACGAAGGAGGTGGGCGGATGAACGCGGTGGTGCCATCTCAAGTGGAGCTTCGGATACCCCGAAGCTGCGAGTTCGTGAGGGTGGCGCGCAAGACGGCGGGGGCGCTGGCCCACCAACTCCAATTCACGCTGCACGAGGTGTACGACATTGAACTGGCGGTCGGCGAGGCCTGCACGAACGCCGTCGAGCACGTCGGCGAGCAGTGCCCGGAGATCCTCGTGCGCTTCTCGGTGGACGAGCAGGCACTCGTGATGGAGGTCATTGACAGGGGCCCCGGATTCGACCCGGAGCACACGCCCGCGGTGAATGTGCAGGACGAGACCATCGGCGGGCTGGGGTTGCTCGTCATCCGATCATTGATGGACGAGCTTGAGGTCAAATGCGATTCGAGCGCAGGAGGCGCCTGCGTGCGCATGGTCAAGTATCGGAAGCGACAGTGAGCGCGAAGGCCCGACAAGACGGAGAGGACACGAAGGCCCGGGAGGCCCCTCCCGAAGAGGCCAAAGTGTCCGATGACGGGGCGGAGGAAGAGGTCCCCGAGGAAGTCGTCGCGCCTGTGAAAACCGGCACGCATGACGCGGCCACTCCGGAGCTGTTCGCCAGATTCCAGCGCGGCCGCGATCCGGAGGTGCGGGAGAAACTGATCCTCGCCCACATGAACCTCGTCCGCTACCTGGCGCGCAAATTCGCCAACCGCGGCGAACCACTGGAGGACCTGACCCAGGTGGGCATGATCGGGCTGATCAACGCCATCGATCGGTTTGACCCGACCAGGGGAATCCGCTTCGCCACCTACGCCACGCCCACCATCGTGGGCGAGATCAGGCGCCATTTCCGAGACCGGGGCTGGACCGTGAAGGTGCCGCGCCGGCTCCAGGAGCTCAGCCTCGCGGCCACCAGGGCCGCCGATGAGCTCGCCCAGGAGATGAACCGGTCGCCCACCATCATCGAGTTGGCCAACCGCCTCGAGGTGACCGAAGACGAGGCGCTCGAGGCCGTCGAGTTGGGCGACATGTACCAGCTCCCGTCGCTCGACACCGCGCTGGGCGAGGACTCGAACGATTCTCACGCCGTCCTTGCCGACTACGTCGGCGAAGTGGATGCCGAGATAGAGCGGTTCGAGCGTCGCAGCCGACTGGCCGAAGCGGTCAACTCGCTTCCCCCGCGGGAGCGCGAGATCATCCAACTGCGCTTCCTCCGCAACCTCTCCCAGACCGAAGTCGCCCGGCGCATGAAGATCTCACAGATGCACGTCTCGCGCCTCCAGCACCGCGCCATCGAGCGAATGAGAGAGCTGGTGAAGAAGCAGGAGAACGTTTAGCCCAAGTTCCGCAGTTATGACGGTGTAGAGGGAATGAGGGGGGTCAGAGGCGATTTTGGACCCATTTTCTACACTACACGCCATTTGAAGGCGCGCTCGCCTGCAAACCGGCTTACAGTGGCCCCGAAGGAGTCGCAAAAAGACCTGGTGCCTACAACTGCGGAACTTGGATTAGCTTTCCCCTGGCGCAGCCCTGCCCATTCGGGCTACTCCTCCTGCCTGCCGACCCGCCGCAGTCGGGTTTCTGCTCTCTCGGTGCCTCTGTGGTTCCCTTCCGTAGTATCCACATCCCATTCTGCGGTATTTCCAGGCAGCATAGCACGTCCCAGCGGAGGCGAGGGGTTGGACCTTCCCACAGCGCTGATCGCTGTCACCGTCGTCCTCATCGTGGCCTACCTGATCATCGTGATGTATGCCGCGACCATGCGGCGCATGGCCGGACTTGGCGAGGGCGAGCGGGCCGAGCAGGCCCTGCTGGTGTGGCCGCGCTGGCTGCTGGCGCTGGCGGCCGTGCTGATCGGGCTCTGCGTGCTCTACCGCGTCCGAGGCATCCTGCTCCCGTTCGTGGTCGGGGCGATCATCGCGTACCTGCTGAACCCCGGGATAGACCGCCTCCAGCGCCGCGGGTGCGCGCGCACCCATGCCATCGCGATCGTATTCGGCGCCTTCCTGCTTGTCTTCGTGGCCGCCGCGCTGCTCGTGATACCGGCGCTGGCAGCGGAGGCGAAGGCCCTGAGCGGAAACTACGACGCCTACGCCACCAAGGCCCAAGAGTTGGTGGGCCAGGCGCGCCGCGCGGCGGAGGTGTGGGGGCAGGTCATCGGGCTCGTGCCCAGCGACGTGCGCGCTGCCTTCGCCGAAGTCGGGGACAGGGCCCAGGCCTACGCGCTCTCCCTGCTCCAGCAGAGCGTCGGGCTGCTCAACCGCTCCCTCGTCATCGTCTCGCTGCTGGTCATTTCGCCGATCGTGGCCTTCTGGCTCCTCCGCGACTACCACCACCTCGCCGCGCAGGCCCTGCTTCCGCTGCCCGAGCGCCAGCGGCAGGCGACGCGGGCGATCCTGCGCGACATCAACCAGGTCGCCGGCAACTTCCTGTTCGGCATGGCGATCATGGCCGGGATCGTCGCTGTCTACGCCGGAGTCGTGCTGACCGCCGCGGGCGTCCCCTTCTCGGTGCTGCTTGGAATCATGACCGGGGTGTTCTATGTCATCCCGTACGTGGGCTACCCCTCCGCGGTCATCATCTCGGGCCTGGTGATGATGGCAACGGGGAAGCAAGTCGGGTTCATCGTGGTGATCCTGGCCATCATGGTCGCAGGAAACGTGATCGCCGACTACATTCTCTACCCCCGCATCGTTGGGCGCCGCGTGGGCGTCCACCCCCTGATCGTCATCTTCGCCATCCTTGCGGGGGGCGCGCTCTTCGGCTTCGTCGGCGTCGTCATCGCGGTGCCCCTCGCCGGGGCCATCAAAGTCCTTTCGCTCCACTTCTGGCCGGAGCTGTTCCAGGGCGACCCGACCGGGCGAACCGCGCCGGTGTAGTCGGCCGTCACGCGGGTCTGTAGGCCCAACCCGGGATTCCGAATCTCGCCCGTCCTGCTAGGGCGGGCGAGGATACGGTGCCCTGCGCAACGATTCTGGTATACTGGTATGGGTCTGCAAGCCAATGCAATCGACTGACGGAGGCGCGAGGTGATAGCACGGCTCTACGTAGATAACTACAAATGCTTGTCCAACTTCGAGTGCAGGTTCGGTCACATCAACCTTATGCTTGGGGCCAACGGGAGCGGGAAGTCGACGGTGTTCGATGTGCTTCGGGGCGTCCGTGCCGTGGTCACTGGCACCTCGCCCATTAGCCTGTTCAGGGAGTCAACCCTGACCCGCTGGCAGAAGCGTGACGCGCAAACAGTTGAGTTGGAGATCGCAGGGGGTGGTGGCATCTACCAGTACCACCTCGAAGTGGAACATGAAATCGGCCAGAACAAGCAGCGAATACAGCTTGAGAGCGTCAAGTATGACGGCGGCCTGATATACCGTGCCGAGTTAGGCGAGACCCACCTTTTCAGAGATGATTACTCCGAAGGCCCGATAATCAGCGGAGACTGGACACGATCCAGCCTTCCTTTCCTTGGCCCAAGGCACGACAACACTAGGATCACCTGGTTCAAGGACTGGTTCAGACAGAAGCTGCTCTGCTTGCAGATCGACCCTGTGAACGTCAAGGCCATCGCAGATGAGGCGGAGCCGGTCTTGGATGCACATGCGCTGAACTACGTTGGATGGTACCGGCATCGCGTATCGACAGACATGAGCGCGACGATAGATCTATACAACGCCCTAAAGGAGATGTACGAAGAGTTCCGCGGCCTTACGCTGGAACAAGAGGGGGGCAGCGCGCAGCACTTGTTCGCGAGGCTGGGAGTCAAGGAAGAGCAGAAAGGCAGACCGGAATTCGTCAGGTACAGTTTCGGCGAGTTTTCCGAGGGAGAGCGCGCGTTGGTCATTCTGTACACGCTCCTTCAGCTTGTCGGGGATCCCGAGACGACACTCTGTCTGGACGAGCCCGACAATTTCCTGTCGCTGTCAGAGATTCAGCCTTGGCTGCTCAGACTCAGAGAGGCCGTCGACTCCAGCGGGTCCCAGTCCCTCCTGATCTCGCACCACCCTGAGCTTATCAACAATCTTGCCCCCCGCTGTGGACTGGTGTTTGAGCGGCGGCAGAATGGGCCTGCCAGAGTTAGGCCCTTTGATGCCGGGACCCGAGACGGGGCTCTGACCCCATCTGAGGTGGTAGCGCGAGGCTGGGAATGAGGAAGAGACAGGTGCAGATACCTGTGTTGTGTGAAGACGACGAACATCAGTCCTTCGCGCTTCAGTACCTCGAGAGACGCGGCTACAGCCGCTGGAAGGTGCGATTACTGCCCTATCCGGCCAGTGGGAAGGGCAGCGGTAAGGAATCCGTCCGGCGGCGCTACGTCGAGGAAGTGCGCGCCATTCGAAGGTACTGCCAGATGCACCGATCGCAGACATACGCGCTTGTCGTTATGATCGATCAAGACGCGCCGAGCCAGCCCGATCCATACCTCGATCTCGACAGGAGGCTGACAGATGCCCAACTCGCCCGGAGGACCGCAGACGAACACATAGCCATCTTCGCACCGAAGTACTCCGTAGAGACATGGGCTTACCACTTGCTCGACACTGCCAGACCTGTCGACGAGACGACGAACTTCTCTGAGCGCCGGTACGGCATTGGCGGTCCTGAATGCCGCCGCGCTGGCACGGAATTCGCGACATATGACCCAGCACTCTGCCCACTCCCTTCGCTGGTTGCTGCGTGCAAAGAGAGACAGAGGATTCCGTAGCCGGGAGGGGAAGGGCATCAGTCCGGTACCTGGGGAGAGGGGGAATATGCGCTCGATTCGTTGTTCCGGAACCCGATCGCGGAAGCGACCGGCCTCGGGCGGGCTCGCCTCCCCGGCCGATGCGCCCACCGCCTGAATCTGCTATAATCGCCCTGTAGCGAAGCCCCACGGCGCTCGTATCGTCGCCCGCCTCCGGCGGGCGCAACCTTCTGGAGACACACCCTGGTTATGACGAGTTCATCGGGTTCTGGCGGGCAGGCGCGGCACAGCCGCGAGCTGCGCCAGAGCTTCCTCGACTTCTTCGCGCAGCGCGATCACCGCATCCTGCCCGGCTCGCCGCTGAAACCGAGCGATGAGACCACGCTCTTCACCAGCGCGGGCATGCAGCAGTTCGTGCCCTGGTATCGCGGCATCGTGCCGCCGCGTTACCCCAGGGTCGCCACCTGCCAGAAGTGCTTCCGCGCTGACGACATCGAGCAGGTCGGCCAGACGCCGCGCCACTCCACCTTCTTCGAGATGCTGGGCAACTTCTCGTTCGGGGACTACTTCAAGGAAGGCGCTATCGAGTACGGCTGGGAGTACGTCACCCAGGTGCTACAACTCCCCAAGTCGCGCCTGTGGATTACGGTGCACTCGGACGACGAAGAGGCTCCCGCGCTCTGGAGGCGGATCGCGAGCGTGCCCGAGGATCGGATCGTGGCGGATCCCACCAACTGGTGGGGCCCGGTCGGCAAGTCCGGGCCCTGCGGCCCGTGCACGGAGATCATCATTGACCTCGGCGAGCACCTGGGCTGCGGTCGGCCGGAGTGCGGTCCCACCTGCGGCTGCCCCCGCTTCACCGAGCTCTGGAACCTAGTCTTCCAAACGTACAACAGGCTCGAGGACGGCAAGCTGGAGCCATTGCCCAAGCCCGGCATCGACACCGGCATGGGCTTCGAGCGCGTGGTCGCGGTTATGCAGGAAGTGCCGTCAATCTTCGAGACCGACCTGCTGGTGCCCATCCTGTCCGCGGTCCTCGCGCGTGCGATGCGCGCGAACCCGAGCCTCCCCGATGACCTCGACGACCGGCAGCAGCAAGCCGCCCGCATCATCGCCGACCACACCCGCGCGGTCGCGTTTCTACTCGCCGACGGCTTCACGCCCTCCAACGACGGCGCAGGCTACGTCGTGCGCCGGGTTCTGCGCAGGGCATACCGATTCGGCCGCGCGCTGGGGATCGAGGAACCGTTCCTCCACCAGATCGTCCCGACCGTCGTCGCCACCATGGGGGACATCTATCCGGAGCTTCGGCAGGCGGAGCAGCGCATCACTACCTGGCTCCAGCAGGAGGAGAAGCAGTTCGAGGAGACGCTCCAGCGCAGCTACGGCCCGCTCATGGACGCGATCGAGCGGGCGAAGGCGGCGGGAAGCAGCCTCCTGCCCGGCGAGGAAGCGTTCAAGTTGCACGACACCTACGGCTTTCCCCGCGAGCTCAGCGCCGAGATCGCCGCTGATAACGGCCTCGGCTTCGATGACATGGGCTTCGGGATGCTTCTACTGGCCCAGCAGGCGCGTTCGGGAGCAGCGAGCGCGTTTTCCTTCGTTCAGATCGGCGGTTACGAAGGCCTGGTCGGCAAGACGCAGTTCGTAGGATACGACACTTGCACGACCCAGAGCGAGGTCATCGACATCAAGCTTGGGACCGCGCGCGATGTAGAGTGGACCGCCGATGGCAAGACGCGCGTGACCACCGCAGAATCAGTGTCATCGCTGTCTGCGGGTGAGGAGGGCGAGGTCTTCCTTGATCGCAGCCCCTTCTACGCCAAAGCCGGCGGCCAGGTGGGCGACCGCGGTGTCCTACGGGCCGATGGCGCGGCCGCTAAGGTGCTCGACACCTACTCCCCTGTCGAGGGCGCCCACGCGCACAAGGTCAAGGTCACGCAGGGGGAGCTTCGCGTCGGCCAGCAGGTACAGGCCGACGTGGACCGCCCACGCCGCCAGGCGCTCGCCCGCGCCCATACCGCCACGCACTTGCTGCACTATGTGCTGCGAGATGTGCTCGGCGAGCACGCGCTCCAGTCCGGCTCGTTGGTGGAGGCGGATCGGCTGCGGTTCGACTTCGCGCACTTCTCCGCGCTCACGCCGGAGGAGCGACAGCGGATCGAGGACGGCGTCGCACGCGTGGCG
>Ga0315273_10013136_pt1 | contig 10633 bp, 9 predicted proteins | sample YL17G02_0_MG_FD_205753 | JGI IMG/M metagenome (GOLD analysis project Ga0315273, IMG submission 205753) | Sediment microbial communities from Yellowstone Lake, YNP, Wyoming, USA - YL17G02_0 | ecosystem: Environmental > Aquatic > Freshwater > Lake > Sediment | place: USA: Wyoming | collected... | reverse complement strand
AGGATGATCACCCCGAACAGCATCCCCAGGTCGTACATTGCGGGTGCCATGGCGGGCAATAGAAAATGTTGATTAGCCTGTAAGCCGGCTATCACCAACCCGCTAATTGAGAAGATCATGGTGGCAATCAGGTCAAGCCGCATGATGTTCGTCACAAGCTGCTGCTGTTCAAGAGTGAACCCTGGTGTGATCACCTTATGTACAAGTGGACCCGCAAGAATTGCCATGACCAGTGCGATGCCACCGGTGACGAGGAACATCAGATTGGCAATGCGCGAGAATAAATCCCAGGCAGCCTGGCGGTCTTGCTTTTGCAGGGTTTCGCTTAATACAGGGATGAAGGCAATGCCCAGCGCACCGCCTGAGATGAGCGCAAACAGCAAGTCTGGAAGGTTATTGGCTGCGTTGAAAGAGTCCAATGCGGGCGAGAGCCCGAACTGCCGCGCAATGATAATCTGGCGTACAAACCCCAGTACTTTCTCCAACCCGAAGAAAACCGCGACGATCAGGGTGGACTTGGCAAAACGCGACATTCGCCAAGTATAGCATGAGTCCTTGCCGCTTTAGGATACGGGCAATAAATATAGGAAAAGCAACAAGCATGTAAAATCAGCCTGAGTCGAGGACAATAGACCCCATCAAATCTCCAAACGTTGCATCCTCACCCTGGATATGGTAGAATTCCGTCCGCTTTTGAGGGATTTGCCTCATAAAATGGAGGGATGGCCGAGTGGCTTAAGGCGCCTGTCTTGAAAACAGGTATGGAGAAATCCATCGTGGGTTCGAATCCCTCTCCCTCCGCCAGAATTGTCATACAAGTCCATCCTGGGCACCCACAGGGGGTGTCCGATTCGAATCCCTCTCCCTCCGCCAGAATTGTCATACAAGTCCATCCTGGGCACCCACAGGGGGTGTCCGATTCGAATCCCTCTCCCTCCGCCAGAATTGTCATACAAGTCCATCATGGGCACCCACAGGGGGTGTTCGATTCGAACCCCTCTCCCTCCGCCAGAATTGTAATACAAGTCCATCCTGGGCACCCACAGGGGGTGTTCGATTCGAATCCCTCTCCCTCTGTCAGAATTGTCAGACAAGCCAATTGGGTTCAAATTTATATTGTATCCATAGGTTATAGCTTTTACCGCAAGGTTTACTCCCCGATCCATGTAAGTCCAGGATATATAAAAGCTGGCGGGTGCTTGCCGCCAGCTTGTTTAGTTTCCGCTAGATTTGACCGCCAAAAGTCTTGCCAGACAACGAAACGGTCTACTCAGGTTTCTTCAGCTCGTCGACCTTCTTAGATAGCGCATTAATTTTCAGACCAAGCGCATCAACATCGGTTTTAGAGGGGATATTCATCCGACTCAAAACACTCTCAACATTCTTACTGATCTCGTCGCCGACATCTGTAGTCTGACTCTTTCGCTTGGCCATCATCTCGTTGATCAGCTTTTTTCCGTCTTTTTCGGCAATCTCTCCACGCTCAACCAGGCGATTTACGAGCACCTCAACCTCTTCCTGTGCAATCACAGCAGCACCAATGGTTGCCAGGAACATTCGCCGAATCATCTCCATCATCTGATGCTGGCTCTTATCTTTCGGTTCTGCAACAACTTCTTCAACTTTCGGTTTAGTGGGCATTTTATTCCTCCAGGATATGAAATAATGTGAATGGGATCGAATATTGGTTTTGACATTTATTCATGACGCACTGCGTCGTAAAAAGTATAGCACTGTGAGTATCAGGCGTCAAGGGATGATTTAGCATTGTGTCAAGACAAAGTAGAAATGTCCCTTTTTCTACAAAGTAGAGATGTCCCTTTTAAAAGGGACACAATGTGGACAAACTACTAACCATGCGCAACCGCAAAGCTACAAGATTGGAAATCATGCAACAACTGAGAGATAAACGTCTCAGGCAACCCGAACCTCCCGCATGTTAGAGATCAGTGTCAGGCAAGCCAAGCCCCGTTGGAATGACAGCCTTGAATGATTTATATTCTTCAGTAAAGAGCGCAATGAATTTGTCAGGGTCGGGTATCAACCCCGCATCGACGTTCAATCCAACAACCAGCTGATCGTTATAACTGACAAAACTCAATCCCACACCAATCCGCCCCGTCTGAGGTACCCAGCCGCACATGGATTGGATGGGTGCATCTGCCAGGTAAAGCTTATGACGCGACCCTGGGACGTTTGTAGCCACCACCGTTCCTTTGGTGTCCAGAAACCTGGTTGCCAGATACTCGATCCACCCGGGTAGCATGCCCAGGATGTTGAGAATCAAATATGTCGCGGCATATTCGGCGGACGCTTTCAAGGTATCCATGCCTTGCTTGACCCCCTCGAGACGATCCAGGGGTTGTTCACGATCCAAAGGCAGGGTGAGGAATACGAGGCCAAATTTATTACCGAGTTCATCATCTAAGGTGTGTCCGCGCAGGTTCACCAGGATAAATGCACGGATGTTACGTTTTCGATCATCCTTGTGCAGGTCCATATAGCGCCGTATGGCACCAGATGCCACTGCCATTAATACATCATTGATGGTTGCTTGTTTGTTTTGGGCAATTTTCTTTAACTCAGGCACGCTAAAAGGCTCGGACCAGACGGCTTTTTTAACCTGTCCCAACGGTCCTTTTAGAATAGTTGTCGGATCGGGTGGGCGAAAAACAATCCGGGCGATTGCAGCAAGCATATCGGTGAAAGTAGGATTCCTATACAAAACACCCCGTCCAGGTGTGGCATTTGTATTTGTCGGAGAGACCTGCGCCATCGTTTGTGTAGCTGCAGGCGATCGGTTGGATTGGTGTTTATCTTGGTTTGGATCCGCCACAGAAGCTCGATCTACAGCTATCTCGCTTGAGGTATGGGTCATCAGTGATAATACCCGCATGAGTGAAATGCCATCGGCGATACAGTGATGCACGCGTACGAAGATGATGCTGCCATCAGGATGATTGTCAAGCAGAGTAAGTTTCCATAATGGGTGGGTAAAATCAAGAGCAGTGTTCATTACTTTGTTAGCTAACTTCTCCACAGCCGCATTATCCGCGGGAAGCGGGAGATCCAGGCGCTCTACATGATCTTCGAGCCGGAAAGAGGAATCATCATCCCAGTATGGCCGGTGGAATATTCCACGTGGCCGGATAATACGCTGATGAAAGCGGCGGAAACGTTTGACTATACCATCCAGGTCCGTGATCAACTGGTCGTAATTGATCTGCCCTTTAAATCTCAGCACTACCGTGATCATCATCGGGTTTGTCGGTTTGTCCAAGCGGAACCAGGCAAGATCTACATTGTTTAATTTAACCTTTGCTATTTTGCACCTCTTTTACCATTAAATTTATCGGATAAAATTTATCGAGGTAGAATACCCTAAAATCCAGGACGTATCCCACCGCACGGAATTTGTCCCGGGCCAGACGTATTAAGAACGAATCGCAAGGAATAACGCAATGAGAAATAGACCCGCCCAAGCGTACCAAGGGCCATTAAAAGCCAATATTAATGCTCCTGCAAGCAGGCAGAATCCAGCCAGCAGTGTCCCACGCACACCATTCAAAGGTCCGGGGGCAGGTTTCTTGAGATTTGACTCCAATACTCTCATCCCCTCTGCCAGAATCAACGGGCTTTTTCGAAGCACATCTACCATTTCTGGTAGAACCAAAGCACTCTCACGGATCAAATTTACGGGATTAAACTCTTGCAGCAAGATGAACCGTACATGTCTACGGGCTGCCGATGGTATGTCGATCTCTGGATCGAAGATGTGACCCACTCCTTCGATGGTCACCAGGGCTTTGACCATGAGGATGATTTCTCCCGGGTATTGGATTTTATAATGACCTGCCATAAGAACGGATTGCAAAATAACCTGGGCAAGGGAAAAATCCCTGAAGTTGGGTGTCGTCAACCAACGGGCGTACAGGTCGGAGGCTGCCCGACGGAATCCATCAATGTCTGCTCCCTTCCCTGGAATAGTAAGTGCAGTTAGGTAGCGCGCGGCACTCTCAGGATCGCCAGTGACCAGAGAGTAGAAATAGTAAAACAATTGCTTACGCATGTCGCGGCTAAATCTACCAACCATCCCCAGATCGATAAAACCAACGCTTATCTCCTTGGTTCCGGGTTTTTTAAAAATCATCAGATTTGCCGGGTGAAGATCAGCATGGAAGAACCCATCGCGGTATATCATTCTCACGATCGCACCCACACCCAAGTCGATCGCCTGGCGGCGTTGTTCAACGGTCAGCTTTTTTAGGGCGGTTTCATCAGGCTTGAGGCCATTGAAATATTCCATACAGAGTACATCGTGTGAGCTGTATTTTCGATATATACGTGGAAATCGCACTTCGGGTTCGTTAATAAAGTACGCTGTAAAAGTTTCAGCATTATCAGCTTCCATACGTAAGTCAACTTCACGTAAGGTATACATGCTGAACTCGTCAATGACTCGGGCAGGCTGGTAACGGGCCAAGAAAATCTGCAGGAACCTGCCAAAAAAACGCAGTAGTCGAGTATCGCGTTCAATCAGCGTGCGGACTCCTGGTTTGAGCACTTTGATCACAACCTTTTCATTGGAAATTAACCTTGCCCGGTGGGTTTGGGCCAGGGAAGCAGACCCCAAAGGGATGGGATCAATCCAGCGGTACATGCTATTGAGCGGAAGATTGAGACTTTCAACGATCAGCTCTTTAAATCGCTCATAAGAGACAGCCGGGAGCTTATCCAGGAGTTTTTTTAGTTCATCGGTGATAGTTTTGGGTAGGATATCTTCACGCAAGCTTAGAATTTGACCAAGCTTAATGTATGTCGGTCCCAGCCTTTGCAACCGTAGCCTGAACTGGGTGGAGAAAGGCAGCTTAATAATACTTTTATCCAGGAAAGGCCAGGTGAGAGCCAGAAAAAAGCGCAGAAGTAACATCCCGAGGGTACGATGCTCACCCAGCTCTTTTTTCTGTCTGACAAAATCCATGCCGCCGCCCAAGGCCAAACCCAAGAGCTGGCCAGAAGTCTCAAAGAAACGGACTAGCAACCCTGGTGGATGCCTTTCTTGATATGCTTCAAACCCAGTATCCATGGAGGCGTCTACTTGTGCGGGTTTTTAGGAATGTATAACACCTGAGTGCCGGCAATTTTATCGTGCCATCCCTGGCGTTTAGGGTCCCATAACACCCAAAAAAAGCCCAGGAAAAGCGGTATCGCCGAGATCCAATAAGAGAAAAAGCGTAAGAGAGATCTGCCAAAGGAAATCTTCGCCCCGTCCTTCCGCACAACCTTAAGACCTAAGAGTGCCTTTCCGGGGGTAAACCCAACCAGGGTCCAGAAAAATGTGTAGTACCCGATCACAATCAGTGTGAGTAAAACTGTGCCGGTAATTATCTGATTGGTGGAGCTCTCCAATACAGTCTTAAAATACGCCGCCAGCCCGGTGAGCTTGAAGAATCTCAGTATAGCTTGTATAAAGGCTGAGCCGACTAATTGTGCAACGCTAAGAATGACCAGATCAATGATAAAAGCCTCTGACCGGCTGAAAAAGCCAGCGGGGCGGGGTGTGTGATCTAATGGTGGATGTTTTCCCGACTCGATTCGCTTGGTTGTTGTAGATGCCATTTTATCCTACCCCCCTTCTGCGGAATTACTCGGTGGTGTGTCAGATTGTGATGGAACACGTTTATGAAATATTGATCTTAGTTTTTGATCCAGGATCGAGTCGACAGCTGAGCTTTGTTCTCGAAATTCATCAGTCACGCCACCAGCCACGCCGATCCCCGCTTCTTGAATGATTTGCGTGGCATCTGTTTTCAGGATCACGTATTCCAAGAGTTCATTAATCAGATCATCGATGGTCTTTTGTTGGAGGGCAAGACGGCTATTTTGTTCTTCAATCCGGCCTTTCATGACCAAACGATCGATCACTTTTTCGCCACGAGCTGTAGCGCTATCATACTGATCCCTCACGGGACTAAAGACCCAGCTGCTTGTAAAAGGTGAAAGTATCTTTGAAAATAGCCCATACACCTTCAATGATACTTGTTCTGTGGTCACCAGGCCCCGTTGGAGTAAATCGGGGGTTGAGAACAATATCCCCAGCAGCATATATTTTAATTGGTCCCGGGCAGTTTCATTCTCATCAATAACAATGCTATCAGGTTTGACGGATTCCTGCATAGTCCGCATCTGCCTTAGCCGTTTGACATAGAGATCCTTTCCATTCAAGGCAGAGCCGACAACCAGCCGCAGGGTCCCCCTCAGATCATCGAGCTGTTGTGAAGTCAGACTCAGGATAGCATCATTGTCTTCTATGGGGGTAAGGCTGGGGTCATCGCTTGTATAGGGGAAATCATCATCTTGTTTTTGCATGGGACCCTCCAATTGATCGGGAGTAATAAGTTGGCTAATGGTTACACAATTTTAAGGTCATCGTTGAAAATTTTTCCACCGAATGAATTCTAGAACGATGACACTCCACAAAGTTTTAGTCAAATCAGCCTCAGGGGTAAACTTGCCCCGAAGCGTAGAATATCGTATGGTTATGAAAAGTTCTTTTTATAAGCAAGATTCATTAATGTACCATGATTATTATAATTGAAAGTTGGATAGTCGACGATTGGGTTTATTTTACTTAGTTCAATATTTATATTCACTATCTTGCTCATTATAAATCGCTCCTGCGTTAGTTAACGATTAGACGCGCTAACACGAAATGACCAATACTCGTCAACGGTCACTACGGTAAAGCCACATCCCTATGCGCTGCCCCTGGCGATTAGGCTCTTCTATCTTAAAAACAACAGGGCTGCCAGGCCAAAGGAAAGCAGATATGCAAGCGGGTAGATATAATTAAATGGTGCTTCCAGGCGGTCAGCTTTCTCGCGCTGGTCCTTCTGCTCCAGCCACTTAAAGTACACGTTCAGCACTACAACCAGGGTGTTGATGATAAACGTAATTGCCATGATGGCGTCCATGAAGGTCAGGTAGCCCATGCGAGGGTAGTTATCTCCGAGGCTAAAGCTGAAGGCGATGAACAGCAGCAGGTTGCCGGTGGCGATCTCGATGCGCCGTGTGTAATCCTTGAGGAAGAAGGTAATGTACGAAACGATGATGATCAACAATATTGGAACAAAAAAACGGAAGATGTAATAACTCAGGTGGCGTGGCGCCGAGAAATGAAACGTGAACCGGCTTGTGGGCACCAACCTGCTGGATGTCTCCGTGCCGACCTGGGTGTCAAAAGTGGTCAGGATGAACTCATCTTCACCGTGTAGGGGGTCAATCTCGCTGAAATCCTCCAGCGGAACGAATACATATTCCTCTTCTGGGAAAAGCATGTCCACCTTGATGAAAAAATCCTGCTGGTCAAATGGGAACGCTGTCCAGTCAAAATCCACCTGGAAGTTGGTCGAGAAGCGCTCCAGGTAGTTCACATGCCCGTTTGATTCAATCTCGATGATGCGGTTTAAGATCCAGCGGTTACCCTGCTGGTTGAAAAAGGTAAAATCTGGCCATTTTCCCTGAACGTCTGTGAGGAACTTGTTGAAATCATTCTCGGTATACAGCTTGGAAGAGCAATTGCAGCTATCAGGGTTGAACGCCAAAGCTGGGTCGGTCCAGTCCAGCCGAAGCGTGCCCACATCGTTCATGATCTCGTTGGGCTGGTCGATATTCACAATTTGTTGGAGTTTAAGGCCTACCTTGACCGGGATTGCCAGGATCATCACGCTTTCACTGTTGGGTTGGCCCTGACCATCCAGGACTTCAGGTGCGTTGATCCCGACCTGAAGCGTAAAATCCCCGCTGGTTGGTTGCCCGTTTGAGGCAGCAGGTCTAACATCCAGGGTATAGTTCGCGCCACCCTCCGGGAAGGCTTGCTGGAACGTAGCTAAGCTTGCCTGCCCATTGAGGTTGGCAACCTGAATGGGTTTGTTACCATAATCGCGCAGCAGAAGGATGGGCTTGAGATCCCCACTTGTAGCCTGCAGGTTGACATACAGCGTGTCACCCGGGTTAAAGTCGCTCAGCTTGATAGTTATGGCAGGCTTGTCCACACCCAAGCTACCGTTAAGCTCCTGGACGAGATGGGATTCCAGGACTGCCTGGTTTTGAACTGCAATGACCGCGCCTGTAGGATCAGCAGTTCCGTCCAATACCTTGGGAGCATCCAGGCCGAGCAGTAGTCGGTAGTCACCAAAGGTTGAACGACCGGCAGCAGAGAGCGAGCTGGCAGCAATCAGGAAATAGTCACCAGCATAAGGCGCGGTGAATATCAGGGCAGCCGAGTAGCCTGGACCACTGTCGTCATCCCAGGCCAGCGTGTATTGATCTCGTAAAGCTGGCAGGTCGAGCAGCGGTTGGGGGGAGCTGGCGATCAGCTCAGCCACAGCCTTTTGAAAATTATCCAACGTGGTAGAAAGATCCTGGTCAGCAGGTAGGATTACAAGGGTAGGGTCCAGATTGCCGGAGCTGTTTTCCATAAGAGCATCCAGGGTCTGACCTTTTTTCAATCCTATTACGCGATAGACATCTATCTGGCCAGGTGCCAGAGAGCCGTGTAGCTCCTGGACGGGTGGGACACCCTGCGCCAGGACACCGCCCAGCGGTGAAAGAATGATGATTACCAGGGTGACTAGGGTAAGAACGGATAAGCGCATAGCTATAACTCCTCAAACTCAGCTACACCGTTGAATAATATGGTGGTGACTATGGGGTTGCTGTTTTTAGAGTATTCCATAGATGGTATCAATCGTTGACTTCCTTCTCCTGAGTCTCATCGCTCACCGTTGAGGTCTCGGCAAGCCAGTCTGTCGCAGCACGCAGTGCAGCATTGCCTGCTTCACCGATTGTTTTGGTTGCCAGGAAAATATTCTCTTTACCAATCAAGTCCAACATCCCGGTTCGTTTGAGCTGAGCACGTAATGCCGGGGAGACACCAGCCAGGATTAACTTACCATGCTTGGCCTGCAAAGCTAATGTGTACCGGTGAAATACCTCGCTCACCGTGCTGCCAAGGTCTTCGTAGCCCCGTAACAGCAATATAACTACCGGACGACCGGCGCTTTCAACAGCAGGCAGGCTTTTCTCAAACGTATCTGCCGCAGCATAGAAAAGATTGCCGTAAGTATAGAGCACCGTAACTTTTCCAGATTTTAAGCGCTTAGGCGCAGGTCGCTCGATCGGCCAACCACTCTCCCCCACGACCCATTCAACAACCCGAACCGTATTCGACTGCTGAAAAACGATCAGCAGGATTGAGATTGCCACACCCACAAGCACGGCATACTGGAGCGGCATGATTAATGTAGACCCAAAGGTAACCAACATAACGGTGCGTGACATCATGTTCGTCTGCCACACCGTCTGGATGGCATTCATGTTGATCATCTGAACACCCGCTACAATCACTAACCCGGCCAGGGCAGGCATTGCAACCAGCTCAACCAGGTTGGCAAACAATAAAACCACGAGGGCGACAAAGATACCCCCAAAGATGTTTGCCCAGCGAGAACGGGCTCCTCCGCTCATCATGAGCGCTGTGCCTGAACTGGATCCCCCAGCCGGGATACCACCAAAGAAACCCGCGGCCAGGTTAGCAGCTCCTTGACCAAGAAAATCCCGTGATACATTTGAAAATTTGCCATCCGGGTTCGGAAAGGTCTGGCTGACGCCAGCACCCTGCACTAGACCGATAATACCAATAGCGATAGCTGGAATGATCAGTGGGAATATGAGTTTTAGATCAGGCAGCACCAGGCTGGGAAGAGACCGTGGCACTTCGGAGATGTCTCTCACCAACTTAATGTCGGTGACAAAAAAATGGTTCAATAGAACGGCTAGACCTGAAGACAGCACGAGGGCTAGAATCAGGGAAAACTTGGATATGCGCGTTTTTCCCAACCAATAGATCAACACGATGGTCAACACACCGATCGCTAATGTCGACCATATGATCGATTGTCGGTGCATTACCAGATCCGCTAACTGTAGAATTTTTCCCGAGACCGGACTGTAATAACCGGTGAAATCTCCAAGCTGGCCAATGATGATCATCACAGCGACCCCGGTCATAAAACCGGACATCACCGAAAAGGGGATGAAGCGAGTTACCCAGCCCAGGCGAAACACACCCATGAGTACCTGGAAAATGCCGATCATTACCACCAGAGTTACCAAGACTGATACCCGGGTACTCTCTGGGTAAGTTTTTAATGTGTCGCCAGCTGCCACTGACAATGCACTGGTAGTTGAAACATTCATGAATATTGCGCTGGTAAATAACGCCCCGACCGGAGTTGCCAGCATTAGAGTGTATAGGCCAAAGACAGGATTAACTGCCGCCAGTAATGCGTGAGCCATCGATTGTGGAATATTCACCAGGGCAAAGGTCAGACCAGCCAATAAGTCAGAAGTCAGGTTTTTCTTTTCCGGTTTGATTGTGTTCATGTTTTTTAGTCCAGTATTAACCGATCAGAATGGATTCTTCGGGATAATCAACCAATTTCGTACCCTTGTCACGCCCCAGTAAGGAGATCATGATCGTTATAGCTCCCAGGCGCCCAGCGAACATGGTGAAAATAATGATCAACCGGCCGATCGTATTCAATCCCGCCGTAATACCCAAAGACAAGCC
>Ga0315273_10013135_pt1 | contig 10633 bp, 13 predicted proteins | sample YL17G02_0_MG_FD_205753 | JGI IMG/M metagenome (GOLD analysis project Ga0315273, IMG submission 205753) | Sediment microbial communities from Yellowstone Lake, YNP, Wyoming, USA - YL17G02_0 | ecosystem: Environmental > Aquatic > Freshwater > Lake > Sediment | place: USA: Wyoming | collected... | reverse complement strand
CGATCTTTTATCATAATCAGTCATAGGCAGTTTAAAACTGAAAAGGATATAAAAACAGTGCCGTTTTAGTCAAACAGCAGGAAGCTCCACCAGGGCTTCTCCTCCTTAATTATTTCGCCACTCTCTGCATCTATCTCGCTCTTTACATCCATTTCAACCGGAATGAGGCCCAGTAATTTTTTAGGCAGCCTGGCTTGCACAATATATGATGGCCGATCGCTCTTTTCTGAAGTTATCGAAGTAATCAAGCTTATGTTCGGGTACTTTTTCGTAATAACTGAAGGCAATGTGGCATTGTTCTGGTTGATTGAGACATTCGCCATCTCGGAGGGCACTTCATAATCCCTGATAACAGAGCCGATGCATTCGCTCCTATCAACATATGCCTTCGACACATTATACCCGTCGGCGAAATCTCTCGCATGGTGTATGATGCCCCTTGTCTCATTCACATAGCGCAGCGTGTCAACGTACCTCATTCTTAAGAGGCTGGCGTAATACTGTTTCCCACCGCCGAACATGCATTTGCCCTGGCCAGCCAGATCATCCAAAGCATGTACAAGGCTCTGCAGGGTGTCCTTCAGCGCGCGTGTATCATTTTTCGCATTTATCGCGTATTCATACGCATAATGGAAGTTATGCACCTCTTGCACTGCAGCCCTGCCAAAAGGCGCCGCAGGGTATGCCATTTCCACACTATGATATCGGCTGCTAATGCTGGGATACGATGGTTCTGATGGCTGCGCCAACAGATCGTCGGGGTCATCTTGGTACGTGGCGATAGCAATCCTTTCCAGCGAAGCGTTGCCCTGGCTGAACAGCTGTGCAGCAAGGGCCTCGCTGCTGTTCACCTCTGCTTCCATGGCATCAAGCAGGGCGAGCTTCTGGTCCAAATCCTGCGTGATGTTGGGTTCGAATCCGAAAATCGAGCAGTCGTCTGTAAGCGGATCGAGGTAGTAAGGTTCTTCCACTGAATCCCAACCCGCACTGTATTCTGTGTAATCTGGTGTAGCCACCAGCGAAGGATCGCACGCTGCGATATCGCTATTGTTGAGAATCACCACTGGGATCGTGATATTCCTGCAAGACAAGCAAAGCGTCTGGTTAGTCAGGTTTTTCAACGGAGGCAAAGGCACATACGTTACTGTTTTGTTGATTGACAGGTTCTGCCCAACATTAACATAAACTCCAAACGAGAGGGTGGCAGCAAGCAGAAATAATGCCAGGATAGAAATCATTTTTTTCATTTGATCAACCTAAAAACTTCCTCATCCAGGCCGCCCTCTTGATCTCTTCCTTGAGCGCAGCCTGCTCTTTTTTCCTGAAATGGAGCATGAGCTTTGATGTTACGTTGCAGTAATCCTCGTTTTCCTCATAATCAATCCATTCGAGCACCTTCTGCACTCCCTTTGCGACCTCTTTCGGGAAGTACTGCAAGTTTGATTTGTTTAGCCATCTGGAAGAGTCTGCGAGATCCTCATCGAGCTTGATGTATATCGTGTGCAGTTCATCAAACTCCTTCTCACTTAGTGCGCTTAGGCCTAGCAGCTCAGGCGGAAGACCAAAGGAATAGAATGCACCGCAGAACTTTATCGCCCTAGGGAGCTTTATCCCCCGCACGGAGCGCGCATAACCCCAGAGTCCTATGTGCAGCTTTCTGGCCCGCCTTTCGGGTATTATAAGTGAAATCTCGTTAACCGCATCCGCCATCAGGGCTATCTGTTTCTGGTACTCGTCCTTCATCTTCGCCGCGAGTTTAAGCGCCCTTCCTTCCTCGATCGGACTGGGCGGTCTCCTCCTTCCGTGATTTATCATATCCACTGCATTCGCCACGTCCCTGAATGAATGGTCGTACTTGAATGAGGACTGGAGGGTGAATGTCTGAACTGACGGGTACTCCTCCCCGCAATTCGTTACGTTATCCGGCCTGAAGTTTCCCCTGAATGGAGCCGAGCCGACACCCAGGATGGGCAGAATCTCCACTCCTTCTTTCTCTTCGATCCCATGCATTCTCTGAAGCGCGATCTTTGCCAGAAGGACTGCGCTGACCGACCCGTAGTTCAGGGCTGGATCCGAACGCGCAAGAAAGACCCTAAGATAGTCCAGGTGCTTGCCGGCGATGTATTTCTGAACCGTCGCCGCGGATGCGAGGATCGAATCGAAATCCTCGAAAAGCGGGATTACGTTTATGGTCTCAGGAAGGAAATCGCCCATCCACTCGCGCACAGAGCGTCTCGAGCTTCCTGTCCCGAGTACTGTGTTCTTCTGTCCGATTATTACTTTCTCGTAATAGTCGCGAACCATCTCCAGCTGTTCTGCGGATGTGCACATGGGCAGGATTACCTCGAATATCGGAGGCACTCCGTCGTTTATCTGCTTGGCAACATCAAACGCCCTGGGAATCGAATGGAGCGTCTCGAGAAGTATCTTGCCCTGTTCCTTTTCGACAGCAGGATTCGGAACCCTGTACGTGAGGAAAAAATCCTTTCCAAGCTTATTACTGGAGAAAAACTCAGTGTAGCGGGACAGGAGCTTCTCTACAACCTGGTTGTCCGCCTCCTTCCCTTCGCTATCCCACATCTGTTCGTTTATGCCGAGCTGTGCGAAAACGTAGTAGGCTTCCTTTACCTCGGCCTCACCTGCAAGGACTTCTGTATCAGAAAAAAAAGGGGTGTTAATATTATCCGGGTGCTGCGTGGACATGGTCCGCGGTATTTTTCTCCCTGCCATGACACCATACTTGTGGATTAATTATTTAAGAATGCTCTTTACTGCTGACGCAATCGTGTTCCGACAATTCGGAACACGGTGCGCAGTATTCGGATCGCCGAATACTGCCGTGGCCAGAGTAATCACATAAGTCCACGTCTCCACAGAAAACAGAAATAACATCACGTCGATACGGACGAAAGAGAAAACAGTTTTATTCAACAGAGCGCCTGAAATTTGTGTAATCGATTTATATACTTTTCTGGAGAATGGACGAGCAGGTGATTGATTGATAGCATCTACCAGGCTTGCATTCGCCCAGTTTTCGAGGCAGCCTTTTCCATTTGTCTGGTCGTCCATTATCTATGTCGTTCTTCAGCTGCTTTTCCTGTTTAGCTGTATAGGATTGTTCCTGATTTACTTCTTTGTCGCTTCTGTTCTCGGAGTGAAAGTCGGGCTGAATACGATCCCGACAATGATTGTGTTGGGAATAATCGTATTGCTTTTGCTTTTTTTCTCAAATGGCCTTAATGCCGGGCTGATGAAATCCTACCATGGTGCACTGGAGGGCCGTAAGACCACAGTGGCTGAATTCCTCAGGCACTCGCTATCCAAATCCCTTGTCATGATGGTGATAATGCTTCTGCGGGACGTGGCATTCCTGCTTGTCGCAGCACCTGCTGCTGCCCTCTATTATTTCTTCCTTACTGGCATAACCTACATGGACTATCTCACAGGGCTGTACATCATGTTCGTTCTTTTCTTCATCCATTTCCTCTTCACGCCTGCATTCATATCCGCAGGTACATTTGGCACAGAATTCATCCAATCCCTGAAGAATGGGTTTTATTTCCTCAGAAGGAACCACATCAATGCATTCGGCCTTTACATCCTTTTCGCAATTATCTGGATCCTGAATTTCGTCCCCCTGCTTCAGCTTGCAACCATCCTTGCAGTATACCCAATTGTTTATTCCGGGCTGATCCTGATGTTCCAGGCAGGGCACACGAGGTGAATTGAGTGCAGAGGGTTTACGAGAGCGATTTAGGCAAGCAGAAAGACCTGAAGATGTTGCTTGAGGCAGACCCTTATGCGCCAGACAGCTTCGCCCGCATTGGCTACAAGCTCAGGGATGGTTCATCCCTCAGTGAGGACAAGGCTAAGGTTTTCCTTTATATTTCCGCCTCCGACGATTTTGTGAAGAAAACAGACGAGAGGCTCAAGGATCTTGCAAAGCCTATGGCTGGCAAGGATGCGGAGCGCGTGATAGGGAAGATAATGGCTGAAGAGGAGAGCGCGGAATCCGGGCTTGGGAGTATTTTCGGCGGGTAATGTGTTAGCCTTAAATTCTTTCCCTGCTAGTTAATATCGGTTGAAAGAATGGAGGCAGCACTTCACGGGCAATCGTTCAAAGAGGACTTCATCAAAAGAACTGAAAGAATCAGAAAAGAGATGGACAAGGGCAGGGGAGTGCGCTTCAAATCTGTTGAAGAGATGGACGAGTACCTCGGAAAGTATGCTCGTGGGTGAAATAACGATGGACCAGAACGTTAACGAACAAGACGCTGAACAAGACCGGGAACCGGAAACTCGAAACAGGAAACAAATCGCGTCGCGTGGTGTGCCGTCATCAGAATCCATATATCTCCCTCCGCACAACAGTGAGGAGTTGCGCAGCTTCCAGGACGCTTCTGAAAACCCGACCCGCAACCTCTGGTCTGTGGATGAAGTGTCTAATTTCGTATTCTCAAGAAAATACCAGTCAAAATATTACGAGATCTCGATTGGTTTTCTCCGGCTTCTTGCTGAACACACATATGTTGACGGTGCAGCAATCTCAAAATTCGTTTCTGAAAACAAATTATCCAAGGCGACATTCTACAACCGCGTGCTTCCAAGGCTCCGCAGGGTCGGCATGATAAAGGTCGAGCGCGATACGATTGTTGCTGTGGAATCGAAAAGGAAGTTTCGGCCCATGCGCATCTCCCTCAGCAAGACGTTTGGCAACTATCTGATGAAGATAGGGGATTCCTGGCTGGCAATAGTGGATGATGCGAGAACGAAGAAAAGACAGCAGAAGCTCTAGAACCCTTTTTTAATTTTCTCTTCAAGGTCGCTCGTTATCTCTACCAGCCTTGAACTGAATTGCCGCTTGATGTGGAACCAGGCGCCAGTGGGAAATTTCTTAATCGCTTTTAATTCACTGCCTGTCAGTTTTTCCAAATCAATTCCGAGCGATTCGAGCGCTGCCTTTGCCTCTTTGGGACCTCGCGGATTCGATTTCTTGACTAGCAATTTCAGCGCAGCTAAGCTCACTTCGATAAAATATATATCTGGATCCGATACCATCATCGCCAGCTTCTCAGCAGCTGCTTTTCTTTCATTTCCATCGCCTTTCTTCAATATTTTCGCAAGTTCCTTCACTTTCCAGTATGAACATTTGCTTCTGGGTGATGCATAATCCTGCAGAGTGCCTGGCTGGTCCATGATCGATCTTATCCTATTTTCCTTTTCCATGTCTGGATACGGGCAGGGCAGTGTTCCCCTATCCACTGGATTCTCACGTATAAAGGCTTCGGCAAGGATCCTCCTATTTTTCTCTCTCACGGCTAGCATCGGTATCGGTCTTTCATCTGTCGTTGATCGGGCAGGCTCTTTTTTTGAAAAAACAGATGCATCGTCCCTTTGCCTGGAGCCGGATTCCTGATTTTTCACGATCCTTCCAGCGCCGGTAGTCGATAAGCCCAAGATTTTCACCTTCTAAATAAACCATCCCATCTGCATGATTTCAAATTTGTCTGATTGTTGCGTGCCAAGATAATCATCCCCTTTTTTCCAGCCGTTTCTCGAGCGAGCGCACGGCATCCCTGAGTTTCTCGTTGAGCAGGATTCCAACCTGCGATTTTGTCAGGGCCACCAGCTCTATCCGCGGCATCTTTTCAATGTCAAAGCCGAGCGATTCGAGCGCGGCCTTCGCCTCCCGCGATGAGCGCTCCAGGGTTTCCACAACCAGCGCTCTCAGCGCCTTGATGCTCGCGCCCTTTCCGTAGATTTGCGGGTCAGAAGCTATCATGGCAAGCTCTTCCGCAACCAGGCTGCGCCCTTCTGCTGACAGGTTGTATTCCCCGTCGCTCCCTTCTCCGAGCATTTTCGCGAGTTGTTTTATAGCCTTGCCTTTCCTGAGCATCCACTCGAGCTTTTTCACCACCTTGTCCGCGCCTTTCTCGTGCTGTTCGTGGAACCTCTTGAGGACGTCCGGCTGCATGCTGATGCTTTCGATGTAGCATTTCCTCTGCTCTTTAGGATAGCGGACCATTTCCGGCGGCAAAGACTGGGGATTGAGCTTTTCATATCTCTCCGCGAGAAGGAGCCGGCTCTTCTTCCTGACATCGGGCAGGGATTGCGGCTCTCCCTTCAATGTCGATATCGCCGGCTCGGTCCTTGCAAAGGCAGCATCATCGTTCTGCCTGGCATTAACGACGTGTGATATTCTTCTTCCAGTGTTCTGTGGATTCAAGGATTTCGCCTCATTCTTTTTTCTGCATAGATAAGTTTTCAACACGTTCTATTGCAGCGAAAGTAAGCACTGCAAAGAATTCCCGCACTCCTTTTTTTGCTGTAAGGCTTAGTTTTATAGTAATTGTACCTTTTCCGTCTTCAGTAACTGTGGTAAAGCCAAACACTGGTTTCCGCTCTTCGTAGTAAATCTTCCCGTTCATCGGCCCGCCAATCGGATTACATGGATCCGGTCCAAGAAACGATGAACAAATCGCGTACGCAACGCCTTTCTCATCCACGCTGTCTATTCTCAGGGCAATCGAATTCGGTAGATGTTTAAGCGGAAGCATCACCCAATCGCCGGCCTTTACTGTCTTGCTGAATCTTATGTTCTCTTCCGGCTGGTTCCAGCCTTTCAGATACATATCGGCCTTCACGGCGTTGTCAGCCTGTTCCCAGCCTTTTAGAAAATCTTCAACCGGCTGCTTCGCTGCTGTCTGCGTTATCGGAGGTTGCTGTGACTGAACCGTGTTTTTTTTCACACAACCGGATGACAGGGGCAGCCCGAGAGCCAAAACAACGGCGCATGTGGTTCTTTTTACGTAACTTATTTTCGGTTCCGCTGTTTTTTGTCTCATGTCCGCCACGATGCAATCGTCACTCAGATCCTATTCTATCTCAAGTTTCGCAGTGTTTGACTGGCCGCCTTTCTCAGCCCTGAAGACTCCGACTTCTGGAGCGTCTATGAACTTTTGACCGTAAGGCACCTGGAACATAATCCTATGGCCCGGAGACTCAGCTAAAAGAATGATTCCATATTTGGTTAGTTCCAAGACAGTTATCACATAATCTTTTGTCGCAAGCTTCATGCCAGCGGTCACCCATCGTGAGGATGCGAAACCTATATCCGGCTGTTTCTTCCCGGCTTCATGCAATGCAGGCTGGCTAGTCGCTGCCTTCTTGTATGCATCAGCAACCGCCCGGTCAACCAAATCACTGGCTGTCGGACCGCTCGCAGGTTGTGTCGTTGCTGGCTTTTTATTTTTATCGAAGGATGCAATTCCCATTGCCATTCTTTTCGGTTCCGTCCTTTTCATCTCCGTATATCCGCTCGGCTGCGATGCTGGCGGTATGGTAGTTTGTTTCGCGCATCCCCCGCACAAAGGAAGTGCCAAAGCAAAAGCCGCTGCACCAACCTTTAGCTTATCGAAGAATTTTGGTTTCATTGTTTTTTGTTTCATCTGTTCCGCCCCCATTCAATCTCGTTCATATCCTATCTTATCTTGAGCTCTGCATAGTTCGGCACGCCGACTTTTTCAGCCCTGAAAATTCCGAACTCATATGCTCCGTTGTGCTCCTCGCCGTAAGACATCGGCAACAGTATTCTGCGGCGCGGAGACTGAACATCGATAAGAATACGGATTCCATGTTCATCCACTTCAAGGACGGTTATCATGCAATTCTTTGCCGCGAGTTTCGTACCTGCGGTCACCCATTGTGATGATGTAGCAGTCTTAATCGATGATGGGTTTGTATCAATAAGAATTACTACTGGTGCCCGGTCAGTTCGCGTGCTGGCATCTCTATGCGCCGTTACCGGAGCGCTCGCTGGTTGTGTCGTTGCTGGTTTTTTATTCATTTCCATAGGAATACCCATTCTTAACGAGGTCGTCCTTTTCATCTCCGTATATCCGCTTGGCTGCGATGCGGGCGGAGTCGTATCCTTCTTCACGCATCCCGCGCACAATGGAAGTGCCAAAGCAAAAGCCGCTGCACTAACCTTTAGTTTATCGAAGAATTTCGGTTGAGTTGTTTTTTGTCTTGTCATCATTCCATCTCGTTATTCTAATTTCACTTTCCATGCATGCTGAATGGCTTCAACTTTATCTTTATCGGCTTGAGGTCGTTGAGTTCTCCGCGTTTCAGGATAATCGGCTTAAACACAGCCTTTGGTCTAACCTCAGCAGGTCGGCTCGCTGATGCTTTTGCGTATGCATCAGCAACCGCCCGGTCAACCAAATCGCTGGCTGTCGGACCGCTCGCAGGTTGTGTCGTTGCTGGCTTTTTATTCATTTCCATGCTGGCAATTCCCATAGCCGTAGCCATCTTTTTCGGAGCAGTCCTTTTCATCTCTGTGTATCCGCTCGGCTGTGATGCTGGCGGCATGGTGGTTTGTTTCACGCATCCCCCGCACAAAGGAAGTGCCAAAGCAAAAGCCGCTGCACCAACCTTCAGCTTATCGAAGAATTTCGCTTGATTTGTTTTTTGCCTCATTATTTCACCTGATTCTCAGCATTCAGTTTTTTAACGAAGATGCAAGTTTTACTCCGACAGCCGGGGCAATGAACTTTTGCAATATCTTTTCTTGAGACAGAAATTTTACAGGACCTGTCAACACCAAGGAATACAAGGTCTTTTTCGCCCCGGTAAGTCACCAACACACCGGCATCAGGAAGCGCCATTAATTCAGCATCCCCAATCCTCAGTCTTTCTCCTACCTTTAATCCAATGAGACCTGAGCTGCGTACATCTTCAACATTTTCAAAACAATCAAATTTTATCTTACCTTCGATACCATTTTTTATTCGAATGTTCCTTTGGTCTATTGCTTCGAATGCAGCCAGTTTCAAAATAGCCTGCTTCCTTTTCTTTTCCTGGTCGTATTTTATAGCTGATTCTTCAATCGTCACTGCTGCAGTTCCAGGTAGCTTTCCCTTTTCCACTTTCACAGAAAAGGTTATCGGAAAATAGTCCTCGGTCAGCTCATTCTCTCCGTAATCGATTCTCATTCCGTAACCTCTGGCACCGGTTACATCTCTTCTTCCCCCAACCGCCATATCGATGGAAAGTCCTACTCCTTCATCGTCTACTTTTCTAACTTCCAATTCAAAAGAATGTTCATGCAATGCAAACCGAAGGCGGACAGAATCTCCAGTTCTGACGGTTAGTGTTTCTTTTTTTTGCTCCATTTGGACTTTCTGGGATGCCGCCTGCGACGCTGGCGGAGTCGTATCCTTCTTCACGCATCCTACGCAAAGCGGAAGTACCAGAGTAAAAGCCGCTGCACCGACCTTCAGCTTATCGAAGAATCTCGGTTCAATTGTTTTTTGTCTTGTCATCATCCCACCTCAATTTCATTCTGTACTGCTCAATGCAGAAAGAGCAATTTCTGCAATTCTCGAAATCTCCCTATTCGAAGCGTGCAGATATGCCGCAGAAATACTTCCATTGGCTTCTCTCTTCACTTCCAATTCTCCGGCAGTCCGATTACTTTTTATCTCTTTGAAGATATACCTCTCTATACTGTAGCCACGGTCAGAGTTAAGAGTTTCGAAACCAGCCATCCTGTATCCTTTACCAGGATCACTAAGCACTTCGAATAATTTCTGAGCTCTTTTACCTTCTTCGTAAACAAATTCATATGTGCCGGTTCCCGGACGAACTCTCTTCGCGTCTTCGAGTTTTTTTATCGGCGGCATCATCATCAGTTTATTAAATGCCAGTTCCATCAAATCACTTCCTCCTCTTCCCTTTCTTCGTTTTCAAGGCTTTCTTCCTCGCAGCCTTCTTCGAACCTGATACCGGCCTCACTAACCTCGAGGCAATCGGTTTAGGATGAGCACTCAATGGCCTCCCTCCTCTTGCCTTCTGGAAGTCCTCGAACAGCTTGCCGCGCTCAGCCTCCTTTTCATCCAGGACCTGAAGGACCGTCCCTGACTTGCTTTCAGCCTCATGCCTGAGGGTTTCAAAATCAGGAGCTGAACCGCCAGCGCGGAGCTTTGTTATCATCTCCTTGCTCTCCTTCACAAGGCCGGAAAGCCTTCTCTTCGCTTCGGCTATCCTGTTATCCAGCTCATTTTCCTCTGAAGTAACCTGGCTCAGGGCATTATCATACATGGAGGTCATCGCGTCCAATTCCTTCAGGTACTTCTGCACATATGCAGTCTCCGCAGTCTCCCTAAGCGCCTGTATTTCCTCATCACCGGACCTGACGTAAGCGGTTATCTCTTCGATCTTTCTCTCATAGTCGCTGATGTACTCGCGCACCCACTGCTCAACCTTTTCGATTTCATGTACCTGCTTCTCGAGATCATCCAATTCGTTTTCCTTTTCAGATATCGCGCCCCTAACCTCTTCGACCAGGTCAGAGACTTCTGTCTTCATCTCAGTGGTCTCCTCAAGATCTTCCAGAAGCACCTTCATTGATTCGTTGAGCGTTGCAACCTGCTCTTGGGTGTCATCGAGCGTTTTCCGAACAACAGAGAGTTTCTCCTCCATGGAGCCAGAGAGTTCTTCCAACTCCCCTATTTTGTTTCCTTCAACTTCAATCCTTGTCTTTCCGGAGTCTATCTGTTTTCTCAGGGCATCCTTCGACTGGGCAATGGAAGCAATGAACTGCTCGGCCCTTGCCCTGGTTTTTGCAAGA
>Ga0315273_10013133_pt1 | contig 10633 bp, 7 predicted proteins | sample YL17G02_0_MG_FD_205753 | JGI IMG/M metagenome (GOLD analysis project Ga0315273, IMG submission 205753) | Sediment microbial communities from Yellowstone Lake, YNP, Wyoming, USA - YL17G02_0 | ecosystem: Environmental > Aquatic > Freshwater > Lake > Sediment | place: USA: Wyoming | collected... | reverse complement strand
TCGATCCGAGTCGTGTACCGACTGACCCAAAACTGACCCACTCGGGCAAAAATGGACCGAATATGAAAACTCCGGAAAGGAGGTCTCAATCGTAACGTTCGAACAAAAAATGAGTTATAGAACTACGCCCGGCAGGATTCGAACCTGCGACCCCCGGTTTAGGAAACCGATGCTCTATCCTACTGAGCTACGGGTGCTCATACCTTTAACTGGGTGCCATTAAACAACTTCGGGTTCACGGTGTCAACTGCACGCTGTCGTGGTGCCGGCACTTATGCGGTCTTAGTTTTTTCCGGTGTGAGTGCGACGGGGATGTCGAGCCAGAATGTTGAGCCGACGTCAAGCTCGCTTTCGAGGCCGATGTTTCCGGCGAGCATTCCTGCGAGCTCCTTGCTGATGGTCAGTCCGAGTCCGCTGCCGGCGGCTTCGCGGGTAATTGAGCCATCAACCTGGCTGAATTTATCGAAGATTTTTTCTTTGTCGGCCTGTGCGATGCCGCAGCCGGTGTCGCTCACGGCGAAGCGGACGGTTTTCTCGTCGAGCATTTCGGCGCGGACTTCGATTCTGCCGCGAGGGGGCGTGAACTTCACGGCGTTGCTGAGGAAGTTGTAGAGTATCTGCTGGACCTTGCCCGCATCGGTCACAAGGGGCGGCACGTTTGGGTCAGCGGCGTACTTGACTTTGATTTTCTTTTCCCGTGTCAGCAGCGAGAAGGAAGCGATCAGCCCTTCGCATATTTTTTCGGCGGAGGTTTCCCCGATGCGCAGCTCCATTTTACCGGCGCGGGTCTTTGCGAGGTCCAGGAGGTCGTTAATCATGTTCAGGAGCCTGTTTCCGCTGGTGATTATATTCTCGGCGTATTTTTTGCCCTTATCGGTCGCCATGAGTCTGGGCTTATCGCGCAGGACCTGGGCAAAGCCCATTATGACGTTGAGAGGCGTTCTGAACTCGTGCGAGATGTTGGCGAGGAACTCGCTTTTGACCTTATTGGCCTTGAAAAGCTCGATGTTGCGTTCGGAAAGCTCAATGATTTTGGCGTCGAGCTGCCTGTTTGCCTCTCTGAGCTTTTCCTGGGCGGCCTGGAGTCCGTCGAGCATGTGGTTGAAGGCCTCGGCGAGCTTCTCGTATTCGTCCCTTGTGGCGATGGAGCTTCTTATGTCGAGGTTGCCCTCGGCGACGTTGTTGGCCAGTGCGCGGAGCTGGCGAATGGGCCGAAGGATTACGCGCTGGGTTATCCAGTAGAATGCAACGATTGCGCCGGTGACGCCGATCAGCCACGAGACGATGATCCAGATACGATTGAGAAAGACCGTTTTGCTTATTTCGCTGCCGACGCCGCGCGACTGAATAAGCACCGCCCCAACAGGTTCGTTCAGCGAAAATGCGCCGGCAGAGCCTTGAGGATTGTGGCAGGTTATGCAGCGATCCGTCGCCCTGAAGATTCGCACATAGTCGCTCTGGAGGATGCCATCCACTTCGGCAAATTTGATGTCGTCGTCTCTGGCTTCGGGGTCTTTGAGGAATTCAATCGTCTCTCTTTGCCTGTCGGTGAGCTGTTTGAGCGGTTCTTTATCGTCTTTTACAAAGCGTACCCAGCGTATTTCAGGGTTGTTGACGTCGGCGGCGGTCCCGGCGCTGCTCAGCACCGGAAGGGCGGCTTCGGGGGAATCTTTCAGCCGGAAGTGCAGGCGCATCAGCAGCGTTTCGGCTTTTGCCTTATTTGTATCGAGCAGGCCTTTTTTGGTGAGCTGTCCCATCCAGATATAGGGCAGAAGCAGTGCGAGGAAGAGAATAAAGACGACGGCGGCGCCGAATGCGAGCCTGCACTTTTCAGCCAGCGACAGGGGCCACAGCCGAAAGAACTCCAGGACTTTCCGTATTCTGTCAAGATTCAGCCGCATAAACTCACTTTTAGCACATGGCATCTTGTGTCATACTGGCAATGCGAGAGGCCATAAGCTAAACGCCAGACATTGCATGGTTTCCGTCTGTCAATCCTGTTCGTCCGTCTTTTCTTCGACAACGTGCGAGTGTTTTTGCACCCGCAGGTTAAGCTCGTCGAGCTGTTTTTGTTCAACCTCGCTGGGTGCTTCGGTCAGGAGGCATTGACCTCGCTGGGTTTTGGGGAAAGCGATGACGTCCCTGATATTATCCGTGCCGGTGAGCAGCATAACGAGCCTGTCGAGGCCGAAGGCTATTCCGCCGTGGGGCGGCGCGCCGTATTCGAGGGCCTTGAGGAAGAAGCCGAACCGAAGCTGGGCCTGCTGCCTTGAGATATTGAGCAGGTCGAAGACCTTCTGCTGGACTTTTGGATTGTGGATACGAATACTCCCGCCGCCTATTTCTGAGCCGTTGACGACGATGTCGTAGGCTTGGGAGCGGATGTGGGCGGGGTCGGTTTCGAGCTTGCCGAGGTCTTCTTCAACGGGGCAGGTAAATGGGTGGTGCAGCGAGTCGTAGCGCTTCTCGTCTTCGTTCCACTCAAACAGCGGGAAGTCCACCACCCAGACAAACTCGAACCTCTTTGGATCGTAGAGTTTCAACTCGCGGGCGAGCTTGCAGCGCAGAGGCGCCAGGGCTTTATTGGCGGCTGCCTCGCTGCCCGCGACGAACAGCAGGAGGTCGCCGTCCTTTGCGTCGAATCGCTGGAGCAGCTGCTGCTGCAATTCGGGGCTGAAGAACTTGGCCAGCCCGCCGATAAGAGCAGTGGCGTTGTTTTCACGCTTAACCTTGAACCAGGCGAGTCCTTTTGCGCCGTAGTCGGCGACGAAATTAGTGAGTGTCTTTTCGATATCGCTTCTGGAGTATTTCTCGCCTGCCGGGGCGCAGAGGCCCTTGACTACTCCGCCGTTCTCGATGGTGGAGGTGAATACTTTGAAGGTGCTTTGCCTGGCGAGGTCGCTTATGTCTTTGAGCTTCATATCGAATCGCAGGTCGGGCCTGTCGATTCCATAATCGGCCATCGCCTGCTGGTACGTCAGCCGGCGGATGGGGACCTGCACGTCTATGCCGAGGACCTCTTTCCAGACCCGCGCCACCATGTTCTCGTGAACGGCAATAACGTCGTCGGAGTCAACGAAACTCATTTCGACGTCGATCTGGGTGAACTCGGCCTGGCGGTCGGCCCGCGGGTCCTCATCGCGAAAACAGCGCACTATCTGGAAGTATTTCTCGATGCCGCCGACCATCAGGATCTGTTTGAAGAGCTGCGGCGACTGAGGCAGGGCGTAGAAGCTGTTCGGGACGAGCCTGCTTGGCACGAGGAAATCTCTTGCGCCTTCCGGGGTGCTCTTGGCCAACATCGGCGTTTCGATTTCCCAGAAGCCCAGTTTGTCGAAGTAGTCGCGGACAAGGGTGGTGACTTTGTGGCGTAGTTTGAGCTTTTGCTGCATTTCGGGCCTTCGCAGGTCGATATAGCGGCTGGTCAGCCGGACTTCCTCGTTGGTCTTCTCCGCATCGGTGATGTCGAAGGGCGGCGTCTTGGCGGCATTGAGAATCTGCAGCTCTTCAACCAGGACCTCTATCTGGCCGGTCGCCAGTTTGGGGTTTTCCAGCCCTTCGCCGCGAGGCCGGACCTTCCCGCGAGCAGCGACAACCCACTCGCAGCGAACAGTCCGCGCCAGCCTGTGCGCGTCCGGCTGGCTTTCCGGATTGAAGACAAGCTGCGTGAGGCCTTCTCTGTCCCGCAGGTCGAAGAAGACCAGGTTGCCGTGATCACGATAAGATTGCACCCATCCGGCCAGCGTCACCTGCTTGCCGGCGTCCTCCAGCCGAAGCTGCCCGCAATTATGTGTTCTTTTGAGCATTACAGAATCTCTCTATAATCGTATCTGATAAAGCAATAACAGGGAAGACTGCACGCTATACGCCAAACGTCATCGTTAGGATAGCCGAATAGGACGGGTTCGTCAAGAATGGCTTTGTTTATTTGAGCATATTGCGGAGGTAGATGTGCTCGCTGCCGTTCCAGGGCTTAGAGCAGATGTCGATGTCGCCGTCGCGGTCAACATCGGCGGCCTTTGTCTCGTGACACTCTTTACCGGCGAAGATTTCGTGCTGGACGAATCTGCCGGCCTTGCCGTCTGCGTTTTCCCAGATGAACCACTTACGGGTTCCCTCTGTCAGGGGGCCGCCGCCCGAGAAGACATCGAGGTCGCCGTCGTTATCGAAATCCGCCACGGCCAGCGAGTGGAAGTCCTGGCCCGATTTGTCGGCGATGATGTGCCTCATCCAGCCCTTGCCTTTGCCGTCGGTATTCTCGTGCCAGGCGACGCGTCCGCTGATGCAGTCGCCCTCGGCCTGGACGATGTCGCTGTCGCCGTCCTTATCGAGGTCGGCTACCCAGGATTTCGTCATAAGGGGCCACTTTGCATCGGGTTGGCCGAAGTCGATGTTATTGTGCGGCGTCCATTTTATGCCTTTGCCGTCGGCGTTCTCGAACCAGATATTCGTGCGAACGACGTCATTGTCGCCGTCGCCGTCGATATCGGCGACGCCGGCAGGATCGATAGCGCCGTGGACCGCATCGCCGATTTTGTGGGCCTGCCATTTCAGGGTGGGGTCGGAGGGGATCTTGTACCAGAACAGGGCGCTTTTATCGCTCATAACCACGACGTCGAGCTTCTTATCGCCGTCGATGTCGGCTGCGACGTTGTCGTGGCAGCCGGGTATTACGTCATTCGGGTACTTGATGAATTCCTGTTCGCGGGGCTTGCCTGTGTTCTTGTACCAGGCGCCGCCGGAGACCTGGTCGATCCAGCCGTCGCCGTCGATGTCGAAGGCGGTGCCGCCAACCTCGGTAAGGACTTTTTGGCCGAGCAGATGGCGCACCCAGTTGTCGGGGCCTTTGTACTCGAACCACCATATATCGCCGCCGTTGCAGCCGGCGATCCAGTCGAGGTCGCCGTCCTTATCGACATCGACGAGCGAGGTCTGGCCCATCTGGTTTCCAATCCGGTCAATTTGGTGATACTCGAACTTGGGGAACTCCGCGTATGCCGGTGAGTGGAGTGCACAAATCCACGCCAGAAGAATTGACAAACACAGAATGTTCCTGAGGGGGTGAGAGCGCATAGCAAAATCCTTTCTTGGAAACTCTAACAAGTAGCCAAAAATCCCCCGTTTGCCGTCTTTATCCAGGATGGGCTGGTCGTCTCGACGGCAGGTTCTTTGTTCTCGAAGCTCGTCCCGCACCGGACAATAACCTACCAGCCGTTCGGTGCGCCCGGGTGGTTGTCGTGTATTGCCTGGAATCGAGCTTTCTGGATGTCATTTTCCCCAGCGGTATCCTGAACTTCAGGAGAGTCTTTTGGGCATGGTTCAATTCTGGGTGGCAGCCTCAAGCGCAGCTTGGGGATGACGAAACTCGCAAAGCGGTGCAACCATCCCCATCCCCAGGGGATGAGGATGCCACACCCTATGAAACCACAAATAATGTTACCCGGAATTTGACTTATTTGAACCATGCCGTTTTTTGCCGGTATTCTTTACTCACGGCAGCTTTGAAGAATTCCGCGGCCCGATCCCAACTCTCGGCATTTTTCTCCGCGTCCACTAATACGAGCCAGGCTTGTGCGCACTTGACGGCGGCTTTCTCGGCCTCGGGGTCGCTCTACTTTGCCGGCAGCGTTTGTGTGGCTTTTTGGTCATTGACGTCGGTCGTTGCCTTTTTGCTTTTGCAGCCGGTCAGGACCAGCGTTGATACCGCCAGAATCACCAGAAGTGCAAGAATGGTCTTTCTCATTTTCGCGTCCTTTCAAAAAGATAATCCAACTTTTCGTAACGGGTTAAGCGCGCCTCGCGGCGACAGTCGCTAAAACAAATACCTGCATTACATTATGGCGCCTCTTGGCCGGAAATCAAAACAAAATCCGGGGGAATATCGAATTCCAGAACAACCCGGCGGGTAATACAATGGGACGGATCGCCGTTTCAAGGCCGGCGGGATGACTATTTAGGCTTTGGGCCGTTGCGATTCAAAGGGGAGGTTTTGCTATTGTCTGGTCCGTGGAAAGGCTCAGGGGGCCGTTGGGCCTTGTGAACAGAGATGTCAGATAAGGAAAGGGAAGAAGAAATGAGGGAACCTGCGGCGTTATTACTGGTGCTTGCCGGGCTTTTTGCGATGGCAGGGGGAGTGTTTGACTGGGAATGGTTTATGAACAACCGCAAGGCCCAGGCCTTTGTGAATTGGCTGGGCAGGGGCGGGGCGAGGGTTTTCTACGTTATTCTGGGGCTGGTGATTGCAATTTTGGGCCTGCTAATCACGTTCGGCGTTGTCGCATCAGGGCGATAGGGGTCAAGCGAGAGCCGGCCGGGTGAACTTCTGAGCCCAGGATTGGGATTAGTCGAGTGTCGGCTGGACGATTTGGCCTTGGGCCTGGGCGAGGGTGTTTTCGTACGAGCCGTAGAATTCGCAGTTGCAGTCGAGCCAGAGAGTCAGGCGGTGGAAGTCTTCGTCTGGGAGCTTAACGCCGTAATGCCGCTCGTCCATATACGATAACAGTGCGGCGGCCTTTGCGCCGAACTCGCCGGGCGTGGTTCTGCTGCCCCCGTGGATACCCTGGTTTATCGAGCCGTTGGAAACGTGGAAGTAGAAGCCGTACTTCTCTGCCAGATTGTTGTACGAGCGGGTCCAGCCGTTATCGCCCTCAATCACACCTCGCAGGTCGAGCGTTCCTTTCTCCTGGTGGCAGTTCACGCAATTGCGGTCGAGAGCCGGCTGCACTAAGCGGACGTAATTGAAGGGATTTGACCCGTCAACATCGGGCCAGATTTTCGAGGGCGGACGCTGCAGGGCCAGGGGAATCCGTGTGGATTGTTTCGCCGCGCGATGCTTTGGCTCGTGGCAACCCAGGCAGGTCAGTTGCTCGCCGGGGTGCAAGTATGTGCCGGAACGCATCGACTGGATCGCCATACCGCGTGCGTCGAGGGCCTGAAAATAGACCATTTTACCGACTGGGGCCTCGAAATACGCACTGCCGTCATCCTCGACGGGCACTGTGCCGAGAACTGCTCTGGCGCTGGTCTGGTTGGCGATGCCGATGCGCGGCTCATTTGGCGGCGGAGTCGTTTTGGGCAGGACCTGAACGATTCGCAAAGCGGCGACTTTGGCGCCCGCCGGCCATTGGAAATCGCTATTATAGACGTTCATAACTGTGATGGTTTCCTGTTGATATTCGCCATCGGCTGCCTGTGCGGTTCTGGTAGGAATAACAGGCGGCTTGGGACGCGAGCGCAGCGGAATCGGGCTGAGGCACGAAATCGACGGGTCGCGGTAAAGCAATTCCTTGTTGCCGAAGCGGTCGATCCAGTAGATGCCCCGGTTCTTTGCATCGGCGCCGTACACGCAGAGATAATCGTCCTCGCTAAGCGGCCAGGCTGTGCCATAGACCATACAATCAGCTATCGGCTTGATGTCCTTTTCAGCTTCCGGCAAGGGCACGTCCGGCGTCAAGCGGGTCAGTTGGGACATTGCGCCGTCATCGGTTGTCCGCTGGTCGATCAATACGAGCGAGCCGAATGCGTGGCCGTGATGACTGGCGGCGGTTGCGACGTATTTATTCGAGCCGGGGATTGCGCGGATGCTCATTTCCATCCAGGGTCGGCTTTCGCGTCGGGTAGGGTAGTTGCCGTGGAGCGAGCGAGGGTCGCGCCCGTCCGGGAAGCAGGTCCAGAGATGGTGGGCGATGTTGGTGTCGCGATCGACGTAGTCCCAGCGGGTATAGACGATCATTCCATCGTTGTCCACGCTCGGATGCCATTCGTGCGTCTCGTGGTAGCTCAGCTTGATGATGTCGCCGCCGTCGGGATTCATCGAGTGCATTGTATAGGTTGGGCAGTGCCGTCCGCAGCGAAGGTATCCGCCGCGTCGCTCGGAGACAAATGCGATCCGCCCATCCGGCAGAAAGCAGGGGTCGAAATCGTCCCACGGCCCGTCTGTAAGCTGCGTCAGCCCCCACGGGGCCGTGGGCCCGCTGCCGTCGATGTTGACCTTGAAGACGTGGTAGCTGACCTCCGGGCTCCACTCGTATGCCTCCTTGCCACGGTATTTCTCGAAGGCTTTGGCCTGCGTGTAGGCGAAGAGGATCGTCTTGCCGTCATACGACAAATCGGGCGAGAGAAACGCGCCGGTCGAAAGGTTGTCGCCCTTCAGTCGTCCGTTCTCGACAACGGAATTCCCCAGCACGTTGATCAGCTTTGGGTAGGCCCCGAATGGATTGGATAGGATGAACAACCCGCCGCCGGGGACGGCGTTGCAGCCGTAATACTGGTCGCACATGTGAAAGACGCCGGCGGAGTCGTGCCGCTTGATAAACAGCAGCTTGTCGAAATCCAGCAGCGGATTGCAGAAGGCGATTCGGCGGACGAGTATGCGGGCCTTGAGATAAATCTCTCTGTGATCACTATCCGGCACGGCATCGGCTCTTTTGAGCCTGGACAGTTGGGCGCCGAGCCTGTTCAATTCCCTCTCCATAGAGTTTAGCATGCTGGGGTTGCAGTCGGGCCGAAGCCGGGCCACCAGCGCCTTGCCTCGCTCAATCACTTCCCGGGTGTAGGCCGGGTCGAATGAGCCAGCCTGAGCGGGGGGTTCTTGCTGCACCGTTCGCGCGGCGAATCGGTTGGCTTGGTCGATCCAGTCGGCTTCGACCAATTCTCGCATCGAATCGCCAATTTCGATTGCGCCGGCCCGGGCCGGCCTGACCGACGAGCAGAAGACTGCAACTGTCAGCAGCAAACCGGCCTTCAATGTGCATCGCTTCATATTGCCAGCCCTCGATACAACTTGCATTGCTCAATTATACCGCAAACCGCCATGAAATCATACTATTTGGTCCTGGGGCGAACCTTTGTGCGGTTTGGAGCGTAGAAAAGGCCAACGGATTGCGGGCTGAGGTAATAAACACTTCTATTTTCCTCCTGACCTCAGCCCTTTTTTGCGTGATTTTTGCGTTTGCGGGGCAGAAGGTTAGCTTTGCCGGCCAGCATAGTCATAAATGGACGGCAACAAAGAAGTTACCGCCCATATCGTGTATGCCGCCGTTGTGCGGCTCAGGTCGCTTCCCAGCGTTACCTTATTCTCCACAACGGCATTGAATAGAATACGGCAAGATGCTGTTGCCTCAGAGCGATAAATCCATGAAGTCTGGTTCACCCACAACCTTTGAGACGATAATAATTTTTTTCATATTTTTGCTTGACAGGGTAAGACTGATGCGATAGAGTATTTGTGTGCTTATTATAGCGAGTTCTGTGAGGCTGTAGATCCGGGTGATGACTTTCGTTCGACCTGGGTTTTTTGCGGCAAAGGCGTAACACCACAGAGCTTGTTGACGTATAATTCGTTGGAGCATACAACAGGGCTGGGGATATCTCGCTTTTTCCTCTCCCTCCGCACCTCAGCCCTGTTCCTTTTTTTTGCGCTTTGAGCGAGGGGGTAATTCCTGTCTCGATCCCTGCGGTCCTTATCCGTGTTATCGTAGCGGATTACCGGGCCTTAAGTGTTTTTTTCATCCGAGCAGGAAAAAAACTTGGTTTAGGGCGTAATGCAGCAGCGAGGACTGTGGCTTGCTTCTTGAGAGCAAAGCTGCTCAACCGAGGCCGAGTCCGCATAAGGTGGATTCCTTGCTTGTCCGCGCAAGCTATGGCCTGTTCTATTGATGAGCCGCTCTGCGTCGCAAGATAAGGGCCACGCCGCAAAGACCCAACACTATCGCCGAGGCGGGCTCCGGGACCACTGCGACCTGGAGACTGGCATCGTCGAAGTATGCGTTGATAAAGTATGACTCGTGCTTTTCGCCCAGCAACTCGAAGCGTATGACGCGCGCCCCGGCAGGGCTTGTCCCGTCGAGGGTCTGTTCGGCCCACGTCAGGTTGGGCGATTGGACAAGGCCGGTGGACAGACTGTCTATCGGCGATCCGAATTCGTCAAGAAAACGCAGCGTCAATTGCGCATAATCGGCGTCTGAAACAGTTGCGAGGTCCTCCGTCTGCAACCAGGCCGCCGCACGAACCTGCAGCAAGCCGGCGTCTATGGCCGAGGCATAAGCCTCAACGTCCACATCCTGATACAGCGTGCGCCCGGCGATAACGCCTGACGGCGCTACCGAGACGCTGCCCATGTTGAAGAACCAGTCGCCCGAATGCGGATAAACCCATCCGCTGTCCTCCCATTGGGACATGGAAACGACCACAGGCGGCTCGGGTATCCAATCCCCCATTATCCCGGCCTCCGCGCCTGGATTGGTTAGAAGGTTGACTGTCCAACTGAGGGCCGAGACTCCTCGTGCGGGAGTCAACAGAGCCATCAATACAGAAATCGCCGCCAGCTTTCGCATTGGTCCGTATCGCCACACAACCATCGCCGGTTCTCTCGGTGAGGAAAAACTCACCACTGCTCTTTGAATAGCTTTAGAATACACCATATTGAGGTGATTTGCCAGGAAAAAGTCCTATAAGAAGCGAATTTGGGCAAAAAACCCGATTCCGGTGAGTGGTCCGCTCGGTTTTTGATGAGGGGGAAAGAGGCAAAGAGATATGGCAGCGAGACCCTCGGCGGCGGTGCGGGTTGATTTCGTATTTCGTATCTCGTATTGCGTATTGCGTATCGTGGGGGGATAAGGTCCGTATTTCGTAT
>Ga0315273_10013132_pt1 | contig 10634 bp, 2 predicted proteins | sample YL17G02_0_MG_FD_205753 | JGI IMG/M metagenome (GOLD analysis project Ga0315273, IMG submission 205753) | Sediment microbial communities from Yellowstone Lake, YNP, Wyoming, USA - YL17G02_0 | ecosystem: Environmental > Aquatic > Freshwater > Lake > Sediment | place: USA: Wyoming | collected... | reverse complement strand
TAACTGCAGGAACTTGATATGTTCGGTTATTTTGGCTCCCATTTAAATATAATTTTAAATTTGGAGAAGCTCTATTAATTATAAAAGAAGAAGAATTTGAAGCTGAAGTATAATTCTGGCTAGAAGAAACATTGCAGGTATAATTATAATTTCCAGCAGTCAATGTTACTAGATTATTGTTTTGAGAAGTTACATTTGTATTGTTCCTATACAGCGTCGCGCTCGATTCTGTATTTGAACATAGGCAAGAAGCGTTTAGCTGTTCTCCATATGTTATCGGGCTAACTAGATTAAATGTTAAGTTGCAGGTGCTTGTTGCTCTATTAATTGTAAAAATAACTGTATTAGATGAGTTCCAGTTTCCTGCACTATCATTTGCATAGCTCTTCCAGTAATATGTTCCTGCTCCAAGAAGTCTGGAATAACCATAAACCCCTGCTCCCAAATAAGTCATTGAAACATTTCCAGCTGATCCTGAAAAATTACTCTCAATAATCACGCTGTGTAAACTAGAATCTGTCCAAGTGATATTGAATATTGAAGCTGAAGAATTATAGTTTGTTGGATATTGCTCTAATCGATTAGAATAACTTGGTGCAGCACTGTCAATTAGATACCAATATTCAGGGGAATTTACTTTATTTGTTGCATTATCAGTTGCCTGAACCTTTATTCTGTAAATTCCATCTGGCAAAGCATCCATCGTTATATTAGTGGCAGTGTTATTCGCTAAAACACCGGTTTTATTTCCAGTGTCATTTATAAAAAAGGTGTAATTTATTGCTGAAGCAAAATTATCTTTTAGAATGATGTCAATATCTGGCATGTTATCTGTTGTATTAGTCATATTAATTGGCCCATTTATCGTTGATGTTGGATCAACAACATCAAAAGTGAAATAAAACATAGAAGTTGCGGTGTTATTCAGAGTATCATTGCAAGAAATAAGAACAGCGTAAACCCTATTTGTTAAACCACTAGCATTTGTAAAGTTATACGGGCTTGTTGGATCTATTGCATTATATTCTGTTAAGTTTGTGTATATACCTGATAGTCCTGCACCAGCATCAGTACAAGTTCCGTTGAAGTAAGGAGCATGATTATAGTAAGAATCATTTGTAGGTGAGTTGTGCGTTATTGTAGGGGTTGTTGTATCAATAAAGACAACATAAGAATTATTCAAAGCAGTGTTTCCAAGAGTGTCATTCGCATATGCATTTATCGTCTGGTTGCCATCTGCTATCCCGGCTAGAGAATATGTCCCGTTGCACCATCCGCCTGAGTATGCAATTGTCGAGTTTGGTTTGACACCAATATTAACTCTGCAATAACTTGCTCCTACTCCAGCATCTGCAACTGAGATGTTTACTATCAAGCTTTGGCTGTTTGTATATTTTGTACCATTTGTGTAAGCTGGCAAAGTAATTGTCGGAGCGGTTGTGTCAATTGTTATTGTATAATTTGAAGAAGCAAATGAACAATTACTAGAATTATCACAAGCTTGACAATTCCAGGAATAAAATCCATCTGCTATTGTCTTAGAAAAAATAGTTCCCGTATTGTTTAATGGAGAAGAATTTGTTGCATTTAAATGCCACCCTGTACTCCAATTTCCATATAAAGAGACATTTGTGACATTGATGTTATCTGATGCGGAACAATTAAAAGTGATTGATGAAAATCTAGAAATATTGCCATTTGCTGGAGAAAGTAAAAGAACTGTCGGAGCTATAACATCCGAGTCGGTTATATTCAATTGAACAACATCCCAAAAAAATTGCTGTCCGAATGTAGATGATGCAGTCCAAGTACAAGATAAATTTCCAGCACAAGTAGTAGAAGTTGGATAATTTGCAATATCACAACTATAATGTCCTGGATTGTCGTAGCAGGTATTTGGAGTGTAGTCTATAGTCACATAAACTTGGGTAATATTTATTCCTCCTTGAGACGTAACAGTAGCAATTTGGGCTCCTACTTCTAAATTATTAATATCACTTATTGTCCATGCAACACCTGTATTTGGATTGGTTGTCCAAGTAGTATTAAAAGAATTAAGTGCAATAAGCCCAGATTTTTTTGTTCCATTATAATCAGCTAAATTAGTTCTTACAATTATATAAAATGCTTTATGAGTTGTATCATAATATATTGCTCTTTCAAAAACAGTTATATTATTAATTGTTGAACCAGCAGGAATACTAAGATTTTGAAGATTATAAGTATCATTTTGGGAAGCAGTAATACTCCAAACATAATCTGAATCATTTGCAGGAGTTTCGTCAACAGCATCCCAGTTTGCTAATGGGGGAACTGGGGGATATACACTAAAATCAGTATGTGTTCCTACTGCACTAGGATAAATATTTACAGTACTTTCTGTTGTATTATAAGAACATCCATATTGAGAAGTACAAGTAGATGAACTGCCATTCCAAGTTGAACAAGGTAAATTTGTTCCAGCACAAGCATCAGCAGTGTAATTACCATCACAAACAGCTTTAACTGCAGTTATATTCAATTGGTCTGAAAAATTAGCTGTTTGATTCCAATCTATCCAAAAGTTTCTCTGTGTTTGACTCCAGATTTTATAAGTTGGATTTGTTATAGTCAAATAAACATTGCTTGAACTATTTCCTGGAACAGCATTATTCAAATTATACCAATAAAATAGATTTTTTGGAGGTACTCCGTCACTTGTAAATTTAGTATAACAATCTCTTGCCCCATTTGTTGAGTTTGTTTGCCATAAAGCCCACCAAGATAGTGAATTTGTAAAGTTAAAATCAGTTACAAGATGATTAATTGTTTGAGATAAAGAAGCAGAACCAGTAGAAGCAGTTATGTTTGTTGTATTTGTTTCTCCTGATGCATTTCCAGAATAATTTTGTGCTGTTGTTGATTGATTTGCAACACATCCAGCACTTTTTGCTTCTGTCCAAGTATTATTATTCCATTCAAAGCCTTCATCTTGAATTAAGTTCTGGGCACGAATATTGTTCAGACTTGCGAATAATATAATTAAGATTAATACCATTAATAGATGACCCCTAGATAGAAGACCCATTTTCCCTTTTTTTCTATTGATATAGGGGGGCTTACCTTTAAAAACCTTCTTCAACCATGTTCCGGGATAGTTAAATTATTTCTACAATTTTTTTATTTATTTTAATTAATCAATTTCAAATATCTTTTTCTAAGAGTCGCCATCTGTTTTTCTCTCGTAACAAGAAGGTATATTGCCAATACAATGACTATTCCCCCAACCCCCAAGAATCCCCAAATACTGTAGAAAAGAATACTTCCCTGCCCGCAGTCTACTACACAATTTTTTTCATTTTCTCCGGTCTCACAAACAGAATTCCCGCAAACAGACCCCCTCTCCTCTATTTGTCTTATAAACAAATGTACATTATCTAAAATCATGCCCATAAATGTAATCTCAAGGTCATAAATATCGTCTGAATCGACATCTACTTTTCTTGATTGCCCGATATTTAAGGTAACTTCGATTGGTTCTGAGAGAATAAGCATGGAGACGCGGTCTTCTGTTGCATTCCTAATTATTATTACATGTTCAACTTCTTTTGAAGAATTACTTTCATTTATTTTGAAAAGGACTGTTCCACCATTTGTCGCCAAAACACTGAAGCCTGCTTTACTTTCTTTTAGGGTTTTAGTATTACCTGTCTCATTTTCAGCACCGGCATCAATTAAATTATCATTAGTTGAATCACTTGAATTGGGATAGCTTTCATCTCCACTGCCTCCTCCGCCTCCGCCTCCTCCGCCCCCGCCAGAAGGGGCAGCATAATTCACTGTGAATGTTCTATTCATACTTGTAAAGTTTGAATTTCCAGAGTGATCATTACAATAAACTGCCCATTTATATGCCCCATTTGAATAAGACAGAGTTATATTAAGCCAAGTATTATTTAGATAAGAGGTATTTCTGTAATCATAATCCCAACTTCCACTGTAATTTGACCAAACCTCTATTTTATTCACGCCAGTATCATCTGAACACCTAAAATCAAAGATTATATCTGAAGAAGTTGAATTGTAAGTATCAGGGGGGTTTGTTCCAAAATCAGATATAGGTGCTGTTGAATCAAGCCATACAGTATAACTATCATTCAGGGCCATGTTCCCAACTGTATCGTTTGCATATACTTTAATTGTTTTACCCCCATCTGTTATCCCGGTTAACGCGTATGTTCCATTGCACCATTCATCCGAAACAGCAAGCGTCTGATTTGTTTGTCCATCCACGTTAACTGAACAATATGACGCTCCAACTCCCGCATCTGTTACAGAAATATTAAAGGTCATATTCTGATTATTTCTATATTTTGTTGCATTTGTATAATCTGGCAAGGTTATTATTGGGGGGGTGATATCTACCTTTAGAGTCCTATTTGAAAATGCAAATGCGCATTTTGTTTCATTATCACATGCATAACAATTCCAAACATAATTTCCTTCTGGAATTGTTTTTGAAAAGATCGTGGAGGTGTTGTTAATCGGGCCGGAGTTTGTTTGATTTGCATGCCATCCAGACCAACTTCCATATAGAGTTACATTTACAAGATTAACATTATCTGAAGCACTACAATTAAATACAAGAGTTTGATTTGAAGAATTAAAATTATTTTCAGGATAATTTAACTCAACTTCTGGCGGTAAAATAGTAAATACCGAAACATCCCAGGTTTCTTCATCTGAAGTATAATTCTCATTTCCACTCCAATTACATTTGAACCAGAAAGTTCCAATATCTTCTAAATAAGACAGATTAATTATTGGAGAATTCCCAAAATTCCACAAATTATCATTTCCATCAGAATAATTTGTCCATAATCTAATTTGTTGTGAGCTTGGATTTGTCATATCGCAAGTAAAGTTTACATAACTTCCATTTAGATAATTTTGATTACTTCTAAGGCCGTTTATATAAAGACTGATATTTGAGTCGGCCTTTTCTATCACAAAACTAGAAGAATTTGTAGCAGAGCTATAGTTTTGTGTCTCAGATACATTACAGATATAACCATATGAAGAAGCAGTTAATAGAACATTTTGATTATTTTCACTTGTAATTTCGGTTCCGTTTCTCCATAATCTTAAAGGATATTCGGTATTTGAACAATAACATGATACATTCAACTGTTCTCCATAAATTGCGGGACTTTCTAAATTAAAACCAAGATTACAATGGCTTGTTGCTTTTTCAATACTAAAAAATCTAGTATCCTGAACATAAGTATAATTTTCTTGATCTGTTCTTATCACAGTAAAGCTATAAGAACCGACAGCCAAAAATTGAACAGAGTCGTTTTCAATAGGGACAGCATTTCTGTATAATGTAAAATTAGAATTGCAATTACTGTAAGCTCTAAAACTATAAGGGTATGTTTTAGGTGATGTTTCATTGAATAAAACATCACAAGCCCCGGAGTTTTTATTTATTGTTAGATTATTTTGAGTTGTCGCAGCTGTCCAATTCTCTCCATCATTTGAATTATATAAGATATTATAAGTCCCATAACCATAAGTTGCCGTGGTTGGATTTGTAATTTCTGTATTATTTCTCCATAATTTGCATATTATATCTTCAGCCCCCTGTGCAGGACACGTATTCCCTGACAAAGAGGTTTCAGTTGGATAAGTTAAAGTCCAACCAGCAGAACTTGCAACATTTAAAGAGACTGAGCCCTTGTTTATGGTTATCCAATAAACAGAACTTTCAGAGCCTGAATAATTTTCATTTCCGCTTGCATTCGCCTTAAAATAATAAACTGTTGCAGGATAAGTTGTTATATTCTGAACAGAAGTTACCCCCTGGTTTATCTGTGTATCATTTCTATATAAAGTAGTTATCGAATCAGAAACATTTAATGTTGCATTAATCACATAAGTGGAATTAGGATAATTTGAAGTCCAATTTGAATTTGTTAAATTTATTATCAAATTTATTGAAGTTGCTGCTTGGTTAATAGCATAATCGGATGAATTTGAAGCAGAAGAATAATTCTCTGATTCAGAAACATTACAAAGGTAGTTATAGTTTGATGCCCCCAATGTAACAATCTGATTGTTTTCACTAGTCACATTAGTACTATTCCTGTAAAGCTCGGCACTTGCTTCTAGATTTGTGCATAAACAAGAAACATTAACTTGTGTTCCATAAGTTATTGGACTAGAGGGACTAAAACTTAATGAGCAACTTGATGTTGCTTTATTTATTGTAAATCCTTTGCTGTCATAAACATTAGTGTAATTCTGTGTGTCTGTTCTTTGAACTGAAAAATTCCAATAACCTGCACTAATGGCTTGTTCCGAATTGTTTGTAATTGTTGTTCCGTTTCTATATAATGTGAAAGCAGAATCACAGTTGCCATAAACCTTAAATCTTGAAGGATATGTTTGTGGAGAGGTGGTATTGAATAAAACATCACATGCATTTGCATTTTGATTTACAGTTGCAAAAAATGTTTTGCTGCTTCCACTATAATTATCATTGCCTAAATTTATAACAGTATAATTATAATAACCAATTGTTAAATTTATTGGGGTATTATTCTCAGAAGAAACATCACTTGAATTTCTATACATCACAAAGGTTAGAGCATTTGTTGAATAAATTGCTGTTATTGTTTCTGGATAATTAATTGTAATATTATTCTCATTTCCATTTAAACTCAAGTTTACATAAGTGGCTGCTTTATCAATTGTAAAAAATTCAATATCCTGAACATTTGTGTAATTACTTGTATCTGTTCTAATAACACTGAAATTCCAATAACCTGCTCCAAGAGCTTGAACAGAATTATTGCCTATTGTTGTGCCATTTCTATACAATGTAAATGCTGAGTTACAATTACTATATACTATGAAAACATTTGGATAAGTCAAAGGGGAAGTTTCATTGAACAATACATCACAAGCCCCAGTGTTGTTGTTTATTGTAAAAACCCAAGTATTACTTGAATTCCATTGATTTGTTGAATCATTTGCCCAGCTTCTCCAATAATATGTTCCAGCTGCGAGGATTGCAGAATAATTGTAAACATTGCTTCTTAAATGATTTGTGCTATAATTCATTGCTGTGCCAGAATAATTTAATTCAAGCCAAACTGAACTTATTGAACTATCATCTTGCCAGGTTGTATTAAAATAACTTTCAGTTATAGGGGAATAACTTACTGGAATGTTTGTTGCATTACTGCTCCAGTAAGGAGGATTATCTATAATAGTTATGATTACTTCATCAAAATCAGAATTTCCTAATGAATCGTTATAAAAGATTGTGTAATTCCAAATTCCAATTGTTGTTGTATTAACCCAAATGCCCAAATTTGTATTGTTTGTCCATGGTGTTGATGAATTTTGTATTGTCCCATTTCTCTGAACAGAATAATAACCAGAAGAATAACTGTCTGTTAAAATCCAATCAATCGTTGCTGCTGAATTTTTTACATGAGAAGCATCCGCTGGATTGTTATTATGAGGGGCAGTCATATCAATTGTAAAAAAATAAATTCCTGATGAAGCATTGTCTGTTCCATCGTTAGCAACTGCATTCCAAAGATACAATCCATCTAAAAGAGAAGTCCAATTAAAAATAACTATCGAGTTATTCAAAATATTTTCTGTTGTGTTTATTAAAAAACTGTTTCCAAAAAACCATAAAGTCATGTTCTGCCCTTCAGGATCCGATGCTGTGAGATTAAGCAGAATGTTATTTATTGGAAAATTTGAATTATTTCCAGGAGAATTCATAAGAATGGTTGGCAGACTATTTGGAATAAAAGCATTTAGATTAAATCCCATCATTACCCAGTCTTTAGGGCTTTCACCGAGATTCCAACTCATATTGACAAAAGAAGCTCCTGGTTTTGTGCTGCTAGCTCCATATTTATTTGAGGTTCCGCCCATTTGAACTTTCCAATGCTCTGTTTGTCCTATGCTGGCATTCGGAATTTCCGTAGACAGAGATGCTATCAAATCAACAACTAGATCTCCAGATTCGCTTGCAACATAAACTGAAGAAAGACCACTTGTTCCACTAGATGTATTCAATCCAGTTATAGGAAGAGTTTGATTAACTCCTGTCAACGAGATTGCTCCGGAAGAAATTATTTGTGAAGCTTCTAGACTAATTTTAACAATATGCTCGCCAGAAGGAGGATTTACTAAATACCACATCCCTATTCCTGGGGCTGTTTCAATATCTTGTAAGTAAGTTAAATTTACTCCATTGTAAGTTACATTTATAACAGATTTGCCTGACCTGCCGTCTAAAAGAGTCACACCGACCAATAAAACTTTATTTGTTCCTTCATTAATTGTATGATTATAACTAAAAGTTTGCGCTATGCCGTAAGTAGTTGTCACATTATCAACACTTATCTCAGCAAGAACATTTGCACTTGAAAATAAGATTAGTAAGAAAAAAGTTAATAGGGACATACTTCCGATTAATGCATTTTTGAATAAATTAAACATTTTGACCAATTTTTTCTACCCAATATAAGGCCATTTCACTTTTAAAACCTTTTCTTAATAAAACTTATATACCTTCAAGGTTACAGGACTTTATGATAAAAGAACTTATAGATAAATTTTATGATGCAAAGCAAGAAAAAAGAGAGAAAATTGCTTTTTATGTAAGTGATGCTGGGAAATGTCCAAGAGCAATCTGGTTTTCTGTCAAAGGATATCCTAAAAAAGAATTTGATGCCAGGATGCAACGTGTTTTTGAGCATGGAAACCACACTCACATGAGAATTATGGGTGTTCTATTCTCTCTCGGTTTGGTGAATGCCGTTGAAATAGACATTCCTAGAAATGAGATGATTCATGGAAGAGCTGATGCAATAATAAGCATAAACAACGAGCCGTATGTTGTTGAAGTGAAGAGTGTCAACTCAACAAAATTCAAAAAAGAATATCCTGATCAAGACCATGTCAATCAACTGCAGTTATACCTTTACTTTTTTAACATAAAAAAAGGAATTCTCCTTTATGAAAATAAGGATACGCAGGAGCTAAAAGAATTTATCATAGATTATGATGAACCTCTAATAAAAAAACTTTTTGCAGTTTTTAATGAGTTAAAAAAACAAGTTGAGGGGAATATTACTCCTGGAATTCCAGAAGGCATAGAGGATTGGAGATGCGATTATTGTCCTTATCTTGAAGAATGTGGGAAAATTGAAAAGAAACATGAAGCAGAGCTGAAAACAAACCCATAATCTGTCTAGACCGCTTCAAGTTGCAACAAGAATTAACTCTTTTTCAATGATACTTTTGTAAATATGTAATAAAAGACAAAAAACTATTTAAAGCAACTTTAACTTTTTGGTCTGTTGGATTTAGTTGCGCGCAACTAACAATCACAATCATTCATAATTTATATGGTTTCAAAGATGGTGAAATATATTTTCGTTATCGGTGGTGTTATCTCTGGAGTTGGGAAGGGAGTTGCAGCTGCATCTATCGGAAAAATTCTACAAAAATATGGATATGATGTTACTGCAATCAAGATTGATCCTTATATCAATTGTGATGCTGGGACACTCAGGCCCACAGAGCATGGAGAAGTCTGGGTTACAGAAGATGGAGGAGAAACAGATCAAGATCTAGGAAATTATGAACGTTTCTTGCACATAAATATTCCAGGGAGAAACAACATCACGACGGGTCAGATCTATAAGACAATAATTGATAAAGAGAGAAAGGGGGAATTTCTAGGACAAACAGTTCAGTTCATTCCGCATGTTATCGAAGAAATAAAATCCCGGATTGTTGAAGGGGCAAATGGACACGACATCGCTCTTGTAGAGATTGGTGGAACAGTCGGAGATTACGAGAACATAGCCTTTCTTTTAGCAGCAAAAAAACTAGAGAGAGAATTAGGGAGGGGAAATGTCATCTACATCCTGGTTTCGTATCTTCCAGTCCCAATGAATATAAAAGAAGCAAAAACAAAGCCCACTCAACAATCCATAAGAATGCTTTATGAGTCGGGGATCTTCCCAGATTTCATCCTTTGTCGTGCTCTTGAGCCAATCGATGAAGTTAGAAAGAGCAAAATTGCTTCATACATTAATCTAAATGAAGAGAATATCATCTCTGCTCCAGATACGTTGATGCTGTATCAAATCCCCCTAAATTTTGAAAAAGAGAATCTTGGAAAAAAGATTCTTCAAAAATTGAATTTAATATGGGACAGTCAACCAGATTGGAGTGATTGGCAGACACTCATTTCGCATTTAATAGAACCAAAAAACAGCGTTGATATCGCAATAGTCGGGAAATACCTTGATATAGGAAACTTCACTCTGGAAGACTCTTACATCTCAATAAAACAGAGTTTGTTGCACGGAGGCGCTCATCTGAACATCCAGCCGAATATATTTTGGATAAACTCAAAAGATTTTGAAAAAGATCCTGGAAAACTGCAATCTCTGAATGATTACGATGGCGTAATTGTTCCAGGAGGTTTTGGTTTAAGTGGGGTTGAAGGAAAGATTAAAGCAATAAAACATTGTCGAGAGAGCAGAATTCCTTATCTCGGGCTATGCTATGGCCTACACCTGGCTGTTGTAGAGATTGCAAGAAGTAAGATT
>Ga0315273_10013131_pt1 | contig 10634 bp, 5 predicted proteins | sample YL17G02_0_MG_FD_205753 | JGI IMG/M metagenome (GOLD analysis project Ga0315273, IMG submission 205753) | Sediment microbial communities from Yellowstone Lake, YNP, Wyoming, USA - YL17G02_0 | ecosystem: Environmental > Aquatic > Freshwater > Lake > Sediment | place: USA: Wyoming | collected... | reverse complement strand
AGATCGCCGAGGTGAAGATCGAGGACCTCAACGCCAATGACGTCGAAGCCGCGACGAAGATCATCGAAGGTACGGCCCGCTCGATGGGTATCACCGTCACTGGCTGACCCAAGACCGCACGACCCGGCACGACCCGCACGACCCGCACGACCGGCCTACGACGTAGGCCGGGGTGGGAGGACCAGGCGCTGGTCCGCTGACCACATCTCCAACCGAAACAGGAGCACCCGATGAAGCGCAGCAAGAACTACCGCAAGCAAGCCGATCTGATCGACGAGAGCAAGTTCTACAGCCCGCTCGAAGCCGTCCGCATCGCCAAGCAGGCCACGGGTGGGAAGTTCGACCCGACCGTCGAGGTCGCCCTCGTGCTCGGTGTGGATCCCCGCAAGGCCGACCAGATGGTCCGCGGCACGGTCAACCTGCCGCACGGAACTGGCAAGACCGCCCGGGTCATCGTCTTCGCCGCCGGCGAGAAGGCCGACGAGGCCCGCGCGGCAGGCGCTGATGTCGTCGGGGCTGATGACCTCGTCGACAAGGTCGCGGCCGGTTGGACCGACTTCGATGCGGCCGTCTCCACCCCGGACTTCATGGGCAAGGTCGGTCGCCTGGGCAAGGTGCTGGGTCCGCGCGGTTTGATGCCGAACCCCAAGACCGGCACCGTGACCATGGACGTCGCGAAGGCCGTGACGGAGATCAAGGGCGGCAAGATCGAGTTCCGGGTCGACAAGCACTCGAACCTGCACTTCATCATCGGCAAGGTGTCCTTCGACGAGACCCAGTTGGTCGAGAACTACGGAGCAGCCCTGGACGAGGTCCTGCGGGCAAAGCCGTCATCGTCCAAGGGCCGGTACGTCCAGAAGGCCACGCTGTCGACGACGATGGGCCCGGGCGTACCCCTTGACCCCAACCGGACTCGTGACCTTCTCGTCGAGGACAACGCAGTCGTCTGAGTCGTTGTTGGGCGGGCGGTTTTGACCGCTCCGCCCAACACACGTACTCTGCACAACGCCAAAGACCGCCGGTCGTCACCTCCGGGTGACCCAAGGTTCGCCATGCGAACGCCAGCGCAGGTGGAGCAAGTCGTGAGATGTCGAGTCGCCAAGATTCGCGTCGTACGCCCCGCGCCACGTGCGCGGGGCTTTTTTCATGTCGGACAGCCGGCTCCGTGGAAGGAGAACCATGGCGCGGGATGACAAGGCAGCCGCAGTGGCGCAGATCGCGGACGAGTTCCGTGGATCCAACGCTGCCGTGCTGACCGAGTACCGCGGACTCACCGTGGGCCAGCTCAAGGAGCTGCGCCGCTCGCTCGGTGCGAACGCCACTTACGCCGTGGTGAAGAACACGCTGACCAGGATCGCGGCCAAAGAGGCCGGGGTCGACGGGCTGGACTCATTGCTGGTCGGTCCGAGCGCGATCGCCTTCGTCAAGGGCGATCCGGTCGAGGCGGCCAAGGGTCTGCGTGACTTCGCCAAGACGTATCCGCTGCTCGTGATCAAGGGCGGCTACATGGACGGAATCGTCCTGTCGGTCGCTGAGATCAACAAGCTCGCGGATCTCGAGTCGCGCGAGGTACTCCTCGCCAAGCTCGCTGGTGCAATGAAGGCCTCGCTGTCTCAGGCAGCCTCTCTCTTCATCGCACCGCTGTCCCAAGCCGCTCGGACCATCGAGGCCCTGCGCGTGAAGGCGGAGGCCGATCCGTCGGTCATCGCCGGCGCGGGTATCCCCGCAGCTCCTGCGGCCGACGAAGCAGCACCCGGAGTCGAGTCAGCCCCCGAGGCTGAGCCGGCACCGGCTGCTTCACCCGAAGAATCCGCGACCGACGAGGTTGCGGCGGACGTAGCCGACGTGGCTGCGGACACCCAGGAAACTTCTGACGTAGCCGATGAGGCTCCGACCGAGGGAACCCCTGAGGGCTGACGCCCACTCACCCATGTGAAGGACGTCCGGCCCCCGGCCGGAGTACACGAAAGGACCCGCCACCATGGCGAAGCTCAGCACGGTCGAGTTGCTCGACGCGTTCAAGGAAATGACCCTCATCGAGCTCTCCGAGTTCGTGAAGTCGTTCGAGGAGACCTTCGAGGTCACCGCCGCTGCTCCTGTTGCCGTGGCTGCTGCCGCTGCTGCCGGTGGCGCCGGTGGCGACGCAGGTGCGGTCGAGGAGAAGGACGAGTTCGACGTCATTCTCGAGAGCGCCGGCGAGAAGAAGATCCAGGTCATCAAGGAGGTGCGCACCCTCACGAACCTGGGCCTCAAGGAGGCCAAGGACCTCGTGGAGAGCACTCCGAAGCCGGTTCTGGAGAAGGTCAACAAGGAGACCGCCGACAAGGCTGTCGCCGCCCTCACCGAGGCCGGTGCCACGGTCAAGCTCGGCTGATTCCCGCTCCATCCGCACGAACGGCTCGTCCCCTGCGGGGCCGGGCCGTTCGTCGTTTTGACAGGTCAGATACCGACCGGATCTAGCCGGATCCGGTCCTCTTCCACCCGGTGCCGACCGGCCTGAGAAGGTCACAGTTTCACCGGTGTGGCGGCGTAGGTGCTTGACGCGGCGGCCCGGGACGGTCACCATTCACGCGCGTGCTCCTTCCCGGAGTACAGGTTCCCGCCACGAGGACCCCTCGGGTGAGACCGACCGGCCACTGTCGACCGGTTCGGCTCCCCCAGGAGGACGAGGTCGCGCGAATCGGACCGGGGAGTCGACAGCGGCTTGCCGATTCGGTAGGCTGCCGCGTTGCGCTGCCCTGATGCTTTCAGCCGTGCTGGACACGGCTCATCCGGTGTGCGCGCATCGAGAGTCCGCGAGCCTTCGGAAGGACCCCTCTTGGCCGCCGCGCGCAAGTCCGTTAGTCCTGCAACTCCTCCCGGCCCGTCTCGGGTCACCTTCGCCAAGATCCGCGAGCCCCTCGAGGTCCCTGACCTCCTGGCGCTGCAGACGGAGTCCTTCGACTGGCTGCTGGGCAACGAGCTCTGGCAAGCCCGTCGGGACGCCGCTCTTGCTGGTGGCCGCAAGGACGTCCCGGTCACGTCCGGTCTCGAAGACATCTTCGAGGAGATCAGTCCGATCGAGGACTTCAACTCGACGATGTCGCTGTCGTTCCGCGATCACCGCTTCGAGCCGCCTCGCTACACGGTCGAGCAGTGCCGTGATAAGGACTTCACCTACTCCGCCCCGCTGTTCGTGACCGCCGAGTTCATGAACAACGAGACCGGCGAGATCAAGTCCCAGACGGTCTTCATGGGTGACTTCCCGTTGATGACCAAGAAGGGCACCTTCGTCATCAACGGCACCGAGCGTGTCGTGGTGTCCCAGTTGGTGCGTTCCCCGGGCGTCTACTTCGACCGGACGACGGACAAGGCCACCGACAAGGACGTCTTCGGCTGCAAGATCATCCCGAGCCGTGGGGCCTGGCTTGAGTTCGAGATCGACAAGAAGGACCTCGTCGCCGTACGCGTGGACCGCAAGCGCAAGCAGCCGGTCACCGTGCTGCTCAAGGCGCTGGGCTGGACCACCGAGCAGATCAACGAGCGCTTCGGGCACTTCGAATCCATGCGCGGAACCATGGAGAAGGACCCGACGACCACGCAGGACGAAGCCCTGATCGACATCTACAAGAAGCTGCGTCCAGGTGAGCCCCCGACCGTCGAGGCCGCGCGCACCCTGCTGGACAACTTCTACTTCAACTCCAAGCGCTACGACATGGCCAAGGTCGGCCGGTACAAGGTCAACAAGAAGCTCGGCCTGGACCTGCCGCTGAAGCAGTCCGTCCTCACCGTCGACGACGTGGCCGCAACCATCGAATACATGGTCCGCCTGCACGCGCAGGTCCCCGGTGACGACACCGACGTCAACCTCCTCGTCGACAACGGCAACGGTCCGGTCCTCGTCGAGACAGACGACATCGACCACTTCGGCAACCGTCGGCTGCGGACGGTCGGCGAGCTGATCCAGAACCAGATCCGCACGGGCCTGTCGCGCATGGAGCGCGTCGTGCGCGAGCGCATGACGACCCAGGACGTCGAGGCCATCACGCCGCAGACCCTGATCAACATCCGCCCCGTGGTGGCGTCGATCAAGGAGTTCTTCGGTACCAGCCAGCTGTCCCAGTTCATGGACCAGACCAACCCGCTGGCCGGCCTGACGCACAAGCGTCGCCTCTCCGCGCTCGGTCCCGGTGGGCTGTCCCGTGAGCGGGCCGGCTTCGAGGTCCGTGACGTGCACACCTCGCACTACGGCCGGATGTGCCCGATCGAAACGCCCGAGGGTCCCAACATCGGTCTGATCGGTTCGCTCTCGACGTACGCCCGAATCAACCCGTTCGGATTCGTCGAGACGCCCTACCGCAAGGTCGTCAAGGGCAAGGTGACCGACCAGATCGACTACCTGACCGCCGACGAAGAAGACCTGCACGTCCTCGCGCAGGCCAACGCCCCGATCCGGGACGACGGAACCTTCATCGAGGAGCGCGTGCTCGTGCGCCGCAAGGCCGGCGAGGTCGACTATGTGCACGGCACCGACATCGACTACATGGATGTGTCACCGCGGCAGATGGTGTCGGTCGCGACCGCGATGATCCCGTTCCTCGAGCACGACGACGCGAACCGCGCGTTGATGGGTTCGAACATGCAGCGCCAGTCCGTGCCGCTGTTGCGAAGCGAAGCCCCCTACGTCGGCACCGGCATGGAGTACCGCGCCGCAACCGACGCCGGTGACGTGATCATCACCGAGAAGGCCGGCGTTGTCACCGAGGTCTCCGCGGACGAGATCACGGTCGCCAACGACGACGCGACGTACACCACCTATCGCGTCCGCAAGTTCACCCGCTCCAACCAGGGCACGTGCTACAACCAGCGCCCCATCGTCGAAGAGGGCCAGCGCGTCGAACAACGTCAGGTCGTTGCCGACGGTCCGTGCACCGACGGTGGCGAGATGGCGCTGGGCCGCAACCTGCTCGTGGCGTTCATGCCCTGGGAGGGCCACAACTACGAAGACGCGATCATCCTGAGCCAGCGTCTCGTGCAGGACGACGTGCTCTCCTCGATCCACATCGAGGAGCACGAGGTCGATGCGCGCGACACGAAGCTGGGCGAAGAGGAGATCACCCGCGACATCCCGAACGTCGGTGAAGAGGTTCTCGCGGACCTCGACGAGCGCGGCATCATCCGCGTGGGCGCTGACGTCGTACCCGGCGACGTGCTCGTCGGCAAGGTCACGCCCAAGGGCGAGACCGAACTGACCCCGGAGGAGCGACTGCTGCGGGCGATCTTCGGTGAGAAGGCGCGCGAGGTGCGCGACACCTCGCTCAAGGTTCCTCATGGTGAGTCGGGCAAGGTCATCGGCGTACGCGAGTTCGACCGTGACAACGGCGACGAGCTGCCGCCGGGCGTCAACCGTCTCGTTCGGGTCTACATCGCGCAGAAGCGCAAGATCACCGATGGCGACAAGCTGGCCGGCCGCCATGGCAACAAGGGCGTCATCTCCAAGATCCTTCCCGTCGAGGACATGCCGTTCCTCGAGGACGGCACGCCGGTCGACATCGTGCTCAACCCGCTCGGTGTCCCGGGCCGGATGAACGTCGGTCAGGTCCTGGAGACCCACCTCGGTTGGGTGGCTTCCCAGGGCTGGCAGGTCGAGGGCGACCCGGCTTGGGCGGCAAATCTGTCCGAGCAGGCCCGTTCGGCGGGTCCCGGGACCAACCTCGCGACGCCTGTCTTCGACGGTGCCCGCGAGGAAGAGATCACCGGACTGCTGTCCTCGACGTTGCCGACCCGCGATGGACGTCGACTTGTGGGCGGAGACGGCAAGGCGAGCTTGTACGACGGTCGCAGTGGTGAGCCGTTCCCGGCTCAGATCGCGGTCGGCTACATCTACATCCTCAAACTGCTGCACCTGGTCGACGACAAGATCCACGCGCGTTCGACCGGCCCGTACTCGATGATCACCCAGCAGCCCTTGGGCGGTAAGGCCCAGTTCGGCGGCCAGCGATTCGGCGAGATGGAAGTTTGGGCGCTCGAGGCGTACGGCGCCGCGTACGCCCTTCAGGAACTCCTCACCATCAAGTCCGACGACGTGTTGGGTCGCGTCAAGGTCTACGAGGCGATCGTCAAGGGCGAGAACATCCCCGAGCCCGGCATCCCTGAGTCCTTCAAGGTGCTGGTCAAGGAAATGCAGTCGCTCTGCCTCAACGTGGAGGTTCTCTCCAAGGACGGGCAGTCGATCGAGATGCGCGACACCGACGATGAGATCTTCCGGACCGCGGAAGAGCTCGGTATTGACCTGTCCCGGCGTGAGCCGAGCAGTGTCGAAGAGGTCTAACGGGTAGCGGTGGTTCGCCACCGCCCTCCAACCGACCAACAGCTGACTAGTCACGACCAAAGGATTTGAGACTGTGCTTGACGTCAACTTCTTCGATGAACTGCGTATCGGCCTCGCCACGGCGGACGACATCCGACTGTGGTCTCACGGCGAGGTCAAGAAGCCCGAGACGATCAACTACCGCACGCTGAAGCCGGAGAAGGACGGCCTCTTCTGCGAGAAGATCTTCGGACCGACTCGCGACTGGGAGTGCTACTGCGGCAAGTACAAGCGAGTGCGCTTCAAGGGCATCATCTGTGAGCGCTGCGGTGTCGAGGTCACGCGCGCCAAGGTACGTCGTGAGCGGATGGGCCACATCGAGCTCGCCGCCCCCGTCACCCACATCTGGTACTTCAAGGGCGTTCCGAGTCGCTTGGGGTACCTCCTCGACCTGGCCCCGAAGGACCTCGAGAAGGTCATCTACTTCGCGGCGTACATGATCACCGAGGTCAAGGAAGACGAGCGCCACCGCGACCTTCCATCGCTGGAGACCAAGCTCGGCACCGAGCGCAAGAAGATCGAGTCGCGCCGCGACGACGACGTCAACAAGCGTCAGATCAAGCTCGAGACCGACATCGCCGCGCTAGAAGCGGAGGGCGCCAAGGCTGACGCCCGCCGCAAGGTCCGCGAGTCGGCCGAGCGCGAGATGGCGCAGATCCGCAAGCGCGCCGATGCCGAGGTCGATCGCCTCACCCGTGTCTTCGATCGATTCCGCACCCTGAAGGTCCAGGACCTCGAGGGTGACGAGTTGCTCTACCGCGAGATGCGCGACCGTTACGGCCGCTACTTCGACGGTGGCATGGGTGCCGCGGCAATCCAGAGTCGCCTCCACACGTTCGACCTCGAGGCCGAGTCCGAGAAGTTGCGCGAGATCGTCAAGACCGGCAAGGGCCAGCGCAAGACGCGCGCGCTCAAGCGGCTCAAGGTGGTCACCGCGTTCATGACGACGCGCAACGAGCCCGGCGGCATGGTGCTCGACTGCGTCCCAGTAATCCCGCCGGACCTTCGTCCGATGGTTCAGCTCGACGGTGGTCGCTTCGCGACGTCCGACCTCAACGACCTCTACCGTCGTGTCATCAACCGCAACAACCGGTTGAAGCGACTGTTGGACCTGGGTGCGCCCGAGATCATCGTGAACAACGAGAAGCGCATGCTGCAGGAAGCCGTTGACGCGCTCTTCGACAACGGTCGTCGCGGACGCCCGGTCACTGGTCCCGGCAACCGCGCGCTCAAGTCGTTGTCGGACATGCTCAAGGGCAAGCAGGGCCGATTCCGCCAGAACCTTCTCGGCAAGCGAGTCGACTACTCGGGCCGTTCGGTCATCGTGGTCGGTCCGCAGTTGAAGCTGCACCAGTGCGGTCTGCCCAAGCAGATGGCCCTGGAGTTGTTCAAGCCGTTCGTCATGAAGCGACTGGTCGACCTCAACCACGCGCAGAACATCAAGAGCGCCAAGCGCATGGTCGAGCGTTCACGTGCGGTTGTGTGGGACGTCCTCGAAGAGGTAATCACCGAGCACCCCGTCCTCCTGAACCGTGCCCCCACGTTGCACCGTCTGGGCATCCAGGCCTTCGAACCGCAGCTCATCGAGGGCAAGGCCATCCAGATCCACCCGCTGGTGTGTACGGCGTTCAACGCCGACTTCGACGGGGATCAGATGGCGGTGCACGTCCCGTTGTCCGCTGAGGCGCAGGCCGAGGCCCGCATCCTGATGCTCTCGAGCAACAACATCTTGTCCCCGGCGAACGGTCGACCGATCACGTCGCCGACTCAGGACATGGTGCTCGGCATCTACTTCCTCACTCAGTTGGCCGAGGGCATGGCGGGCGAGGGCCGAGTCTTCGGCTCGATCGCCGAAGGCATCATGGCTTACGACTCCAAGGTGCTGGCGCTGCAGAGCTCGATCCGGTTGCGCTGCACCGACGTCGTCCCGCCGATCGAGTGGGTGGCCCCGGAGGGCTACGAACACGGCACCCCGTTCATCATCGAGACCACGTTGGGTCGCGCGATCTTCAACGAGGCCCTGCCGGTCGACTACCCGTACGTCAACGACGAGGTCGACAAGAAGCGGCTGGGCGCGATCGTCAACGATCTGGCCGAGCGTTACCCGAAGGTCGCCGTTGCTGCCACGCTCGACGCGTTGAAGGCAGCGGGTTTCTACTGGGCCACGCGTTCCGGTGTCACGATCTCGATCGAGGACGTCGTCACCCCGCCGCGCAAGGCCGAGATCCTGGCCGGCGCCGAGGAGCGCGCCGAGGAGAAGGAACGCCAGTACGACAAGGGACTCATCACCGACAACGAGCGTCGTCAGGAACTCATCGAGATCTGGACTCGCGCCACCGACGAGGTGGCCGAGGCGATGAAGGACAACTTCCCGAAGACCAACCCCGTCTGGATGATGGTCAACTCGGGCGCTCGCGGAAACATGATGCAGGTCCGTCAGATCGCCGGTATGCGAGGTCTGGTGGCCAACCCCAAGGGCGAGATCATCCCGCGTCCGATCAAGGCGAACTTCCGTGAGGGCCTGTCGGTCCTGGAGTACTTCATCTCCACTCATGGAGCCCGTAAGGGTCTGGCCGACACCGCGCTTCGTACGGCCGACTCGGGTTACCTGACCCGCCGCCTTGTCGACGTGTCGCAGGACGTGATCATCCGCGAGGAGGACTGCGGAAGCGACCGTGGCCTTGTTCGGGCCATTGCGACCAAGAACGACAAAGGCGAGTTGCGGATCATGGAGAACGTCGACTCTTCGGTGGTGTCGCGTTGCCTGACCGAGGACATCACCGTCGACGGCAACGTGCTGGGCAAGGCGGGGGAGTCCCTCGGCATCCTCGATGTCGAGCGGTTCGTCGAGGCGGGCGTCGACAACGTCCGCGTTCGCTCCGTACTCACCTGCGACAGCAAGGTCGGCACGTGCGCCAAGTGCTACGGGCGCTCGCTTGCCACCGGCAAGCTCGTTGACGTCGGCGAAGCCGTCGGAATCGTTGCCGCCCAGTCGATCGGTGAGCCCGGCACCCAGTTGACGATGCGCACGTTCCACACCGGCGGCGTCGCGGGTGAGGACATCACCCACGGTCTCCCGCGTGTGGTCGAACTCTTCGAGGCGCGTACGCCCAAGGGTGTGGCGCCGATCAGCGAGGCCATCGGTCGAATCCGCATCGACGACACCGACAAGACGCGCAAGCTCGTGGTAGTGCCCGACGACGGTTCCGAGGAGATCGAATACCCGGTGTCCAAGCGTTCGCGCTTGCTCGTCGAGGACGGCGGCCGCGTGGACGTCGGCACCAAACTGATCGCCGGCACCGTGGATCCCAAGCAGGTCCTGCGGATCCTGGGTCAGCGCGAGGTGCAGGTCCACCTGACCGACGAGGTCCAGGAGGTCTACCGCTCGCAGGGTGTGTCGATCCACGACAAGCACATCGAGGTCATCGTTCGCCAGATGCTCAAGCGCGTGACGATCATCGACTCGGGTGATTCCGAGTTCTTGACCGGCGAGCTCATCGAGCGGGGCCTGTTCGAGGCGGAGAACCGTCGGGTGGTGTCCGAGAAGGGCACGCCGGCGGCAGGTCGTCCCGAACTCATGGGGATCACCAAGGCCTCGCTGGCCACGGAGTCGTGGTTGTCCGCGGCGTCGTTCCAGGAGACCACTCGGGTGCTCACCGATGCGGCCATCCACGCCAAGAGCGACCCGCTGCTCGGTCTCAAGGAGAACGTCATCCTGGGCAAGCTCATCCCGGCCGGAACGGGTCTTCCCCGCTACCGAAACGTCCGGGTCGAGCCGACCGAGGAAGCCAAGGCCGCGGTGTACGCGTCGCTCACGGCGTACGACGATCTGGACTACGGCGCGTTCGGTGGCGGTTCGGGTGAAGCCATTCGGCTCGAGGAATACGACCTCGGTCAGTACTCCTCCTAGCCCCTCCTACGCCGAGTCTTCAGTTCTTGGTCATCATTGGCACCTACGGTGACCATTGACTGAAGACTCGGCAAGGAGAAACCGTGACTGACCAGAATCCGTGGGCCTCGCCCCCGGAGCCGACCCCGGCGGCTGAGGGGCCTGCACCGGGTCCGGTTCCCCCTCAACCGCCGCAACAAGGGCCGCCCGCACAACCGGGCCCGCCGCAACCGCAACCCGGCTACCCGCCGCAGGGACCGCCTCAGCCGAGCTATCCCCAGCAGCCGTACCCGCAGGGCTATCCGCAACAGCCCTATCCCCAACAGCCCTATCCCCAGGGGTACCCGCAGGGCTACCAGGCCCCACCGCCGTACGGCTATCAGGGCTACACCGGGT
>Ga0315273_10013130_pt1 | contig 10634 bp, 9 predicted proteins | sample YL17G02_0_MG_FD_205753 | JGI IMG/M metagenome (GOLD analysis project Ga0315273, IMG submission 205753) | Sediment microbial communities from Yellowstone Lake, YNP, Wyoming, USA - YL17G02_0 | ecosystem: Environmental > Aquatic > Freshwater > Lake > Sediment | place: USA: Wyoming | collected... | reverse complement strand
CCCTATCAACTCTTCAGTTTCATATCCGAGCATGCTGGCAGCTGATGGATTCACAAATGTTTGGTTTCCCTGGGAATCCAACCCAATGATTCCTTCTTGTGCAGAGTTCAGGATCAATTCGTTGTGATGATGGAGCTTTTTCAGTGCCTGTTCAGACCTCTTGCGCATCAGGATTTCCCACAGCTTGTTCATCAGGGAAGTTATGGCGTAGATGTCGGAATCGGTATAGTCTCCATGCTTGTTGGCAACTGCAGCAACTGCAACAATGCGAGTCCCGTCGAAAATAGGAACGGCCAAGAACCGGCAAATAGGCACGTGCCCTTCCGGGATGCCCTTCTTGGTTGGATGCGGCGCGGAATAATCGTTGACCAGCACCGGGTTTCTCGTCCGGACGCAGTCGCCCCACCAGCCCGTCTCAGCGATCGGGTAGAGGAGCGGCTTGTTGTCCATAGCGCATTGATTCATTGCCTCTTTGGACCAGCGGTGGATCGTCATCACCGCTTCCGCTTCATCCATCAAGCCGATGAAGGCAACCTCGCTTTGCGTCATCCGGAAGCTCGCTCCCAGGGCAAAGTCCATGAACTGCTCTTGCGACGCGTCTCCCATCAGGTGCATATCCAACAGTTCCTTGGTTCGAAGGCCGCTCAGGGCAAGCGCCTCCTCAGCCTTCTTGCGCTCGGTGATGTCTCGGAAAATACCCTGCATAACTTCTTTACCTTCAATGGTAATTTTGCTTGCTCTAATGGCAACGTCCTTTATTTGCCCTGATTTCGTAATAACCCTGTCTTCAAGGAGCTCTGACGCGTTACCTGTTATATGGCTTTTGAACGTTTCTGAAAACCTATCTTTAGTATATCTTGCAGGATGCAGGAAACTTTGATGATTGCCAATAATTTCTGACTTTTCTCTTTCAACAAGCTTTGAAGCTGCGATATTACAGTCAACTAACATTCCGGTTCCAATATCAGCCAGGAATATTGCGTCTATAGCCTCTTCAAACTGTTTCCGGTAGCGCTCCTCGCTGTTTCTCAATGCCTCTTCAGCCCTCTTGCGCTCGGTGATATCTTTGACCGTCGCAAAGTAACTAACTACATTCCCTTGATTGTCCTGAACCCAGGAGGGGCTGACGATTACTGGAAAGCGCTCGCCGTTTTTCCGCATGAAAGTCAATTCAACGTCACCGAAGTCGCCCCGCAAGGTCTGCTGGAATTTCCTCTCTATCTCTTCATGCGCCTTCTGTGGCCAATAGGGGTGAGGCATCCCAACTCCGATGAGTTCCTCTCTTGAAAACCCAGTCATCTTACAAAAAGCAGCATTGACATCAATATGAACGCCGTTACTATCCAGTACCGAAATCCCATCTTGCATCGAAGCAATGAGGTTTCCTGCGAATTCTTTGCTTTCCTGCAACGCCTGCTCCGCAGCTTTCTTCTCTTTTTTATCTTCCATGCGTTCAAGGCCTTCCTGCACCGCAAACGGCAGTCTTATAATTCGGTCCTTAATGACGTAATCCATAGCCCCGATTTTCATGCATTCAACAGCGGTCTCTTCGTTTATTGAGCCGGTCAACACAATGAAGGGAATGGTAGCAGCATATTCTTTTGCAAGTTTCAACGCCTGCATGCCGTCAAATTCGGGCATTGAGTAATCCGATATGATTATGTCCGGCCGGAATTCCTCCAACGCCTTCAGAAACGCTTCTTTTGTATCAACTATGGCAGACGTGAACCGGATCCCGCCTTTTTGCAGTTCCCTTGCCGCAATCTCTGCATCAGAGGGCACGTCTTCTACAAACAATATGCGTATCGGATTCTCTGTTGCCATTATTCTCCTCCTGCTTTTTATCTGATCGGCGACTGATTCAGAAGCAGCCAGTATAAACCAAGGTCTTTGATTGCTTCTACAAACTTATCGAAATCAACCGGTTTTACGATATAGCTGTTGACCCCCAAGCGGTAGCTTTCGATTATGTCTTTTTCCTCGCTTGACGAGGTAAGTGCGATTACAGGGATCATCTTTGTTCTCTCGTCGCTTTTTACGATTTTCAGGACTTCCAGTCCGTCTACTTTGGGGAGTTTCAGATCAAGAAGAATTATCTTAGGCCCGCTCTCAATATTTCTCCCGCTGTAGGCTCCGCGCGCAAATATGAAATCGAGCGCCTCCTCGCCGTCAGTAACATGCACCACATTGTTGGAAAGGTTGTTTTTTTTCAGCGCCCGTATGGCCATTTCAGCATCCTGAGGATTGTCCTCCACCAGCAGAATTTCAACTACACTTTGATCGATCATTTTATTCACTCCTTATAGTGGTTAGTGGCGAGTGGCGAGTGATTTAAGCAAGCCATTGAGCAATTTGTTTATTTCCTCGCAATAATCTGATAGTGCTTGATAGTCACTCACCTTCAGTAAGTTCATTTCCTTAGACAAAAGCAACAATGTCTCCACTTCTGCCAAGGAACCTTTCGAAATACCCAGAAACTGCTTAAACTCTCCCGTGGAATTTCGTGCCTGTCCCTCAGCGATGTTGCAGCATATCGAAACGCTTGCCCTCCTAAGCTGAGAAATCAGCCCATACATTTCTTCTTTTGGAAAGAGCTGTGTCAATGCATATATCTTTTTTGTTAATTCTATTGATTTCTGCCAGACTATCAATTCACGATAGGATTTTAATGTACTCATAACTCACCACTCATTACTTTTTTTACCATTGTTTTTTACCACTGTTTTTGTAACTCATCACTCACCACTTTATTTGTTGTACTCACCACTGTTTTATCATCACTGTTTATGTTGGTAACGAGAAATAAAACGTCGCACCTTCATTGAGTTTCCCTTCGGCCCATACTTTACCGCCGTGGCGAAGGATGACGCGCTGCACGATTGCAAGCCCTACGCCTGTTCCTTCGAACTCCTCGGCTTTGTGCAGGCGCTGGAAAAGACCAAAGAGCTTATGCGTGTAATCGGGATTGAATCCAACCCCTGTGTCTTTGATGTAATAAACATTCATACCGCTTTCTGACCGGCTTCCTATTTCAATTCTACGCTCTTCTTTGGGCATCGTATATTTGATGGCATTGGATATGAGATTGGCCCATACCTGACGGATTAATGTGGGGTCGCCAAAGGCCTCAGGCAATGGCTCGACTGAAAAGATAAATTTCTCCTGAATTTCGGGTGAAGCTGTCTCATGATATATGGAATTGACAAGCATGGTCATGTCTATACGGGACAATTTCATTCCTTTCCGGCTTACCCGCGAAAGACCGAGGATATCGGTTATCAACTGATCCATCTTCTGTATGTTTGTTCGGATAATATTCAGGAGCCGCTTGCCTTCATCGTCAAGCTTTTCCGCATAATCTTCCAGAACAAATCGGGAGTAGCCTTCAATCGCACGCAATGGCGCACGCAGGTCGTGCGAGACAGAGTAGGCAAAGGCTTCCAGTTCCTTGTTGGCAGAGTCAAGTTGGGCGGTTCGTTCAATGACTTTTTGCTCAAGCTTTTCATTGAGGTCCTGTATTTCCTCTTCCGCCCGCTGGCGCTGTAAAATTCTCCACATGCCTTCCATCAGGAGGGTAAGCTGATTGACATCTGACTCATTGTAGTCTGTTGGTTTGTTTCCTACGCCTGCCACCAATACAATCCGTTCTCCGTCAAAGACAGGTATATTCATGTGCCGTGTGATATGCACATGTCCTTCAGGATAACTTTTCTTCCAGGGGTTTGGCGCCTGGTAATCATTGGTTGTAATCGGCCTTCTTTGCCGCACCGCTTCTCCCCATAGACCGGTTGTTTCAACAGGATAGATAATAGGTTTATCTGAGATTTGGCATTCTTGCATAGCTGTTTTAGACCATGCATACATTGTCATAACCGTTTCATCTTCATTCAGGAATGCAAGGTATCCTATTTTGCTTTCAGTTAAACGAATAGCTTCTTCAAGAGTAAAACTTGTAATATCCTGAAGTGTAGAATATATCATTCTATTGAGTTCTAAGAGAGCTATCATGCGTGATTCATTATTCTTAAGTTCCTTTTTCGCCCGCTTGCGCTCAGAGATGTCCTCCATGGAGACGCACAAATGCCGGCGACCGTTCATCATGACGGGTTCGGCGCCTAGTTTCAGCCAGACCTTCCGGGGCTTTCCGTTCCGGACGAGCTCCAGCTCCAATTCGGCCCCCTGCATCGTACCGCCGCTGGCGATCAAGCCTTCGATGCCCTGGCGCGCGGGACAAAGCGGGCATTCCTTCGCGTAGCCGCAGCCACGCGGGTCCTTGGTGCTGTGAACGCAACGCAAGGCATTGCCCGGCCGGTGTTGCAGAACATCCGACCGGTTGCCCCCGGACAGGACTACGAGGGCCGCGTTGGCCATGACGATATTGGTTGTTTCGTCGAGCACCATCATGCCTACCGGCGAGGATTCGAATATCGCGTCGAGGTTCTCCCTCCCCACTCGCAGCGACTCCTCCGCCAGCTTGCGTTCGAAAATCTCCTGTTCCAGAAATATAGTTGATTTTGATAGATCTGCAGTCCGTTCCTCAACTTTTTTCTCTAATTCGTCGTGAGCCTTCTGCAGCGCTTCCTCCGCACGCCTGCGCTCCCGTTCGGTCCGCATCAGCCGTTGCGTACCCAGGTTGATCCCGCCCAAACCGACAATACAGAGCAGGCCGTAAATCAGTGCAGATGTTAAGATATTCTTACGCTCAAAGGCCAGAAAGGGCTCCATAGGAATCGAAACGCTAATCCCTCCCCGGATGTCCCCTTCGTGGTACCCCTGTTTGGCATGGCATCTCAGACAGCCTTTCTCAGTAATTAAAGGGCGCATTAACCGCATGTACTTTTTGCTTTGTATATCTTCAACCGAGTTAATTTCATTCTCTCCACGCCCGAAGGCCCGGAGTGCCTCAGTCTCCCACGGATCAGGAGCATTCTCAGGGCGGATCGGATTCAGGCTCGTGATGTGTCCGCGAACACCGAGTTTCTGTTTCTCCAGTTCATGTGCCTGGCGTGTCATGTAGGCAGGATTCATCAGCGTCAACTGCTTGCCCGATGGTGTGGTTATGTCACGCTCAGGCATATCGGATAGGTAAGGGTTCGGCTGTGTCTCTTTTGTCACAGGTACATAAACCCCGCCGTGCCCGGCGTTCCAGCGGCGATATATGATGTCTTTTTCGTAAGCTACCCGTGCCTGAGTTTGCGCTACCTCCAGGATCCCCTGTTTCGTATAAAAAATGCGCCATATCAATGAAACAACGATGACAATCGTCCATACCCCTGCCAAGACCCAAACATAACGTTTCACATAGGGGAAAGGTAACTTAATCTTTTCAGAATCGTTCTTGATCATAACCCCGCCGCTTGCTTGCATAAGGCCTCTAATTCTTCAATAAGTTGCTTTTTCATCTTACCTCATAACGATTAGAACCATTGAAAAACAAGCAGGGATCCTCTAATGGGGAGAAACTGACTGACTGACTGACTGACTGACTGACTGACTGACTGACTGACTGACTGAGCAAATTGTATGCCAACATCATAAAGTTGCCTCCTCTTTGTCTTTACTCCTGGTTTCCTTAGTACTACAGCGAATCTTTTCGTCATTCCCGAAATCTTTAGTCGGGAATCCAGTGTTTTCAATACGTTCTGGATTCCGGGTCAAGCCCGGAATGACATCCGAAGGAGATGATTTCAGGTATTTTATTGAAAAATACACTGTAGTATTAGTAATTATTTGCTTCATTGATATTTATCGATGCCGCATCAGGCAATAGCTCTTTTAAAAGTGGGATAAGTTCACTTTGGAACTGTTGCTTGAGCACATACGCATACGCTCCTGCTGTAATAGCCTGCTCTTTATACACGGCGTCTTCATAGAGGCTTAGTATGATCACAATTGTTTTCGGCAGAAGTTCTTTTATTCTTCTGGTTAACTCGATCCCGCTCATTTTAGGCAGCCTGATATCCGTTATGACTATGTCTGGTTCCATGGTTTTAGCCAGAGTCAGACCTTCTTCTGCATTTTGCGCCTCGATAATAGTAAAGGCGGAATTCAGAGAATGAAGCTTTTTGTTCACAAATTCACGAAACACGTCGTGATCTTCAACAATCAGGATAGTAGGTTTTTTTATTTGGCTGTCATGTGGAGCCATGTTCTTTTAACCCTCCTGCAAACAAGATGCATATTTCTTTATAATGATATTTCTGTTTTGAATCTATACTTAATTAATACCCTCATTACCATTCTTGTACAATCAGGGAATCCCTGATATTTGGCTACGAAATACCTGATGGGCAATAAAAGCAGGCACAAGGCCAATAGGCAGCAGGTGGTCGTGGTCTATTTTTGAAAAAATGGGTGAATTCCCGACTGAAAATCTCAGGAACGAGCTTAGCGGGCAATGAGTTATACTAAGAGATATCATTCCCGCCCCCGTCTTCACGAGGGTAAACTCCGGCGGGTCACCTCTTCTCCTCGGCGAACCCGCCTGAGTGCGGGAGCGACTCGCCGAGGCGAGAATCCATTTTTTCTCTATAAGACCTGTACATGAAAGAAAACTTTTACATTTACATTCTCGCCAGCCAAAGAAGAGGGACCTTATATATAGGAGTAACCTCGAATCTGACTAAAAGAGTTTATGAACACAAAAACGACTTGGTCGATGGTTTTACAAAGCAATACGGGGTGCACCGGCTTGTTTACTATGAAGTTGCAAAGGATGCAGAAACAGCGTTATCGAGGGAAAGGCAAATGAAGAAATGGAATCGGGTATGGAAGCTCAGGCTTATTGAGGAACATAACCCCGAGTGGTTGGACTTGTATGATAGCTTGACGATATGAGAAGATTGGATTCCCGCCGGAGCCTGCCCTCGAATGTCGTAGTCGGGGGTTCTCAGTCGGGCATCCATATGCTTTCTAAAATGGATTCCCGCCTAAGGACTGCGGGAATGACGGCTTAAATATATATCTTTTTTGCAACATTTAGGTTTATTAATAATCCGGGCTAAAGAGAAGTTAAACCTTCTTTAATGGCATATTTGGTAAGGCCGGCAATTGTATGGATATCCAGCTTGTCCATGATATGCTGGCGGTATGTCTCAGCAGTCTTCACGCTAATTTTAAGTGCAAAGGCAATTTCCTTTATGGTCTTCCCTTCCGCTATATACTGAAGCACCTCACGCTCACGGGACGTGAGGAGGGAAAAGACCGAAAGGTTTTCTTTTGTTACAATCTGTCTATATTCTTCTATCATAATATCTGCAATAGCCGGGCTCAGGTATGAACGATTCTTAACAACGGCCTGGATAGCATGCATAAGTTCCCGTGCAGCGGAATCTTTTAACAGGTAGCCTGATGCCCCTGCGCTCAGCATTTCTGCCACAAACTTCTTGTCTGAGAACATTGAGAGGGCCAATATTTTGACTCTTGGGGATTTTTCGATGATCTTTCTGGTAGCCTCTATCCCGTTCATATCAGGCATGGATACATCCATGACTATTACATCAGGCGACAGCTTTAAAGCCAAAGTCACCGTAGTCCGTCCATTGGCCGCCTCGCCGATGATTTCCATGTTGTGTTGCTTTTCAATCAAAGACCTCAGTCCGTCACGCATGATTTTATGATCATCTGCTATGATGATTCTTATGCTCATGGTATCTCCTTGTTGTTTTTATCGTATTGTCAAAACTTAACCACAGAGACCTCAGAAAAAGTATTATTAAGGGTCTCAAAATAGTATATACATTTTTGGGGCCGTCATTCCCGCAGTCCGCAGGCGGGTCACCTCAGGCGACTCGCCGAAGCGAGAATCCACGGGTTCAAAGCCCTGGATGCCCGATTAAGGTCCTCGGGCATGACGAATAAAGAAAGGCAGTGAGTATACTCTATTTTGAGACTGTTAATGACTATCAAAAAGTTTAAAGAAACCACTGAGTTCACAGAGTTTTTTTTCGGCGGGTTCAAGTTTGCAACTTGAACCTGAATATTTAACATCTCATAAAGCCATTGGATCCGTTGCTTCACATATCCCCCTTATGCTATCTTTTAAATAGATATTTTCAAAAAGCAACAGGAGGTGAAAAATGCAAAGCATAGCAAAATCCGCAAAACCAAAATATCTGATTGACGAAAAAGGAAATAAAAAAGGAATTGTCCTTAACTTCAGGGAATATAATAAAATCCTTGAATTGATTGAGGACCTCGAAGATTCGAATGACCTTCTTAGGGCAGAAAGGGAAGCAACTTCTTTTATCCCATATGATAAATTCCGCAAGACCTGGCTTAAAAATTGATTTATAAGATAATAATCGAAAAAAAAGCTTGTAAGGAGGCGGATGATATTCCTGAGAAATTTAGATCTTCTATTGACAGTGGAATTCTTTCTCTCGCATCCAATCCAAGACCCCATGGGGCTAAGAAGCTCACTGAAAAAGAAGGCTATCGCATTCGTTCCGGTAACTACCGCATCCTCTATACGATAGATGATAAAGCAAAGATTATTGTTGTTTACAGAATAATAATTAAAGGAAAATCTACTTACAAATAACATAAAACCTGCTCCTTCTCCGTTTCCCTGTCGTTGTCTCTATTTTCATCCTACATGCCTCAACCTTCATCCCGTATTGAGTACAGAGAAACCCTCTGTGTTCTCTGTGGTGAATTTCTGTGGTTTCATTTTCCCCCTCTTTTTTCATAAAACTTTTGCCATTATTGTTTTTATGCCTCCAATGGGGCAATTAACGTCACGCGCGTTCCCTGACCAGGGGCAGATTCAATCCCAAAGCTTCCTCTAATAAGCGATATCCTTTCACGGACGCTAAAGAGGCCATAAGTCAAAGATTCAGATACCTGAGAATGGAGAGTTTTGGTATCGAATCCAATACCGTCATCTTCAATGCTGATTTGTATTTTGCTGTCAAATTCTTGTATAAACACCCTTACATGATGTGCTTTTGAATGTTTGATAATATTTAAATAAAACTCTCTGACCGCCTGGTAAAGCAGCACCTGAGCCTCTTTTGTTAAAGGTTTGGGGGTTCTGTCGTTCCTGAATTCGAACAGGATATTACGCCGTTTGAGAATTTTTTCTCCAAGCCACTCTATCGCAGCCTCAATCCCCAGTTCATACAGGATCGGAGAACTAATCTCAAATGTCAGGTCTCGGGTATAATTAATTGCTTCGTCAATAATCTTAGTGATTTCATCCAAAGATAAAACAAGAGGGCCTGAAGGATCTGGTGGTTTCAGCTCATCTAATAGTATTTTTGATAAAGCGAGGTTTTGGCCAACGGAGTCATGCAGTATATTTGCAATGCGACGACGTTCATTTTCCTCAATCAATGCCATTTGTGAGATAAGTTTTCGGAGCTGGTTATGATATTGTTCAATCTTCTCCTGTGCTGCTTTCCGCTCTTCATTTTCTATCATTAAATCGTCAGCCAAGCTCAATACGGCTTCCTGGTTCATGAGAATCTCGTCATGAGCATTTTCTAACGCTTCTTCTGCCTGCTTGCGTTTGGTGATATCGAGACCATAGATATTGGAATAGTTAGTATCAGCAATCGGTGTAACATAGAAGGAATATATCCGATCTTTTATTCCAAGCTCGACTACTTGCGATGATCCTTTTTCTATAGACTCGGAAACTGCGCCCAGGATCACCGGGGGAATTGTCTGGCCAGTCTGCAAATACCATTCTGAAAACAGTCTCTCGCCGGCCTTGTTTATGTAAAGCAGCGTGCCATCCCGGTAAATTCTCAAGACTGGATTGGGGTTCTCGTCCGGGAACCTCGCAAGTTCCTGGATATTTTCTTCTGCCTGCTTGCGTTTGGTTATGTCGCGGGCGACTGACAGCACCATTGATTTGCCTTGCAAATCAAACAACTGAATATTGATTTCAACCGGAATCCTTCTCCCATCTTTTGCAACATGGCAGGTTTCAAAGAGTGCATATCCGTCGCTGAAAAGCTTTTCGTGAATAAGAGGAATATTTTTTGCATTCTCAGGCAGGTCGATATCTTTTACTTCCATTTGTAAAAATTCATTCTTTGTGTATCCCAACATCTTGCATGCTGAATCATTTACTGCAACAAAATTCCCAGGCTTTTCGGGAATCACTTCGTGAACATACACTGCGTCTGTAATGCCATTAAACAATAATCTGTGCTTATTTTCACTCTCCCGCAGCGCTTCCTCCAACTGCTTGCGCCCGGTCTTGTCAGATATGACATGTACGGCTCCGCTAAAACCTGAAGTCCGTTTCTCCTTCTTGCCGGCTTTTTTGTCCATTTCTATGTACCTATATTTTCCTCACTAACCTGATTTCCCTCTTTTTCTTTCACATGATCAGAAATCTCGTATTTCTTTGATTGTCCCAATCTTTTAAGGAGTGTATTTACTTCTCTTTTGATTTCAATTATACGATGTTCTCTGCCTATAAAAAGTCTATTGAGCCTTTCAATCTTCCTCATTTTCTCGCTTATTTGCTCCTCCGCCTGCTTGCGCTCGGTGATGTCTTGGAAAATACCCTGCATAACTTCTTTACCTTCAATGGTAATTTTGCTTGCTCTAATGGCAACGTCCTTTATTTGCCCTGATTTCGTAATAACCCTGTCTTCAAGGCGATCTGAAGATTCACC
>Ga0315273_10013128_pt1 | contig 10635 bp, 6 predicted proteins | sample YL17G02_0_MG_FD_205753 | JGI IMG/M metagenome (GOLD analysis project Ga0315273, IMG submission 205753) | Sediment microbial communities from Yellowstone Lake, YNP, Wyoming, USA - YL17G02_0 | ecosystem: Environmental > Aquatic > Freshwater > Lake > Sediment | place: USA: Wyoming | collected... | reverse complement strand
AGCCCCACGCACCGCGTGGGGACTGTACTTCGCCCCCGGTGAATCACCGGGGGTTAAATAATGTGGCGCGGTGCCATTCCCCCGGCGGCGCCGGGGGCTTGTGAACCACGCCCATAAGTGCGGCAAGGCTCACGCCAGCCGCAGGCCGAGGCTCCGGGCGTAGCCGCGGACCTCGGCCACCTCTTCGGCGGTCGGAGGACGGGCGATGGCCGCGTACGGGCGGCGGGTCCGCGGGTCAACGACCTCCCCTTCCGGCCGGTACTGGCCCATGACGTTCACACACGTGCCGGGCGACAGGCCGGCCAGGAAGTCGAGGACCTCGCGGCTCTCGCCCGCGCCGCCCGGCATCACAAGGTGCCGGACGAGAAGGCCGCGCGCGGCCACGCCATGCTCGATCACCAGGTCGCCCACCTGCCGGCGCATCTCGCGGAGACTCGCGCGGGCCACGTCGGGATAGTCCGGGGCCTTGCAGTAACGGCCGGCACTGGCGGACCGGCTGAACTTGAAATCTGGCATGTAGATGTCGACAACACCGTCCAGCAGGCGGAGCATCTCGGCCGACTCGTACCCGCCGCAGTTCCAGACGATCGGCACGCCGAGGCCCTGGCGCCGCGCCTCGACGATGGCTTCCAGCAGGGCGGGCGCCACCTGCGTGGGCGTGACGAAGTTGACGTTTTCGCAGCCGCGGGCCGCCAGGCCGAGCATGAGCCGCGCCATGGCCGCCGCGTCGACCTGCCGCCCGGCGACGGACCGGCTGATGTCCCAGTTCTGGCAGAACGCGCAGCCGAGGTTGCACCCGGCCAGGAAGATGGTGCCGCTGCCGCCCGCGCCGACCAGGCAGTCCTCTTCGCCGAAGTGCGGCCCCAGGCTCGCCACGGTCGCCTCCGGCCCGGCGCCGCAGAACCCCGTCTCGCCCACCAGCCGATTGACCCCGCACTTACGCGGGCAGAGACGGCACGGGTTCAGCAGGTTGCGTGCCAGCCGGACACGTTCAGGGCCTGGATCTACACTTGTCATCTCTTGAAACCCAACAACGCGCGCCGTGAAGTCAAGTAATACTACAACGCCACTTGACCTTGTGCGCGGTGGGTCTCCTGACCCACCGCGCGCCAATTGCCCCCCAGCGGCGAGATAACGCAGGAGCGCGGCGGGTAGGGAGACCCGCCGCGCGATGTGGCGTTGTAGTGGTAACCGCTCCTCCAGGCCAGACTTGCCGCGTCTCGCTGTCTGCTCCGCATTCCTCGTTCGGCGCTATCTTTGCCGTATCTCGTTCAGGACGCTGCCACTCTTAGGAACGGCGGGACCTGGTCCCCGGTCCCTGTTCCCGCCTTAATGGCTACATCATCCGCCGGCCCGCCGTGAGCAGCGCCAGCGCCTCGGCCCGCGTCGCTTGCTTCTGCCGGAACTTGCCGCGGACGACGCTCGTGACCGTCACGGTGCCCGGCTTGTGGGCGCCGCGGATCGTCATGCACAGGTGCTCGGCCTCGATGACCACCATGACGCCGCGGGCCTTGAGGGTCCGCATGATGTCGTCGGCGATCGCATTGGTGAGGCGCTCCTGCACCTGGAGCTTGCGGGCCTCCATCTCGACGATCCGCGCGAGCTTCGACAGGCCCGTCACCCGGCCCTTCGACGGCATGTACGCCACGTGGGCCCGGCCGATGAACGGCACAAGGTGATGCTCGCAGACGCTCACCAGGGGGATATCGCGCAGCAGGACGATTTCGTCGTAGTCCTCGGCCGGGATGACCGTGACGATGTCCTCGGCCTTCTGTTCCATGCCGGCCACGAGCTCCTGCCACATCCGCGCAACGCGCTTGGGCGTGTCGCGGAGGCCCGGCCGCTTGGGGTCCTCGCCGATGCCTTCCAGCAGCATCTCCGTGGCCCGCTCCACCTTCTTGAGGTCAACCATGGCGTCCTCGCCCTCGCGGTCCTTGTGTGAACAACACGCTAAGGATAGGGGCTGGGCGGGCGCTTGTAAAGTGACTTGGGTGATGCTATTGACATCCTGCCCGCGCCGGGTAGCCTAGTGGCCCGCAGCATGTAGGGTGGGTGCTCCGCACCCACCTTGCACGTCATGCGGCGGAGGAAGCAAACAACGATGGCCACCGAACACGTGCCGGTCAGGATCTACCCGGACGACGTGGGCGCGTCGCGGGCGGTCGCCCGGCGGATCGCCCAGGTGATCCGCGACTCCAGCGCCGCCGGCCGCCGCGCCGTCCTGGGCCTCGCCACCGGCCACACGCCGATCAACGTCTACCGCGAACTCGCCCGGATGCACCGCGACGAGGGCCTCGATTTTGCGAACGTCGTCACGTTCAACCTCGACGAGTACTGGCCCATCGAGCCCCGCGCCGCCCAGTCGTATCATGCATGGATGCACGAGAATTTCTTCCGCTTCGTGAACGTGCCGCCCGAGGCCGTCCACATCCCCTCCGGCACGGCGGCCGAGGCCGACCTCGACGCCGAGTGCGCCGCGTACGAGAAGGCCATCGCCGGCGCCGGCGGCATCGACTTCCAGATCCTCGGCATCGGCCGCATGGGCCACATCGGGTTCAACGAGCCGGGCTCCGACCGCGCGAGCCGCACGCGCCGCGTCCGCCTCGACAAGGTCACGCGCAAAGATGCGGCCGGCGACTTCTTCGGCGAGGAGCACGTGCCCGAGCTCGCCGTGACGATGGGCGTGGCCACGATCCTCGAGGCCCGCCAGATCGCCCTGCTCGCGTTCGGCGAGCACAAGGCCCCCGTCATCCGCCGCGCGGTCGAGGGCGAGGTCGCCCCCGCCGTCGCCGCCAGTTTCCTCCAGGAGCACCCGCGGGCCGCGCTGTACCTCGACGAGGCGGCCGCCGCCGACCTGACGCGCCTGGCCACGCCGTGGCTCCTCGGCCCGTGCGAGTGGGACGACGTGCTCGAGCGGCAGGCGGTCATCTGGCTCGCCCGCCAGCTCGCCAAGCCCATCCTCAAGCTCACCGACGAGGACTACGCCGAGAACGGCCTGGCGGACCTGGTCCGCCGGCGCGCCGGGGCGTACCACGCCAACCTCGACGCCTTCCGCCGCCTCATGGGCACCATCACCGGCTGGCCCGGCGGCAAGGAGGAGAAGCAGCGGGTTCTCGTCCTCAGCCCCCACCCCGACGACGACGTGATCTCGATGGGGGGGACGCTGGCGCGGTTCGCCGAGCAGGGCCACGACGTGCACGTCGGGTACATGGTCAGCGGATACCTGAGCGTCTTCGATCACGACGTATCGCGATACGCCGATTTCGTGCGCGAGTTCAACCGCATCTTCGGCCTGACGCCCGACCTGGCGGCCGCCCTCGAGCAGCGGATCGACCGATTCCTCCGCCTGAAGCGCCCCGGCGACGTCGACGCGCCGGAGGTCCAGGCCGTCAAGTCGCTCATCCGCCGCACCGAGGCCCTCGACGCGGCCCGGTTCTGCGGCGTCCCCGAAGGCCACGTCCGCTTCCTGGACCTGCCGTTCTACGACACCGGCACGGTCGAGAAGCGGCCGCTCGGCCCCGACGACGTGGCGCCCGTGCGGCGGCTCCTGGAGACCGTCCGGCCCGAGATGGTCTTCGCGGCCGGCGATCTGTCGGACCCGCACGGCACGCACCGCCAGTGCCTCGAGGCCGCCCGCGCGGCGCTCAAAGAATACGAGGCGTCCGGCGCGGCGGCGCCGGAGCTGTGGCTCTACCGCGGCGCGTGGCAGGAGTGGCCCCCTGAGCGGATCGACATGGCCGTGCCCCTCTCGCCCGACGAGCTCAAGCACAAGCGCTTTGCCATCTTCCGGCATCAGAGCCAGAAGGACCAGGCGATGTTCCCCGGCCCCTGGGACAGCCGCGAGTTCTGGCAGCGGGCCGAGGAACGTAACATGGCCACGGCGGACCTGTACGACGCCCTCGGCCTGCCGGAGTACCACGCGATCGAGGCGTTCGCGCGGTGGCCGCTGGCCCGCTCGGCCCACGCCGCCGCCCAGCTGGAGCGCGAGTAACATGACAAGCCGGTTCTTGCGCACCCGTTCAGCGTTGCACCCGAATCCGTGCGCGGCGGGTCTCCTGACCCGCCGCGCTCAGGGTCACGACCGCAGGCGAGGACACCCACGCACGCGGCGGGTCAGGAGACCCGCCGCGCACAGCGAGCTTGCGGTAGTCGCCGCTGCTCTGCTGATCGCCCTCAGCGGCGCCGCCCTGGCCCTGGCCGCCGACCCCGCCCCGCCCGCCGACGAGTTCAAGCCGTTCGTCTTCATCCTCGCCGGCGACCCGGAGCTCGGCAAGCCCGACGACAAGAGCACCGCGGACCGTTTCGCCCTGCTGCCGAAGCGGGCGAGCGCCATCAAGGCGTCGCTCGTGGTCATCCCCGGCGATATGACGCACGACGACACCGACGCGCAGTGGAAGCTCATCGACGACACCCTCAAGCAGTTCACCATGCCCGTCAAGATGGTCCCCGGCAACCACGACAAGTCCGAGTCCTTTGCCAAGCACGTCGGCGAGGACCATTTCGTCTTCACCCTCAACAACTGCGATTTCGTGTGCCTGAACTCCAACCTGGTGGGGGGTTCTTCCGGCAAGTCGACGAAGGCGAAGGCCCAGATGGAGTGGTTCGAGAAGACCCTGAAAGATTCGCGCGAGCACAACCGCACGCACACCTTTGTGGTCATGCACCATCCCGTCGCCAATGACGAGCCGATCCGCGGGCTGCTCGTGAAGTACGGCGTCAAGGTCGTCCTGGCCGGGCATCTCCACAAGACGCAGGAGATCCGCGGCAAAGGTTTCGTGACCTACGTCTCGCCGGGCACCGCGCGGTTCCGCGACGAGGGCGGCCTCGGCTACCGCGTCTTCAAAGTCTACAAGGACCGCATCGAGCAGGAGTTCGTGCCGCTCGAGAAAGAGGTCGCCGCGGTCAAGCTGGCGCCGTGAGCTTGGCGGCGCTTCGAAGCGGTTTCTTCATCGTTTAGCCGCGGCCGGCACGGCCGCGATCGTTGTTCGCCGCCGTGCCGGCGACGGCCAAACGATGCCGGACCGTCGCCGCTCGCTGCCTTCATCGTTTAGCCGCGGCCGGCACGGCCGCGATCGTTGTTCGCCGCCGTGCCGGCGACGGCTAAACAACGGCGCCTGCGTATCGGCGACAAACCATACCACGCGGAGTTCACCCATGAAAACCGTCCACCTTGTCGGCAACGCCCACCTGGACCCCGTGTGGCTCTGGCGGCGGGCCGACGGGGTCGATGCGGCCCTGGCCACCGCACGCAGCGCCTGCGACCGCCTCGACGAGTACCCCGAGTTCGTCTTCACGGCGAGCTCAAGCTGGTTCCACGAGCAGGTCGAGCGGCTCGACGGGGCGCTCTTCGACCGCGTCCGCGCCCACGCCGCGGCCGGCCGGTGGCAGATCGTCGGCGGCATGGTCATCCAGCCGGACTGCAACCTGCCGTCGGCCGAGAGCTTCGCGCGCCAGCTTGCCGTCGGCCAGGCGTACTACCGCCGCACGTTCGCCCGGCCCGCCACCGTCGGCTACAACGTGGACTCCTTCGGCCACACGGCGTACCTGCCGCGGTTTCTGCGCGACGCGGGTATCGACACTTATGTATTCATGCGTCCCGGCCCGCACGAGAAGGCGCTGCCGGCCAACCTTTTCCGGTGGCGGAGCCCCGACGGCCGCGAGGTCGCGGCCTTCCGCATCGCCGGGGCCTACTGCACCTCGGCGCCCGACCTCAAGGCCCACATCGAGGCCGCCCTGGCGGCGATGCCCGACGGCGTCGACCACACGATGTGCTTCTTCGGCGTGGGCGACCACGGCGGCGGGCCGACGCGGGCCCAGATCGACTGGCTCCTGGAGCACCGGGGCGACTGGCCCGGCGTGCGGCTGGCCTTCTCGCACCCGCGGGCGTTCTTCGACGCCGTCGCCGACCGCCCGGACCGCCTGCCCGTGGTCGAGGGCGAGCTTCAGCACCACGCCATCGGCTGCTACAGCGTCGAGCGGCGGATCAAGGTCGCGATGCGGCGGGCGGAGTCGCGCCTGGCGCAGGCCGAGCAGGCCGCCGAGGTTCTCGCCGGCGCCGTCGGGCCGCAGGACGACGAGCGGATCGAGCGCGCCTGGAACGCCGTCCTCTTCAACCAGTTCCACGACATGCTGGGCGGCACGTGCATCGCCGAGGCGAGCGCCGCCGTGGCGGGCGAGCTGGCGGCCGCCGAGGCCGAGGCCGATGGCGTGCTGACCGGCCTCACGCGCCGCGCCTTCCGCCGCGAGGCCCGGCCCGGCGAGCACCGCATCGTCCTCTTCAACCCCTCGCCCGAGCCGTTCGAGGGCTACGCGTCGCACGAGCCGTTTGCCGCGCCCAACCCATGTCAGCTTCTCGATGAGCGCGGCCGGCCCGTGCCCAGCCAGCGGGTCGAGGCCCGGTCGAAGGGCGACTGGATTCCGCGCCTGCTCTTCCCCATCACGATCCCCGCGCGCGGCCGGCGGATCCTCCACGTGACTCCCGCGGACGCGCCACCGATACCGACGTCCCTGGCGTTTCCGCACGAGACGGCCGGCGAGGCCGTCCGCGCCGGCGGCTGGACCGCCACGCTCGACGTCTGCGACGACCCGTCCGACACGTGGTCGCACTCGTGGGTAACGCGCTTCGGCGGCGAGCGCCTCGGATGCATGAAGTTCGGCGACGGGTGGGAGACGGTCGAGACCGGCCCCCTCCGCGCGGCGGTTCGCGGATGCGGGCGCTTCGGCAACTCGCGGGCCTGGGTGCGGGCGATGGTGCTGGAGGGACGGCCGGCCTTGCACCTCCGGCTCTCGGTCGTGTGGGCGGAAGTCCAGCGGCTCCTGCGGCTTCGCCTGGCGGCGCCGGGCAAACTCGATAAGCGGATCGACCTCGTGAGCGGCGGACCGCTGCCGCGCCCGCTCGACGGCGAAGAGTACCCGCTCAGCGGGGCGCTGGCGGTGGAAAGCACGGCCGGGCAAGACGGGCCGTCGCCCACCTCGCTTGCACCGTGGCACGCCGTGTCGATCGTCGCACCGGAGGTGTTCTCTGTGAGTGCCGATGCCGAGGGCGTGAGCCTGACGCTCCTCCGCAGCCCGTACGTCGCCCACCACGACCCGTACCCGGCCGCGAAGCGTCCCGACCAGCCCGTCACCGACCAGGGCCTGCACGAGTTCGACATCCTCCTCGCGCCGGCCGCCGCACTGGACCTGGCCGAGCCCGCCCGCCTCGCCCGCCGGATGCTCATGCCGCCGGTCACGTGGGACCTGACGGGGTGAGCGCCAAAACAGTGAGCGCGGCGGGTCTCCTGACCCGCCGTGTTTAGCGCGTTGCCCCGGATAGCCGGGTGGCATGGCCACGCGCCGTTGCGTGGCCATGTTCCTCCGAGCTTCAGGGCTCATGGCCACAGGCTGCCCGCCGGGGCGGGTCATCCGTTCCGTGGGCATGCCGCCCTCGCCAAACACGCGCCCAGCAAGCTGGGCGGCTAAATGCTGGGCGGCCAAATGATGTTTGAAGCCTCGCACGCCACCCCCTATAATCACGACCTTGGCCTGAGGGCCGCACGGCAAGGAATGCGCCAATGAATATAAGTTACCAGTGGCTCAAGGAGTACGTTCAGACCGACCTGGGGGCCCGCGAGGCCGCCCAGGTGCTGACGCGGATCGGCCTGAACGTCGACAACCTCACGGACCTCCCCGGCGGCGACGTGGGCCTCCTGGTGGAGGTCACGAGCAACCGGCCCGACTGCCTCGGGCACATCGGCGTGGCGCGCGAGCTGGCGGCCGCCCTCGGCACGCGCGTCAAGCGGCCGGAGGTCTCCTTCGCGGAGCTCCCGCAGGCCGCCGCCGACCTCGTGCGCGTGGCCATCGACGAGCTCGACCTCTGCCCGCTCTACGCCGCCCGCCTCATCCGCGGCGTGAAGATCGGGCCGAGCCCTGCCTGGCTCCAGGCGCGGCTCGAGGCGGTCGGCGTGCGGCCGGTCAACAACGTCGTCGACGTCACGAACTACGTGATGATGGAGTGCACCCAGCCGCTGCACGCGTTCGATTTCGCGCCCCTGGCGGAGCACCGCATCGTGGTCCGCCGCGCGCGGCCCGGCGAGCACTTCGTCGCCATCGATCATTCGGAGCACTCGCTGTCGCCCGACCGGCTGGTGATCGCCGACGCCCAGCGTGCGGTGGCGCTGGCCGGCGTCATGGGCGGCGCGGATACCGAGATCTCGGACCGCACCGCCGACGTGCTCCTGGAGGCGGCCGTCTTCGACCCGCTGAGCATCCGCACCACCGCCCGGGCCCTCGCCATGGCCAGCGAGTCGAGCTACCGTTTCGAGCGGCGCGTGGACCCCGGCGGCACCGACTGGGCCAGCCGCCGGGCCTGCCAGCTCATCGTGCAGGTGGCGGGCGGCAAGGTCGCCCGGGGCGTGGTGACCGTCGGCCGGACGCCGCCGGCGCCGGCGGAGCTCGCCCTGCGCATCCCGCGCATCGAGACGCTCCTGGGCATGCCGATTCCCGCGGCCGACGCCGCCGACATTCTCGCACGGCTGGAGTGCGAGGTGCTGGAGGCCACGCCCCAGCGCCTTCGCGTCCGCATCCCCTCGTGGCGGCCCGACCTGGAGCGCGAGGTCGACCTCATCGAGGAAGTCGCGCGGCACTACGGGTACGAGCAGATCCCCGAGAGCCGCGAGCCGCGCATCACCCTCACCACGCGCACCAAGACCGAGCGCGTGCGCGAGGTGGTCGGCCACATTCTCACCGCCGCCGGCTACTCCGAGGCCGTCACGTTCACCTTCACGAGCCGCGACCACGCGACGCGCCTCCGGCGGCGCGACGTGACCGCCGAGCCGCTCGCCTGCCGCGGGACGCCCCTGACGGTGCGCGAGTCGGCCGCCGTGGGCGTGGTGGAGTCGCTGCGCGTCAACCGCAACGCCGGCGAGGCCGACGCCCGCCTGTTCGAGATCGCCAAGCGGTTCATCCCCGTCGAGGGCAAGGAGCTGCCGCAGGAAGACCCGATGCTTGCCCTCGCCGGCGGCGACGACTTCCAGTCGGTCCGCAGCGTGCTGGAGTCGGTCTTCGAGGGCCTGCGCGTGAGCGGGCGGATGAAGTTCGTTGCCACCGACAGCTACCCGGACCTCGACCCCGACGCGTCGGCCGAGATCCTGATGGACGAGGAGCCGATCGGCATGATCGGCCGGCTCACGCCGCCGGCGGCCGCCGCGTTCGACCTCGACGAGCCGCCCGTCGTCGCCGAGCTCATGTACGCGCCCCTGGTGGAGGCGGCCGTTCTGGAGCCAACGTACAAGCCGCTGCCGCAGTTCCCGGCCATTACGCGGGACCTGGCCATCGTGGTCGACGACGCGGTGGCGTGGGCCCTCATCGAGGAGGCGGTGACCACGGCGGGCGTGGCGGGGCTGGAGTCGCTCGAGCCGCTCGACGTGTACCGCGGCAAGCAGGTGCCGGCGGGCAAGAAGAGCGTCGCCTTCCGCTTCGTCTTGCGCTCGAAGACCGACACGCTCACGCACGAGCAGGCCGACGAGATGCAGGCCCGGATCCTCGCCGCCCTCGGGAAGGCCGTCGGGGCCGTGCTGCGGGCCTAGCCGGCGCCATGACGATTGGTGCGCGGCGGGTCGCCTGACCCGCACCTGTTTAGCGTGCGGACGTTCACTTGCAGGGTGGCATGCCCAGGCCGCCTTTGCCTGGGCATGTTCGCCGATGTCCGGCGTGCATGCCCACGCGAACAGCGGCGTGGGCATGCCACCCCGGTATCCGGAGCAACACGCTAAACATGTACCTGACCCGCCGCGCCAGGTGGCGCTGCAGGCTGAGCCGCCCAGCTTGCCGGGCGCATGTGTTTTAGGTATCGCCATAACCTATGACCCATAAGTCACCTGCCCCATCCGTCATGACCTCGATCGTCCGGTCGCTGAAGCACCGGAACTTCCGGCTCTTCTTCTTCGGCCAGGGCGTGTCGCTCATCGGCACGTGGATGCAGAGCGTGGCCCTGCCGTGGCTCGTCTACCGCCTGACGGGGTCGGTGGTCCTCCTGGGCGTGGTCGGCTTTGCCGGGCAGATCCTGACGTTCGTGCTCGCGCCGCTCGGCGGCGTTCTGGCCGACCGGTGGAACCGGCGGCGGATCATCCTGGCGGCCCAGGTGCTGCTGACGGTCCAGGCGCTGGCCCTGGCCGCGCTCACGCTGGCGGGCGTCATCGAGGTCTGGCACATCGTGGTGCTGAGCCTGATGGGCGGCCTCCTGCGGGCCTTCGAGATTCCCGGCCGCCAGTCGTTTATTGTCGAGATGCTCGACGACCGCGCGGACCTGCCCAACGCCATCGCCTTGAACTCGTTCCTCGTCAACGGCGCCCGCCTGGTCGGGCCGTCGCTGGCCGGCGGCATCATCGTCCTGGCGGGCGAAGGCGTGTGCTTCCTCCTGAACGGCCTGAGTTTCCTGACGGTGATCTGGGCCCTGGTGGCGATGCGCCTCCGGCCGCGCGAGGTCGAGGCGCCGCGGACCCACGTCCTGGCCGGGCTGGCGGAAGGACTTCTGTACGCGCTGCGGTCGCCGACGATCCGCTCGGTGCTCCTCTTGCTGAGCCTGGTCAGCCTGATGGGCGTGCCGTACGCGACGCTGATGCCGGTCTTCGCCAGAGACATCCTCCACGGCGGCCC
>Ga0315273_10013127_pt1 | contig 10635 bp, 9 predicted proteins | sample YL17G02_0_MG_FD_205753 | JGI IMG/M metagenome (GOLD analysis project Ga0315273, IMG submission 205753) | Sediment microbial communities from Yellowstone Lake, YNP, Wyoming, USA - YL17G02_0 | ecosystem: Environmental > Aquatic > Freshwater > Lake > Sediment | place: USA: Wyoming | collected... | reverse complement strand
ATCCCATAGGTTAAGAGCCACCACGGTGGGCACACCCCACTCCAAGATCTGCAAGGTGAGGTTGAGGTTTCTCTCCAGATTGGTGGCATCGATGACGTTAACCACAACATCCGCGCCCTTTAAGAAAATCTCGCGGCTGACCTCCTCCACTCGGGAGGTTGGATCGAGGGAGTAGACGCCCGGAGCATCCACTAGGGTGGCCATCTGCTTGCCCAATTTCATGCGTCCTTCCGTGTACTCCACGGTGGTGCCGGGGTAATTGGCGGAGATTACATCGATTCCCGTCAGCCGGGAGAAGATGACGCTCTTTCCCACGTTGGGGTTGCCCATGAGCAGGATCTTCAAGTTCTGAGGCTCCCGTGATTTGTATTGGTGGGGAAAAGTGTATATCTATCTTGGCATTGGCCGAAGAATTTTTAGCAAAACACAAAGTTCAAATAGTATTAAGAATAATCATTCTTAAAAAAATTAGTAAGAAATAAATAAAGCAAGAGATCCGGGTCTTCTTCGACCGTCTGAGGGGATGGATGCAGTTTTCCCGAATCCGGCTTAAATGAAGGGGGAGGATAAAACGTCAATGTTGATACCTATTGGCATAGTAATGTTGAGCGGCGCAGTAGGCGGAATCGTCAATGCGCTGGTGAGCGACAACGGCTTTGTCAGGCCCAGTGAAGAGACGCAGGGCGACGTCACCATAATCCGCCCTGGCTTTGCAGGAAATATACTTCTGGGATCCATGGCCGCCTTCATCTCCTGGGGCCTTTACGGAGCCTTCAGCAATGTGGCTGTCTGGGGTGCAACCTCCGGGATGGGGACAGAGGAGATAACCGTCTCCATTTCATCCATCGCCGGCGCAGTCCTGGTGGGGATAGGCGGAGCCCGCTGGCTGACCAACGAGGTGGACAAGAAGCTGCTGAGAACGGCGGCGGCCACGGCTGCCGCCTCCAAGGCGTCCTTTGACGATTCCCAGAAGATCGCTGCGGCCACCCCGGCCCAGGCCTTTAACATCGCCAAGAAGATGTACCAAGAGTGAGAGACTAAAAGTCCTGAAATGGGCCATTACGATCACAGAGTGCATGCAGGCAATGCAGGCGATGTCTGGAAACATTTCCTACTGCTGGAGGCGGCAGATTGCCTCCTCGACCCCGATGGCAGCCTGGTCTATGTGGAAAGCCATGTGGGACGCCCCGAATATGCCCTGAGAGCGCCCGGTGATTGGGAGGGCGGAATAGGCAAGATCTGGCCGCTTCCTCCTTCCCTTAGTAATTTCTGCTATTTTGATATCCTTGCCGATTTGAATTCCGAAAGCCCATATTCCTTTCCCGGTTTAGAACCGATTTCGAAGCATGTTTCTGGACCGGTCTTCAGATCATTGCGTTATCCCGGATCCGCCCGCCTTATCCATGAGCTGGCGAAGAGAAGAGGAGTTAAATTAGAGGCGGATATTTGGGACAATGATCCGGATGTAGCAAGCTCCTGGGAGGGTTTCTCTCAAGCGGCAAAGTCCAATGAATCATATCCGCCTGCTAAAATCGTCTTTCACCAGGGAGACGGCTTTGCTGGAGCGCTGTCCCGTCTGTGCAGATCTCCGGCAGGACTCATTTTCATAGATCCACCTTACATCGATCCTGAAGATCTCCGCCTCGCAAGAAAGCTGCTGCAAAGAGCCAGAGAACGGGGATGGATTGTGCTCTGGTGGTACATGATGGACATGAAAACCGCGCCGGATGGCTTGCATACATTCGAGCTGAAATTTGCCGAGATGGGGCTAGAGGGGGGAAGATGGAAAGGCGCCGTCATGGCTTTCGCCGGCGCAAAAAACAAGCGTTTTGACAATCTTCTCAGCCATATGCACCGGCGAATAGAAACGTTCATCAGAATACTTAAATCGGACTAATCCGGATAAGCTGGATGATGGAGCTTGAGCTGCTCAACGATATAGTGGTCATATTCGTACTGTCGGTAGCAGTTCTCTTCCTTTTCCATAGGCTGCGGGCACCGACAATTGTGGGCTTTTTGCTTACCGGGATTTTGGCCGGCCCCCAGGGACTGGGCCTGGTAAAGGCATCGGAGCAGGTAGCTGTTCTGGCTGAGATTGGTGTGGTCCTTCTCCTCTTCACAGTTGGAATGGAGGTCTCTCTCAAGGATCTCCTGAAGATCAAGAAATACGTTCTTGTGGGCGGATCGCTCCAGGTAATTCTGACTATTTTAGTAGTATTTGCCATTCTTTTGAGGATGCAGGTGCCCACAGGTGAGGCACTGATGCTCGGCTTTCTCATATCTTTGAGCAGTACGGCCATTGTCCTTCGCATCATTCAGAAAAAAGAGCAATTCGATAGCATCTATGGCCGCACGACACTGAGCATACTGATCTTTCAAGATATTGCCGTTGTTCCCATGATGCTAATTGTGCCGCTGCTTCCAGGGGCGATGCAGACAACGCTGCAATCGCCCTGGCTGATTTTGGCCAAAGTTTTGGGCCTGGTCTCTCTGGTAATTCTGAGCGCCAAGTGGATTGTGCCCCAAATTCTCTATCACATCGCCAAGACGGAGGACCGAGAGCTGTTTCTTCTCAGCATCGTTGCCATCTGTCTTAGCGTGGCCTGGATAAGCTCGCTGGCCGGGCTATCACTGGGCCTCGGCGCTTTTTTTGCCGGGCTTATAATATCCGAGTCGCCCTACAGCCACCAGGCTTTTGGCAATGTGATGCCCCTTCGTGACGCTTTCACCAGCTTCTTCTTCATCTCTATCGGCATGCTCCTCGACCTGAATTATCTCCTGCAAAATCCGGTTTCTATAATCCTGGCGGCAGCGGCAGTTATGGCTCTTAAAGCCTCAATCGCCGGCTTTGCTGTTTCCATTTTAGGCCTTCCGCTGCGCATAAGCGTCCTTGTGGGACTGGCTTTATGTCAGATAGGTGAATTCTCTTTCATCCTGTCAAAAACAGGTTTTGATAGCGGCATCATCTCAGTGGAAGTCTACCAGCTTTTCCTCGATGTTGCCGTGCTGACCATGGGTGCCACATCCATCCTCATGGCCGTTTCACCAAAGGTGGCAGACGGCTTTTTAAGGCTTCCCATCCCGGATAGATTGAGAAATAGAACACTGCCCATGGCGGTTGCAAGAGATCCTCAATGGAAAGATCACCTGGTCATCATCGGCTACGGTGTAAATGGCAGGAACGTGGCCATGTCTGCCCGGTCGGAAGGCATACCCTTTGTCATAGTTGAAATGGACCCAGAGATAGTAATGCGGGAAGAGAAAAGGGGAGAGCCGATCCGCTTCGGCGATGCCTCCCAGGAAGCCGTACTGCAATATGTCGGCATTAAAAGCGCAAGAGTGGCGGCAATAGCCATATCAGATCCTGCAGCCACTCGCAGGATAACGGAGCTGGCGAGAAGGATGAACCCCGGCCTGTTTATCATCGTCAGAACGCGCTACCTGCAAGAGATGAATCCACTAAAGGAACTGGGAGCAAACGAGGTCATACCTGAGGAATACGAGACCTCCATAGAGATATTTGCCCGAGTGCTGGAGCGCTATGATGTGCCCAGAGAAAAGATTGAGCAGTTCATTGATCATATCAGGTCAGAGGGCTATGAGATGTTTCGGAGCCCTTCCCAGGAACCATACTGCAATGCCAATTTAAGCATGTTGAGCGATGAGATACGCTCCTTTAAGGTTTATGCCGGATCGCAAGCTGAAGGAAAATCGGTGGAATCGGCAAGCCTGGAAGGGCAGGGCATCAATTTTTTAGCCCTGCACAGAGATCTGCAGACCATAGCCAATCCGGATAGCAACATGCTGCTACAAGCGGATGATGTTGCCGTTCTCATGGGACCGGGGGAAAAGATAGACCGGGCAGCAGATTGGTTTTCGGATTCCGGCGAGCCTGCTGCAGCCTCTAAGCCGGCTAATGCCTCTGATTAGTTGGCATTTTAGATCGAATGCGCCGGAGAAGAGCAAGCCATAAGCCAAAAACACATATTCCCAGAATTAACCGTCAAGTTTATCCGCTTTCTTGAGGATTTATTCAAATAAGGGGATCCTACTGCGCAAAGTCTATCGGCTCACTCTCTCATTGCTTCTTGTTATGCTGATTTACAGCCTCGTCTTCATGGCGCTGATGAGATTTGAGGGCCAGCACCAGAATGTGAACATTGCCACGGCCGTCTACTGGGTGGTGGTGACCATGACCACGCTTGGCTATGGAGATATCGTCTTCAAAAGCGGAGTAGGGTACCTTTTTACTATCTTAGTCTCCCTCTCCGGAATTGCCATTCTCTGGTCAGTGGTGGTTCCACTGGGCATAACTCCCAACCTGGAACGGCTCATCTGGGCCGCCCCCTCTTCGGTCCCAGAGAAGATGAACGGCCACATAATTATTTCCGGATACAATCCAATAGTGGAGACTTTGGCGGAGAGATTTTCTCTGTTGAAGATACCCTTTTTGGTCATCGAGCGCTCAGAGAGCGTGGCCAGAAGCATCTATAAAAATTATCCCGTGCTCTGGGGTGATCCTTCCCAAGCAGAGGTGCAACGAAGAGCGAGCATCAGCTCCGCCCGGCTCTTCATAGCCAACGAAAATGAAGAACTGAATGCCGAGGTCATTTTAACATTACGGGAGATCTCGGATATCGAGATCATAGCTCTGGTTGACGATCTGACCCGATCCAGGTTCCTGAGGTATGCGGGAGCCTCCCGCATCATCTCGCCTAAAACTCTGCTGGGAACCTTCATCGCCCAGATTACCTCTCCACCTATGAGAAATGTATTCCCGGGAGCCATCCAGCTCTTTGGCGATCTTCTCTTAGTGGAGCTGCCCATCTATCCGGGGGCGGAGCTGATCGGAGAGAAGCTGGAGGAAATAGGGATAAAGAACACGGGAGCCAGCATCGTGGGCATCTGGCAGAGAGGAGTCTTTCATCCCAGCCCCGGGCCCGAGGAGGTGGTGCGCTCCAATTCGGTGCTTATGTCGGTAGGAAATATCGAGCAACTCTCCGCCATCAGGGATCTCACTCTAGGCACTCGCAAGGAGGGGCCTCAAATAATCCTGGGATACGGGGATGTGGGAAAGCGCGTGGCTGCGGTGCTCTCGGACTGCGGAATATATCCTACGATCCTGGATAGGCGCGTTTTAACAGAGATCGATTTTCCGCACATAACCGGCGATGCTACAGCAGAGGCCGATCTGCTGCAAGCGGGAATCAAAGAGGCAGTGGGGGTCCAGATCATGCTCAACTTAGATTCCGATGCCATTTATGCCACCCTTCTCGCCAAAACCCTCAATCCCCATGCCTTTGTGGTGGTGAGAGCCAATCACCTCGCGTCTGCAGAGAAGATCTACCGGGCCGGGGCGGACTATGTAGCATCCGTACCAATCGTTGCCAGCCACATGCTGGCCAGGATCATCCAGGGTGAAGAGGAGAAGCTGGATTTGCTTTATGAGGATCTGGAACTGAAGATATTCCATGTAAGCAAGAGCTCCCGCTTGGCGGGCAAGACCCTGGAGGATCTGGATCTGCCGCAGAGGTTCGGCTGCCGGGCAGTAGCCCTGGAGCGGATAGGCCAGGCCGTGGCTGTGCCGGACACAAAGACGGCAGTAGAAGGAGGCGATATTCTGGCACTGATAGGCAGCCCAAAGGGCATTGAGGCCTTCAGCCGGAAATATGATCGAAGGAAAGACTGGAAGAAGAGGCTTAAGATCCTGCCGCAATTTCAATAGTTATGTCGTTTGGTGGCGCCATAATCAAGTGCTTCCGCCTTTGTCCGTCAATTTTGCCATTCGTTTTCTCTCAGTCCAGATAGACATTCAAGGAGAGTCTCAGCCGGCTACCGAAGGAGCCGGGAGAAGTGTTATCCGGGTCCAGAGACACTAGAATGTAGTTCTTGACTGAGGCTGTTACGCCGTAGCCTCCATGCGTCTTGAGCACAGGGACGTTCAATACCTTGAGCTGGTCGGATTTGTAGCTCTGATTTATGGTTCGCCTGCCTGATCATGGGAATCTCCTCGCTAAAGAACAATTATTTAACCATCACTGACTGCGGCCGGCAGGCCTTCACATTCTCCCGTTCGCCTGCTTCTCCCAGGATGAATTTATCCACCATCTCTTTTGCCAACTCATCGGGATACTGCACCGGCGGATGCTTCATGGTGTAGGCGGAGATGGCCAGAAGCGGCCCTCCGATCTTTCTGTCTTTGGCCAGCTTGCAGATCCTTATGGCGTCAATAGAGCTTCCCCCGCTGTTGGGCGAGTCCTCCACTGAGAGGCGCAGCTCGAGATTGATAGGCATATCTCCAAAGATCCTGCCTTCCATCCTCAGAAAGCAGACCTTGTTGTCTTTTTGCCAGGGCACATAGTCCGAAGGACCGATGTGTATATCATCCTCGTTTAGCGGTACGTCCAGGATGGACTGCACGGCCTCGGTCTTGGAGATCTTCTTGGATTTGAGCCTCTCCCGATTGAGCATATTCAGGAAATCCGTATTCCCGCCGATGTTAAGCTGGTAGGTCCTGTCCAGGACGCAGGCTCTGTCCTTGAAGAGCTGAGTGAGGGCACGATGCACAATGGTGGCACCTATTTGAGATTTTATGTCGTCGCCAACAATTGGCACACCTGCCTCCTGAAATTTTCTGGCCCACTCTGGATTGGAGGCGATGAAGACCGGCATGCAGTTAACAAAGCCAACACCTGCATCCAGTGCAGCTTGAGCGTAAAAGCACGTAGCCTCTTCCGATCCCACCGGCATATAATTTACCAGCACATCCGCGCCAGAGTCCACAAGCTCGCTTCTCACGTCGCATGGCTTGCTGTCAGCTACGACGAATCTTTTGTCCTCGGGATAATTTCTCATATGAGGAGCAACGCCATCTAAAACCGGCCCCATCTTGACCTCTACTTTTTTGCGGGGAACATCAGGATAGAACACCTTGGTGCAGTTGGGTGGCGCAAATATGGCCTGGCCTACGTCCTTTCCCACCTTTCGCGCATCAATGTCGAAGGCCGCCACCACATCGATATCGCCGGCTCTGTAACCACAGACATCATAATGCATCAGTCCGATGCATTCTTTTTCATCAATATGTTTATAATATTCGATCCCCTGAATCAGGGAACTTGCGCAGTTTCCTAAGCCCGCGATTGCCAACCGTATCTTTTTCAACCTCTTTTCCCCTCCTGGGTCAAATGAAGCTAGGAGACCTGAATTCGGAGTCGCAGCTTCGTATAAATACAGGACATATATAACATTATAGGCCCAGCATGGTGCCGAGCATCCGGGAAAGCTGCTCTTCCAGCTTTGTCCTGCCGGCATCATTATCCTCGTACTCTATCCTGTATGTTCTGGGAATATCCGTCAGGTATTTTGAGCCTTGCGGGTGAATCAGGATCGTCTCTTTTCCCAGAGTATGAGCAATGCCAAGGCCGTACATCACGCCACCGTCAGGTCCCGTGAGATCTGCAATGATCACCGCCGCGTGATTGAGTGAATGCCACATTTCACGCACGGCAGATTTACCGCACCTGATGTCTTCTGCCTCAACAATCGGCAGGTCGTTGGCCCGGCTCGCATTTAGAATGGCTTTCTCATTTCCTCGCAGGTTTGCACCCTGGGGCAGGAGCAGAAAAAGCGTCCTTGCGCCTACCTGCTTGGCCGCCTGTCCAAATATGGGACGGGTGCGCATGAGGCTGAGCATTTTTTCCAGCCTTAGGTACTCCGAGTCGATGTGTTCAGAGGCCGCTTTCCGCAAAGCAGCATGCCGCTCCTGGGTGCTTTGTTCTATCAAGTTTGCCGGAAGCTGGATGATAAAGGCATCCTCGAAGCCGAACTCCCACTGGGCACTATTGGCCGCCTGTTGGGGCGTCAGAGCGATATCAGGTCTATAAAAATAGCTGGCGATCCTGTTCTCCAACCGGAACATAGCCAGGATGGAGAGGCTCTTTTTGTCCAGGATAGCTACCATGCTGCATGGGAGCTGGCTCCTGGCAATGCCTCGCTGCAGATGTCTCTCCTCGGTCGTGGCGTCAACTATGGCCATTAATTCGTCTATCAGCTTATCTACCTTGGCAGAAAGCTCAGACTCCATCTCGCCGCTTCTCATCCGGGCTACGTCGTTAAGCATAAGCACACATCCAGATTCTTCCACATCCTCACGGCATGATTTCCTCGACCATAATAGTTCCTGACAAGCTCCCTCTCCAGGTAGCCGGCTCTTCTGTATAGCTCTAAAGCCCCAGGCTTATCTAAAGCAGCCTCAAGTCGGATCGCCCGGGCACCTAATAGAGCCAGCTTCTCCTCCAAGCCCTGGAGGAGCTTGCTACCGATGCCTTTCCTGCGGTAACTTGGGTGAACGTCCAGAGTATAGACGGCGCCTGCCTTTCCGCTGGTATATCCCATGATGAAGCCTAATACCTTCTTATCTGGCTCGCAGGCGACTATTGCCACAGCATAGCTTATCAGATAGGCGAACATCTTGGGCGGAAAAGCGGTCTCCTCCGGGAAGCAGAGCCCCTCGATCAGCACGATCTGGGCCAGATCCCCGGGCTGCGCTCTCCGGACCTTCATTTCTTTGATGGCACCTTACCTGAAACCTGCTTCAAGACATCTTCATAGGCCCCGAAGACCTCAGGAATATCGATAGTTCCGATCACATCCACTATCCCGACTGCGGCGACGGCCCGGCCGTCTACTATTATGGGGGCGACAGACACAGGAATACCCTGGTAGGCCCCTTTTTCGGGAGTGGTGCGAATGCTCTTGCCGGTTCGAATAACCTCTTCCAGGACAGGTCCGCTGTATTCCTTATCCAGAACCTTTCCTTTCTCCACCCGCACGCCGGGATATATCGCAGAGCGCATTGTGACGGGAAGCCGGACGATCTCATTGAAGGCCAGGGCGAGTGTCGCCAGATCCTCAGACCTGGTGTCCTCAGATATTACAAGTCTGAACATACTGACGATATTGAGCAGCGATATCAAATAAATCTATGTTCCTTTCTCTTGAGCAGCCTGGCCTGGAAGCCATGGTATTTGGCAAAGCCTTCGGCATCCTTCTGGCTCAAGGTCTGGGAGTCGAAGGAGACCATGTCCTGGGCATAGAGTGCATCGGGCGATTGGCGGCCCACGGGAATGGCACTTGCGCAGTAGAGCTTCATCTTGACCGAGCCGTTGACTCTCCGTTGGGACTGATCCAAGAAGGCATTCAGGTCGGCGTAGAGGGGGTCTTCCACCAGGCCCATATAGGCCAGCTCCGACCAGGCCTCGTCCACCATGACCTTGAAGCGAAGCTCGGCCCGGGATAAGACCAGACGCTCGAGATCCTTATGCGCTGTGAGGATAATAGTTGCCGCAGGATGCTCATAGTTCTCGCGCGCCTTCAGGCCGAGCACCCTGTCCTCCACCATATCCGTCCTGCCCACGCCGTGCTCGCCGCCAATCAAGTTGAGCTTCTCAATCAGCTCCACTCCGCCCATCTGCACCCCATCCAAAGAGACGGGAACGCCCTGGACAAATCCGATCTCCACCACCTGCGCGCTCTTGCTTGCATCCGGCTTTTTGGTCCAGCCGTATATCTCCTCGGGCGGCTCGAAGTAGGGGTCCTCAAGCTTACCTCCCTCAATGGATCGGGACCAGATATTCTCGTCTATCGACCAGGGCCGATCACGGGTTACGGTAACTTCAATGCCGTGCTCGCGCGCATAATCTATCTCCCATTCGCGGGCCAAGTCCAGCTCCCGCATGGGTGCGATCACCCGGCAGTCTGTGGCCCGGAAGATGGCCTCGAAGCGCAGCTGGTCGTTGCCGCGACCGGTGCATCCGTGCGCCAGATTCTTTATGCCTTTCTGCTTGGCGATTTCGACTGCTTTGATGGCTATCAGCGGCCGGGCGATGGCCGTTCCCAGAACATATCCCTCGTAAGAGCCATTGGCTTTGATGAGCGGAAAGATGTAGTCCTTTACAAACTCATCTCTTGCGTCTATGATGTAGTGCTCGTCCGCCAGCTGCTTTGCTCTGCGGTTTCCGCGCTCGATATCTGCGCGCGGCTGGCCGACGTCCACCAGAACAGTGACTATTCTATCAAATCCATAGCGCTCTTTGAGGAGCGGAATACAAACAGATGTATCCAGGCCGCCGGAATAGGCCAGTACAACTTCAGACACTTTAGCTTCACCGCTCTCGTACAAGAGGCATGGTCAATTTAACCTTATCTCTTCATGAAGCGATAACTCTATAACTGCCACGAAAAAAGTGAGAGCATAATGACCCAGCTTATCAAGACGGCCGCGCTTTGCGTGGACTATGATCGGGATCTTCGAGCCCTGCAGGCAACGGGTGCTCTGGCACGGATGATCCAGCCGGTTTTGAAGATGATCAACCAGAGGCTGGCGGAGGAGAAGCCTGCTCAGGTCAGGCTGAAGGATATAGTTGCCAGTACATGGCTTCCGCCCATTCCCAGCGGCCCCTTCAAGAGGCTGCTTGTCAATGAGGCGCGGACAGCGATAGGCCGGACGGTGCCTCAGACTCTATCCATCGAGGTTACAAGACGCTGCGGGGCAAAATGCGATCACTGCCTGATAAAGGAGGGCGAGGGGGAGCTCTCCCGTGAGGACATTTTGCGCACCATCGACGAAGCCCT
>Ga0315273_10013125_pt1 | contig 10636 bp, 20 predicted proteins | sample YL17G02_0_MG_FD_205753 | JGI IMG/M metagenome (GOLD analysis project Ga0315273, IMG submission 205753) | Sediment microbial communities from Yellowstone Lake, YNP, Wyoming, USA - YL17G02_0 | ecosystem: Environmental > Aquatic > Freshwater > Lake > Sediment | place: USA: Wyoming | collected... | reverse complement strand
CATAAAAGATATATCAATCAAGTAAATGACGACTAGCTAGTAGCTCTAGATTCTGACTGGCTTATGGACTTCAACTAACACTGACTGGCTTCGACTAGCTGAGGACTGGCTTATCTGCAACAACGAGTGACTAGGGCAGAAGTTTTTTTCTTGCAGAAAATTTTTGAATTCTAGGAGACTTCTCGTCTTTTTGTGCAAGTCGGCAAAATAGCAAAATAGCAGAATAGCAGATGACAACTATCAATCACATTACGGTGGACATCAATAGCGCGAAAATTTGAACAACAAGGAAGAATTTTGCAGAAAATTGAGCTTTGTCAGAAAATGATGAAGAACTTCAATGCTAGCATAGCACCAATGCACGCTGCAGCTGTGAAAATACAGAAATAAGTCATTTTCTTATTGCCTCTGAACCAGTGCAATGTAGCACAGAGCAGGTTGACGTTAAAGCAAACTGCGAGAATCTGAAGTTGTAATTCCATTTCATATCTTGTTGTAGGCCGCAACTGCCTTGATGACATTTGACGTTTTCAGAATGCTGGTCCCATGGTCTAGCACTTTGAAGAACCAAAGCTTGGATGTGTTCTGCAGACTGTTCTCAGCAAATAGCTGAAGTGACTTGTTGATGCCTCTCCCATATTCTCCGCAGATTTCGATTTTCACTTCTGAATTCGAAAGGAAAGTGTTGACTTCTTGAACTGTGATGTTAGCCATTTAGAATCTCCTTCTGAGAGAGTCAGGCTCTCCAGTGTGAATAGAGAGCCTGATCGATTTTCAGTTCGAGTTCGATTCGGCGGCTTCGTGGATCTTGAAAACCACGGAAGAAGCTCCGCAACCCTTGATGAAGAACTTCTTGAGGAGCTCGATGACATGCTTGGTGCCGTTCTTCCCTTCCCGAATGTTTTTCGAGATCATGATGTCCGTCTTGCTTTCGAGGCCGAAGTAGAGAATGCCGATCTTCGAAAGCTTCGGAGCTTTCTGGCCGAGCTTCAGCATATCGATGGCGCGGGAGCTGCAGGCCAGCATGTTGGCGGGAGCGTGGCGCCACTTGCCGAGGCCGCGTACTGAAAGATCCGGAATGTCGATGTGGTCCCTGTCCCTCCAGGAAACGGTGGCGGAGAGGTTCAGCGCCGTGTCTTCCTGGTTGAAGTACAGAATCGTTTTGGTCATGAGTTTCTCCCTTCTGGTTTTTGTTTATGAATATATCACCTGATTGTGTACGTTTTGTTAAGCTTATGAAGAAAATTCTCTTGACAAGCAAGGTTTAGTTTTCTGATCATTGAAGCTTCAATCTTCATGATCTCAATTGCTCTCTTGCGAGCTGTACGAGTGAATTCATTGCCGAAGTGCTTTGCAATCTTGATGATCTCAGGTCCAGTGAAAGACATTTGATAAGTTTTCATTTTCCCTTCCTTCCTGATTATTATATCAGCTGATCTTTTGAGAAAGACAGAACTATCTATTAATATTGTAATAGACAGTTGATATGTATCAATAGGAAGAAAAGGAGGTATTATGATTCCCAAGAAAGAATTACTGAATCTGAAGGAAGGTGAGAGGATTGTGTTGGTTGATCCCAATGAAGATGCGAGGATCGACTGCAAAGTGTTGAGTGTGAATAAATATTCAATGGGCAAAGTTCTTGCCTATGAATATCACATCAACAAATCAGAACTTCTCGAAGATCAGGACGTCACCTGCGAAATTGAAGAGAGTGACATTGAAGAAAATGGAAATGTCAAGGGAGTGGATGCTGATTACAAATTTCATTTTGAGAGGAATTAATATGATCCTCAGAATCAAAATTGAATGTAAGACACTCCCTGAGATTGTCAAAGAATTGAAAGATATATTTGATGATCTCGAAAGTGAAACGAAACCTCCCTGCAAAGGCTGCAAACAGAAAGCAATCTGTGTTGTAGGAGGAGGTTCAGACAATTCAACATGGAGCTTGAAACGCCATGGAACATCTCACCAATATGAACAAGAAACAACTCTTCGAATATCTTGACAAGCTCCGCATAGAGAACCCTGCGGAGTACACAAAGTTCGTTGACAAACATGAAGATGACCTCCGCGAAATCGGCTATCAGTAATTTTCTAATCTTTTTATAAAAAGGCGAATGATATAATGGAACGTATAAGCCGTTAGGTACCAGCGGCATGAGGTAGGACAGATGGAGATACAGAAAACTTTAACCCACTGGAGGTAAATTCAGTGAGAACTTAAAAAAGAAGAACAGAATAATTAGAAAAAATTGGTTAAGAAAAATTGTATTGAAAAATTTTGAGGGCGCTAAGCAGACTCCCTCAGCCCTTGAAAGGTAAATGGACTGCTCTAAATTGATTGAGTAGGATCAAAATAAACTTTCAAGGGAAACAAGGTCTAAGTACTGACTGATTCTGGCTGCTATTTCGCGAATGGCATACAGAAGCTTAAACAAAGAACTTTTAAGGCGGAGGGGCATTTTGGAACTCCTCCGCTTTTGTTGTGTGTAGATCACGAAAGCGTTTCGTGATACTGTTAATAGATCACAACTTTTTCAGAATTCTCGGTTGATATATTTCTCAGGAAGAGGAAAAGGGGAATATGAATACAATTGACCAAGTCCGAGAATTCATCACCAAGAATCTTTCAGTCAAAGAGATCAAAGAGCGAATCACTCGAATCAACCCTGCTTACAATCCTCATTGGATCGAGGAGGAATGGGTACGGCAGCAATTCAAGGCTGGAAAGACAATCATCGAAGTCAGCCTCAATATTAATTTAGACCGCACATCATTCCTTTCATGGACAGCAAAGAAAATTGAACGCTACTTCAACAAAGTCAATCACATCGCTCCTGCAATCACAGCTTCAACGATCCGGCGGATTGCAACAGGTCAGAAATCTTTTGATGAAGCACGGACATTCGGCGTTGAATTCGAATTCAACCGTCCCATCACTCTGACTTGGAATCACATTATCGACCTGCTCGCCAAAGTGAAGATCAAAGCTAAGACAGTTCAGCGGACTGATTACGCTGATACATCCTGCTGGAGACTGACAAACGACGGTTCAGTTGAAGTTCCCTTTGAATTAATACATACACATCAAGGCGGAAACGAAATCAAGTCAGGAATCTTGAGAGGATCAGAAGGTCTTGAAGAAGTCAAAAAAGTTCTGAAAGTGTTGAGAGATTCAGGTTGTGTTATCAACAACAGCTGCGGAGTTCATATTCATCACGGCTTCAAGAACAAAGATGATGCTGAAAATGCTAAGATCATCCACAACGCCTGCTTGCTTTATTACAACTTCAAGAATAAGATCAATAAGATATTACCTCTGGACAGGCGGCACAATAAGTACTGCAGACACTTTCGCCCTGCTGAAATCGAACATCTCTCACAGGAATACAGCAAAGAACCCGAACTGAGAAACCAGTACGGCAAGAAATATGCATTTCATCTCGACTTCTGCAGTGACCGCAACAGAGCAGTTAACATTTGTGCATACTTCACTCACGAAACTTTAGAATTCAGGCAGCACTCAGGCACGCTTGATGACAACAAGACAATCAACTGGATCCTCTTCACACAAGCATTCATGACAACTGCAGAGGATTACTACCAGCGGAAGATTAATCTCCTGGCTCACAACTACGGGCCGCTCTCGAGAGAACTTGGCCTCGATCCCGAAGTGACTAACTACATCACCTCACGAAGTGAAGCTCTCAAGCAAAATCCTGTTGAAACTGAATACGCTGGCTTCGTTCAGCTCACAAGAGGATTCAGACGAAGACTTGGCAGAAGAAGGTGGCGGTAAAATTTCAGTTGATATAGACTATGTCTCTTTTCTCCTTTCACTTCCTCTTGAGGGGCTACACAGCCCCTCTTGTTTTGCGTAAAAGTTCTGTCATTCTCCTTTCTTCTGCTGATATGTTATATTAAGGAAGGGAAGGAAAGATGGAAATCACAAAGGTCAGTCCAAGAAATCCAAACTCACTAAACATCGGTCAGTGGTTCGTCATGGACGGCTGGGGATGGATTATCATGACTGATCGTGGAGTCGTGGTGGTCGACACTAAGGCTGAGCTCCAAGAAGAAATCAACAACCTCGAATCAATGAGTGTACCAGCATGAGCCTCTCAAAACAAATCCGTGAACAGTTGTTATCAGGCGGACTCACGGTTGCATCAGCTAAGAATTCAATTTCACTTTCAAAACGTGGCAAAGTCTTTGAAATCTGGTGTAAGTGGGTTGAAATTCAATTCGTTGAAATCCATCTGCTACACGGTTCAACACCTGCTGCAATCCTGACAGTCATTCAACAACATCCTGCTGACTTCGATCAATGCCACTGGTCACTGAATAGAATTCAGAAGATACAAATCAAACTTGGCGTTGCATCACAAGAAGCTCTTGCTCCTTCAGAGCCCTTTCAGATTGATCCCAAACGAGGCTGGGGCGTCGAAATTGAATTGCTCTCGAGGTTGTCAAAACACGAAGTTGCTACAAAGATGGAGCATGCTCAACTCGGAGTGGGAGTAGGAGAAGTAGGATCAAGATATTACCGCAGAGGAGACTGGAAGATCACTGATGATGGTTCACTCAATGCTAGCGGCATGGAAATTGTTTCTCCCATCTTAAAAGGTGAAAAAGGGTTCGAGCAGTTGAAACTCGTCTGCAATATTCTGAAATCATGCAGAGCTAAAATCGATACTTCCTGCGGACTTCACATTCATCATCAAGTTGAAACACCCGGAGTTGATGATTTGAAGATTCTGCAAAATGCAATTTACGTCTATCACAAATATCAAGACTATATCAACAGGATGCTTCCAGCTTCAAGACGCTTCAATGACACTTGTGAAGCTCACTCATCTTCAGATGTTAGAAATTGTTTACGATCTCAAGATACTCACAACCTTTGCACAACTCAAAATCGCCACAAAGCAGTCAACGTTCGAGCTTACACACGACACGGCACTTGTGAATTCCGTCAGCATTCAGGCTCAGTTGAAGCTGAAAAAATCATCAACTGGGTGATCATCACACAAGCAGTCATGAAGAAAGCAATTCAGCTTGCAAGAACAAGTTCAGAAGTTTCGAGATACAACTTCAAAAAAGAAATGATTGAGGAACTGAAACTGAAACCAGAAGTTGCTAAGTACATTGCTGCAAGGATTCACCATTTCATTAAACAGGCAGCATGATGCAGAAACAATTGATATATAATACAGGAAGGAAAGCAAATGTGTGGAATTTACGGATACATAGGGAAACCCACTAACTCTGAAAAGATCCTTGATTGCTTCATTGATATGGGCATCGAGACTGAATCAAGAGGAACACACGCAACTGGATATTATGGAGTCAATGATCAAGTTCGCATGCACAAAGCTCCGTTGAGAGCTACAGAATTCTATCTCGAATGCAGAGACTTCTACGAACTCTATGAAAATGTTCCCACAGTTCTGATCGGTCATAACCGCTGGGCATCTTGCGGAGATCCCAAAATCAACAAGAACAATCACCCCTTCATGAACGAACGATTCGGCTTCATTCATAACGGTTGTGTCAAGGGCTGGACAAACTTCAAATCTTTAGGAATTACAATCAACACTGAATGTGATTCAGAGTGGATCTTCAACTATTTCCTCAAGACCTTAGAACTTCACCATGGCAATATCATTTCAGCGATCAAAAAGACACTGAACGTTTTCGACGATTCAACTCTAGCTTGTGCAATGGTCGATTCGAAGACAAAGAAGCTTTACCTTTTCAGGAACATCGGAAATCCGATTTGCTACATTGTGAACAAGGAACAGAACCTCATCATGTTTGCATCAACTCCTCACATTCTTGAGGATGCACTCAAACTTCACAACTTGCCCACAGAACATATTGTGGATCTCGAAAAAGGAGATATTGTTTGCATCGATGAGGACCTCAACATCGAAAAAGAAACCTGTGCTCATCTTCGTGGAGCTCGGACATCATACCTCACAACCGTGAAGAACAGCTGGTACGGCCGGAGTGCTTCTAAAAAGAAGATCACCGGAACGGGTTACAAATGCCTCAAATGCGGAAAGAAATACATCTCACAGGAATGCGTCGAAGATCATCTCGAAGATGTCCATAACATCATGGATCTGCTGGACGAAGATGAAGACATCACTGATTATTGGGAAGACATCACTCAGTCAGTCTTCCCTAAACTCGTCAACCGTAAAGCAGACTTCAAAGCAGTCAAGAATGGTGGCTTTAGAGTGATTAAGAAGGCGCAGGTTGAAACTGAAAAAAAAACCAATGATAAACCATTTGTGAAGACATATGCTTCATTTGAGGAGATGCAGAAGGACACAGATCAGATCGTGAAACTTCTCGAAGAGATGCCAGTATGATATACATCAGAGCAGACCGTAAGATTCTGGCAGCCGAAACCTGGAAAGGGATGGTCAGGATCCTGCATGTACTTTCTTTCGACACTGCTCAGAACAAAAAAGAGTACATGTTCAATGTCGCAAGACGAGTCCAGCAGCTTTACGAACAATACATCGAAAATTACCGTTATGAAGGATTTGTCAGAGCACTCAGCAAACTGGGCATTATCACAGTTCTGAAATGTGCTGATTGTGACAATTTCTGCATGTCTGCTAACACCAACAGTTACTATTGTTCTCGAGGAATAAAGAAGTATTTCCGTCCCTCGAATGTTGAATGTTCTTTCATAACAAACAAGCTAATACGGAAACTTTGATTGATATATTACTCAAACTAAAAGGAGGAATCGAATGGCATCACTCATGAAAATCATCCGGAAGAAGTTTGCTGAAAGCACTTCTTTGAAGGATGTGAAACACATCATCAAGCGGCAGAAAGAAGGAATTCCGCAAAGGAACTTCTTTCGATATGCTGAAGAAGCCCTGATACAGAAACTGCTCTCCGACGGCAAGACTGTTCAGGAACTGATCGCACTCACCTCAGACGCGACAAACAGCTTCGACAAGCCCTGGACAGAAAAACGCCTCACGAAAATGGCTACCTTCACGGCCAAGAACAAGGAAAAGGCCGAGAAAGCAGCAGCTCGCGAAAAAGCCAAGGCCGACAAGAAAGCTGCTCGCGAAGCAAAGAAAACCGATCGTCAGGCCAAGAAGGACACCAAGAAAAAGGAACGTGAGGAAAAGAAGGCAGCGAAGAAAGCTGCCAAAGAAGCGGCCAAAGCGGCAAAAGTGAAACCGGCCGAAGAAGCCCCTGCTCCTGCGGCTCCCGCAACACCGGCTCCTGCTGCTGAGGCACCTGCGGCAGCAACAACGATCCAGCGGAAAAAGATATAAGTTCGATTCTCCTTGGTTTTCCTTCTGGAAGTCGAAAAGGCTCCGGACCACACACCGGAGCCTTTCTGTCAGTTAAATAAAAGTTCTGTCTTTTTTGAATATCTGACATAATCAGCTGATATGTTTATTAGGAAGGAAAAGGAGGAAACAGGATGCTCAAGAAAACACTCTACAGTTTCATTCAACACAAACTTCACACAGACCGCAACTGGCAGACCAAAGCCCTGATCGCTATTTTCGATCGTCAGACAGTGAACGAAAAGCAGTTTGAAAGCACCCTCATTCATAATGACATTGGATTCACGGGATGTGACGGTCAGATCCTTGCATCATTCGCTAAGCAGTGGCTCAGCAAAAAGTGGCTCTCCGAAAAGCAGTTCTACATTCTCGCACGAAGGATACCTCGCTACTGGCGGCAGATCTACGACATCTCTGACAAGAACAAACTTCACGACCAAGCCCTTCTTTGGGTTGAAACCGAAATCTCACAACGACAGTTAGAACTGAACCTCGCAAATCGAGAAATGCAAACTGACGCTTCGTTCAACAGATACAAAAGTTCAACTATGAGAGTGGGAGGCTAATCATGACTGCTGGACAAAAGAAACTTCTCGGAATCTGCAAGAAGCATATTGAGAACAACGAGCTCAAAGAAGCAATCGAAACTATCACTGCTTTGCTGCAAGGAGATCAGCAGTCAGCAGTCGACAAGCTGCAAGAGCGTGCTTGGATGAAAGGCGCCAATCCTCTTTCTTTTCTTGACAACAAAAAGTCTGAGCCCTGTATTGTTTGCAAGACAGAAACTCCGCTCAAAGATCTTGCTGCAATCCACAGGCCGAGAGAAACAGAGCATGCAGGCGTATGCCGGACTTGCATTGACAAAATTCCGGAAGGCTTCACTCTTTGCGGATGCGGAGGATAACATGGGTGCAATGAAACAGATCGCTACAAAACTGGCATCAGGCAAACGTCTCAGTCCTGACGAACGAAAGTTCTACCATGTCTTCTGCGTGAAACCAAAAGAAACGAATCAACTGAATCTGTTCACTGCTGACCATCAGCTCAAATCTCTGACAATCTCTTCTGGCCGAAGGGTTTTGCTGGGTTCAACCGCAACGGTCACAAATAGCTCTCCAGAAGCACACTTCAAAATAGGTCATTGGATATCATTAGACCTGCCCTTTAAATTCAACCTGCTTCATCGTATGAGTCCAGAACGTTGCTGGAGCAAGCCTCATTACCTTCACCATTACCATCCTGAATAAAAGTTCCGTCTTTTTTGAAAATCTGAAATAATCGGCTGATATATTCATTAGGAAGGAAACCAAACAAAGAAAGGAGAAATCATGGCAAGGATGAATCTCACAATCAGGGCGGAGGACAGGCTCCCCGACAATTCTCAGTGGACCAACAGGATCCAGATCAAAAGCTCATCCAGCAACTCCCTGTACATCATCGCACAGAACAAGGGCCGGAGGGGATGGGGCTGCTCTTGCAAAGGGTGGATTTACCACCGCTCTTGCAAGCACCTCGCGGCTCTCGGACTTCCCGCTCACGAGATTCCCATGGAAGTGACCATGCACTCGATGGAGCCGGTCATCAAGAACCTCACGGCCGAGGAATACGACGAAATCCAGACGACCACGGGAAAGAGAGCTTCTTTCAACGCGGTTTGAAAAAGACACTGGCCTCAAATTCAAGGACATGCCATGAAACGCAAACTGACCGAAGCAGAATTCATTCTTGCTCTCATGAACTACGCAGCCGCTAAGGGCATTGCTTACGATCCCTGGGACATTTCAGTTCGGTACGCTGATTACTGCAAGAAGAAACTCTCAAAGGAGAAGCAGCAGTACTTCAACGAAATCTTGCTCTACAAAGAATGCGATGAGTGCAAAAGAAGTTGTGGGGAAAATAAGACTCGACAGAAACGAATCTACTCGAGTGTTAGGCAGAGCTTGGTAAAAGGGAAAGGAAGTAGGATGACAGAACAGATCAGATATACGGTGAGAGCGCAACCCAAATACACATGTGACACTTGTCCAGCTAAGTGTGCCGATTGTGCTCACGGACAAATGTACTGCAGTACTTCTTGTCATGAACTCATTGAACGATATGAGAAAGCTCTGAAGAGGAGGACTCGTGATTAACGGAGAAGTAAATGACCAACACCAAAATGAAGATCTATTTACTCTGCGGAATTTTAGCTGCGATTCTGATTGCAATCGTGGTTGACTGGATTCCGATCAGCTTTCACATAAAAGCAATTGCGTTAATCGGAAGTTACGTCATCTTCACAATCTATGTTCTATGCTGCTTGCACAACTACAAAAAGAAAGCAGCAGCACGACAGGCTGCTTATCAAGATGCAATGTTCGAAGTTTTCGCAGATGAACAGGAAGCTCAAGCAGAACAAGATGAAGAAATCAGCTGATATAATCAACATGAAAATCAGAACTGGCAAATTCGCAGGCAACATGAAACACCTCGGCAAATCTGTGGGGTCATCTCGTAAAAGGAATCTGAAGAGAATGGCTGCGAAAGCAAACAGACGAGCAGGCAAGGCAATCAGCTGATATAATCCACATGGCAAAAGGCGATCCACAAACATACGACACCTCAAAAGGATTTGGAAATCCAAAACAATGGCGTGAAGCATTCCGTGACAGATTCACAGATGCAGAATTAGAGAATGCAATGGGAGGCAAATCGCCATTTCAAATCTTGAGTGTGAATGTCAAAGCAACGAAAGAAGAAATCAAATTAGCATACCGGCGACTTTGCTTGCAATTACATCCTGATAAGAATCCCAATGCAAAGCAGGAATTCCTTGCCGTCCAAGCTGCCTACCAGAAGTTATCCGATTGAGCAGGTTGAATCTCCACAATGCTAGCCATGGATTATCATTGGTTAGAACTAGTGTTCATGTAGGGAGCCAGTCGTACATTCATCTTCATCGTAGGAGCCACCGACTTGCAGCAGCATACTAGTACGAAGTGTGGTGGCGACTGGCACTAGTAGGAACTGGAGATTACGCGCAATTTTGACGTGAAATAATGCGTCAGATCTGTGCGAAAATGAGCCTCGTGCAGTATCTGGATGCTATTATAAAGGGGGTATTTTGGGTCAATTTTGAGCGCCACCCAGTCTGGAGTATTTTTCTCCCACAGCCAGTCGTTTTCTGCAGCACGGGGTTCTTTTTTTGAATTCTAGACATTGCCAGTCATTGCAAGTCATCATTTTCTGCAGCACAGAGTTTCATTTTGAATAGCCAGTCATCAATTAGCATTGCCAGTCATTCTTTTCTACCGCACGGA
>Ga0315273_10013124_pt1 | contig 10637 bp, 8 predicted proteins | sample YL17G02_0_MG_FD_205753 | JGI IMG/M metagenome (GOLD analysis project Ga0315273, IMG submission 205753) | Sediment microbial communities from Yellowstone Lake, YNP, Wyoming, USA - YL17G02_0 | ecosystem: Environmental > Aquatic > Freshwater > Lake > Sediment | place: USA: Wyoming | collected... | reverse complement strand
GTCCGCGTAAATTCCCGCGATTTGGTGGTCATGGGTCGCTGCCCAGTCTTGCACTTGCGCAACTTGCCCCGGAATCGAAAAGGGGTCCGTGTCTGGACGTTGTGCTGCTGTACGGGCATAGATTGCGATCTTCATTGGCGTTCTCCATTGGGAAAGGACTGTGGTACCCGGCCAGTGCGAAATTCATGGGCGTTCACACTGGTCGGATCATCGGGCTTAGGTTCGAGCAAGCCCTCAGCTCAGAGTGGGCATCACTGCGTACCCGGGGTGTAGCCACGCGACGGTGTGGGAGGATGTTCAATGGGGTGGTGATCCAACTCCTTCGTGGCAGCCATGCCGGCATTGCCAGCCGTCTCTAATGGGGCAGGGATTGCTGTCTCGTCCTGCATGCCGCTCAAGTCCAAAAGAAGAGGTCCAAGCACCCGCATCAGGAAATCGACCTCTTCGGAGGAAGGCTTGAGAGTTCGAAAATTCGGTCGAAGCACGACCTCAGCGAGAAAATTGCGGCCGCGAGTGCGAAGCACGGACATGATCGAATTACGTTGCAACCATTTCGGTGGCGCGCAGAGTTCTGGCGGTGCATGCGCCGTCGAAGCGCTCCACGGTGCTTGTCGTGTGTCGATGAACTTGAGTGCAATCGGTCATTTCTCGCCACCTCCAGATAGGCAAGACGGAGGCTGAATTGAGGGTTGAACTGACAGGGGTTCAAGGCTGTGTGCCTGCCCAACGGCGTACGAATAGTTGTTTCTATACAACGTGCCATGAAGCAGTGCTACTCTAGGAACGAATTGCGGTTCGTCGAAGGGCGTTTTCGTTCCTAGAGTGGGGTCGCGAATGAATTCCAAGGTCGCCACGTTTCCCGCACCACGGGTCTACGTCGCCGGTCGGGAAGCGCGAGGAACAGGCAAAGTCCGGCGTGGGAGCATCCCGCGTTCCGGTTGCGAGACCATTCCCGCGCTGGCCACCGCTGCGTGGTCGTTAAACCTGCTGGCAATCAGCCGCAGGACAGCGTATTGGTTCGACCGGAGCTACTGGAAGACGCCGTCCTCGGAAAGGGTGTATGAGAACCGGACGGTGGGTAATGGTCGAATGGGAAAGTATTCCCGTGGCCAAGCCACGGTCAGCCACGAAGCAGCGGCCACCATCGACGTTCGATTTCCCGGGACGTTGACCGTCCTAGATCACGTGATCTGGCAGCTATTGGGCGACCAAATGTTCGGACCTCCGGCACTTCTCGCCACGTTGACACGATGTTTGCCGGGCAACTTACCGGTGGCCGGCCTAATACGAGGAATGACACCGGACGACGAATCGGAGTCGATTCGATTCGAGGAACTAACGAAGGTGCTGGTCGGCGATCTCGGTCAGGACGCGAGTGCAACTCTAGACCGGCTCGCGTGCCTGATAGCGCTTCAACGGTTGGGGTCGTTTCAGATGGACCGATGCCGAATTCGGCCCGGAATCCAAGCCCTCATTCAGTTTCGCAAATCCCTCCCTGAGCACCCGGTCCTAGGGCCAATATCTTGGCCGCTGCTTTGTCGCATGTCGAACCTGTATAGCGCCCTATTGACTGAAACCCTTCTGCCGTTACAGACCCTCGCGAGAAAGGTTTGCGGCGGTACGCCACAAAGCTACGCGATGCTGGCGTAGCGCGTACGCGCAAATCGCCGGGTGTTTTTGGGGCCGCACCACATCGGATTGCGGCTTTGTCGCCTTGACTCGCAACTGATCCCGACTTCGCAACGTCCGGCTGACGGCTACTGCCGGCATTTAATACATCATAATTAGTGCTAACCTATCGTTGATGATGAGCCGAGTGCGCAAGAGAGCAACGATGCGAACGCCCGAGGACTGGGCCGCCCTAACCAAAGGGCTGCTCAAGGCAGAACTCGTCAAGCGAAACATCAGTTACGCACAGTTGGCAGCTTTGCTCGCCCAGATCGGCGTCAGGGAGACACCTGAGAACCTCGCCAATAAGATCAATCGAGGCCGGTTTGGCGCGATGTTCCTGTTTCAGTGCCTCGAAGCCATCGACTGCAAGCTGCTCCGGGTGGGCGACGAATAGGGCCACGCATTGGCTCATCGCAATGTCGAAAGCAAATCAACCTGTCACTGACGCTCTTGGGTCGATTTTGTTGGAATTCGGCAAGGCTGTTTACATTTGTCAGTGCTTTGAATCCAGCCTTTGCCTACTACTCGCCACGATGGCGCATGAGAGGGCTGGGAGTGAAGAAGGTGCATTCACTGCGGCTTGGGATTTTCATTCAAAGAGCACCCTTGGTCGCCTTTTGAATTCGCTTCGAGAACAAATCGAAGTTCCGGAAGAACTCGACGAGTATCTCGGCGAAGGAATTGATCGAAGGAATGAGATCGTCCACGGCTACCTAACGAAGAATGCATCCCGCCTGGCCGATCCAAAGGCAAGGCTGGAAATCGAAGCCGATCTCGTTCGGCTCATGCAGGATGTAAAGCGTCGTGACATCGTCGTGAACAAGCTGCTTGACGCACTATTCGAGAAGTACGGCCTTTCAAATGCCGTCCTCAAATCGAATGCGGATCGTCTATGGGGGTACTTCAACCCGGGTGACGACAAGGGTCACGAAACAGAACATCACTAACCTGCACCTAAATCGCGGGCTCAATTTGCCACGCAGAGTATCTATGTCCTTTGTCCACACGTCGGTGGTGGCGGGTCGGTTACCGGTAGCTTGGTTCCGGGGCGCAACGCTGGTCTCCTAATAAGCGAAAACATGGCCATCAAGAAATCCGAGCTGTACACCTCCATCTGGACCGCCTGCGACGAACTGCGCGGGCGCATGGACGCGTCCCAGTACAAGGACTACGTCCTCGTGCTGCTGTTTGTGAAATACGTCTCTGACAAGTACGCCGACCAGAAGAATGCGCTGATCGACGTTCCCAAAGGTGCTCGCTATGCCGACCTGCTGACCCTCAAGGGCGACAAGGAAATCGGCGACAAGATCAACAAGATCATCGGTCGGCTCGCAGACGCGAACGACTTGAAGGGTGTGATCGACGTTGCCGACTTCAACGACGGTGACAAGCTGGGCCGAGGCAAGGAGATGGTGGACAGGCTGTCCAGCCTCATCTCCGTGTTCGACCGGCCGGAGTTCGACTTCAAGGGCAACCGGGCCGAGAACGACGACATCCTCGGCGATGCCTACGAGTACCTGATGCGGAACTTCGCAACGCAGTCAGGCAAGAGCAAGGGGCAGTTCTACACCCCGGCCGAGGTGTCGCGGATCATGGCCAAGGTGATCGGCATTGATGCTGCGAAAAGTGCTGACCAGACTGTCTACGATCCGACCTGCGGTTCCGGCTCGCTGTTGATCAAGGCTCACGACGCGGCCCCTTACGATGTCACGATCTACGGGCAGGAGAGCGATAACGCGACCGCCGCGTTGGCGACGATGAATATGTACCTGCACGGCTGCCCAACGGCGGAAATCTGGAACGACAACACCCTTGCGGCGCCGCACTTCAAGGACGCAAACGGACGCTTGAAGACCTTCGACTTCGCCGTCGCCAATCCGCCGTTTTCGAACAAGGCGTGGATGCACGGGTTCGATCCCGCCCACGACGAGCACGGGCGCTTCGTCTACGGTATTCCGCCTGCGAAGAACGGTGACTACGCCTTCCTGCTGCACGTCATCGCGTCGCTGAATAGCAAGGGCAAGGGTGCCGTCATCATGCCGCACGGGGTGCTGTTCCGTGGCGGCGCCGAGGGCGACATCCGCCGGAACATCCTGCGGCAGGGCTTCATCAAGGGCCTCATCGGACTGCCGGCCAACCTGTTCTATGGGACCGGCATTCCCGCCTGCATAGTTGTCCTCGACAAGAGCACGGCGGCTGGGCGCAAGGGTCTCTTCATGATCGACGCCAACAAGGGTTTCCTGAAAGACGGTCCCAAGAACCGTCTGCGAGCGCAGGACATCCATAAGATCGTGGACACCTTCGTTAGGCAGGTCGAGATGCCGAAGTATTCGCGGATGGTCCCACTGGCCGAGATCGAGGCCAACGACTTCAACCTCAACCTGCCGCGCTACATCGACAGTTCCGAGCCAGAGGACCTGCAGGACATCGATGCGCATCTGCGTGGCGGCATCCCGAACCGGGACCTTGACGACCTCGACCGCTACTGGCAGGTCCTCCCCTCGGTTCGGTCCGCGCTGTTCAAGAAGGCAGACCGGCCCGGCTACTCACAACTCGGGGGCCCGGCCGCCGAAGTCAAGGCCACGATCTTTGGACACCCAGAGTTCACCGCATTCATCGAGACGGTGACAGGGCTCTTCGGCAAGTGGCGCCGAGCCCAGAAGCCCAAGCTCGCAGCCATTGCCGTCGGTGGCAAACCCAAGGCGCTGATCGAGGCGTTATCCGAGGCCCTGCTGGACACGTTCCTTGAAGCGCCACTGCTGGACCCATACGACGTGTACCAGCATCTAATGGACTATTGGGCCGAGACGATGCAGGACGATGTTTATCAGCTCGTCCAAGACGGCTGGAAAGCTGTGATCGAGGGCAAGCCGAACATCGACCTCATGCCCCAGCCACTTCTCGTCCGGCGGTATTTCGTTGCCGAGCAAGCGATCGCCGAGAAGGCGGACGCCGACCGAGACGCAGTGACGCTCCAGATGGAGGAGATGGACGAGGAGCACGGCGGCGAGGACGGCCTGCTGGCCGAGGCCAAGAACGACAAGGGTAAGCTCACCGCGAAGACCGTTAAAGCGCGGCTTGGCGAAATCAAGGGCGACAAGGACGCGGCCGACGAGAGAAAGTTGCTGAACCAGTATCTGGCGCTGGCCGAGAGGGAATCTGACGCAAGCACGAGAGCAAAAGAGGCGCGAAAGGTGCTCGACGTGAAGGTGACGGCCAAGTATCCGAAGCTCACCATCGACGAGATCAAGGCTCTCGTCGTCGATGACAAGTGGCTGGCTTCGTTGGCAGCCGCTGTGCGAGGTGAACTCGACCGCGTGTCTCAAACGCTGACGGAGCGAACTCGGCAATTGGCGCAGCGTTACGCGACGCCACTGCCGAATCTCACTGGCGAAGTGGAGGCGCTGGGCGCACGGGTGGACGAACACTTGAAGAAGATGGGGTTTGCATGGAACTGAGGGCCGCCTACAAAGAGACCGAAGTCGGCGTTATCCCAGCCCAGTGGGAAGTGAAGCGCCTTGGTGACTTGGGCACAATCGTGCGTGGTGGCTCACCGCGCCCCGCCGGGGACCCACGTTTCTTCAATGGCAGTTTTGCCCCTTGGCTTACCGTTGCTGCATTGACGAACATTCCGGACAGTCAACTGCGCGTTACTGAGACGTTTGGGTTTCTGACTGAGGAAGGTTCGAAGCGTAGTCGCACGCTCATGGATGGGACGGTAATCATTGCCAATAGCGGTGCCACACTAGGTGTGGCCAAGATTCTTGGCATCACCTGCTGCGCAAATGACGGCATCGCCGCAATCATCAATCAGAGGACCGGTAACAAGAGCTTCATCTGTTACTACATCAACTCGCAAACGGCTCACCTGCGCGAGGTTATAGCTACTGGGAACGGACAGCCAAATCTCAACACCAAGTTGATAAGGGAGACTGCGCTTCCCTTTCCTAAAGAAGATGAGCAGCGCGCTATTGCAGCCGCCCTTTCTGATGTCGATGCCCTGCTCCTGAGGCTCGATCAACTTATCCCCAAGAAGCGCGATCTGAAGCTCGGAGCGATGCAGGAGCTGCTTGCGGGAAGGCGGCGGTTGCCGGGGTTCACGGGACGCTGGACAGAACGACGCATTGGAGATGTTGGAAAGTGCCTCCGTGGGGTTACCTACAAGGGAGACACAGACCTATCCCCCTACGACACTCCTCGGACGCGCCGCCTTCTCCGTTCTAATAATGTGCAGGGTTCGACTGTGGTCGCGCGAGACATTCAATTTGTAAATTCGGAAAGGGTTTCTCCGCAGCAACTGATGCAGGTAAACGACATTCTCATTTGCATGGCCAATGGCAGCAAGGAGCTGGTTGGCAAGGCTGGGGCATTCACTATTGAGGACGGGTATCTATACACATTCGGCGCATTCATGGGTTGCTTCCGCACGAGCGCGGAGCGAGCCGATCCCGCATTTGTCTTCTTCTTGTTTCAGACTGGAAGGTATCGAGATTACATCAACAATCTTCTTGCCGGGTCCAGCATCAACAATCTTCGTCCAAGCACAATTGAGTCACTCGAATTTCCGTTCCCAAGTATGGCGGAGCAGGCTGCCATTGCCGCTGCCCTCTCCGACATGGACTCCGAGATCGAGGCACTTAAAAGTCGTCGGGAGAAAACCCGTGCCATCAAGCAGGGGATGATGCAGGAACTGCTGACCGGAAGGATTCGCCTCGTATGAACGCCGAATTGAAGAGCTACTACCGCGTGATGCTTGGAGAAGGCAGTGTGTACGCGGCCACTTGCTTCGCCGGCAACTTTATCGGTGTCGATTTCGGCATCGCTCAGGACCTGACGGCCGACCTGCCCGACGATTGGCGGGCGTTCAACAAGAAGTTCATTCCTATCTTCCTCGCGGGGCATCCCGACAAGACGAAGATTGGTGCGGGCTTGCGCTGCGGTGCGCTGTGGACTGTCTCCAAGGGAATCAGGATCGGAGACATCGTGCTGAGCCCCGACGGCACGGGACGTTATAGGGTTGGCGAGATCACTGGTGAGTATTGCTACGCGCCGGGCGAGACTCTCCCGCATCGACGCCCCGTGAATTGGTTGAGCAACGCCATCTACCGCGCCGACATGAGCGTTGCCCTCAAGAACTCCACCGGATCAATCGGCACTGTGAGCAACGTCACGCAGCACGCCGCCGAGATTGAGAAGCTGATGGGAGGCGTTGCGACGCCCACGCTTGTATCAACCGACGCGACCGTTGAGGACCCTTCGGCCTTCGCTTTGGAGAAGCACCTCGAAGACTTTCTAGTACAGAACTGGGCACAGACCGACCTCGGCAAGCAGTACGACATCTTCGAGGAAGACGGCGAGAAAGTTGGACAGCAATATCCGACCGACACCGGCCCGATGGACATTCTGGCGATCAAGAAGGACAAGACCGAATTGCTCGTGGTGGAACTCAAGAAGGGGCGTGCCAGTGACATGGTCGTCGGCCAAACGCTGCGCTACATGGGCTATGCGGCCCAAGAGCTGGCCGAGACAAATCAGAAGGTCCGAGGGGTAATCATCGCGCTGGAAGACGATCAACGGATTCGTCGCGCACTGGCGGTTGCGCCGAACATCGAATTCTTCCGGTACGAGATCACGTTCAAGCTACTCAAGGTGTGACATGAATGCCCCCGGCCAGATCGAGAAGCGGACCCAAGCTCGGGTTGTTCGCCTTTTCCGCGACAAGCTCGGGTACGAGTACCTCGGGAACTGGCTCGAACGGGAAGGCAACACCAACATCGAGACCGGCCTGGTGCGCCCATGGCTGGAGAAGCGGGGCGTACCCGAGGGCCTCATCAACCGGGCCCTCTATATCCTCGACAAGGCGGCCGGCGACACCAGCAAGAGCCTCTACGACCGCAACCGTGCGGTCTACGAGCTGCTGCGCTACGGCGTGCCGGTCAAGGCGGAGGTCGGCGAGAACACCCAGACCGTGTGGCTGATCGACTGGGCGCATCCCGAAGCCAACCACTTCGGCGTTGCCGAGGAGGTGACGGTCGAGGCCGCCGATCCCTCTGCCCACGACAAGCGCCCGGACATCGTCCTCTACGTCAACGGAATCGCGCTTGGCGTATTGGAACTGAAGCGTTCGACGATCTCGGTCGCCGAGGGCATCCGTCAGAACCTCGACAACCAGAGGCCGGTCTTCATCGAGCCGTTCTTCGCCACCATGCAGCTCGTCATGGCCGGCAACGACACGGAGGGCCTGCGCTACGGCTCCATCAAGACAGAGGGGAAGTATTACCTCAAGTGGAAGGACGACGGTTGTCCAATCGAGCAACGGCTTCACTTCGCGCTGACTGAGATGTGCGGCAAGACCCGGTTCCTCGAACTGGTGCATGACTTCATCGCCTTCGACAGCGGGATCAAGAAGCTCTGCCGCCACAATCAATTTTTCGGAGTCAAGGCAGCGCAGCAATTCGTTCTGCGCCGGGAGGGCGGGATCATCTGGCACACGCAAGGGTCGGGGAAGAACCTGACCATGGTGTGGCTCTCCAAGTGGCTGCGCGAACACAAGACTGGCGCACGCGTCCTCATCATCACCGACCGCACCGAGTTGGACGAGCAGATCGAGGGTGTGTTCCACGGTGTCAACGAGGACATCTACCGAACCAAGAGCGGCGCGGACTTGATCGCTCGGCTGAATGCCGCCGATCCGTGGCTGATCTGCTCGCTGATCCACAAATTCGGCGGCACCGACGCCGAAGGTGGCGGCGATGTGGACGAGTACGTCGAGGAGATCAAGAAGGCCCTGCCGCCCGATTTTCATGCCAAGGGTGACCTCTACATTTTCGTGGACGAGTGCCACCGGACGCAGTCCGGCGAACTGCACAAGGGGATGAAGGCGATCCTGCCCAACGCGCTGTTCTTTGGCTTCACAGGCACTCCCCTGCTGAAGGCTGACAAGCCGCGCACGATGGAGGTGTTCGGGCCCTACATCCACACCTACAAGTTCGATGAGGCCGTCCGTGACGGTGTCGTGGTCGATCTGCGCTACGAAGCGCGGGACATTGACCAGAACGTCACGTCACAGGTAAAGATCGACCAGTGGTTCGATGCCAAGACCAAGGGACTGACCAATCTGGCCAAGGCGCAGCTCAAGAAGCGCTGGGGAACCATGCAGGAGGTGCTGTCCAGCGGATCGCGTCTGCAGAAGATCGTCAACGACATCGTCTTCGACATGCAGACCCGACCGCGCCTAATGACTGGTCAAGGCAATGCGCTGCTGATTTCGGGCAGCATCTACGAGGCGTGCAAGTTCTACGAGCTGTTCGCTAAGACGGAGCTGGCCGGTAAGTGCGCCATCATCACCTCGTACACGCCGGCAATCTCGGACATCAAGGGCGAGGAAACGGGTGGCGGCGCGACCCTGGCGCAGGAGAAGTACGCGATCTACGAGAAGATGCTGGCCGAATGGTTCAAACAGCCGCCGGAAAAAGCCGTCACCAAGGTCGAGGAATTTGAGAGGAAGGTCAAGGAGATGTTCATCAAGCAGCCGGCGCAGATGAAGCTGCTGATCGTGGTGGACAAGCTCCTAACGGGATTCGACGCGCCCTCGGCGACCTATCTCTACATCGACAAGCAAATGCAGGACCACGGTCTGTTTCAGGCCATCTGCCGGGTGAACCGGCTGGACGGAGAGGACAAGACCTACGGCTACGTCATCGACTACAAGGATCTGTTCAAGAGTCTGGAATCCTCGGTTCGCGACTACACCACGGGGCCGCTCTCCGGGTACGACAAGCAGGACGTGGCAGGCTTGCTGGAAGACCGGCTGAAGAAAGCCAAGGAATCTCTCGAAACCGCGCGTGAGGCCGTCAAGGCGCTCTGCGAGCCCGTTCTGGCGCCCAAGGACACAGCTTCCTACCTGCGCTACTTCTGCGCCGCTGAATCCGGCAATGGTAACCAACTGCAGGCCAACGAGCCGAAACGGCTGACTCTGTACAAGAGCGTCGCCGCGCTGATTCGCGCCTACGCGAATCTCGCCAACGAATTGGCGGAGGCCGGGTACAGCGCTACCGAGATCACTGCGCTGAAGTCCGAGGTGGACCATTATGAAAAGGTGAGCAGCGAGGTGAAACTCGCCAGCGGCGACTACATTGACCTGAAAATGTACGAGCCGGCGATGCGACATCTGATCGACACGTACATTCAGGCCGAGGACAGCAAGGTGATTTCGGCCTTTGATGACCTGTCTCTCATTCAGTTGATCGTCGAACGTGGCGTCGATGCGGTCAATGCGTTGCCCAAGGACATCCGTAAGGACAAGAAGGCTGTGGCGGAGACCATCGAGAACAACGTCCGCCGGCTGATCATCGACGAGCACCCGATCAACCCGAAGTATTACGACCGGATGTCCGAGCTGCTGGACGCTCTGATCGAGGAGCGAAGGCAACAGGCCATTGAGTACGAAAAATACCTCGCCGAGCTGGTCAAGCTAACCAAGAAGGTCGCGAACCCGGAGACCGGCGCGAAGTACCCCGGCTCGCTGGACACGCCGGCGAAGCGGGCGCTCTACGACAATCTCGGTAAGGACGAGGGGCTGGCGAACAAGGTGGACAGTGCCGTGCGCAATACCAAGAAGGATGGCTGGCGAGGTAACAAGGTCAAGGAAAGGGAGGTGCTGTATGCCGTGCTGGCGGTCCTTCCGGACGAATCGCAAGGCGAACGCATCTTCGAGCTGGTGAAGAACCAACGTGACTACTGACCTGCGGCAGATGACGGTCGGCGGGTTGACCGTCGATGTCATCCGGAAGCCAATCAAGAATCTGCACCTCGGCGTCTATCCGCCGCATGGGCGGGTCCGGGTGGCCGCACCATTGGCAGTCAGCGACGACGCTGTGCGGCTGGCGGTGGTCGGCAAGCTAGGCTGGATCAAGCGACAGCGCGCCAAGTTCAAGGACCAGCCACGAGAGTCGCGCCGCGAGTTA
>Ga0315273_10013122_pt1 | contig 10637 bp, 7 predicted proteins | sample YL17G02_0_MG_FD_205753 | JGI IMG/M metagenome (GOLD analysis project Ga0315273, IMG submission 205753) | Sediment microbial communities from Yellowstone Lake, YNP, Wyoming, USA - YL17G02_0 | ecosystem: Environmental > Aquatic > Freshwater > Lake > Sediment | place: USA: Wyoming | collected... | reverse complement strand
TTCATCGCGCTGCGTGCCGCGCTGTCTGCGCGCACGTTGAAGCCGATGATCCGCGCCTTGGAGGCCGCGGCCAGCGTCACGTCGGACTCGGTGATGCCGCCCACCCCGCTCGCGATCACCTTCACGGCGACCTCTTCGGTGGAGAGCTTGCCGAGCGAGTCGCGCAGCGCCTCGGCGCTGCCCTGCACGTCGGCCTTCACGATCACCGCAACCACCGCTCCGGATTCCTCGCCCATCTGCGAGAACACGTCCTCGGCCTTCTTCGCCGCGCCGGCAAGGCGCACGTCGCGGAACTTGCCCCGGCGGTAGAGAGCGACCTCGCGCGCCTTGCGCTCGCTGTCGACGACCAGCAGGTCGTCGCCTGCGTTCGGCGCCTCGGAGAGTCCGAGCACCGCGACCGGTACCGCCGGCCCGGCCGACTGGACCTGCTTGCCCGTGGCGTCGAACAGCGCGCGTACGCGGCCGAACTGCTGGCCCGCGATGATCGGGTCGCCGGCCTTGAGCGTGCCGCGCTTGACCAGCACGGTGGCGACCGGACCGCGGCCCTTCTCGATGCTCGACTCGAGTACCACGCCGACCGCGAGTCCGTCGGTCGGGGCCTTCAGGTCGAGTACTTCGGCCTGAAGCAGGATGGTGTCGAGCAACTGGTCGATGCCCTCACCGGTGCGCGCCGAGACGTGCACGAACAGCGCGTCACCGCCCCAGTCCTCCGGGATCACGTTCTGCTTGGCAAGGTCGTTGCGCACCCGGTCCGGGTCCGCGTCGCCCTTGTCGATCTTGTTGACCGCGACCACCATCGGCACGCCCGCCGCGCGGGCGTGCTGGATCGCCTCGATCGTCTGCGGCATGACGCCGTCGTCCGCCGCCACGACCAGCACGACGATGTCCGTGACGTTCGCACCGCGGGCGCGCATCGAGGTGAATGCCGCGTGGCCGGGTGTGTCGATGAAGGTGATCGGGCCCTTCGGCGTCGCCACCTGGTAGGCGCCGATGTGCTGCGTGATGCCGCCAGCCTCGCCTGCCGCGACCTTCGCGCGGCGGATGTAGTCGAGCAGCGAGGTCTTGCCATGGTCCACGTGACCCATGATGGTCACGACCGGCGGGCGCGGCAGCGCCTGTACTTCGCCAGAGTCCTCGAGCAGCTGATCCTCGACCGCGCTCTCCTTGAGGCGCACCGCCGTGTGGCCGAATTCCTCGATCACGAGCTGCGCGGTGTCCTGGTCGATGGGCTGGTTGATGGTGGCCATCACGCCCATCTTCATCATCGCCTTGATGACTTCGTTGGCCTTCACGGCCATGCGGTTCGCGAGCTCGCCGACCGTGATGGTCTCGGGAACCTGAACCTCGCGCTTCACGGGCGCAGTCGGCAGCTCGAAGCCGTGGCGCGTGTCGACGCTGACGTGCACCGTGCGACGGTGCCGCCCCGCCTGCTGGCGCTTCTTGAAGCGTGCGCCGGCGTCCCCGGCCACATGGAGTTCCTGGCGGCCGTACTTGGTGGCCGCACCCTTGCCGGCCTCGGCAGGCTCTACGGCGCGGACCTTCGGCGCGTGCGGCGCGTGCGGCGCGCGAACCGGCTCCGCCTCGCGGCGCTTGGCCTCGGCCCGCTCGCGCTCGGCGCGCTCCCGGTCGCGGCTTTCCGTCTGCCGGCCAGCGTCCTCTTCCGCCCGTGCCCGCGCCTCGTCCTCGGCGCGCCGGCGGGCTTGCTCGTCCAGGCGATCGCGCTCCGCGCGGTCCGCGTCGCGCCGTTCAGCCTCCTGACGCTCGGCTTCCAAGCGCACGGCGTCCTCGGCCTGGCGCTGGCGGTCCAGCTCATCCTGGCGATGCCGCTGCTCTTCCTCGAGCTCGGTGCGGTTCAGGTAGGTCTTCTTCGCGCGAACCTCGACCGCGACGGTGCGCGCCCGCCCCTGCACGGAGGCAACCTTGATTTCCTGCTGCGCCTTGCGCCTCAGGGTGATCTTGCGCGGCGCCGCCGTGTCCTCCCCCCGGCCGTGGGCACGGCGCAGGTGGGTGAGCAGTTCCATCTTGGCCTCGTCGCTGATGATGTCATCGGCGCCCGATACCGTTATGCCCGCCTCGTCCAGCTGGGTGATGAGCTTGTCGACCGGGACCTTGAGGACCTCGGCAAACTGACTGACCGTCACTTGCGCCATGGGGTACCTCCGGTCAGGCCTGCTGACTCTGCTCGAACCAGTGCTTGCGCGCGGCAAGGATCAGCTCGCCCGCACGCTGCGGGTCGAGGTCGGAAATCTCGCCAAGCTCATCCACCGACTGTTCGGCAAGCTGTTCCCGCGTGACGATGCCGTGCCGCGCGAGCTCGCCGGCGAGATCCTCGTCCATGCCCTCGAGGTCGAGCAGGTCCTGCGCGGGCTCGGCGGACTCGATGGTCTCCTCGCTCGCGATTGCCTGCGTGAGCAGCACGTCCCGGGCGCGGCTGCGCAGCTCCTGGATCATCGTCTCGTCGAACTCCTCGATGCCGGCCAGTTCAGCCTGCGGCACGTAGGCGATCTCCTCGATGCTGGAGAAGCCCTCCTGCACCAGGATCGACGCGACGTTCTCGTCCACGTCGAGCTGCTGCATGAAGAGGTCGCGCAGCACGACCTGCTCGGAATCGCTCTTCTCCTCAGCGGCCTGCTCGCTCATGATGTTGAGCTTCCAGCCCGTGAGCTCGCTCGCGAGACGGATGTTCTGGCCACCGCGGCCGATGGCCTGCGACAGCTTCTCCTCCGCCACTGCGATGTCCATGCTGTGGGCTTCCTCGTCCACCACGATCGAGCTCACCTCGGCGGGCGCCATCGCGTTGATCACGAACTGCGCCGCGTTGTCGTCGAAGGGGATGATGTCCACGCGCTCGCCGGCGATCTCGTTGGAGACCGCCTGCACGCGCGAGCCGCGCATGCCCACACAGGCGCCCACCGGGTCGATGCGCGGATCGTTGCTGCGCACCGCGATCTTGGCCCGAGCACCCGAGTCACGGGCCGCGCCGAGGATGTTGATCAGGCCCTGGCCCACCTCCGGCACCTCGAGCTTGAACAGCTCGATCAGGAACTCGGGGGCGGTGCGCGACAGGAACAGCTGCGGGCCGCGCGGCTCGGTGCGCACCTCCTTCAGGAACGCTTTGATCCGGTCCTGGGTGCGCACGGGCTCGCGCGGAATCATGGACTCGCGCGGGATGAAGCCCTCGGCGTTGCCGCCGAGATCCACGAATATGCCGTTGCGGTCGACGCGCTTCACGAGGCCCGACACCAGCGTGCCGACGCGGCCTTTGTACTGCTCGACCACCTGCGCGCGCTCCGCCTCGCGCACCTTCTGCACGATGACCTGCTTGGCGGTCTGGGCGGCGATGCGGCCGAAGGCGACCGACTCGAGCGGAACCTCGACGTAGCCGCCCGGCTCGGCGTCGGGCGAGACGTCGAGCCCGTCCTCGAGGCGCAGTTCCTTCTCGGGGAACTCGAGCTCCGTGGAATCGTCGGCGAACACCTTCCAGCGCCGGAATGTCTCGTAGTCGCCGGTCTTGCGGTTGATGGCGATGCGCACGTCGATGTCCTCGCCGTGCTTCTTGCGCGTCGCCGAAGCGAGCGCCGTCTCGAGCGCCTCGAAGATGATCTCCTTCTCAACGCCCTTCTCGTTGGAAACCTCTTCGGCGACTCTAAGGATCTCTTTGTTTTGCATCGATCGTCCTCCCGCCACGCGGGGTTCAAGCCTGCGGCGCCAGGTGCGCCTTGCGAATTCCGTCGACCGGCAGCACGTGCCGCTGGCCGTCTACTTCGACCTCTATCGTGTCCGCGCCCGCCGCCTTGAGCGGACCCATGAAGCGCCTGCGCCCGTCCTGCGGCCGCGCGAGTTCGACGAACACCGTCTCGCCGACGAACCGCGCGAAGTGCGCCGCGGTCCTGAGCGGCCGCTCGAGCCCGGGCGAGGACACCTCGAGGGTGTACTTACCCGCCACCGGGTCCTCGACGTCGAGCACCTCGCTCACCGCGCGACTCACCCGCTCGCAGTCATCGAGCGAGATGCCGGCCTCGGCATCTATGTAGAGACGCACGAAACCGCTGCCCTGCCCGGGTGCGCACTCGAGCTCCCACAGCGCGTAGCCGAGTTCCTCGACCACCGGCTGCAGCAGCACCGTGAGCGTTTCCCTTTGCATCGGTCCAACCCTGCGCGGCGCAGAAACAAAAAAAATGGGCCGGCGGCCCATTCGTTTCTTCGCGGCCTCGACGGCTTCCACCGTCCGCCGCAAACGAAAAATCCCCGCTCAGGGGGATTTCTCAGGCGAATCTCCCACCGGACCGGCACGTCCCACCGCGGGACTTGCCTGCTCGGCCAGGAACCGTCGCCAATCAATGACTTGCACTGGCGGTCCGGCTCCAGGACCGGGGGATTCTATAGCAAGGGGGACCCTGCGGCTAGTCCGCAAGCACCCGACCCCGGGTCTCGATGATGAACGGCACCAGCAAGAGACCTGCAAGCGGAACCAGCGCAACGTAGGAAATCGCCTGCATGGCCTGGTCGACGCCCCGTGCGGCGACCGCGCCCACGGCGAAGGGGCCGGCGGCCGCCACGACTCGGCCGATGTTGTAGCAGAACCCCGAGCCCGTAGCCCTGAGCCGGGTCGGGAAGAGTTCGGGCAGGTAGAACGTGAAGCTGCCGAAGACGCCGAACACCGACAGGCCGATGAAGAAATACAGGTGCAGCCGCACCTCGGGTGGCCAGTCCATGCCGAACGCGGCGTAGATGGCGGCAGCCGAGAGCGCGAAGTAGATCGCGAACATCGGCTTCCGTCCCAGGTGCTTGGCCACCGGAATGGTCGCGAGCGTGCCGATCAGTCCGCCGAGGTTGAACCAGATCGTGGCCTGTGTCTTCCAGGACTCGACGAGCGCGAGCGTCGCCGCGCGCTCGAGGCCCGCCGCATGCGCCGCCGTCTGCGCGAGACCGGAGGCGATCGAGGGAATGAACGCGTTGCAACTCCACCATGCGACCAGCGCGACGATCGCCATCAGCGTGCCGCGGATCGTCACGCCGATCACCTCGGGACCAAAGAGATCGCGCAGCACTGGAGGCGCGACCCGCGCCTTGACCGCCTTCCAGCGCTCGGGTTCCTTGACGAACATCCGGACCAGGAAGGCGATCGCCGCCGGCACCAGCCCGAACAGGAACACTACACGCCAGGAACTCTCGGGTGAACCGGCGAGCCAGACCGCCGCGACCTGGTGGTTGACGAATGTCGCGAGGAACAGGCCGACCGGCGCGGCCGTGTAGAGCAGCGCTCCCGCCTCGACACGCCTCTCTTCGGGGACCACCTCCGCGACCATCGAGGCGCCCGCCGCCCACTCGCCGCCGATGCCGAGGCTCGCGACCAACCGGAACAGGAGAAGCACGCCGATGTTCGGCGCCGCCGCGCAGGCCGCGGTGCCGAACGCGTAGAGCAGCATCGTGAGCATGAGGGTGCGCGTGCGGCCGATGCGGTCGGCCACCATGCCGAACACGATGCCGCCGGCGGCCCAGCCGAGGAGCAGGACGGACGTGAGGAGCCCCGTCCAATAGAGCGTCGCCTGCTTTGCTTCCGGGCTGCCGATTTCGAGCCCGAGCAGCGCCGGCACGCAGTTCGGCGCGACGTAGTTGAACAGGAATCCGTCGAAGACGTCGAAACCCCAGCCGAGCCAGGCCGCCAGGAACACCGTCCACTGATAGCGCGTCAGCCTGATCACGACCAGCGCCCGATCAGCCCATGACCGCGACCAGGCTGTCGGCGACGCGATCCACGTTGGCCTCGCTCACACCCGCGACGTTGATGCGCCCGTCCGGCGGCAGGTACACGTGGTGCCGGTCGCGCAACGCCGCGATGGCCGCCGGGTCGAGGCCGGTGAGCGAAAACATGCCGCGGTGACGCGTGACCCAGGAGAAATCGAGGTCGGGACGACGCGACGCCAGGCGTCCCGCCAGCAGCGACCGCAGGGCCTTCATGCGCGCCACCATGCCGCCGAGTTCGGCGAGCCACGCCGTGCGCAACTGCGGGTTCCCGAGCAGGCGTGCGGCGACCGCCGCGCCGTGGTCCGGCGGCATCGAGTACATGCGCCGCGCAGTGCGTGCCTGGTGCGTCGCGATCGCTCCCGCGACGGCAGCCGAGCCCGCGACGATCGCGAGCGCCCCGGTACGCTCGCGATAGAGCCCGAAGTTCTTGGAGCACGAGACCGCGAGCAGGAACTGCGGGACCCGGGCCGCCAGTTCCCTGAGCCCGAACACGTCGGACTCGACGTCGTCTCCGAAGCCCTGGTAGGCAAGGTCCACGAACGGGACCAGGCCGCGGGACTCGATCACCTCGCCGAGCGAGCGCCACTCGTCGGGCGCGAGGTCGGCGCCCGTCGGGTTGTGGCAGCAGGCGTGCAGCAGCACGATCGAGCCGCCGGGAAGACGGGCGAAATGAGCGCGCATTGCCTCGAAGGCGACGCCGCGGGTAGCCGGGTCGTAGTACGGATAACGCGCGAGCGCCAGGCCCGACGTGCCGAGCAGCGGCTCGTGGTTGGCCCAGGTCGGGTCGCTGACGTGCACCACGGCGTCGGGCTGCGAGGCGCGGATGAGCTCGGCGCCCAACCTGAGCGCGCCACAACCGCCGACCGTCTGGATGGTCGCCGTGCGCTCGCGCAGCCCGGCCGCGACCGGCCCAAGCGCCATCTGGATGATAGCCTCATTGAACTGCACGTTGCCCGCTGGACCGACGTAGGTCTTGGTCCGTTGCTCCGCGAGCATCGCGCGCTCTGCTTCACGCACCGCGGCCGGCACCGGCGTCTCGCCATGGTCGTCGCGGTACACGCCGACGCCGAGGTCGATCTTGTCGGTCGACGGGTCGGCTCGAAACGCGGCGGTGACTCCCAGGATCGGATCCGGGGGGAGCTTGTCGAGGTTGGCGAAAATCATGTCAACCCGATTGTCGCACGGAGATCAGGCCGCCGGCACGACCCTCTGGTCGATCGCGCCAAAAATGCTCGCGCCACTGCGGTCGAACATCTCGATCCGCACCCGGTCGCCGAACTGGAGAAACGGTGTCGTGGGCTTGCCCTGCTCGAGCTGCTCGAGCATGCGGCGCTCGACGACGCAAGAGGAGCCGAGCGACCGGTCGTAGTTCGAGACCGTGCCCGAACCGAGCACCGCGCCGGCCCCGAGGCGGCGCGTGCGCGTCACGTGCTCGATGAGGCGCGGGAAATCGAAGGTCATGTCCACGCCCGCGTCGGGGCGCCCGAACAACTGCCCGTTGACGTGCGACACGAGCGGCAGCAGCGCCTTTCCGCCATCCCAGGCGTCGCCGAGTTCGTCGGGGGTGACGGCGACCGGTGAGAACGCCGTCGCCGGTTTCGACTGGTAGAAGCCGAAACCCTTGGCGAGCTCGACCGCGATGAGATTGCGCAGCGACCAGTCGTTCACCAGCATCAGGAGCTTGATGTGCGAACGTGCCTGCTCCGCGCTGGTGCCCATCGCAACGTCGTCGGTGACCACGGCGACCTCGCCCTCGAAGTCGATGCCGAGCTCCTCGCCCGGAAATGGCACGTCGCCCGTGGGCGCGATGAAGTCGTCCGAGCCACCCTGGTAGACCAGCGGGTCCGTCCAGAAGCTCGGCGGCATCACCGCGCCGCGCGCCTTGCGCACCAGTTCGACGTGGTTGACGTAGGCGGAACCGTCCACCCAGTGGTGCGCGCGCGGCAGAGGCGCGAGCACGCTCGTCACCTGGAACGGGAAACTGCCGTGCGCTCGGCCGGTCTCGAGTTCGTCGGCGGCCTGCTGCAGCCGCGGCGAGACCTCCGCCCAGCGGTCTAGCGCGTCCTGCAGCGTGGCCGCAACGTGCAGCACGGGCAACGCCCGCACGAGGTCGCGGCTCACGACGATGAGTGCGCCGTCGCGTGTGCCGTTCGCGAGCGTCGCGAGTTTCACGGCACAGACTTCCAGCTGTGCACGTATTCCATCCACTCCACGGTGCCCGCTGCCGGGGCGACGTCGAGCGGATCCCGCGTGTCGATCATCACCGCAACCTCGTCCGTGCCGGGCTTCTCCTGCTTCAGCATCCGCTTGAGCGCCTTCGGGTGAGGCCCGTGCGTGAAGCCGCCCGGATGGAAGGTCAACATCCCCGGGTGGATGTTGTCGCGGCTGAAGAAATCACCCGCGTGATAGAAGAGCACCTCGTCGTAATCGTCGTTGTTGTGGAAGAACGGCACCTTGAGCGCGCCCGGGTCGGTCTCGAATGGGCGCGGCACGAAGGTGCAGACGACGAAGCGATTTGACAGGAACGTGGTGTGCGCCGAGGGCGGCAGGTGGTAGCGGTGACTCATGAGCGGCCGGAAGTCCCGGACGTTGATGCGCACGACCGAGAGTTCGCCGTGCCAGCCGACGACGTCCAGTGGATTGAAGGGATAGGTGATCAGCGACACCTGGTTGCGCCGCTTGACCTCGACGACCCACGGCCTGGAGTCGCCCTGCTGAGCGATGAAGGCTGCATCCAGCTTCGGTGCATCGAGCAGCGCCGGGTCGAAGATCGCGTGGTTCCCGACCAGGCCCTTGTCGGGGAGCAGGTAGCTCGCGTTGGTCGCCTCGACCATGAGGACGTCTATTGGGGCCCCGCACTCGATGCGCCACATGGTGCCTCGCGGCACGATCACGTAGTCGCCCGCCTCGACACCCAAGTGCCCGAAGTCGCAGAAGAGATCCCCTCGGCCTGCGTGCACGAACAGCAGCTCGTCGCCGTCGGCGTTCCGGGCCAGGCGATCCATGCTTGCACCCAGGCGCCAGTAGCGGATCCGGCAATGAGCATTCACGAGCACGTCCTGCGCCGACCACGGACTGCCAACGCCCGCCGGAAGACGGGTCAGATCGAAGGCGCGCGGCTGCAGCGGGCCGGTGAAATCACTCCACCCGGTCGGGGGCTGCCGATGGTGAAAGAACGCGGCAGGCCCGAAGAACCCCTCCTTGCTCATCTCGCGCTCGTAGGTGCCCTCCGGCAGGTCGCAGTGCGCCTGCCGGGACGCCGTGCCTTCGACCCTCGAGACCGTCATGTATCGCTTCACGCTCCGCCCTCTTCCACTATCCGCTATCCGCTAGTCACTATCCGCTTCCGCTCAGATCACGCCCCGCCGCTCCTGGTCGAGTTCGATCGACTCGAAGAGCGCCCGGAAATTGCCCTCGCCGAAGCCTTCGTTGCCCTTGCGCTGAATGATCTCGAAGAAGATCGGGCCAATGGCGTTCTTCGTGAAGATCTGCAGCAGGATACCGTCCTTGTCGCTGCCGTCGATCAGGATGCGCCGGCGCTGAAGTTCGGCGATCGACTCGCGGTGCCCCTGCACGCGGGCATTCACGCCCTCGTAATAGGTTTCCGGGGAGTCCTGGAACTCGATGCCGTTGCGCCGAAGCTGGTCCACGGTCGCGTAGATGTCGTCGGTGGCAAGCGCGATGTGCTGGATGCCCTCGCCGTGGTACTCCCGCAGGTACTCCTCGATCTGCGACTTGTCGTCCTGCGACTCGTTGATCGGGATGCGGATCTTGCCGCAGGGACTGGTCATCGCGCGACTGAAGAGGCCGGTCTTCTTGCCCTCGATGTCGAAATAGCGGATCTCGCGGAAATTGAACAGCTTCTCGTAGAAGCCCGACCACTTGTTCATGTTGCCGCGCTGGACGTTGTGCGTGAGATGGTCGATCAGCGTCAGGCCTGCGGCCGGGCTCGGCTCGGGCTGCGGAACCGGCACGAAGTCCACGTCGTAGATCGTACGGTCGCCGTAACGATCCACGAGGTACACGATGCTGCCGCCGATGCCCTCGATGGCCGGGATGCTGAGTTCCATCGGGCCGACGGGATTCTCGACCGGCTTCGCACCGAGCTCGACGGCACGACGGAAGGCGAACGCCGCATCCTTCACCCGGAACGCCATGGCGCAGGCGGACGGACCGTGCCGCTCCGCAAATCGCTGCCCGAAGCTGCCCGGCTCGGCATTGATCAGGAAGTTGACGTCGCCCTGCCGGTGCAGGGTCACGTTCTTGCTGCGGTGACGCGCCGCCACCGGGAATCCCATGCGCTCGAACAGCGTGCGCAGCAGCTCGGGATCCGGCGCGGTGTACTCGACGAACTCAAAGCCGTCCGTGCCCATCGGGTTTTCAAATAGATCCGCCATGACCGTGCCTCGCTCGCGCCTTTGGTTTCAACTGAAACTGTTGGTTGGTGCAGTCAGGACTCCAGGCGCGCCCGGACGGTCGTGCGGATGCGGCCGGCGGCGGTTTCGCTGCGCGCCATGGCGTCAACCGCGCGCGGCCGCAGGTCCGGCGGGATGCCGCCGGGCAGGCTCGCCAGCGTGGCCAGGTTGATCAGCACGTTGTAGTAGGCGCCTTCCGCGCCGGTCAACAAGGTCAACGCCGCCACGCCAGCGTCGCTCAAGCTGTTTGTGTTGCCGTGCTCGGCCACTTCGCCTGCCAGCGCCAGGGCAGCCGGCACCCGTTCCAGTACTCCCAGCGGCACCAGTGTTGCCCCGAGAGTCGCAGCAGCCACGGCGGTGTTGCGTGCTGCCGCCTCGCCGGGCGTGCCCTTGGGCAAGGCGTAGGCGGCCATGACGGCATTGAACGCCGCCGTGTCGTCGTCGACCGCCGCCAGGAAGTAGTCCTTCATCTCC
>Ga0315273_10013121_pt1 | contig 10638 bp, 9 predicted proteins | sample YL17G02_0_MG_FD_205753 | JGI IMG/M metagenome (GOLD analysis project Ga0315273, IMG submission 205753) | Sediment microbial communities from Yellowstone Lake, YNP, Wyoming, USA - YL17G02_0 | ecosystem: Environmental > Aquatic > Freshwater > Lake > Sediment | place: USA: Wyoming | collected... | reverse complement strand
CAGAATGCGCTCGCTCCGGTTCGACGTGGTGATCGACTGCGAGCTGTTCGCCCGGGTCAGCAGCATCTTCTCCTATCTTTCCGGAGCGTCCGTTCGGGTCGGCTTCCACCCCCACACCCAGGAAGGCCTTTATCGCGGCTCCTATATCAACCGCCCGGTGTTGTACAACCCCTATCGGCACATCTCCCGACAGTTCCCGGCACTGGCAGCCGCGCTCGACTCCGACACCCGTCCGCTCTCCAAGGACGCGCCATCGTCCGATCCCGCCGAAATGCCCATGTTCGAAATCGGACCGGGGGAACGAGGGGAGATGGCGGAGAGGCTGCACGCCGATTTTCCCGCGATCCAGGGGAAAAAACTGGTGCTGGTCTACCCGAGCGGAGGCATCCTGCCGATCCGCGCCTGGCCGCTCGATCATTACCGGCGGCTTTGCACGGCGCTGCTCTCCGACGGTTACGCCGTGGGCATCATCGGCATGCAATCCGACAAGCCGATCGCACAGGTCCTGCTGGACCGCTGCAAGAGTTCGCACTGCATCGATCTGACCGGCTACACGAAAACGGTCCGGGAACTGCTGACCCTGTTCTATCGCGCGTCGCTTCTGATCACCAACGACGGTGGCCCGGGGCATTTCGCGTCGCTCACGCCCATTCCGTCCATCGTGTTCTTCGGCCCCGAGACACCGGTGCTCTACGGGTCCCTGGCGAGGAATGCCCACTGTTTTTTCCTGTCGCTTCCCTGCTCGCCTTGCCTCAGCGCGTACAACCACCGGACCTCGCCCTGTGACGGCGACAACCAGTGCCTGAAGCGCATCCCTCCGGAAGAGGCGTTGGCCAAGGCGCGGCAGATGCTCGAAGCCGCCCGCACCGCCGATCCGGCGGCAGGCGAGATCCCATGAACTACCTCGAGGAACTGCTGCGGTTACCGTTCATCGGGTGGATCCTCCGGCATCGGTTCCTCAAATTCGGCACGGTCGGCGGCTCCGGCGTTCTGGTGAACCTCGGACTGTTGTATTTCGGCCAGGAGTACCTGTTCTCCGCGATCGAACCGCCGTCCATGCGGCTCAACGTTTCCCTCGGCCTGGCGATCCTCTGCGCCACCGTGAACAATTTCACATGGAACCGATTGTGGACCTGGGAGGATCGCAGCCAACGGATCGACACACCGCTGCCGGTCCAGTTCGGGCAATACGCGCTGTCCAACCTGCTCGGCATCTTTCTGCAGGTATCCTTCACCAAGATGCTGGCCCCGTTTGTTCACTACCTGCTGGCGAACCTCGCCTCGAATGCGGTCGCCTGCATCTTCAATTACCTTCTCAACGACGCCTGGACATTCGGGGCGCGCACACGGAAGAGCGATCAGGACGCGAGGCGCACCTCCCGATGACCGTCCGCGGAACCCGTTTGCGCCTGTTCTGGTTCGGCCTGATCACGGTGCTCGCCGTCTTTGTCTATTTCTTCGGTCTGGACAGCCAGCACATCCCGAAGAACGGCGATGAATACCCGTACACCAATATCACCCGCGTGACCGCGGAGAGCGGGGCGCTTCTCCCGCTCCGGTCGACCATGGAGGACATGCGCAACACCAAGCCGCCGATGCTCTTCTGGCAGGGGATCGCGTCCACGCACCGGGGGGAACGGTGGACTCTCTGGCACTTGCGATACCCGAGCGTCATTTACTCCCTGTTGACGGCCCTGTTGGTGTTCCTGCTGGCCCGGAAATTGTCCGGACGGACGGAGACCGGCTTCCTCGCCTCGCTGACGTTTCTCGCATTTTTCAGCACGTATCGCTACGGACGACCTTTTCTGACCAATCCTCCCGAGGTGTTCTGGCTTTTTCTTCCGTTTTTCTCCCTGCTCTACTGGCGCCCCGTCTCCTTTGGCTCGCGCTTCGTTTTTCCCGTCCTGCTGGGCGTCGCCGTGGGCATCGGCCTGCTCTACAAATCGTTTGCGTTGGCGTTGCCCGTTGGTTTGGGTCTTGCCGCGTGGTTCTGGCAGTACCGCGATTACAGCGTCGGAGCGTTCCTTTCCAGGGATTTCCGGAAGGTCTTCATCACCATGGCGATATCCCTTGCCATCTTCGGCCTGTGGTTCGTGTTCGACCCCGATCCGGGATCGGTGTGGCGGGAATTCGTAGTCCACGAGAACGTCGGCAAACTGGACGAGTTGTCCGGCGGGTACCTCTCCCACCTGCTGTGGGGCGGCTCCAGCATCTGGAGCCTGGCGCTGGGCTACCCGCTGAACGCAGGGGTATTGGCCTTTCCGGTCGCGGCCCTGGTTCTTGTTTCGTTCACGCGGCGCCACGCGTTGAGCGACGAGGAGAAACTGCTGTGGATCTGGGTGCTGGTTCTGTTCCTGGTGTTCTGCTTGCCGAGACAACGCTCGGGCCGCTATCTGCTGGCGGCGATGCCGGCGCTGGCGGTACTGCTCGCTCTAAACTGGGACCGCGTAAGCCGCAAAGCGTTCGTGATGAGCATCATCACAACCGCCGTCGTCGTCGCCGTCATGGCGTATGCTTCCCTCCGTCTTCGGCAATACTTCGCCGGAGTCCCGCTGTACGGCTCGGCCTATTGGGCGCTGTTGGCGATCACGGGGATCGTCCTGGCCGTCGCCCTCCTAACGCCGGCGCTTACCCGCGCATGCCTGAACGCCGGGATCTTGTTGACCTTCCTTTCGCTGGCCGCTTTTCTCCGCCCCTTTGACGGACCGCTGGGCAGCTACAGCACCGGGACGCAACGGTATGTGCAAGGAAAGGAAGTCTGGGTGCCGTACAATTTCAACGCCAAGACCGAGCGTTATCGATTCCTGCTTCCGGGGGCGCGTATCCATGGTTATCGCGACGAACCGGGCCTGCAGGTCGCCGCACTGGCGGAGCGGTATCCCCTGTTCGCGGTCCAGCTGCCTGCCGCGGATACGCCCGGGAAGCACGGAAAGATCATCGGCCAGCGCCTGGACATTCGCGGCCGGCAGAACTCTCGCGAAATAAAGGAAATGATTTTCTCGAACGCCCTGGAGCACGCATTTGTCAGGGAATTCCTGATCGAAACGGAACCGGTCCATGACTGAATCCGGGGGGCCGGCCTCCACCGGAAGCCGGATGCTCGTTCTGGCGGTCATTCTGGTGGGTTTCGGCGCCGGTTTCGTCAAGTCGTTCGATCGCGCGCCTGCCGGGTTTTTTCAGCCACGGTCCGTCGGGAAAGACGTCGACGGCGAACCGCATTTTGAAACCCGCTTCGTCTCCGGCGGCGAAACCCCCCATACTCATGCCCCATCGCTGGTCGAGTTGAGCGACGGGAGTATCCGGGCGTTCTGGGTTGGCGGGAGTCGCGAAGGCGCGTTGGACGCTGAAGTCCACACCGCGGTGTTTCTGCCCGGGCACGGAGGCTGGCACCGGGAACCGTCCGCGGCGATCCCCTCCAGCACGCGGAAATCGCTGCGGCGCCATGTCAAGAAACTGGGCAACCCGGTGGCGGTGCGGGCGGCGAACGGCGAGATCTGGTTGTTTTACGTGACGATTACCGTCGGCGGCTGGGGAGGCAGTTCCGTCACGATGACGACCTCGACGGACGACGGGAAAACATGGACGCCGGCGCGGCGATTGATCACGACCCCGTTTTTCAACTTGGGCACCCTGGTCAAGGGCACGCCTTTTCTCTACGACGACGGCACCCTGGGGTTACCGGTCTACCATGAAATGATCGGCAAATTCGGCGAACTGCTTCGTCTGGGAAAAACGGGAGCGATCATCGACAAACAACGAGTAAGCTCCGGAAAACATAGCCTGCAACCGGTGGTTCTGGCGCAAAGCCATCGCGAAGCCATCGTCTTGTTGCGATATGCGGGTTCTCAGCCCCCGAAACGCGTCCTCCGCGCTTCAACCGACGACGGGGGACAACACTGGTCCCCTCCCGAAAAATCGGCATTGTCCAATCCGAACTCGGCACTCTCCGGTGTCGTGCTGGCCGACGGGAGGATACTGGTTGCGCTGAACGATATCGAGAGCGACCGGGACCAGCTCTCGCTCGTCACCTCGCACGACGGAGGCGTCACCTGGAAAACCGTGACCAAGCTGGAAGATCAGTCCAGGGTACCCGGTCAACCCCCGGATCGGGCGCGATTCCTTGAAACGGCAGGGGCGCTCGTCAGGGATTCGGATGGGACAGTACCCAACCCCGGCGACTACGCCCGTGCGGCCAGCGTTCAGATGTGCAGGGAGGCGGGGTGCGGATTCGAATTTTCCTACCCTTATCTGATTCAGGCCCGAAACGGAGAAATTCACCTTGCGTACACCTGGAACCGGTCTTTCATCAAACACGTCCAATTCAACCAGGCGTGGTTGGATCAACGGCTGAGCGAAAAGGGAAATGATCGCCTTCACTGATATTACCGGACTGGCGGGGGCTACCCTCGCGATCACGGCATCCTTGCTGCTGGTGCCCCCGATCCGCCGCATGAAGCGCATCCACGCCGGGCTGTTGATGGGTGTCACCGCGGCGATCGTGTGTGTACCGATCGGGGCGCTTCCGCCGGCGGCCTATCTACGCGGCTATTCCGGCGACCTTAGCATCACCACCAACGCGCTCCTCGTGATGGTGATCTTCTCGCACCTGTCCGGCCGGCGGCCCGTCGACCGGAAGCAGAAATTCGCGATCCATGGGCTGATCGCAGTCGCTGCCCTGGTCTTTTATCCGTTGGCGTTGGGTGTCGGGCCGTTCGATCCTTACCGCCTCGGTTACGGTTCCCCCTGGTTCCTGGCGGGGTTGCTCCTTCTGTCGCTATGCGCCTGGGCGGTACGGTTCCACCTGATATCGGTCTGCATCGCCCTTTCGGTCGTGGCACATTCATTGGCCTGGAACGAATCCACGAATCTCTGGGACTACCTGCTGGACCCGCTGGTTTCCATCTACGCGTTGGTCGCGGTGCTTGCGGGCGGCCTGCGGAATACGACTCATCCAGGCGGCCGGGACGGTCATGACCCGCCCGCTCTGCCGCAGGATGGGGTGGAATCGACGCGGTGTCCTTGACGGACAACGAGGGAACGGAGGACCGGGATGCGGATCGATTTCCATGTCCACATGGGGGTGTACGCCTTCCATAATCCCTGGGTGACGGAGTGGATGAAGGAGACGCACCCCGAGGGATACGAGGAGTACATCCGGAAGTACGACGACCCCGGTGCCTTCGAGGAACTGCTGGCGGCCGAGGGGGTCGACTACGCCTGCGTGCTGGCCGAGCTGAGTCCTTCCACCACGGGGGTCTGCACGAACGAGCAGGTGCGCGATTTCTGCCGGGGCCGGGGCCGGCTGATCCCCTTTTGCGACATCAGCCCCAACCTGTTCACCGACCTCGGGGGCGAGTTGCGGCGGAAGGTGGAAGACGAGGGGTTCCGGGGGGTGAAGCTCTACCCCTCGTATCAGCACTACTACCCGAACGAACAGAGGATGTACCCGCTGTACCAGGCGGCGCAGGACCTGGGGATTCCCGTCCTCATCCACGTCGGGTCGTCGGTGTTCCGCGGGACCCGGATGAAGTATTGCGACCCGCTGCATCTCGACGACGTGGCGGTCGATTTCCCGGGACTGAACGTGGTGATGGCGCACGCCGGCCGGGGGTTCTGGTACGACCGGGCCTTCTTCCTCGCGAAGCTGCACGCGAACGTCTACCTGGAAATCTCCGGCCTGCCCCCGTCGAAGCTGATGACGTATTTCCCGGAACTGGACCGGCTCACCGGGAAGGTGATCTTCGGCAGCGACTGGCCGGGGATGCGGTGGATCCGGCGCAACATGGAAGCGATCGGGAAATTGCCGTTGCCGGCGGGTGGGGTGGAGAGGATCCTCGGCGGGAACGCCGCCAGGCTGCTGCGTCTCTGAGTGCATCCCATCGGAGATCCGGATCCGGAAATTTCAGCGGCACGATGAGGGGAGGAGATTAACGGATACCAGATAATGGTAAATAATTTCTCTTTAACTGAAAAGAAAAGACGTCTCCCGTATTGGGGAAATCTGATTCTCAAGCCAATCCAACCTGTTGCGAATTGTCGCCGCCGGGAACGAAAATTGCATGTTTTTCAGTATCTTATAATTCCGTTTTTTAAGTATTTTTACCGTTAATCGCCCTGCGATGGAAGGGGGGATCGCGCATGAAAAACCTGTTCCCGGCCGGCATCCTGCTGGCGCTCTTTCTGGCGGCCGTCGCACCTTCGACGGCTTCCGCGTACTCGGAGTGGTCCGCCATCTCCACCAAGGTGACGGCGCTCGCCACGGAAAAGGAACTTCCCCTGAGATGCGATCTGCAAAGCAACGTCGGCAATATCTACTTCCGGGGCAATACCTGTGATTTCCGCAAGTTCATGCGCTTCATGGTCGAACTGGGGCATTACCTGGACGAAACAACGAATGCCGGCCCGAACTACCTCCTGCTCGTCCACTTCGCGGACCGGGTCCGCAGCATCTCTGTGTCGGAACTGAAAAAGTTCCAGTTCGGGAGCAAGACCACGCAGACCGCGGACGCGAAGCTCCTGTACGATTTTCTCAGCCGGTTCGAGACGCGGTAGGCCGCCGGAAGGGGTCGAGAGGATCCCGGGAGGCAACGCCGCCAGGCTTCTGCGTATCTAAGGGCTGCGTCGCCTCGGAGGGCGGGGCTCCGTTCGTGGCTCGCCGTGCGATGAACCTGCACGGCTGTGCCCCCCGTTCTTCCTACAGCGGGGGTACCCCAGGGAGCGCATATCGTCCGGGAGTGGGGCGCTTTACCTCACTGCGCCCCCCCTCCTGCGGCGACTCCGCCGGACCCTCCCGCCGTGGCGGCTTCCTTGCGCATGCGGGTGCTTTTCAGCGCCGTTTCCAGCGTGATCGTGTCGAGGATTGCCTTCGTCAGGTCGTCGATCTCTCTGGTGATGCTCCGAAGCTCCGCGACGATCGGTTCGCCCGCCGGGTTCCCGTGGTTCGGCATGTCGAGCTCGGATTCGAGCTTCTCGAACAGCTCGATCACGTCCAGCAGCGTCGTCCGGCCGACGTTCCCCGCGAACCGGTACCCGCCGCCGACGCCGCGCACCGCCTGAACCAGCCCCGAGTGCACCAGGTTGCGCATCACCTTGGCGAGGTGGTGCGTCGAGATCCCGTACTTCTCGGCGATGTCGGTGGTCGAGAGCTGCCGGTCGCCGTTCCCCGCCAGTTCGAGCACCGCGAAGAGGGCGAACAGGGATCCCTTGTTCAGCTTCAATCGAGCTCCCGCTCCAGTTCGATGTACCGGCCCGAACGCAGTCCCCGGCTCCGGAAGAACGACAACGTCACCTTGTTGTTCCGGTCCACCATCGTCCGCACCGTCGTGACCCCGGCCCCTTTCAGGCGCCGGCAGATCTCGTCGAACATCCGCTTCGCGATCCCCGCCCCGCGCATCTCCGGGGAGACGGCCAGCGCGAAGACCCAGCCGCACGGGGTCGAACCGAACTCCCAGGCGCGCACTTCCCCGGCGATGAACCCGACGATGTCGCCCCCGGCTTCCGCGACCAGGAAGATCCGGTCCTTCTTCTCGCCGCTCCCGTAATGCGCGAAGATCCCGCGCCAGTAGGCCGGTTTCTCTTCCTTGGGACCGACGTCGTCGATCGCGATGATGGCGTCGAGGTCCGTGGGCACGGCGTTCCGGATGAGGGTTGGATCTTTTATTGCCATATGGTACCTTAATACCATAATCGGGAGGGAAAGCAAGCGGATTCATTTCACCGAATTCGTTGAAACGGGGCGATGACGCCGGTTCCATGGAACTTGAGGAAGCCTGAAGAAACGGGGAGGGAACGGGTGGGACGGATGGAGTTCGCGCCGCTGGATCTGGCGCCCGCCGAAATCGACGCGCGGAAGACCCCGGATGGTGGGTATCTCCTCCGTTCCCCGAAGGCGCTCGAGCCGCACGAGGAGAGCTTGGGGGCGATGTTCCGCCGCTGGGTCGAGGAGACCCCCGACAGAACCTTCCTCGGAGAGCGGGACGCCTCGGGGCAGTGGCGGCTGCTGACGTGGGGGGAGGCCGGCCGCCTCGCCGATTCCGTCGCGCAGGCGCTGATCGACCGCCGGATGGGTTCGGAGCGGACGGTCATGATCCTCTCCGGGAACTCGATCGACCACGCCCTCCTCATGCTCGGGGGGTTCATCGCCGGCGTGCCGGTGGTCCCGGTCTCCGTGGCGTACTCGCTCCTGAGCCAGGACTTCGCCAAGCTCAAATCCATCTTCCGGGAGGTCCGGCCGGCGATCCTCTTCGCCGAAAACGCGGAGATGTTCTCCCGGGCGCTCAGGGCGCTGGATCTCGCCGGGATCGAGGTCGTCGCCGGCCGCGGGACGGTCGACGGGATCCCCGTCACCCCGTTTTCCTCCTTCCTCGCGACGGTCCCGACGGCGCAGGTCGCGGAGGCGTTCGCCGCGGTTCGCCCGGGATCGGTCGCCAAGGTGCTCTTCACCTCCGGCTCGACAGGCCTCCCGAAGGGGGTGATCAACACCCACGGGATGCTCTGCTCCAACCAGCAGATGCTGGCGCAGATATGGCCGTTCACGCGGGCCACCCCGCCCGTCCTGGTCGACTGGCTCCCGTGGAACCACACCTTCGGCGGGAACCACGACTTCAACCTCGTCCTCAAGCGCGGGGGGACCCTCTACGTCGACGGGGGGAAACCGGCTCCCGGCCTCGTGGAGCAGACGGCCAGGAACCTCGCGGAGATATCCCCGACCATCTACTTCAACGTCCCGGCCGGCTTCGCCATGCTCCTCCCCTTTCTCGAGAGGGACGCGAAGCTGCGGGACAGCTTCTTCCGCCGGCTGCAGCTCGTCTTCTACGCCGGCGCCGCCCTTTCGCAAGACCTCTGGCTGCGCCTGGAAGCGGTCTCCCTGCAGGCCACCGGCAGGAAGGTCCCGATGACCTCCTCCTGGGGGTCGACGGAAACCGCTCCCCTGGCCACCTCGGCCCACTTCCCGATCGACAAGGCCGGCGTCATCGGGATCCCGTGCCCCGGGGTGACCATCAAGATGGTGCCCAGCGGCGGGAAGTACGAGCTCCGGGTGAAGGGTCCGAACGTGACGCCCGGGTACCTGCACCGCCCGGACCTGACGCGCGACGCCTTCGACGCCGACGGGTTCTACAAGATCGGGGACGCCGGCACGTTCGCCGATCCGGACGACCCCGCCCGGGGGATCGTCTTCGCGGGCCGGGTCGCGGAGGACTTCAAGCTCTCCACGGGCACCTGGGTACACGTGGGGAGCCTGCGCCTCGCCGTGATGGCGGCCGCGGCGCCGGCCCTGCAGGACGCTCTTGTGGCCGGACACGACCGCGAGGCGGCCGGGATCCTGGCCTGGCCGAACCTTCTGTGGCTGCGGGAGATCTGCCGGGACACCGGGGGGAGCCGGCCGGTGGAGGATCTCGTCCGTGAAAAAGAGGTGCGGGACCACCTTCGGAACACGCTTGCGGAGTACAATGGACGGCAGCTGGGCTCCGCGACGAGGATCGGGCGCGTCCTGCTCATGACCGAACCACCTTCGATCGACGCGAACGAGATCACCGACAAGGGATACATCAACCAGGGAGCCGCCCTGGAGCGGCGCAGGGAGCTGGTGGAGCGGTTGTACGCTTCGCTCCCGGACCCCGCAGTGGTCGTCCTGTGACCGGCCCGGAGAACCAGCGAGAATATTCCATAAGGAGGGGGAGACGGTGAATAAGATCCTGGGGGTTCTGTTTGTCGCCGCGGCGCTGATGTTGGCGGCCTCGGCGGGGTTTGCGGCGGACGCCATCAAGGTCGGGTTCGTGGACACGTACACCGGCCCGGCCACGGCGTACACCAACGACGTGCTCGACGGGTTCAAGCTGGAGATCGGGAAGATCAACGCGAAGGGGGGCGTCCTCGGGCGGAAGATCGAGTTCGTCACCCGGGACGACAAGTACAAGCCCGACGTGGGGCTGATGATGGCCAAGGAGCTCATCCTGAAGGAGAACGTCGACCTCCTCGTCGGGACGATCAGCAGCGCGGTGGCGCTCGCCGTATCGGATCTGGCGAAGAAGGAGAAGGTCCCCTTCATCGTGACCTTCGCCAAGAGCGAAAAGATCACCGGTTCGATGGGGCACCGGTACGTCTTCAGCATGAACGAGAACTCCGAGATGGCGGGACGCGCCGCGGCGAAGGGGCTGGCGAAGAAGCCGTATATCAAGTACTGGATCGCCGGCGACGACTACGAGTACGGCCACTCGATCGCCAACGCGGTCTTCTCGCACCTCAAGGAGCTGAACCCGAAGGTGCAGAAGATCGGCGAATCGTGGTGGAAGGAGGGGGAGACCGACTTCACCCCCTACATCACCCAGATCCTGGCGGCCAAGCCCGACTTCGTGATCGTGGCCACCGGCGGCCGCGGGATGGTCAACTTCCAGAAGGCGGCGCAGTCCACCGGGTTCAACAAGCGGGTGCCGTTCTACCAGCACACCGCGATCGAGCTCTCCACGTTGATGCCCCAGGGGCAGGACGCGCCGGAAGGGGTGTACGGCACGGCGACCTACCTGTTCTACTTCCCCGCGACGAAGGAGAACCAGGCGTTCTCGGAGGAGTTCAGGAAGGCGTACAACCGCCAGCCCAAGGGCGGGGCGCTCTACGGCTACCTGCTGGCGAACTTCATCG
>Ga0315273_10013120_pt1 | contig 10638 bp, 8 predicted proteins | sample YL17G02_0_MG_FD_205753 | JGI IMG/M metagenome (GOLD analysis project Ga0315273, IMG submission 205753) | Sediment microbial communities from Yellowstone Lake, YNP, Wyoming, USA - YL17G02_0 | ecosystem: Environmental > Aquatic > Freshwater > Lake > Sediment | place: USA: Wyoming | collected... | reverse complement strand
TCGTCGGCGCCCATGAGGGCCCGTGCCATGATCGCGTCGGCAACGTCTCCGCTGCCGCCCAGCTGGATCATGGCTCGGCTGTTGCCGGCGAGCTTGCGGGCGACCTTGAGGCGCTCCCCCGCCCAGTCCCAGCGAGCGGCCTCCGGGTACGCGGCGAGACGCTCCTGGAGCTTCTCGAGGCGAAGCGACTCAGTGTCGGCCTCGAGCTCGATCTCGCGCCGGCGGATCGCGGCCTCGAGCTCCGCCTGCTCCTTGGTGCGCTCGAAGCGCGCCTGGGCTTCCTGGCGGACGAGCGCGTCGCGGTCGGCCTGGAGACGCTTGTCGAGCCCGGCCTGCTCCTCCTGCTGAGAAGTCCGGAGGACGGCGAGGCGGCGGGCCTCGTGCGCCGCGACGAAATCGGGCGGCGGGTCCACCCGCACCACCAGCACCCGGGTCACGACGATCCCATAGCGCTCGAGGGCGGAGGTGATGGCGGCCTGCAGGGCTGCCGATTCGCGCCCGACGAGATCGATCACCACCGTCGAGGTGACCGACCGGATGGTCTCGCGAACCGTTGCCTGGGACGCACCGAGGCAGACCGCGTCGAAGTCGGACGCCGTGGTGTTGTAGACGAACTTGCCCGGGTCGTCGATCCGGAAGGTGAAGAGAATCTCGACGTCGACGCGGATGTCGTCGGCCGTGGGGGCGGCCCGCACGTACGACCCGAACGGGATCTCGCGGGTGGTGGCAAGGTGGGTCACGACCACGGTGGGTGGCACTCTCTGGACGCCCGGCCCCGCGATCCGCAGGAACCTCCCACCCTGGGCCAGCACGGCCTGGGTCCCCTCCGGCACCGGGACGAGGACCGCCCGGGAGCTCCCGGCGAAGAGGAGGGCGATGGCGAGCACGAGGCCCGCGACCGTGAGGATCGGCCCGAGCGGCAGCAGGACCGCCGCCGCCGCCACGGCGCCGGCGACGAGAAGGACCTCGGCCTGGAACCGGCCCCCCTGCTTCACGAGCACGACGATCGGGTAGCGCCCCGCGTCGTCGGGCGTCGCGAACGTTTCGGCCGCCCGCCGCAGGCGCACGCGCTGCTGGGTGAGCTGGACGTACGACGGGGCGGCCACGAGGGCCTCGTCGAGCGCGTCGGGATCGGCGGACGCGGCGTAGGGCTCCGTCATGGGGCTTCACCTCCGGGGGCTGGTCGCATGCCGGTCGGGACACCGGGCCGGCCGGAGATCGCGGTCGGGGCCGGACGCACGGGGACCGGGGCGGGGCCCCGGTCACGGTAGATCGAGGGGACGGGCGCCGGGCTCGAGGCGGATCTCCCCGCTGTCCGGCGACGCTCCCACGACAGGACGCCGGCGGGAGCGGGCGGCTCGGCCAGGCGACCCCGGAGATAGCGGACGGTGTTGCGGGCGATCACGAGGAGCGGCGCCGAGAAGAGCAGCCACACGAGCCCGACCTGGGAGATGATCGCGAAGGCCGGCAGCGCGAGTGCGGGCCGTACGTTCAGGTCGCGACCGAGCCGACCGCCGACCGTCAGCTTGACGACCTGCAGGACTACCAGGTAGACCACGAGCAGTGCCACCGCGGCCTCCGGCTGGTCCTGCCGGCCGAGCGCGATGAGCACGATCGGGACGGCGCCGATCAGGCCCCCGAGCTGCGGGATGACCTGGGCCGCGCCCATGAACGCGGCGACCGCGACGGGGACCGCGTAGGTGGCCATACCGGCGCGCTGCACGAGGTAGAGACCGGTGTAGATCCCGACGCCGGCCGCCGCCGCTGCGGCGATCTGGACGCGGAGGAAGGTGCTGAGGGCGCGATGCACGATCGTGAGGAGCGCCATCGCATCGTCCCGAAGGCCCGGCGCGAACTGGGCGGCGACCTGACCGCGAAGGGACCGCCCGTCCCGGACCACCGAGAGGACCCACAGCGGCAGCAGCACGAGGCCGATGACGAACCCGATCGTGTCGAAGATTCCCACCACGCCGGCGACGATGAGCCCCGCCACGGAATCGAGGAACGACGAGAGGCCGCCCGCCGCGATCGCGGCGATCCGCTCGAGAATCCCCGTCACGAGCGTCCGCGCGCCCTCCGGCAGGGTCGCCAGATACGCGTCGACCTGGTTGCGCAGCTGGGCCAGCTGGGCGGAGTCGGGGACGCCCTGCAGGAACTGGATCGACGCCGAGACGAGCGGCGGCACGACCACGGCAACGACCAGGCCGAGGGCAACCAGGCCGAGGATGAGCGCCAGGGCGGCCGCGAGGACCCTCGGCATGACCTGGCCCAGCAGATCGACGAGCGGGTAGATCGTGTACGCCAGCAGGCCCCCGATGGCGAACGGGAGGAGCGAAGGCCACGTGGCAATCGCCAGCTGCCCGGCGATGACGAGCACGACCACCGACAAGATGCCGCGCCCCACCGCCTGTGGCGTGATCGTCGAGAGGCGGGCACGCAGGAGGGCCCACTCCGCACGGGAGCGATCCCGGGCCGGCTGCAAGCGGGCGATCGCCGCGTCCTGGGGTGTCCGCATTCTGCAATTATGCCGTGCACGACGGTGCGGCAACTGCCTGTTGTCGTCGAGGCACGGGTGCTACGATGCCTGCGACCCGGAGCCGGCACCTCGTACGGGGCCCGTCCGCGCCGCCTCGGCGGCCGTGATGCAAGGGCCCGCGATGGCCCGGCAGGGTTGAAGGAGACCGCACATGGCGACCGTGACCTTCGACCACGTGGTGAAGAAGTTCGGCGATGTGACCGCCATGGGGGACTTCAACCTGGAAGTCCAGGACGGCGAGCTGATGGTCTTCGTCGGCCCGTCCGGGTGCGGCAAGACGACGTGCCTGCGGATGGTCGCCGGCCTCGAGGAGATCACGAGCGGCACACTCCGGATCGGCGACAGGGTCGTCAACGACATTGCCCCGAAGGATCGCGACATCGCGATGGTCTTCCAGAGCTACGCGCTCTACCCCCACATGACGGTCTACGACAACCTCGCCTTCGGCCTCAAGCTCCGGAAGCTTCCCAAGATGGATATCGACCGACGGGTCAGGGAGGCCGCGGAGACCATCCAGCTGACCTCGCTCCTCGAGCGCCGGCCGAAGGAGCTCTCGGGAGGCCAGCGCCAGCGCGTCGCCCTCGGCCGGGCCATCGTCCGGGAGCCGGCCGTCTTCCTCATGGACGAGCCTCTCTCCAACCTTGATGCCAAGCTCCGGGTCCAGACCCGGGCCGAGATCGCGCGGCTCCACCAGCGCCTCAAGACGACGATCATCTACGTCACCCACGACCAGGTCGAGGCGATGACGATGGGCCAGCGGATCGCCGTCATGAGCCAGGCCAAGCTCCAGCAGGTGGGGACACCGAGGGAGCTCTACGACCACCCGGCCAACAAGTTCGTGGCCGGCTTCATCGGCAGCCCGGCGATGAACTTCCTGTCTGCGGAGCTCACCGGCTCCGGGGAATCAGCGGGGCTCAGCGTGGCCGGCATCACGTTCGCGCTCCCCGCCCATTACCGCGAGGCCGTGGGTGCGACCAGCGGCGCGAAGTTCACTCTCGGCATCCGGCCGGAGCACCTCAACGTCGTGGCGGGCGACGTCCCCACGGCCGCTGTCCGGACCACCGCCGATGTTGTCGAGTACCTCGGCAACGAGGTGCTCCTCCACGCGATGGTCGCCGACGTCGACGTCGTCGCCCTCGTCGACCGCGAGCACCACGTCCGGCCCGGTGACGTCATCGACCTCCACATCCCGCTCGACCAGTTCCACCTGTTCCACGCCGACTCGGACCTCGCGGTCGCCCGCCCGCGCTTCGCGCCCGCGAGGCCCCTCGCGAGCTGAAGCCGTCGCCTGCTGACGCAGCTGCACCGCGACGAGCCGGGCCGCGAGGCCCGGCTCGTCGATTCCCGGGGGCGTGCCATCATGCCCGGCATGTCCCACCTGTCCGTCGCCCGCGACCTCCCGCCCCCGGAAGCGGACCCCGTCGAGGAGCGGCTCGCCGAACGGGTCGTCGATTCCGCGGTCGTCCATCGCGGGCGCTACCTGGAGGTGTGGGCCGAGACGACCGAGCGCGCCGACGGGAGTCGCCACCGGCGGGACGTCGTGCGCCATCCGGGTGCCGTGGCGGTCGTCGCGCTCGACGAGGCGGACCGCCTGCTCCTCGTCCGCCAGTGGCGCCAGCCGGTCGGCCGGTCGCTCCTGGAGATCCCTGCCGGGACGCTGGATCGCGATGCCGCGACCGGCGCCGTCGAGGATCCCGAGCTCGCATCGCGCCGCGAGCTCGAAGAGGAGACCGGGTACCGCGCCGCGAGCTGGGAGAAGCTCGGCTCGTTCTGGACCGCGCCCGGGTTCGCGTCGGAGCTGATGCATCTCTACCTCGCGACCAACCTCGTCGCCGCGGGACGGGACCGCCTCGATCCCGACGCGGACGAGGCGCTGGAGCTGGTGCGCGTCCCCTGGCGCGAAGCCGTCGCAGCCGCCGAGCGCTTCGAGATCGGGGACGCGAAGTCCCTGATCGGGATCCTCTGGCTGGCACGACGGATGGGGGTCGAACCGGCGGGTTGATCGGCCGGTCGACGGGGAGGCGCGACCGTGCTGCGCTCGACGCCGTAGCCGACGGTCTGCGCGACCCGCGGTATCGAGCCGGGCGTGGTCGAACCGGATTCGTTGCCTGGCCCGGGCTGGGACGGGCGGGCTACTCCCCCGCAAGGCGATGCAGCCCGCCCCGGTAGAGCCGGCTGTGGGGCGCCAGCGCGGCAGCCAGGCGGAGGTGCGTCCTGCCCTCGGCCGCGCGGCCGGTCCGAATGAGGGTCCGGCCGAGGGCGTAGTGGCCGTAGTGCGACGAAGGATCCACGACCAGGAGCGCCTCGAACGCCTCGGCCGCCCGCTCCAGCTGCCCCGTCATGAAGCAGGCGCGGCCGAGCGGCTCCAGGATCGAACCGCGGCCGGGCTCCAGGCGAGCGGCGCGCGCGAGGACGATCGCGGCCTGCGCGTGATGCCGCCCCGCGAGCAGGGCCTGGCCGCGCTGCAGCAGGTCGTAGGCGCTCTCGTGCTCGCCCGGACCCGGGGCCGCTGCATCGCCGCCGCGGGGTTCGTCGTGCATGCGCCGATCCTCCCACGGATCGGCCCGGGCGTCAGGCGGGCCCGCGCGCCCGCAGCGACGCGAACGAGCGGCAGACGATCGCGCGCTCCATGTCGTCGGCCGCCTCGAGCAGGAGCCTCCGCAGGCTCGGCAGCTCCGCGCCCTGCTCGTCGGCCATCGCACGGGCACGCTCCACGAGCGCCGGATTCGGACGGTACGCCGGGAAGAGCGCCATGACGTACGCCCGGAGGAACGGGTGGTCGCGGTCGGTGGCCACCGCCGACAGCGTCGCGAAGAAGCGGTCGACGTAGGGCGCGAGGAGCTCCGCCTGGTGGGCGTGGTTGAAGCCGCGCATCGCCGCCTGGGTGAGCTGGAAGGACCCGTACCCCTCTCCGTGAATCCGATCCCAGGCGGCCGCCTTGACGGCCGGGACGGGCGCCCCCGTCTCGACGCGCAGGGTCGCCCGCTCGCCGCGATCGGTGGCGTCCGCGGCGCGCTCGGCCGCCAGGCGCTCCGGCGCCCCGGGCAGGTCGTGGGCCACCGCGAGGGCGGCGACGCTCCAGCGCATCTCGCGGTCCACCCGCACCCGGGGTCTGCCGGGCTCCTGGTCGACGACGCGGGCCAGTGCCGCCACGTCGGCGGGCTCCGCCGCGGCGCCGATCGCGGCCCGCAGCCAGAGGGTCCGCAGGTCGCCCTCGGGCAGCCCCTCCAGCGCCTCGAGCGCTGCCGCCACAAAACGGCGAGCCTCCTTCATCCGCCGCTCCTCGGGCACGTAGTGGACCAGGGCCGCCCGGGACGCGTCGAGGGCGGCCAGCACGATCTGGTCGTCCCGCTCCTCGGGCAGGCGGGAGCGAACGAGCTCCAGGAAGGCCAGCGACGAGTGGCGCGCACTGCGCACCATCTCCCAGAGCGTCCCCCAGAGCAGCTGGCGCAGGAGCGGGTCGGCTACCAGCGGGAGGATGCGCGGCGCGGCGGCCAGCGAGACGGGATCGAGCAGGACGCGGGCGTACCCGTGGTCGCCGTGGTTGGGGAAGACGAGGTCCGGGGCAAGTCGGCCGGCCGCGGCCTCGATCCACGCCTCGGCCTCCTCGAGGCGGGCGGGAACGAGGTCGATCTGTGCCGGCCCGTCGCCGGGGGCGCGCACGAGCGCCAGCTCGAGCGCGTGCGGGCGGAGCGTCGGGTGATCCTCGGGCGCCTCCTGGGTCAGCTGGAGCCGTTCGACGCGTCCGTCGCGCGCGGTCCAGGCGGCCGCGATCGTGTTGAGGGACGCCGTCTCGAGCCAACGCCGGCTCCAATCGCCGAGCGGGCGCCCAGCGCCGTCCTCGAGGGCCGCCAGGAAGTCGGCGAGGGTCGCGTTACCCCACGCGTGGCGGCGGAAGTAGATCCGGACGCCGGCCTGGAAGGCGTCCCGGCCGATCTCGGCCACGAGCTGCTTGATGACCGAGGCGCCCTTCCCGTACGTGATCCCGTCGAAGTTGTAGAAGGTGGCGTCCGTGTCCGGAACGACGCCCGAGATGGGGTGGGTCGTGGAGCGCGCGTCCGCCTCGTAGCCCCAGCGCTTCATGTCGGCGTGGAAGGCGCGCCATGCCCCGTCGAAGCGGGTCGCCTCGGCGAGGGCAAGGTTGGAGACGTAGGTCGCGAAGCTCTCGTTGAGCCAGAGGTCGTCCCACCAGCGCATCGTGGCGAGGTCGCCGAACCACATGTGGGCCAGCTCGTGGAGCGCCGTGTCGGCCCGCATGAGCCGCTGGGTGTCCGTCGGCGGGTCGCGGAAGACGTAGCTCTCGCTGAACGTGACCGCGCCCACGTTCTCCATCGCCCCGGAATTGAACTCGGGGACGAAGACCTGGTCGTACTTCGCGAACGGGAACGGGTGGTCGAAGAGGGCGGTGTAGAAGTCGATCCCCTGCTTCGTCACCTCGAAGATCTCGTCGGGGTCCAGGAAGCGGGTCAGCGAGCGCCGCGTCCAGAGGCCGAGCGGCGTCCCTCGGTGCCGCGATTGCACCCCCGCGAAGGGGCCCGCGATGACCGCCACGAGGTACGACGAGATCGGTGGCGTCGGCGCGAAGCGGTGCTCCCGCCGCCCGTCGCCGGCCGGCACGACGGCTGCGGCCGGCGCGTTGGCGATGATCGTCCAGTCGCCCGGGGCGCGGACCGTGACGGCGTAGGTCCCCTTCAGGTCCGGCTGGTCGAAGCAGGGGAAGAGGCGGTGCGCCTCGAACGGTTCGAAGTTCGAGTAGGCGTACTCGGCCCCGTCCTCCGGATCGACGAAGTGGTGGAACCCGTCACCGCCCCGGTCGTACTCGTTCTCGTAGGCGACCTCGACCTCGGTCGTCGCGCCGAGCAGGCCCCCGGGCAGAAGGATCCGGTGTCCCGGACGCTCCGGCGTCACGGTCCGTCCGTTGACGGTGAGACGGGTCACCTCGCCGCCTCGGAAGTCCAGGAAGAGATCCCCCTCGCCGGTGACCGGGAATCGAAGATGGGCGACGCCACCGTAGGTCCGGCGGCCGGCCCCGAGGTCGAGGTCCAGGGCGTACGCCACGCGGCCCACGCGAGATGCCCGGGCGACGGCCTCGGCCCGCGTCAGGACGTCGGCGCGGGCGGCGGCGCTCAGACGGCGCTCCGCCAGGCCGCGAGGTCGACCCGCGTGAGCCTGGGGCTCGCGGTGATCCCCGGGATCCGGCCGCGCTTCGCGATCGGCCGCCCGTCGATCTCCTTGATGTCGCCCGTGAAGTCGATGGGGCTGGCCCCCGAGATGTAGGTCCCAACCGCGAAGCTGTCGGCCGGCGCACCCTGCTCCTTGAAGCTGCGGATCCGGTCGGGGTCGAGGCCGCCGGAGACGACGATCCTCACGTGGCCGTGGCCGGCCTGGTCCAGCCGGGCCCGGATCTCCTTGACGAGGTCGGCGGTGACGCGGCCGCGCTCGGACGGCGTGTCGAGGCGTATGCCGTAGAGCTTCGGGCCCAGCGCTTCGGCGACGCGGAGCGCCTCCTCGGCCTCGTCCTTGAAGGTGTCGACCAGGACGATGCGGGGCACGTCCGGCTCCAGGTCGCGGTCGAAGGCCTGCGCCGCGCGAACCGTGTCGCCCACGATCAGGACGAGCGAGTGGGGCATCGTCCCGGTCGGGTTGAGGTTGGCCAGGCGCGCCCCCGCCGGCGTGGACGCCCCGACGCAGCCCCCCACGATTGCGGCGTAGTCCAGCACGTCGGTGACGTCCGGGTGGACGTGGCGGGCGCCGAAGCTGATGACCGGCTGCGGCGCGGCGGCCTCCACGCATTCGCGGGCCGCCGTGGCCCAGCCGGTGGCTTGCGCCATCATCCCGAGGATCGCCGTCTCGTACAGCCCGAAGACCCGGTAGCGGCCCCGGATTCGGAGGACAACCTCCTTCGGCGAGAACAGGTCGCCGTCGTCGAGCGCCTCCACGACGACCTCGCCGGCGTCCGCGTGCTGGAGGACGTGGCCAAGGAGGTTCTTGGCCTCGCCGATGCCGCACAGGACGCCCTCCCCGCGGCTGAAGACCTCCATGACGACGAGGGGGTCGAGGCCCTCGCGCTCGAGGATCCGGGTGGCGCGGGCGAAGTAGACGTCCGCCGACTCGCCGGAGAGGATCTCGTGCGACGGGCGGTGGGGCTTGAGCCGCATCTCCCGATCGTAGCAGGGGTCACGGGTGGCGGCGCGTGCCGGTCAGCGCGGCCCGACCAGCTCGCCGAGCCGGTCCGCATAGCGCTCGAAGAGCCCGGCCTGGCGGCTCGTGCGCCCGCTCCAGTCGGGGATGCGGCCGCCGACCCACGCCCAGCCCGCGGTCTCCTCGAGGAGCAGGTCGCAGATCGCGAGGACGCGGGCGACCGCGAGGCCCAGCTCGTCGCGGTCGAGCCGGTCGAGCGGGATCTCCACCGTCAGCACCGGGCGGTCGTCGTCGGTAAGGGCGAACTTCACGAAGGGAAGCTCGTCGTTCCAGCGCAGGAGGCGCCGGTACGAGACGCGGAACGAGTCGCCGATCGGCGGGGCAACGTGGGCCCAGACGACGACGGCGGTCGACGGGTCCAGGATGACCGTGACCCGGAGGTCGAAGCGCCGCCGTCCGTCGAGCCGGAGGTCCCACGAGGCGACGGATTCGCGCTCCAGGCGCTCGGCGGGGCCCAGGCCAAGCTCGGTCAGCCAGCCTTCGATGGTCGACGGTCTCGGCGGCCCGGCCTCGCTCACCCGTTCTCGCCGGCCGCCGCGCGGGTGCGGCGGCGCGGGCGGGCGTCCCGACGCATCACGGTCGCCCCGGACTCCACGGTCCGGCCCGGGAAGTCCGTGGTGCGCACGTCCGGGTCGACCCGGACATTGCGCCCGATCCGGATGCCGCGGGGAAGGACTGCGCGCTTCCCGACGATCGTGATGCCGGAGCTGAGGTGGCTCGGGTTGAGGCGGTTCGCCACGGCCAGGTCGGCGCCCTCCCCGACGATGGCGCCGGGCCCGACCGTGACCTCCTTGTCGAGGATCGCCCGGTCGACGACGGCGCCCGGGCGGACCACGGTGTCGAACATGAGGATCGAGTCTCGGACGACCGCCCCGATGCCCACGACGACTCCGGGCGAGAGGACCGAGTTCACGACCATCCCTTCGACCTGGCAGCCGTGGCTGATCAGGCTCCGGTGGACCTGCGCCGTCGACCCGATCTTGGCCGGCGCGCGCTCCTCCGAGCGGGTGTGGATGAGCCACTCCTTGTCGTAGAGATCGAGCTGCGGGCGGTCCTCCAGGAGGGTCATGTTGGCCTCCCAGTAGCTGTGGATCGTGCCCACGTCCTGCCAGTAGCCGTCGAACCGGTAGCCGTAGACCCGGGCGCCGCCTTCGAGCATCGCCGGGATCACGTCGCCGCCGAAGTCGGGATGGCTCTCGTCCAGCCAGCGGTGGAACGCCCGCTTGCTGAAGACGTAGACGCCCATGCTGGCGAGGTCCGACTTCGGCTGCTTCGGCTTCTCCTGGAACTCGGTGATCCGGCCGGTCTCGTCCATCGCCAGGATCCCCATCCGGCTCGCCTCGGCGAGCGGGACCCGGCGGACGGCGATCGTCACCTCGGCCCGGCGCCGGCGGTGGAAGGCCACGAACGGCGAGTAGTCCATCTTGTAGATGTGGTCGCCGGCGAGGACCAGGACGACGTCGCCGGACGCCTGGTCCACCATCGACAGGTTCTGGAGGACCGCGTCCGCGGTGCCCCGGTACCACTCGCTCTTCTTGGCCCGCCCGATGTAGGGCGGCAGGATCCGGATCCCGCCGACGTTGCGGTCGAGGTCCCACGGTCGGCCCGAGCCGATGTGGTCCGAGAGCGAGCGCGGGTTGTACTGGGTCAGGACGGCCACGTTCCCGATGTCCGAGTTGACGCAGTTCGACAGCGCGAAGTCGATGATCCGGAACTTGCCGCCGAACGGCACCGCGGGCTTGGCGCGCTCCTCCGACAGGATCGAGAGGCGGGCGCCCTCGCCGCCGGCCAGGATCACCGCCAGGGTCCGCTTCATCGGCCTTCCTCACGCCCGGGGCTTGGATGGGGTCGGGTCGCTCCGCGCTCGATCCTATCACGCGGGCCCGGCCCCTCCGGGGGGG
>Ga0315273_10013117_pt1 | contig 10639 bp, 11 predicted proteins | sample YL17G02_0_MG_FD_205753 | JGI IMG/M metagenome (GOLD analysis project Ga0315273, IMG submission 205753) | Sediment microbial communities from Yellowstone Lake, YNP, Wyoming, USA - YL17G02_0 | ecosystem: Environmental > Aquatic > Freshwater > Lake > Sediment | place: USA: Wyoming | collected... | reverse complement strand
GCTTCGTGCGCGGAGTACCCGTGCCGCCGGAACTGCCGGGAGAAGTGTGGATTAACAAGCCAGATCAGGACAGAAAAGCGGCTTGACCGAAAAGGAGATTTGTCTCATTCTTATTGACACATTCCACGACGTGCGCCGTCCAGCGCCTCGTCGCGGATTAAGAGAACCACATTGTTCTGCAGCTCAAGAAACTGCAGTCAACTCGAATTCGCTCGCGTGCTCCTTGCCTCCTCCCCGTCCTTCCCTATCGATGGCAGCATAGCGTTGTGATCTCGGGCTTGTTCTGACTTGACCGCGCGACCAGACGCCAGACTCGAACTCGTCCTGGCCCGGAGCCGGGTCAAATCACGATCAGACTCTCAACTTGAAAACTCTCTGTCCTTACAACTCTAACAGCTCTCGATCGTAGGGCGATCGTATTGGGGAACGCGATTCCGTAACTGCTGCGGAAGATCATTGCTCCATAGGCGACCCTCGAACGTTTAGATACCTGCACCTCATCCCGGCGGCGATGAACACCGCGGAACCACCTCGACGTACTTGAAATCGAACGCTTCTTTCCACTCAGGAAGTCACACGGGGGAAGGCCCCCTGGCTACAAGTTAAGAAAACCTCCAACTTTCAACGTCCAGGTAATCATTTCAATCGTGGCTGTCAAGCCCTTTTCCTTGATGATTCCAACTTTTTGACATTAGGCGAAGCCGCCCCGCGACAGCATCAACCGAAGCTCAAGGCGGCCCGCCGCGGCGGGCGGGTGATCGTGAGGATGATTTATTCATCTGACGGGGGATCGTCCGGGTTCTGCGGTCTGGCCAGTTGCCGCCAGAGCGGTTCAATCCATACGAACAGCCGCTGCAAGAGCCCCGGGCCATCCGCCCGCCGCGGCGGGCCAAGGGGTTCGGCGCCCGTCTCTCCGGAAGTCATGTTCCATTGACTTTTGCCGCCAGACCCCCTTTCTTGGATTATTGTCAACGGCAAACCATCGGAGGGACGGAGATGAAACGGATGATCGCACTGGTCTTGGTTCTCGGGTTGATGATCGGGTGCCAGAAGAAGACAGAAACCCAGCAGCAGGCTCAGACCCCCGCTGCAACAGCAACCGAAACCGCAACACCGAAAACAGAGCCGACACGTCCAAAGCCGGTGATGCGGCCGTCGGATGCACGGATTACCGTGGAATCACCGACGGTGGCGAAGGGGCAGAAGGGCAAATTCAAGATCAACTACTATGCGGTCGAGCCGGCCAAGGCCGTCGTCATTCCGCTGAAAGTTCCTGATGGAATGATCCTCGACTCGGTCTCGTTCGTGGGTTCCGTACTCGCTTACCTCGCGAACAGGCCTGTAAGACTCAACAACGAAGCCCACACCATGCTCTTGGCGGCCATCCCGGTCACGGAACCGCGCATTCCAGCCCAAGAGGGCGTGCTCGCGACGGTCTTCTTTACGATGAAGAATGACGCGGCATCTGGTGCGATCGAGAGCACATTTATCCCACCCGGCAACTACCTGACGTACGTCGACACGCTGAACGCCGGCGTCGAGCCCATCTTCGAGGGTGGTCAGGTGACTGTGAAGTAGCGGAACAGATCTCTCATGATCCTGGCTGACTTCTCACGAGTTCCCTCGCCGGCGAAGGGAGCATCCGGCAGAGAGAGTGATGATCTTGCCGTTGCGCGCGAGCAGTTGCGCGACGGACTGAATCGCTTCGCGCTCAAGCATGGCGATTTTGTCCTGGCCTCCGGCGCCCGGTCCACCTACTACGTCAACGTCAAGGAAATCTGCCTGCGTGGGAAGTATCTCCGGCTGATCGGTGAGTTGTTATGGCCGATGATGGCGCCGCTGTCCCCCGATGCGGTCGGCGGGATGACCCTGGGTGCCGATCCGATTGTGTCAGCGGTCACCATGATCGCCGCCGAGCACGGGGCCGATTGCCCGGCGCTGATTGTGCGGCGCGAAGCAAAGGATCATGGTACGGGACGCCAGATCGAGGGTCCCTTCTCGCCGGGGATGAGAGTCGCGGTCGTGGAAGACGTGACCACGACCGGTGAATCGGCCCGCCGGGCGGCTGATGCCATCATCAGCGCCGGTGGGTCGGTCGTCGGCATATTCTCGGTCATGAACCGTGCGGCGGGTGCTGACCGGCTGTTTGGTGATCTGGGCTGGCCATTCCAGTCCATCTTTGGACTGGCCGACCTCAATATTTGAACGATCACCGCAGCGCGATCAAGTAGAGCACAGTTCCCATCCACAAGGCGACATTGACCAGGATCGGCACATCGGTCAATAGCGCACGTGTGGGATTCCCACCCTCGTGCTGTCCGTGAATCAGGTAGAGATAGCGGAAGACCCCATAAATCACAAAAGGCAGCGTCCAGATCAACTGGCTGGTGCCGAACTTTTCCTGCGTATCCGGCGACAGCGTGTAGACAGCGTAGGCCACCACTGCCGACGCGGTCGTGACCGCGATCAACTGATCCAGCAGATGAGCGGAATACCCCGCCAGAGCGCTGCGGTGACGGATGGCTTCCCCGCCGAGGGCCTCCACCTCCCAGCGTCGTTTGCCGAATCCCAGAAATAACGCCAGAAGCAGCGTGCATACGATAAGCCAGGGGGATATCGCAACGCTGACCGCCTCGGCCCCGCCGACCGCTCGCAGCACAAAACCCAGCGCCACCGACATGACATCGATGAGCGGCACGCGCTTGAGCACGACCGAGTAAGCGACATTGAGCGCGACATAGAGGGCGCAGGTAATCAGAAAGGGGATCGTGATTAGCGACGCCGCAGCCAGACCACCGGTCAGCAGCACAAGAGATGTGCCGGCTGCGAGCAGGACAGACACCCGGCCTGCGGCGATGGGGCGGTTGCGTTTCTGCGGGTGGGCGCTGTCTGCGGCCCGGTCACGAATATCGTTGAGAAGATACACGCCGCTGGCCAGGGCGCAGAAGATTGCGAACGCCGCCGCGGCCATCAATAAGTCTGTGGGACGATCAAAGTGGCGCGCGAAGATGACCCCGGCGAACACCACCGTGTTCTTCACCCACTGGATCGGGCGCATCGAGCGAATCAGGTCCATCATCGCTCCTTTGGATTTCCCATCGGAGAGTGAAGGAAAAGACCGAACCCGCCGCTGCGGGCCGGTCCCTTAATGCTGTACTTGCACAGCTTCTTCAACATTCCCTCCCGCTGGGTGCGACGGGCAACTCACGACGCCCGGGTTTGTCGCGGCGCAGCCCCAGAGCATAGTCGGCCTGGATCAGCTTCTGGATCTCGCGGGAACCCTCGTAGATCGATGATCCCTTCGAGTTTCGGTAGAAGCGCTCCACCGGGAATTCATCCGAGAATCCATACGCCCCGTGAACCTGAACCGCGTCAGCCGCGGCAGTCTCCGACTGTTCACAGGCGATCCATTTTGCCAGCGCGGTCTCACGGGTGTTGGGCTTGCCGACATTCTTGAGCCACGCGGCGCGCAGCCACAACAAGCGCGAGTACTCAAACCCGGCCACCATCCGGGCGATCATCTCCTTGACCAACTGGTGTTCGCCGATCGGCTGACCGAAGGTTTTGCGCGTGTGGCAGTACTCAAGACATGCATCGAGGCAGGCCCGTGTCAGCCCGGTAGCGCCCGACGCGACTGTGAAACGGCCCTGGTCGAGACAGAACATCGCGATCTTGAAGCCTTCGCCGATCTCGCCCAGCACGTTCTCGCGCTGCACACGCACGTCGGCGAGCGATATCGATCCGGTATTCCCGGCGCGCACGCCCAGTTTTCCATGAATCGTGTGCGTGGTTACGCCCGGCATCGTTCGCTCGATCACGAATGCGGTGATGCCACTGTGATCGCGGGCTTTCATCTTGGCGCGGTCGGTCCATGCGAAGACGAGCATCGTGTCAGCCACGTCCGCCAGCGATATCCACATCTTCTCGCCATTGAGGACGAATGCGTCACCATCGCGATCAGCAGTCGTCTTGATCCCCACCACGTCGGAGCCCGCGTCAGGCTCGGTCAGGCCGAAGGCCCCGATGCGCTTTCCCGAAGCCAATCCGGGAAGGAAGCGGGCCTTCTGCCCGGCATTGCCCCAGGTGAGAATTGGCAATGACACCAAGCCAACATGAACCGAGAAGATCACGCGCACCGATGTGTCCGCGTACTCGGCCTCTTCGCAGGTCAGCCCCAGGGAAACATAATCCATCCCGGCACCCCCATACTCTTTAGGGAGGCACAGCCCCAGAAGATCCGCCTGGCCCATCTTCTCCAGCAGCTTGGGATCGAATTGGGCCGTGCGGTCACGTTCACGAATGTTGGGCAAGACCTCTTTGGCGCAAAAATCCTTAACAAGGCCCTGTACTGCCAGATGTTCTTCGGTCAAAGAAAAGTCGATCATCGTTCTCCTCGTTCTGGGCTGCCTCCCCGTTCACAACATAAAGACAAACGTGGCTTGTTCTCAACTCTTTCCGGAGCGGCAGAGGGAAGACGGTTCTTCGAGGAGGGCGTCCGCTCTCAAAGCCCGCCCCGCTGCCGGACAAAACTCTCTCACGCGCTCTTTGCTGTGAGAGCCCTGTACGCCTCGAGTGCCAGGCTCGTTAAGGCGGCGAGAAGCCCGATTGTCAGGACCGTGCATCGAGTTTCCCATCGGAACGATGGACCGGCAGCGGCATACCAGAATCCGGTAGCAATAATCAGAACGGCACCGGCAGAGAGCAGCCAGAAGACGAGCCAGTCGATCTTGGTCACACCTCCGAAACGAGAGTGAAGCCATGCGAAGGCGAGGCTCAGCAGGCCGAAGATGATCATGTAAGATTTCGTCAGATCCAGCAGATTCTTCTCCCAAGAAGCCAGGTATGAGGCGGGATCCGTCTTGAAGGCCTCGGAGAGTTTCCATTCGACATAGAAGAAGTCGAACGCGATTCCGACGATCAGGAGAACCAGCCCAAAGACAATGTGTGCCTTTGAAGGAGTCATCTTGCCCAGCCTTTCCCAGCGATTGGGCACCGCCGCGGAGGCGGGCCGTGCCCTGAATCACAACGCAGCAACCGCGTCAATTTCCACAAGCGCATCCTTGGGCAGCCTGCCGACTTGGATTGTTGCCCTCGCCGGTTTGACACCGGGGAAGAACTGCTGATACACCTCGTTCATTCGGCCGAAGTCGGCGAGATCCACCATGTAGACGGTTGTCTTAAGTACCCTGTCCATTCCGGAGCCGGCGCTCTCGAGGACTGCTTTGACGTTCTCGAGAACACAACGCGTCTGGACAGTGATGTCCGCCTCGGCCAGCGCCCCTGTCTTGGGATCGATGGGGATCTGGCCGCTCACATAGACAGTCAGGCTGTCTTCATGGATAATGCCGGGACTGTATGGGCCGACCGCTGCCGGAGCGTCGGCCGGTGCGACAGAATGATGTCCCACTTTGTGCTCCCTCCGTGATGCGCAATGGCCGGAATCGGCCACTGTGCTGAAGTCTCAAGATGGCAGGAAGTGATGCCGGGTCAATACCGAACATGCTGGCAGAGACAGAATGTGATAAAGAAAGCGCTCAATCGACGCGGGCAGCCATGGGTGAATCAGTCGGCGCCTCCTGTTTCCTCAGGAGCCGAATGAATGTCTCGAGGATGACCGGATCGAATTTCTCAGCTTCGCTCCGCATCGTGATCAGTGCCGGGAAACCGTCTATGGCATCGCGGTAAACGTGCTTGGACGTTATTGCGTCGAAGGCCTCGGCGATTGCACAGATGCGCCCGTAACGATGGATGTCATCACCCCTCAGACCGACAGGGTACCCCGTTCCATCCATCCGTTCCCCATGCTGCAGAACCGGGATGAACGCCTCCGCGCGAATCGTACCCACTTGTGCCAGGATCTCGGCGCCCCACCAGGGGGCCTTCTTGATCAGGTCGTACTCGGCAGTGGTGAGAGGACCGCGTTTTCGCAGTATGCGGTGACTGATCCGGGTCTGGCCGATATCGTGCAGCAGAGATCCTACGCTCAGATCCTCGAGGTCCTGACGCTCCTTGATCCCGATCCGCTGACCCAGCGCAACGGAGAGAAAACAGACATTCACGGCATGCCCGGCGGCCGAGTAGTCATACGCCGCCACCGCCAGGAGTTCACCCAGCGCGGCCGGGATTTCCTGAAGGAAAGAAACGATGTGGCCAGCCATACGGGCGGCGCGCTGGATGATCGGGGCTTGGGGTGGGTGGGCAAAGACCGCGTCGATCAGTCCCGTCGCGACCTGATAGAGGATTGCCACCCTGTTTTGGAGCGGCAGACTCTCACGCGTTATGATGGTGCGCAGGTTTTGCTCGACGTACTCCTGGTATTGCGGGCAGTCCGACGCGGCAATGCAGACGCCCTGTATTTGGGGCACGGTCAGGACTTGCCGCTGGCGGGAGTCAAAGAGTGCGCCGGCGGGCCGAAAGGCAGTCATCCGGTCTTCGATCTTGATAAACAGATCGAATGGCGGGTACGTCTCGACTTGAAGTGTCTCGACGTTGACCTCGTGATACGATACACGCTGGTGTCTTTTGCGCCAAGTTCGCACGGCTTGGTACTCCACAACCGGTACGGGTGCTCGTCAGGGGCACAGATCGTACCCATTGCCTCTCTATATGTTTATCGGACTTGCGGCTGTCTGATTTGATACCTGCCCGGGAGTCCGGACCGCCCTTTGGGGGGTGTTGAAAGAGTGCCCCGCCACAGGCGGGCCACCAAACACAGAAGACTCCGTGGGGCGGACCAGGCCTGTCCGGCCATAAGAATAGCGGCGGGGCGGCTTCTTCAGCACTCCCCTTTGGATAAACCCAAGGAGAAACCCGCCGCGGCGGGATTGCGACAACGGGCGGCTTCTCGCAGATTCTCGATACGCGATTACTGGCTGTAGTTCTTGACGAGGTGGAGAATATTCTGCAGCGACGTCGTGACATTGGACAAGACATCAGAGTAGCGGCGAATCAGTTCGCTGTATTGCCAGCGCATCGAAAACGCTTTGGGCGGGAATTCGAAGATATCCATCAGGACGCTGGCGTGGATCTCATCCATGTAACGAATGACGTCGTACGGATACTCTCCGACGTCCTGATGCGTGACCTCCCCGCGTGACAGGCGGTCGCGGTACATCTCGACCTTCTCGAGAATCACCGTGCCGAAACACCAGGGGGTCATGATCACACCGAGGTTTTGGCGATCTGCATAGAATGAACGAATGTTCTTAGAGAGCAACTCGACGATGATCCGCCGGGCTCTGTAGTACGAAAGCGTTTCCGGATGATTGGCCTGACAGGTATCGATCTTGGTGCGGAGCCGTTCGAGTTCGGCTGCACACCGGGCGGCGAGCAACTCCAAGAACTGGTAATAGTCTTCGAAGTAGACTTTGATGTTCTCGGAGAGGGTCATGATGAAGTACCCTCGGCCGTCCTTCTTCACTTTGGGTTCACTTTGATTGGCCAGACGGGACGGGGGAAAGCCACGCTCGCAGGTCGCCAGAACGGAGACCATAACTGCACGGTTGTCAGGGTTGTCTGCTCTCATGACCATTCTCGGGGCAATACCCATGCCGCACAGTTTCAGCCAGGCAATGATGCCGTCTCACGGACAGGTTCGGTCGCTTCACTGCTTCAACACGGGGCTCAACCTATAGTCCCCAAAGCAGATACGAAAGCGGGTCGGTATCTGCGAGAGGACATCACATCGAGCCCGAACGATAATGATCTCAGCCCTGACGATCCTTTTCGTTGCCTTCAGCGCACGGCGTGGCCCATTTTGCGCAAGGGGATTCACTGTCAAGAATTGAAGTGAAGGCGTACCGACAGACCGCGATGGAACGAAACCCGACAGAAGAATCTCGACGTGTCCTGGCGATCGACTATGGACGGCGCCGGATCGGCCTGGCAATCTCCGATCCGACAGGCACGATCGCGACCGGGCTTCCGACCCTGGAGATCAGAGGCCCCGCCGATGGGATCGCCCGGATTGCTGCCGCACGCGCCGAGTTGGAGTACGATCTCATTGTGATCGGTCTGCCGCTGCGAACGTCAGGGGAACCCGGAGAGATGGCAAGCGAGGTCCTTGCGTTCGCCGAAAAGCTGCGCGTGGCAACCTGCGTACCGGTGCAAACGATCGATGAGCGCTTCACCTCCACCGAGGCTCTCCGGATGTTCCATCAATCGGGACGCAAACTCAAGGGTAACAAAGGGCATGTTGACCGGCTGGCCGCGGAGGTTCTCCTAAGGCATTACTTGGAATCAATACCACCTGGAGGAGAGGGGCCGGCTGGTGAATAGAGGTCCGGCGATTTCCCCTTGGGAAGCGACTCGGGAGACTATGAGGGAGATAGCCGCTCTCATGCTCGCGGTTGTCCTCGTCATCCCGGCGGGGATCATCTGGGGGATTGATCGGCTGACCCTCTGGTGGATTCGCAGGCGCGGCGGACTGAACTGAAATGTGGTGGAAGCTGCTGATTGCAGGAATCTTGCTCGCCGCAGTCGTGGCGGGGGCGATGCTCTACGTTGCATTCTACCCGGTGGTCCCCAGCCAGCCTGTCCGACTCGTCATCCACCGCGGGGAGACAACCAGTCAGGTGGCCTCCGGGCTTGACAGCCTGGGATTGGTCCGTTCGAAACGTTTGTTCATCTGGTGGGCGAAATACCGGAAGATTGACCGTCTGCTCAAGCCCGGCCGCTACGAGTTCACCGGTCCGACAGCAATGACGGACATCATTGATGCCCTGCGACTGGGTGCCCCGCCGGTCAGAGTGACAATCCCCGAAGGATGGACAGTTGAGAAAATCGCACCCCGTATGGCCCGGGAGCTGGGGACCGACTCGGCGGCATTCGTTGCCGAGACACACGACACGGTCTCGCTGCGTCGCTGGGGCGTGCGGGCGGACCGATTGGAAGGGTATCTGCTGCCGGAGACATACGAGTTCTACTGGGGCATGACGCCGGTCGAAGTCATCGACCGCATGGCGCAGGATGGCCGCGCGGTCTTCACAGACTCGCTCGTCCGCCGGATGAATTCGATGGGATGGGACCGCCATGCGGTCCTAACGCTCGCGGCGATGATCGAGGCGGAGACCGGTGAGGCCAGCGAACGCAGGTCCGTCTCCGGGGTCTTCCACAATCGCCTCAAGCTCGGCATGCCGATGCAGTGTGACCCAACCGTGATCTACGCGATGGGGGGATTGCCGAACGGCCGTCCACTCGTGGCCAAGGATCTTGAATTCAATTCACCGTACAACACCTACCTAACCCTGGGGCTGCCTCCGGGGCCCATCTGCAATCCCGGGCGCGCGGCGATCCTCGCGGCTTTGTACCCTGACTCCACCGACGATCTCTACTTCGTCGCCGACGGGGCGGGCCATCATATTTTCTCGCGCACGCTTGAGCAACACAACATGGCGCGGATGCGGGTGCACAGAGAGATTAGTCGGAACTAGGATGTGCGCATGGGTTGGGGGTAGTTCTGTTCCCGTCAGATTACTAGGCCGTTCCCGTGCGTGCCCGGCGCTGCGTGACGGCGCCAACGATGACGCCTGAGATGAGAGCGGGAACGATGATGGGGATGAGCTCCCGCTTAACTGGTGGCGGTTCAATTTGTTATGGGCGTGCAGGGACGTCCGGAAGGGCGAAAAGTATGCCAAAACGGCGATTCCCCGAAATGGGCTATTTTGGTCTATCTTGGCATAGTCCGGGTGCCCGGGGATCATCGGATAACAAGCATTATGGGATGAGGCTGGAGTTAGGGACTGTCTGCGTACCGTGAAGAATTGAGCCTTGACCTGATGAAGTCTTGGGATTATGGTTCCGAAGATTCTGTTGTAGAATAGGATCGTGCTCACCGAGTCGACATGTTCGAGCGTATCGGCAATGACTACATCATCGAGGCCGTCAAGAACCTTGTCGGTGTGCTTGGCGTCCGGGAGGAACTAGCCTGTGACGACCTTGCACTTCTTGTGAGACAGGGAAAACTGGAGCAGGTCGTTCGGGCAATCGCCCGTTACCTTACCCTCCCCGTACAAATCCAAGTCGAGTTCGTCCCCACTCAAGCTGCGCAACGCGGGCCGGTCATGTTCCAAAGCACTGCTTTGTCCACGACAGATTCAGCTGGCCACGGTAACGAATCCATTCTAGCTCAAGTCGGCTTTCCCACGCCACTCCCTATGTATGGGACTGCCGGGCTTGCGGGCACGCTCGTTCACATTAAGGTCATGGAGGACTGCCGGGGATTCCCAGAGTTGTTCATTGCTGTGATGTGCCATGAACTGTCGCACGTCCTCTTGCACTCGTTGCGTCATCCTAGAAGGGAGGACGAGCTCTATACTGATCTGGTTCCACTCGTATTGGGGTTCTCTCGTGCAGTGGCAGCAGGGCGTAAGACGCGCCATACACAGTCACATGGTGGGATGACCGTGACTGAGTCACGTGACGCCGGGTACCTCACTGACCAGCACTTTCATGTGGCCCTCGGTGAGATCAGGCTCCAAGTGACCGAGCGAAGATCGCAGAAGCAGCTTGCTATGGGCGCGCTTCCCTCTGTGCCAATAAAAGTGAGACGGAATTTGAGGGAGGACGTGAGGGTGGTTGGAGGACCGGTGGATGAGTGGAAACGGGATCAAGGAGTTGGAGAGGGCAGCGGCCGTGGGGT
>Ga0315273_10013115_pt1 | contig 10640 bp, 9 predicted proteins | sample YL17G02_0_MG_FD_205753 | JGI IMG/M metagenome (GOLD analysis project Ga0315273, IMG submission 205753) | Sediment microbial communities from Yellowstone Lake, YNP, Wyoming, USA - YL17G02_0 | ecosystem: Environmental > Aquatic > Freshwater > Lake > Sediment | place: USA: Wyoming | collected... | reverse complement strand
ACGGATCAGGACTTGCGCGCCTGTCTCTATGTCGAGCCCCTCGCGGACGTCATCGTACAGAACATGGCGATGAATGCCCGCTGGCAGATCAGGCAGCTGAAGTCTGCCCGTCCGAATGTGATCATCTTCCTCGACGAACCCTACCTGGCGGGGTTTGGGTCGGCCTTCATCAGCCTGGGCAGGGAACAGGTCATTTCGTCTCTCAATGAAGTGTTCGACGCCATCCATGCCGAGGGTGGCATAGCCGGAATCCACTGTTGTGCGAACACGGATTGGAGCGTCCTACTCGCCACCAGGCTGGATATCTTGAACCTCGATGCTTATGGTTACATCGAGAATCTTGCGCTATTTCCCGCTGAATTGCGCGACTATCTTGATCGAGGGGGAAGCATCTGTTGGGGTATCGTACCCAACAACGAGCAGATTTTTGAGCAAACACCCCTGGGGCTGGCGGAACGCCTGAGAAACGGGATTGAGTCATTGGTGGACAAAGCCGACCTCCGCGGGGTTTCAATCGGAATCGAGGAGTTTGCGGGCCGCAGTCTGCTTTCCCCGGCCTGCGGGCTGGGATCCACATCCGTCGCAGTGGCAGATCGGGTTTTCGAGGTCCTCGCGCAGACGGGGGAAATTCTGAAGAGGGGCTGAACTAGTGCAGAAGGATTTGGCGCATCATCCGCTCAACCGCGCCATAGACGGGTGACTCGTCCCCCAGGTCCACCAACGGTCTTCCAGAGAATTCATACCTGGCGAGCGCATCATCGGCAGGAATCGTGCCGAGCAGCGGCGCGGATACGTTCTCGACCATCGCCTGCAGCTCAGCGGGCATCTCGCCATGCAGATTGTTGATGATGAGATACGCATTCTCGATATTGATATCGAGGTCATTACGCATCGCAGCGATACGCTGGGCCGCCACCAGACCACGTTGGGTGGGGTCACTGACCACGAGCAGATACTGGACATCGCGGGTCGTGCGTCGCGAGAGGTGCTCCATGCCCGCTTCATTGTCAATGACCACATAGGGATAGTGCTTGCTCAGCGAGTCGATCACTTCGCGCAGATTGTGGTTTACCGCGCAGTAACAGCCGGATCCCTCGCTGCGCCCCATCGCGATCAGGTCAAATCGGGAACCCTCCGCCAGTGCTGAGCGGACGTGGTAATCGAGATAGTCGCGCTTGCTGGCGCCGCCTGGCATGGTCCCCATGGCTGCTCCCCCATTGCCGAGCGCGGCCTTAACCTGTTCGAGCATGCCTTCGCGGATGTCGCCGACCGTCCATTCGAGCTCCAGGCCCAGCACCATGTTGAGATTGGAGGAGGGGTCGGCATCGATCGCCAGAATGCTTCCGGTCTGATTCTGCGCCAGGAACTTGATCAGCATGGCGGCCACGGTGGTTTTCCCGACTCCGCCTTTACCTGCCAACGCGATAGTGATGGTCATTCGAGCACCTCGCCACTGGTCAACCCGTCGAGTGCCAGGAGGATTTGCCCAGCCGCGTGCTTCAGACTCTCGACATGGTCGTAGACTGGGACGCCCAGCCTGTCCGCCTCCTGCACTTTCAGGTCGGCGGGGAGATAGCCGAGCAGGGGAATGCCCGGGGCCTCCTCCGCCAGGAACCTTGCTTCTTCATCATTCCGGACCTTGTTCCCCACCAGATACAGGCGCAGCAGGCCAATGTCATTGGCCAGCTTCGTGATCTGCGCAGCCGTTCCGAGGCTGCGACGGGTTGGCTCCACGACCACCAGCATGGCATCTACGAAATCAACGGTAGCACGTCCAAGGTGCTCAACGCCGGCGTACATGTCCAGCAGCAGGATATCCTCCTCGCGGAAGAGCAAGTGCGTAAACAGAGTTTTCAGCATCGCCGACTCGGGGCAGATGCATCCCGACCCGCCGGTATCGACGCTGCCCATCTCAAGCAGACGCACGCCACGAAGGAGCACGCTGAACCGTTCGGGGAGGTCGTCCACGCGGGGGTTCAGGGTAAAGAATCCACCCACAGTGCCAGGCTTCGCCCCGGTACGCTCTTCGATCAACGCCTCCATCTCAGCAATCGGATGGAGTTTTGCGCGCAGCTCCGGGGGGAATCCCAGCGCCCCAGCGAGGCAAGGGCTTGGGTCTGCATCGACGGCCAAGACATCCCGTCCCCTGTCAGCATAACCCTGGGCGAGCAGCGCCGTCAGGGTGGTCTTTCCCACTCCCCCCTTGCCGGTTATCGCGATTTTCATGGGATTATCCTACATCTTAATAAATCAGAGCAAAATTGCCTTTTATCCTCGATTCCGAGGATGCATATAACATTCATCCAACTAACCTGTGACAATACACACAATTCTAGTGGGGCGCTCGTGCTAGAATCACTAAAAGTGCTTCCCCCCTTTAGAGGTTTTGTGACTATCTAGAACCACGAGATAAGGAGGCCTCATGGAGACTCGGAGATTCCAGGCGCCGTCGCTGTACGGGGATCATCACGTCAGCGAGGTGCGCCGCATTCTTTTCCAATTACCGGGGGTCAGCGACACCTATGCAAGCAGTGCGTTTCAGCTAATTGAAGTATCTTTTGACCCGGAGAAAGTCAGCGCCGAGCAAATCGAGACTTGCCTGCGCGAAGCGGGCTACCTGGATGAAATGCCGATGCTCGCGGAGCCTGAAACGGCGTCCGTCAGGGCAGACGGGGACGCCAGCTTCAGGCATACCGTCGTCTACGAAAGCCTCAGAGGGACGATCTCCTTCGCTCAACGAGTTGAGTCCGGTGGCCGTCCGCTCTGGCCGTGCCCGGGCATTGACTCGCGGAAGTAGGTAAACATGCCAAAGAAACGCGAAATCACCGAGTACTCGACCGATCCTGCCGCGCAGCAGATGCTGATCCGCGCTGAAGAGCTTGGTATTGGCACGGCCTTCACCCGCGCGGACAACATGGTGCCCTGCAATATCGGTGCCGCCGGTATGTGCTGCAAACAGTGCGGGATGGGCCCATGCAGGTTGACGAAGAATGGCGAAGTTGGGGTGTGCGGTGCCACACTCGACACCATCCAGGCGCGCAACCTGACGCGTGCCATTGCGGCAGGCGCGGCCGCTCACTCCGACCATGGGCGCGATATGGCGTTCCTCCTGAAGGCCACGGCAAAAGGTGAGGCTGAGGGCTATGGCATCCGCGATGTGGCCAAGTTGCGCATCGTGGCCTCGTATTATGACATCCCCATCGAGGGCCGCGCGCCCGAAGAAATCGCCAATGACTTGGCCGACCTGTACATTTCGCAGTTCGGTCAGCAGCTTGGCGAAGTCGCCCCTGCGCGGCGGGCTCCCCAGAAGAGACAACAAATCTGGCGGCAGCAAAAGGTCTGGCCGCGCGGCGTCGATCGCGAGGTCGTGGAGGCGCTGCATCGCACCCACATCGGCGACGACCAGGATCCCGAACACATCCTGAATCATGCCATTCGCACTGCCCTGGCAGACGGCTGGGGGGGTTCGATGATTGCCACGGACATCTCAGACATATTGTTCGGCACGCCCGCGCCGATTCTGGGGCAGGCCAACCTGGGTGTCATCAAGGAGGACATGGTCAACGTGATCCTTCATGGGCACGAGCCCAGCCTTAGCGAGATGATCGTTGCCGCATCCCAAGACCCTGAGATCATCGAATATGCCCGGACTGCGGGCGCGCAGGGGATCAATCTGGCCGGCATTTGTTGCACTGCCAACGAGCTCCTGATGAGGCAGGGTATCCCCGCCGCGGGCAACTTCCTGCATCAGGAGCTGGCTATCATGACCGGCGCTGTAGAGGCCATGGTGGTGGACGTTCAATGCATCATGCAGGCGCTCGTCGGCCTGGCGCAGAACTTCCACACAATGATCATTACCACCTCCCCGAAGGTGCGCATTACCGGTGCGACCCACATTGAATTTAACGAACACAAAGCCTTGACCATTGCCAAGGAGATTCTCAAGGCTGCCATCGACAACTTCCAGAACCGGGATCGCTCCAAGACGCGGATCCCGGACATCAAGGAAGACCTGATCCCCGGATTCTCGCACGAGTACATCAACTACATGCTGGGCGGTTCGTACCGGGCCTCGTTCCGTCCGCTGAACGACGCGATTATGTCGGGACGCATTCGCGGAGTGGCGGCGATCGTGGGCTGCAACAATCCCCGCTCCTCGCAGGATTATCTTCACAATACGGTCGTGCGCGAGCTGTTGAAGAATGATGTGCTCGTCGTGCAGACGGGGTGTGGCGCCATCGCCTCGGCCAAGCTGGGACTGATGCTGGGCGAAGCCGGCCTGAGCGAGGTCGGGAGCGGCTTACAGGAAGTGTGCGAGACTGTTGGTATTCCACCCGTCCTGCACATGGGGTCATGCGTGGATAACACCCGCATACTGACCGTTCTCACCCAGATGGTCGAGACGGGTGGGCTTGGCGACGATATCGACCAGATACCTGCGGTCGGTCTGGCGCCAGAATGGATGAGTGAGAAGGCGCTCGCCATCGCGGCTTACGTCGTGGCCTCCGGCGGTTACGTCATCTTTGGCGGCGCATCCCCCGTCAGCGGCATGCCGGACCGCATCCATGACAGCGACGCGGTGCTCCACTATATCAGCGAAGGCTGGGAGAAGATCTACGGAGGCAGGCTGGAGTTCGTGCAAGCGCCCCAGGAGATGATCAGGCGCACGCTCGAGCATCTTGACAAGAAGCGTGCGGCGCTTGGCCTGCCAGCCTGGGAAAAAGACAAGTTTGGAAGAAGCGGAGACGCAAGGATGCGCGAGCTGGAGGCCCTGCCATTGGAGCAGAAGCGCGAAGCCATCTACGGAGTCGCTGTTTAGTCGCTTGGGCGCTGGTCTCCGAGCCGCGTGCCAAGGTCGCGGGCGAGGAGACTGACCAAACCGCGCATCCAAAGACGAGGAGACGGACATGTCACGATACATCGCAACCCGAGCCATCCGCGGCGCCAACGCGCTGGTTACTGAAGCCGAGAGCATGCTCAGCACGGCGCTGGCGGAGAAAGGGGCAGATACGCCGGTATCCTTCCCAAACACAGCCTATTTTCTCCCCACCATTCTTGGCATGACCGGCAAGGCCGTCGAGAAAATTGGCGACCTGCGACCCGCCCTGCAGCAAGCCCGGAATCTGCTTCACCCGCTGCCGGCCAACTCGAAGTGGACACCCTATCTCGGCGAGACTCTCGACTCGGGCATGGCCACACTGCTCGCCGCCGAGACAATCGAAGCCATACGCTTCGTCTACGGGCTTCAACCCGAATCCATGCCTGGTTTCAAACTCGCCGGGGGAACCTCCTTCACCAGCCCCGACGGGGGCCCAGGTGATGGCGAAAACCTGGACGGTCACCTGAACGGGCCGATCGATGACATCCAGCTTCGCTCGTGGGGCATCCAGCTCGTGGACGGGCGTATGCCAGGTTTCGCAGCGATCGTGGGCTGCGCCAAGTCCAATCAGGTGGCGGTCAGACTCGTCCGCGAGCTGCAACGCCGCAACATCCTGTGCTTTCTCTCCGGGAATGTCAACGGGCGGAGCATCATCCACCAGCTTCAGGAAGAAGGGGTGGAGCTCGGCTACGACACCTATACCGTGCCGTTCGGCACGGACACTATCTCCGCGATCTATGCCCTCGGCTTTGCGACCCGTTCTGCGCTGACCTTTGGTGGGCTGAAGCCCGGGCAGGCGCGCGAAATCCTGCACTACAACAAGGAACGTGTCTTCGCTTTCGTCCTGGCCCTGGGCGAAGTGGACGACCTGAAATACGCGGCAGCCGCCGGCGCGATCAACTTCGGATTCCCGGTTATCGCAGATACGGTCATCCCCGAGATCCTGCCCACCGGCGTGACCACCTATGAGCACGTGGTCTCCATGCCCTTCAACCAGATTGAGGGCAAGGATGACCTCGAGCGCGCGGAGCGCCTGGTGCAGAAGTGCATCGAGGTCCGCGGGGTGAAGGTCAAGGTCTCGAACGTGGATGTGCCGGTTCTGTACGGCTCGGCCTTCGAGGGCGAGGTCGTCCGCAAGGCCGACCTGCGGGTTGAGTTCGGCGGGAAGCACAGCCGCGCCTTCGAATACCTGTCGATGGCGAAGCTCGACGAGGTCACGGATGGAAAGATAGAAGTTATCGGCAAGGGTTTCGGAGACGTGCCGCCTCAGGGGTCGATGGACGTGGGTATCATCATCAAGGTGGCCGGGCGGCAGATGCAACAGGATTTCGAGCCGGTACTGGAACGTCAAATCCATTACTTTATCAATGGCGCGAGTGGCATCCAGCACGTCGGTCAACGCGATATCGCCTGGATACGCGTCTCGAATGCAGCAGCAGACAAGGGCTTTGGTCTCCAATCGTTTGGAAAAATCCTGCACGCGCGCTTCCATGAGGATTTCGGCGCGATCGTGGACAAGGTGCAGGTGACTATCGTGACCGAGCCGGCGCTCCACGCAGAGTGGTTGGAGAAGGCACGCGTGGCGTACGACTACCGCAACAAGCGCCTCGCTGATTTGACGGATGACCGGGTGGATGAGTTCTATTCTTGTACGCTCTGCCAATCGTTCGCCCCGAATCATGTCTGCGTCGTCTCACCCGAGAGGCTCGGGCTGTGCGGCGCGTACAACTGGCTGGACTGCAAAGCGTCGTTCAGCATCAATCCAACGGGACCGAACCAACCGATCAAGCTCGGTAAGCAGATCGACTTTGCGAAAGGCTATTGGGAGGGCACCAACGACTACGCCAAGATCGGGTCTCATGGGGCGGTGCAGGAGGTCTCCATGTACTCGATTATGGAGAACCCAATGACCGCTTGCGGATGCTTCGAGTGCATCGTCATGCTGATCCCTGAAGCCAACGGGGTTATGGTGGTCTCGCGCGAGGATACGTCCATGACTCCCGCCGGCATGACTTTCTCCACCCTGGCGGGAATCGCGGGCGGCGGGTTGCAGACCCCGGGCGTGATGGGCGTGGGTAAGTTTTACCTCATCAGTCCCAAGTTCATTTCCGCGGACGGAGGCTTCAAGCGCGTCGTATGGTTGTCATCCGTGCTCAAAGCGAGCATGGCCGACGAGCTCAAGGCAGTCTGCGAGCGGCAGGGCGATCCGGACCTTCTGGAGCGCATCGCCGATGAAAGGAACGTAAGCACGGTGGACGAGCTCATGGCCTGGCTGGAGGCGCACAATCATCCTGCGATGGTCATGGAGCCCATGTTCTAGTTTGCTTCGTGAGTCTCCTGGTTTCCTGGTCGCCAAGTCTCGCGCCAAGGAACCTGGGAAACGAGAAACCGGGATTTGAGCAAAGCAGGAACATGAAAAAGTACATTCTTCGGCTCTTCTTCCTGCTTACCTTTGTCATTAGCTGGTCAATGTGGGTTCCCGCTGCGGTTGCGAAGGCAAACGGCGGCACGTCCATTCTGGGACCTGATAATCCCGTCGGTCAGTTTGCGCGTTGGGCACTTGGGATTGCGGCTATCTTGCTAACAGGCATCCTCGCGGGTAAACGGGGAACCGGCGCGTTATTCGACCCGCTCAAGATCTGGCGCGTGAGTGTTGGATGGTATCTCTTCCAGAACGAGTGAGCGTAGTCTGAGTGAGTGAACAGAAACTCGTCCGTGACCTGATGACCGTCGGCGTGCCCACATGCAAATGGGAGACGCCCATCCGCGATATCGCCAATTTCCTGTTGGAGCATCACGTGGAGGCGATGTGCGTGCTGGACGCGGAGGGACACGCCATTGGCATGGTCGGCGAGCAAGAGTTGGTCTCGGCGTATGGAAGAGAGGACTTCAGCGAACTCGTAGCCGAAGACGTTATGAGTGAAGGTGTGCCGGAGCTGGGAGCGGACCTTCCTCTTACAGTTGCCGCACAGATGATGCGGGACCGGGGGGTTCGGATCGCTTACATGATGCACAACGCCGGAGGCATTATCTATCCGGCGGCCTTTGTCTCGTATCGCCATATTCTTCGCCACATGGCCGCGAAGGATGAAAGCGAGCTGAAGGATCTGGGACTCGCGGCGGAACGCAAATCGCCGCTGGAGCAGTTTATTCAAAGAAGAGATGCAGCGAGGCGGAAGGCAGGGCTGACGTGAACAGATCAGCAAGCAGGCAGATGAACAAGGAACTTGTATGCCTGTCTACCTGCGTACTTGTGTCTAATAATGAAGGAGACACACCATGCCAGTAGATATCCCGAAAGACAAGTGGCCTGGAAGCATCCGGGCAATCACCATTGGCGCGACGGCATCGGAGGGTGGCACGCGCGCCAGATCCTTCACCCTCGGCGGACAAACAACTCTGCCCTACCTGCACTTTGAAGCGCCCACACCGCATCCGCCCGCCATCGCTATTGAAATCAAATCGCGCAAGCCCGACGACTGGTCACCACTGCTGGTTGAAGCGTGGGGCGAAGCAATGACGGACCTCGCGCAGTGGGCAAAGAAAGCGGAAGAGACTGGAGCAGACCTGCTCGTCTTGGCGCTGACCGTCGAAGATTCCGTCGAAGACGCGGTGAAGGCCGTCAAATCCACGTTGGCCGCGAGCGGGCTCCCGCTCATCGTCTGGGGCCCCGGCCAGGCAGAGAAAGACAACGAGCTGCTGGTTCCGGTAGCGGAAGCGGCCAAGGGTGAGCGGCTGGTCCTGGGCATCTGCGAGGACAAGAACTACCGGACGATCGTCGCAACCGCGATGGCAAACGGCCATCTGGTGCAGGCGCGCACACCCATGGACGTGAACCTCTCAAAGCAGTTGAATATCCTCATCAGCGACATGGGTATGCCGCCAGACCGGATCCTGATGGACCCGACCACGGGTGCCCTGGGCTACGGAATCGAATACGGCTACTCGGTCATGGAGCGACTGCGCCTGGCCGGCTTGCAGGGCGATGCAATGACTCAATCGCCCATGATCGTGACACCCGGCTTCGAGGCCTGGAAGACAAAAGAGGCCAAGGTCGGCGAGGGCGTGCCTGAAGCATGGGGCGACTGGAAGGCCCGCGCCATCAATTGGGAAACGCTCACCGCCTTCGCCCTGATTGAATCTGGTGCTGATGCCGTTGTATTGAGGCATCCCGAATCCGTGGCGCGTGTAAGGGCCGCGATCGAAGAGCTTATTGCTGTTTGACGGTTGGCCGGCTGACTGTTCGTGATTTTCAAGGGTGCGACCGTCCTGGCCCGGTCACACAAAGGAGAACACAATGGCTCTGAGCGGAATCCAGATCTACAAACTCCTGCCGCAAACGAACTGCAAGGAATGCGGCTTTCCCACGTGTCTCGCTTTCGCGATGAAACTTGCTGCGAAGCAGATCGAGCTGGGTGCGTGCCCCTACGTCAGCGAAGAGTCCAGCAAGCAGTTGGCCGAGTCCGCCGCTCCTCCGATTCGCCTGATTAGCCTCAGGGCCGATGGAACGGAAGTCAAGGTCGGCAATGAGGTCTGCCTCTTCCGCCACGAGAAGACCTTCTACAACAAGCCCGGTCTCTTTGTGCGCCTCAAAGCTTCTGACCCCGACCTCGCCCAAAAGGTGGCGCAGGCTGACGCATACAGAGTCACCTATGTCGGCATGGACTTTTCGATTGACGGTTTCGCGGTTCTGGCGGATGCGGATCTGGGCGCGGCAATCAAGACGATCCGGACTGTGACGAAACGCCCGTTGATTCTGATGGGAGACCCTGCCTCGCTTCAATCTGGGCTTCAGGCCTGCGGTGGCGAGACCGCCTTGCTCTACGCCGCTGACGCCTCCAACGCGGACGCGATGGCAGACCTCGCCAGGGCCCATAAAAGCGCTCTCGTCATCAAAGCGGACTCGCCCGACGGCCTCGCAGACTTGACCCAGAAGCTTCAAGCGAAGGGCGTGGAAGACCTTGTTCTTGACCCCGCCGCCACGACCTTGGGCGAATCGCTGGAGCGCAACACCCAACTGCGGCGGCTCGCGCTCAAGAACGTGCGGGCCCTCGGTTACCCGATCATCGCCTTCCCCTGTGATGCGAAGGACGAGGGCATTGCTGCCGCGCAAGCCATCGCGAAATACGCGGGCTTTGTGGTGCTTTCCGAGTTCAGGCCCGAGCTGCTCTACCCGCTGCTCGTCCTGCGGGAGAACATCTACACCGACCCCCAGAAGCCTATCCAAGTACAACCCGGCATCTACGAGATCAACGCGCCGAAACCAGATAGTCCGGTCTTGGTCACAACGAACTTCAGCATCACCTACTTCGCGGTGGCCAACGAAGTCGAAGGGAGCGGCTTGCCCGCCTGGTTGCTCGTCACGGACGCAGAAGGCATGTCCGTCCTGACCGCATGGGCCGCAGGCAAGTTCGACGCGGAGCGAATCGCCAAAGCCATCAAGGCATTCGACGTCGCCAGCAAGGTAAGCAGGAAGCGCGTGGTCCTGCCCGGCCATGTGGCCGTCCTGTCGGGCGAAGTCGAAGAAGAGCTGCCGGGCTGGGAGGTACGCGTCGGTCCGCGCGAAGCAGTGGACCTACCCGCATTCATGAGGCAGGCCCTGAATTGATCTTGAAGGGGCGGCGCACCCCTGTCCGACAGTCGTGCGTTGTCCCGGAACAGGAATATGCAACACACCCTCACGTTCAGCGGCGAGGACCTCAACGCCACAGTAGCGGTTCCAACAAACACATTGCTGGCGGATGCCGCGCATCTTGCGGGC
>Ga0315273_10013114_pt1 | contig 10640 bp, 6 predicted proteins | sample YL17G02_0_MG_FD_205753 | JGI IMG/M metagenome (GOLD analysis project Ga0315273, IMG submission 205753) | Sediment microbial communities from Yellowstone Lake, YNP, Wyoming, USA - YL17G02_0 | ecosystem: Environmental > Aquatic > Freshwater > Lake > Sediment | place: USA: Wyoming | collected... | reverse complement strand
GACGAATCGGCGAAGGGGGGGGCGGCCGGCCCGGCGGCGCTGTGCCCGCAATGCCACGTCGAGCTGCCGGCCGGCGCCGTGCTGTGCACGACGTGCGGGCTCGACCTGCGGACGGGCAAGAAGGTGATCGGCCGCCGCTCGATCTTCGAGCGGATTCCGTGGGCCACGGTTCGCAGCATCGGGTCGACCGTCCTGCTGCTGGGGATCCTGGCGGCGTTGGGTTACCTGATGATCGGCGCGCTCTCCCGGCCCCCGTCGACGTCGACCCCGGCCAAGGGCGAGACGGAGAAGGAGTCGCCCGGGCCGGCAGGGGCGCCGGCGCGGCGGACTGCCCTGCCGTCGACCTACGTGCGGGTACACTGTGTGATGAAGGCGCCGGAGCCGGCTCTGCCGGAGGGATTCGTCTTCCGGGGCGCGGACGGCGACTACCCGGTGAAGAAGCTGATGGACCTCGTGGCCGCGCGGCTGGCGCGCGAGGCCGCCGACGCGCTCTTCCTGGAAGGCCACAAGGTGCTGCGCAAGGGCGACACGAAGCCGCAGGGGGAGGAGGAGCTGACGCTGGAGGTCGAGGCCCATCTGGCGTGGGTCTATCAGGAGAAGGACGGCCACCGCGAGCCGAAGGCCGTGTGCTCGACGTCGTGCAAGGCGCGGCTGGTGAGGTCGGGCGGCGTGTCATTCTGGACGAGCAAGGAGCGGCCGCCGGTCGAGCGGGCCGACACGCACGCGAGCCGGGAGGATCTCGACCGGGTGGCGTCGCTCAAGGGCGTGCGGACCGAGGTGGACTACGACAAGATGGCGGACCAGGTGGCGAGCGAGGTGGCCGGGCAGGCGCTGTGGGGGATCCAGAGCGCGGCGCTGGTCGCGGAGAACCTGGTCCAGGAGCGTGCGGCGGAAGCGGCCGCGCGGCAGGCGCTGGCCGACCTCGACAGCGGCAAGGGCGATCCGGCCAAGGCGGCCCAGCTCGTCACGGGGGGCAACGCCTACGCGATCGCCGGCCTGAGCAAGCGGGTGGAGAAGATCAAGGAGCCGGCGGTGCTGGCCGCGCTCGCGGCCAAGGCGCCCGATCGCGATGTGGCGAACCGCGCGGCCCAGCTCTACGTGAAGTCGGTCGGGTCCGGGCCGAAGGCGAGCGCGGCCATCAGCGCGCTGGAGCAGCCGGAGAAGCTGCTCCTCGGCCCGCTGCGCCCGCTCTTCGCCAAGGGCTCGGGCTCGTTCGCGGCGGAGCTGCCGCTGCTCGACCACACGGGAAAGCAGTTCCCCTACCTCGCCCTGGCCTTTGCCCGGACCGCCGCGCAGGTCGAGAAGGATGCCTCGGTGAAACAGGCCTACCGCGCGCTGTGCATTCAACTGGAGGCCAAGAAGCAGCCGATCACGGTGGACGAGATCAAGCTGCTGGGCGAGGTGGCCAACGCGGAGCCGGCGAGCCTGCTGGGCCGCACGGCCGTCCTGACGCTGCTGGAGACGACCGGCTTCATGGCCGAGAGCCCGGCGTTCCTCTACCTGTGCCGGGTCGCGGCGAATGGCGTGCCCGACCTGGCTGAGCCGTGGCCGGACGGCAGCCTGCGGCTGAGCGACGAGCAGATGAAGATGCTCCAGGGGGTCACGCAGCACGACGAAAAGCTGGGCGAGGTCGCGGCGATTGCCCTCCTCATGCGGGTCGGCGGCGAGCAGCGCGAGGAGGTCCGCAAGCTGATCAAGTGCGTGCCGCCCTTCGACGACCCCATCCTCGGCCCCCTCCTCACCGACCTGCGGTCGGACGATACGACCAAGTTCTGCACCGTCATCATCCACGGGATCCCGCACGAGCACAGCGCGCGCAGCCTGGCGCCGCTGATGGCCGATGCCTATTACAAGCACAACGATCCGACGACCCGTGCGACGGCGCTCTACGGCCTGTTCCTCGCGGGCGGCCAGGCCGATCCCTACAAGTGGGCGCTCTTCAAGATGCTCGAGTCGTCGGACACGGTCGAGCGCCGCGCGGCGGCGGCGTCCTTCGCGCGGCTCGGGGGGAAGACGGCCTTCTTTATCGGCGAACTGCGCTCCGCGCTCTCCAAGCAGACCGATCCCCAGACCCGGCACTCGCTCGAAAGCGCCGTCAGCGTGGCGGCCGCCGCGATCCAGCAGATGGTGAACTTCCGCGACCGCTTCCAGAAGTGATCCGGGGATACGACGCCCCGTGCGAAGGCTCCGAACCCACGGGACAGGAGCAGACCCCATGCAATACCGGCTGGACGACGGCCAGATCGAGGTGGTTGACGACGCGATCGCCGAGATCCTGCGGCGGAAGTCGCCGGGAGAGCGCTTCGCCATGGTCGCATCCGGTTGGAGGATGGCGCGGGGGTTGGTCGAGTGCTCGATTCGCCGGAACCACCCCGATTGGGATGACGCCGGCGTCTAGGCGAAAATCCGGGAGAGACTCATCCATGATCAACTTGACTTCGCCAAGAAGGTGGTGGACAGGGACTACGTGGCCCGCTGGGCCGAGGAGTTCGGAGTCACCGAGATCTGGCACGCGATCCTGCGCCGGCTGGGGGAAAGGCCTGCCTGATCGAGCAGAACGCGCCCGGCGGAAGGTTTTTGCGACCGGGCACACAGGCAAGCCGACGGCGCAGCCCCGGCATGAGCGATCTGCGTAAGTCCATGCTAAATAGCGTCTTACGGAGATGCTGGCTTCGCGGCAGGCACGACGGGGAAACCGGCACACGGTTTGCTGCCCCACCTCATGAGCTTCTCTCGCCGAAGCTAGGTTCAGCAGCCGGGAACGATCGCCCGTGACGGCGGCTCGGACCGGCTGCACCCACCCCTGGGGGGATACGGCCCATGTCCCGTATCCTCGACCGGATCGTGGTCTACGACAGCCACCCTGAGCCGCTGGCGGCGCGCCTGGCCCGGCGCGGCTATGGGGTGCTGCTCGCCCGCGACGAGGCCGAACTCGCATCGCTCGCCCTCGGCGAGCGGCCCGACCTCATCGTCGGCAATCTGAGCGCGAACGGCAGCACGCCGGTGGGCGTCTGCCGCCGCCTGAAGGCCAGCATCCTGCTCCGCCATCTGCCCGTGGTGGTCGTCACGGACCGGGGCGAGCTGGCGAACCGCATCGCCGCGGTCAACGGCGGCGCCGACGACTATGTCGTCGAGCCCTACGACGAAGCCGAGCTGCTCGCGCGGATCGACCGCGCCATCGTCCGTTCCCGGCTCTCGCTCGACGCCAACCCGCTGACGCGCCTGCCGGGCAACGCTTCGATCAAGACTGAGATCGACGAACGGCTGGGCCGCGGCGAGCCCTTCGCCGTCCTCTTCGTCGACCTGAGCGACTTCAAGGCCTTCAACGACCGCTACGGGTTCGACCGAGGCGACGAGGCCCTGCGCGTGCTCGGCGACATCGTCCTCGAGGCCGTCGAGCGGCCGGGGAACGGCGCGTCGAGCGATTTCGCGGGCAACATCGGCGGCGACGACTTCATCGTGATCACGAGCGTCGAGCGGGCCGAGGCCGTGGCGGCGCGGGTCTGCCAGCTCGTCGACGAGCGGATGCCGTACCTCTACGACGATGCGGATCGCCTCGCGGGCCGCATCACGAGCGTGGACCGCCAGGGCCGTACGCGACGCTTCGCCCTGATGAGCGTCGCTGTGGCCATCGTGAGCACGGAAGATCGCCGGTTCCGCCATCACTCGGAGATCAGCGAGTCGGGAACCGAGATCAAAGGCTATCTCAAACAGCTCGGCGGCAGCCGCTTCATGAAAAACCGGCGGCGCCGGGCCTCCGAGCCGAGCCTGCCGCGGGGCGTGGCCGCCGCGTTGCCCGCACTGTTCCCGACGCCGGCCCGTGCCAGTGGGTAGGGGAGAGGTGGGTCTATGAGCACAGCGCACCGAGTCCTGATCGTCGATGACGAGGTCGCGGTCCGCGAGCTGCTCGCCCGCGCCCTCGGCAGCCGCGGCTTCGCCTGCACCCTCGCCGAGGACGGCCGGCGCGCCCTCGCGCACCTCGAAGCCGAAGAGCACGCGGTCGTCGTCTCCGACATCCGGATGCCGGAGCTGAACGGCCTCGAACTCCTCAAGCTCGTCAAGGCCCGCTGGCCCCTCACCGAGGTCATCCTCGTCACCGGCGCCTTCCAGCTCCACGGCGGCGTCGACGCCATGCGCAGCGGCGCCTACGACTACCTCACCAAGCCCTTCACCATCGACGACGTCGTCTTCGCCGTCGATCGCGCCATTCAGAAGCGCGACCTCGAACTCCAGACCCGCCACTACCAGGAGAACCTCGAGGCCGAGGTGGAGCAGCGAACCCTCGAACTCCTCGAATCCAACCAGCGCATCCAGCAGCTCTTCGTCTCGATGCTGCGGACCCTCGCCAACTCCCTGGAGACGAAGGACCCCTACACCCACGGCCACTCCGAGCGCGTCGCCGCCCAGGCCATTCTCGTCGCCGCCCGCCTCCGGCTCCCCGAGGCCGACATCTCCCACATCGAGTTGGCCGGCCTCCTCCACGACATCGGCAAGATCGGAGTCCGCGAAGAGGTCCTCCACAAGCCCGGGAAGCTCTCCCCCGAAGAGTACGAGCACATCAAGACCCACTGCGAGCTGGGCGAGCGCATCCTGCGCCCTGTCGAGGAATTCTCCCACATCCTCGACTACGTCCGCCACCACCACGAGCGCTTCGACGGCAAAGGCTACCCCGACGGCATCCCCGGCGACAGCCTCAGCCTCGGCGCCAAGATCCTGGGCGTCTGCGATGCCTACGACGCCATGACCTCCGTGCGCCCCTACCGCGCCCCCTTCTCCCGCGAACACGCCATCGAAGAGGTCCGGCGCTGCCGCGGCTCCCAGTTCGACCCCTTCGTCGCCGACGCCTTCCTCGAAACCCTCGCCTGAGCCGGGATCCTCTACCATTCGCGGCAAGACTTCAGCAGCCTGAAGCACCACGGATCGAAGAGGGCCTCACACAGAGACCACAGAGCACACAGAGAAGAGGAAGAATCTCACCACGGATTACACGGATGGCACGGATAGGAGAAGAACGGATAGAGCATCGGAAAGAGTGGAAAACCGGTCGGGGTGAAGAAAAGCCATCGGAGAGGTCACTCCTGGGTTTCACCCCTACTGACTTCTTGCTCCTTCGCCTCGTTCCCGGCTTTTCCCTATCCGTGGCATCCGTGCAATCCGTGGTGAGACTCTTCTGCCTTCTCTTCTCTGTGTGCTCTGTGGCCTCTGTGTGAGATCATCCCTGTTTGTCGCACTTCGCAGGGCTGACCTGGTGCCATTCGCGTTGTGCTACGCCCCGTGCGTGGGATCCTGCTGGTCGACGAGATACGTGCCGCGGATCCCCTCGAGCTGGGCGGATTTGTGCCCGACGTCGTGGATCAGGAAGACCATCGGCGGACGCCGCGTGTCGCGGAACGTCACGATCAGCCGGCCAAAGCCGAACAGCCGCTCGATGAGGTCCTCCGCGTCGATCCGCGTCGAGAACTGCTCGCGGCTGAGCTGCTCCCCCGTCTCCGCCAGGCCCATCTGAATGTTGATGTAGTTCGGCGTGATCTCGGCGTACTGGAACGAGCCCTTGAGAATCGAATAGAGAATGGCCACGACGAAAATGGACGCGATCAGCAGATAGCCCGTCGAATCGATCTGAATGCCGAACCGGTGGAAGAAGCGGAAGAACTCCGGAATCCAGTCCATCACCACCATCCACATGAACGTCGCCGCCACGACGATCACCGTGATGATGAGCGACCGCAGGTCCACGTCGTACTCCTCGACCAGGAAGTTCAGGAAGAACACCCCGAGCCAGATGCCGCCGAGGAGCTTCGGGTCCAGGCCGGGCAGCAGGTTCCAGTACTCCTTCAGACCCATGAGCACGGACATGACCAGCGAGGTCGTGATGGTCGGGATGTAGAGGGCCTTGCGGCTCAGCTCGTAGACGATCAGAATGTGCTTGCACGTCGGGTCGTCGGGGTTGCTCTTCATCCACTTCGCCCGGATGCGATCATAGGTCCGCAGCGCCCCGTAGAAGATCACCACGAGGACGAGCGCGAGCACGAACGGGATCGAGAAGACCACCGTCTTCACGACGCTCCACTCCCCGCCGCGGAGTCGGGGGACCGCCACGCAGGCCCATCCCGCGACCACGCCGGCGACCGCCAGCACGGGCAGGACAATCTGGAAGATCCGCCGCCACGGGATCGCCTTGCGGGGCGCGGCGGGAGCGGGAGCCGCCGGCGCGGGCGGCGCGGGCGGGACGGATGGAGCCACAGGGGGGTTCGTCGGCGCGGCCATCGGGATTCTCCTCTCAGTCAGCGAATGGGACGCAACCGCGGCCTCTGTACTCTATACCAGATCGGCGTTCCGCGTCAACATTGCGCTCGAAGGCCACTCATGCCCGGGTTTGGGCTGTCTGGGGTTCCCGGTCTGCCTTGCTCGTGCTCCTGCCCGTGCTCGGTTTCTCTTCGGCGGCCTCTGGCCGCCGTCTTCCGCCTTTGCGGGCGTCTCGCCCGCTTTGGCGTGCGGCGGCTCGACGCCGCGCCGTGGCGACACGCGGCTCGCGTGTCGCATGGTTTCCCGGCTCTGCCGCGGGCGCATCGCCCGCTTTGGAGTGCGGCGGCTTGACGCCGCTTTAGCGAGGTCGCCGACCTCGCTTCCGTGGCGGCCGTGACGGAGGCAGGCCGCGGCCTCGCCCCATGTCCCCGAGGATCCCCGACGGATGGCGGCTTCCCTGTTGTCAACGCTCTCCCCGAAGCCGAAAGCGGCGTCAAGCCGCCGCACTCCAAAGCGTCCCGCAGCTTCGCCGCTGGACGCAGGCCCGCACTATCTCACCCGCCGAGCCGCCCAAGGACACGGTGGGTCTCCCGCCTTGGCCCGCACGGTCCCCGCGCCCCCGTCGCCGGTGAAAGTGCCCTTGAGGACGGGGCCTGCCTCCTTCTCGCCAAGCAGGTCGAAGCGGATGCTGCTCCCCCAGACGTAGAAAGCATCGATGGGGACGGGCTTCCTGTCGCGGTTCGCCGTGTAGGTCGCCGCCAAGCGCCAGTCCTTGCGGGCAATCTCCAGCGTGCCGCCGAACGGCTCGCCCTGCGGCGGCTTGGCTTCGATCCGCCACACGCCCGTGAGATCGGCCGCCTTCCGGGCAGCCGTCCACTCCTGCTTCCCAGGATTCGGTCCGCCCGACCATTCCTGCGTGCCCCGGATCGTGTCGCCATTCGCCGTGCCGCTGAAGGTGATCTTGACGGGCTGGCCATCCACCGGAAGGGTCGCGGAGAACCCGAAGTCCCTGCCCTTCAGCTTCGCGTCCGCGATGGGCACGGGCGGGCCGCCGGGCACCGTCAGCGTGCCGCGGACCGACTGGAACTCCTGCTCGAGCGCGAGAGTCCACTTCGCCTCACGGTCCTTCGCCGGGCCGGTCCACTCCCACGTGCCGCCGACGGGCGCGGGGATGATCCAGAGGTAGGCGGTGTTGTTGCGGGCATTCTTGTGGCGAATCGACTCATCGGGCTTCCAGTCGCCCATGTCGAAGGCGTGGGAGACCACGCGGCTGCCCGGCTTCAGGTCGCGGAACAGGTTCGGCCTGAGGGCCAGGTTCCACTGTGGAAGTATGTAGCAGACGACGACACTGGCGGGCCGGAGGTCGGCATCGAGGAGTTCGCCCTCGAGGAATGTCGTCCGGTCGGCGACGTTGAACCTCGCGGCATCTTCCTTGGATTCCCTGATGCACACGGGGTCGCTGTCCATTCCGACGCCCCGTTTCGCCCCGAAGTCCTTGACCGCCGTCCATAGGACGCGGCCATCGCCGCAGTAGACGTCGTAGACCACATCGTCCTTTCCGACGTTGGCCAGTTCGAGCATGGCTTTGACCACCGCGATGGCTTGGTACTCATATCCATGTCCTACCAGCATCTCCGGGCCGCGCAGCGGGGCGCCGGCGGACGCCGGCTCGACCGTGATGGAGGCGAAGCCGAAGACAATGGCTGCGCCAAGCCAGAGGATGCCAGGTCCTCGCTCGGATCTCATGGCTTCTCTCCCTTCCCGTCCGTCACGCGCCGCGCGGTCCAGGTCGGCTCGGTCGTCCAGCCTTCGCAGTCCACGACGCCCTTGCCTGTGCCTTCGGCGAGGACGCCCTTGAAGTCCACCGACGCCGCGTTGGTCGGAATCTCGAACCGCACGCACGGTCCCCAGACGAAGAGATTGGCTGGGATGGTCTTCCTGTCGGAGTCGAGGGCATAGCTGGCCGCGAGGACGCCGCCCTCTTTCTTCTCGATCGTCAAGACGCCACCGAGCTTCTTCGCGGCCGGCAGGGCAGTGATCTGCCAGGTCCCGGTCACATCGGCGGGCTTGCGCGTCGCCGTCCAGTCCAGCTTCGCGCCCGCCACGTCCTGGGTGCCCTTGATCGTGTTGCCCTCGACGGTGCCGCGGTAGGTGGCCTTCGCGTCCTGGCCGTCGAGCTTCAGCGTCGTGCTGAACGCGATCTCGGCGCCCTTGAGCGATTGGCCGGTGATGTGCGCGGGCTCACGGCCGCCGAGCGTGACGGTGCCCTTGAAGAACTGGAATTCCTGCTCGAGGGCCGCGCGGCACGGCGTGTCCTTCATCGTCCACTCCCACGTGCCGCCGACCGAGGCCGGCATGATGTAAAGGTACGCGACCTTATTGTAGACCATCTTTGGATGACTGACTGCGTCGGGCTTCCAGTCTCCCATGTCGAAGGACATTGAAACGACCCGGCTGCCCGGCTTGAGGTCGCGAAAGAGCATGGAGCGCACCATAGGGTTCACGTTGGGCAGGAGCCAAGCGTGGACGACGCCCACCTCCTTGAGGCTCTGGTCGAAGATGCTCCCCTGGATCCAGACAACCTTGTCTGTGACGCCGTGGAATGCAGCATTTTCCTTGCATTCCTTGATCCGCTCGGGATCGAGGTCGATGCCGATGCCTTTCTTGGCCCCAAATTCCTTGACGGCCATGATGACGATCTGCCCGTCGCCGCAACCCAGGTCGCAAACGACATCGTCCTTGCCCACGTTGGCCATCTTGAGCAAGGCCCTGTAGGCGGAAGGTGGCGGGTCACCGATCGGGATGATGATCTCCGGAGCGACGGCGTCGGCCCGCGCCGCTGCCCAGGCGAGGCCAAAGACGGCGACTGCTCCCACTCGCAGGAAGAGCCGTTTCCGATCGGGCCGCATGGCTTCCCTCCTTTCCTTCTCCCCGTTCGCCGAGATGTCACCATTCGGTCCCAGGACCCGATGGCGGGAATGGATTCCCGTGCCTGGGCCGGCGTCCCCCCCAGGGTAGCGCGGGCGCCGGAGCCTGTCAATGGAAAACGCGCGATGGCTGCGCGAGAACCGGTGACGGACGGCGTCGCGCTCTTCGCGGGCGCTTCGCCCGCTTTGGAGTGCGGCGGCTTGACGCCGCTTTAGCGAGGTCGCCGACCTCGCTTCCGTGGCGGCCGTGAACGGGGCAGGCCACGACTCCGTCCCGCGTTCCCGAGGATCCCCGACGGACGGCGGCTTCCCTGTCGCCAACGCTCTCCCCGAAGCGGAAAGCGGCGTCAAGCCGCCGCACTCCAAAGCGGGCGAAACGCCCGCGAAGGCGGAAGACGGCGGCCGGGGGCCGCCGAAGAAAAAGCGGCGTCAAGCCGCCGCACTCCAAAGCGTCCCGCAGCTTCGCCGCGGGACGCAGTCCTATTGGAGATCGCCCGTGCCGCCGCGGGCGCCCGGCGCGCGTTGCTTTCCGAGACCGCTCCGCGCTATGATGGCGCCCGTCTGAGGGGCTGTGTCCCATCCGTCCGATCGCCTGCTTCTTCGAGAGGCCCTCCCCTGTGCGCCGAATTGCCGTGAGCCTGGCTGTCCTCTGCGGTGCTGCGCTCGCGGCGGGCGCGGCGGCGCCCGAGGCCGACCTGGCCGCAGCAGACGGCGCTTGGCGCTTCGCCCAGGGCTCCACGTCGCTCCTCCGCGAAGTCCCCATCAATGCCTCCTGGGCCGACGCCTCGGCGCTGACGTTTCGTGCCCGTCTCTCGCAGGACACGCTTCATACCGTCCATCTGCTGGTCTATCTCGTCGGCGGCGACGGCTGGTGGTACCAGTCGGCGCGAACCGTCGAGTTGGAGCGGACGCAGGCGGTCGCCGTCTCGCTCGACCTGCGGCCCGAGAGCGGCGACTGGGTGCCGCGGGGCCACATGCGGCCTTGGGACGGCTATGTGACCCGCCCGGTGCGGCTCCTCGGCATCAAGGCGTTCAGCGATGGCGGCTTTGCTGGCGCGGTGATCATCGAGGGCGTGGCGGTCGGCGTCACACCGCAGAGCAGTGCGACGAGAGGCGCGGCCCCGCGGCCGGAGGAACTCCGGCTCCTCGATTTCGAGGCGCCGAAGTCGCTCCGCGTCGGCGAGCGGTTCGAGGTCCGCTTCCGCCTGCCCCGCGTCTTCGACAATCCGTTCGACCCCGACGAGGTGCGGGTCGAGGGGGAATTCGTCCCGCCCAGCGGCGAGGCCGATGTGCGCGTGGTGCCGGGCTTCTTCTACCAGCGCTACGTCCGCGCCTGGGAGGGCGAGGGGGATCGGCTGGTGCCTGCGGGGCCGGCGGAGTGGCGGATCCGATTCTGGCCGGAGCGCGCCGGGCCGCAGGAATGCCGGATCGTCGTCCGCACGCGCACTGCGGAGGTGCGGGTTCCCT